>Ga0055537_1000252_pt1 | contig 39046 bp, 38 predicted proteins | sample Araplaol_mTSA_r2_2_FD_55027 | JGI IMG/M metagenome (GOLD analysis project Ga0055537, IMG submission 55027) | Arabidopsis root microbial communities from North Carolina, USA - plate scrape MF_Col_mTSA_r2 | ecosystem: Host-associated > Plants > Roots > Endosphere | place: USA: North Carolina
CACCGTGCCGCTCGGAATGCCGCCCATGCCGGTGGCATGCCAGCTCTGCGGCTGCAACAGGACGCCGGGCGCGTCAGTGCGCAGGCAGACCAGCCGGGATACGTCGCCGCAGTGGGCAGTGACCAGCGCCACATCGACCAGACCGGCGCCGGAGCACCAGGGCTTGGCGCCACTTACCGTGCCCGTCGCTTCGTCGTAGCACAGCGTGGCCTGGGGACCTTCCGCCGCCCAGACCGCCGCAAGCGTCCCGTCCGCCAAGGGAGCCGAATGCAGGTCGGCCAGGATCGCCTGTGCGTCGTAGTGGGCCTCCATCACCTTCGCCACGCACAGATCGCGCCCGGCAATGGCAGCCAACGCCCGCCAGCGCTCCAGCGTATGTCCACGCCCGGGCAGCGGCAGCGACGGCTGGCGTGCCAGCACCTCTCGTGCGGCGGACTCCAGCGCGGGCGCGGCATGTTCGACGATCTGATCCATATATATAACCGGTGGAACCGTGTTCTTCGGGCGGGTCAGGCAAGGGATACCGTGCCCTGCGTAGCCGGGTGGTGACCGCGATGTGTGGGCACCGTGCAGCGCGTGCGGACATCGCCCTCACCTTGTCGCGCCCAAGCTCGGATTCCCCACCCACTGAGGCGACTTCCATGGCAACCCCCTCCTCCAATCCGCTGGAAGGCAAGGACGACCAGCAGAAAGCCCATACCCCCGACACGCTGCGCAACGATGATGCGAAGTGGAAGGACAAGGACATGCCCGAGCAGGACACCACCGCCACGCCGGACGACTACGAGCGCCCCGCCAAGCCCTGAGCGGCCATCGCCTCCGTTCCTCACGGATCGGGGAGCAGTGATATGCGAAGCTATGCCGGTGGGCCCCTGACGGCGGCGTGGACCCCCGTGCCCGCCGATACAGGGCTGCTCCAGTGGTTGAGCAGCGTCTTTTGATTACGGTACCCGGTGGGGGTCAACGAATGTCGTCCTGGAAAGTGAGTGAACCCGCGTTGGATCTCAACAGCTGTGCCAGAGAGCCGATACGCACTCCGGGAGCGATTCAACCCTACGGCCTGATCCTCGTCCTCGACCCGGCGACCCTGCGGGTCAAGGAACGCGCGCTGTCGCGCCCGGACCTGATCGAGACCTTCGGCGACCCGCTCGGCCAGACGGTGGATGTGGTGCTGGGCGCCACGCTGGCCGCCTGCCGACCGACCCTTGAGGCGCTCAAGCTGGACACCTCCCAGTTCCTGGGCGCACACACGATCGGTGAACATGGCAGGCACCAGGTGCTGGCCCATCGGACCGGCAACGATCTCATCGTGGAGCTTGAGGAGCCGGTGTCCGGTGAACCGGGCTCGCTTGAAGACCTGTACCCGGCGATCCGCCGCTTCATGGGTGCCATCGAGCGGGTGGCCAGCACGCAGGAGCTGTGCGAGCTCGCTGCCGTGCAGATCCGCGAGCTGACCGGTTTCGACCGGACCCTGGTCTATCAGTTCGACAAGGAATGGAATGGCGCGGTCGTCGCCGAGGATGGCAACGGGGTCCTGCCCAGCTACCTGGACCTGCGCTTCCCCGAATCGGATATCCCCGCGCAGGCGCGCGCGCTATACCGGCAGAACCGCGTCCGCCTGATCGCCGACAGCGATTACCAGGCCGTACCGCTGGTGCGCGACGCCGCCAACGCCGATGCCCCGCCCACCGACCTCAGCCCCTCCATGCTGCGCAGCGTGTCGCCGGTGCACCTGCAGTACATGCGCAACATGGGCACGGGCGCATCGATGTCGGTGTCGCTGCTGCGCGAAGGCGAGCTGTGGGGGCTGATTTCCTGCCACAACCAGGCGCCCAAGCGTGTTCCCTACCATGTGCGCACCGCCTGCGAGTTCATCGGCCAGATCCTGTCGCTGCAGATCACGCTGAAGGAACGCGCGGCCGTGGTCGAAGAACGCATCGCCCGCCGCGCGATCCAGGTGCGCCTGCTCGGCCGCATGGCCGGCGACCAGGATTTCATGGCCGCGCTGGGCCGGGACCAGCAGAGCCTGCTTGCGCTGACCCAGTCCGCCGGCGCGGCGATCGTGCATCGCGGCGAGTGCATCCTGCACGGTGAGTGTCCTGACGAACCGCAGGTGATGTCGCTGGTGCAGTGGCTGACCGCGCAGCAGCATGACGGGGACCTGGTCTGTACCGACCGGCTGCCGCTGGAATGGGCGCCGGCCGATGCCTTCGCCGACGTCGCCAGCGGCGTGCTGGCCATTTCCATTTCCCAGATCCACGACAGCTACGTGCTGTGGTTCCGGCCGGAGGTCGTACGTACCGTGCGCTGGGGCGGTGACCCTCGCAAGGAAGATACCGGCCTGCCGCTGTCCCCGCGCACCTCGTTCGAGGGCTGGAAGGAAACGGTACGCAAGCAATCATTGCCGTGGAACGACGTGGACCGCGACGCGGCGCTGGAACTGCGTACCGCCATCGTCGACATCGTGCTGCGCAAGGCCGAGGAAATGGCCGCGCTCAACGAACAGCTCCTGCGCAGCAACAAGGAGCTGGAGGCATTCTCCTATTCGGTCAGCCACGACCTGCGCGCACCGTTCCGCCACATCGTGGGCTATTCGGAGCTGCTGTGGGCCTCGGCCGGCGAAAGGCTAAACGATTCAGAAAAGAGATTTCTCGACACCATCGTTGAATCCGCACAATCGGCCGGAACACTGGTTGACGACCTGCTCAGCTTCTCGCAGATGGGCAGGTCCACGATGGGTCAGATCGCAATGGACATGACCGCCCTGGTCGAGGACGTCCGGCACAAGCTGGACATGGAATACGACGGCCGCGCCATACACTGGGTGGTGCCGCATCTGCCGCGCGTTCAGGCCGACCCGGGCATGCTGCGCCTGGTCTGGCAGAACCTGCTCTCCAACGCGATCAAATTTACCCGCGATACCGCCAATACGGTCATCGAAGTAGGGCACTACCGCACCGATACCGAAAACGTGTTCTACGTCCAGGACAACGGCTGCGGCTTCGACATGCGCTACGTGGACAAGCTCTTTGGCGTGTTCCAGCGCCTGCACCATGCTGACGAGTACGAAGGCACCGGCATCGGCCTGGCCAACGTGCACCGCATCATCACCCGCCACGGCGGCAGGACCTGGGCGGAAGGCCAGGTGGGAGTGGGCGCCAAATTCTATTTCACCATTCCCTTTGCTACTGGAGACAAAGTATGAGAGATCTGCGGCCGATTCTGCTCGTGGAAGACAATCCGAAGGACGCTGAGCTGACGCTGGCTGCACTAGCCCGTTGCCAGCTGCTGAACGATGTCACCCATGTGCGGGACGGTGTGGAGGCGCTGGAGTACCTGCGTACCGAGGGCCGGTACGAGGGCGCCATGCACGGCGGCCCGGTGGTGGTGCTGCTGGACCTCAAACTGCCCAAGCTCAACGGGCTGGAAGTACTCAGGGAAATCCGCGGCGATGCCGCGATCAGCAGCACCCCGGTGGTGATGCTGACCTCCTCGCGAGAGGAGCAGGACCTGATCCGCAGCTACGAGCTGGGCGTGAACGCCTTCGTGGTCAAGCCGGTCGATTTCAAGGAATTCCTGGAAGCCATCCAGGGGCTGGGCATGTTCTGGGGCATCACCAACCAGCCGCCGCCGCACGGCACACTGTTTGGCGCGAAGAGTCGAAAAGATGGCTGAGGATGTAACCGGCAAGCCGATCCGCATTCTGATGGTGGAGGACAGCGCGCTGGACGCGGAGCTGATCACCCTTCAGCTCAGCCGCGCCGGCCTGCCCTTCACTGCGGAGCGCACCTGGTCGGACCAGGGAATGCGCGATGCACTGGCGAACAACGACTTCGATGTGATCCTGGCCGACCATGTGCTGCCCGGTTTCAGCGGCGACCTGGCCTTGGTGTTGGCCACCGACGTCGCGCCCGAAGTGCCTTTCATCTTCGTCTCCGGCACCTTGACCGAGGAACTCGCGGTCGAGGCGCTCAAGCGCGGCGCCCGCGACTACGTTGTCAAGTCGCGCCTGCAGCGCCTGCCCGAGGCCGTGTTGCGCGCGATCAACGAAGCCCAGGAGCGCCGCAGGCTGCGCCGGGTGGAAACCGAGCTGCACGAAAGCCACCGTCGGCTGGGCCTGATCACCGATTCGCTGCCGGCCCTGATTGCGTATCTCGATCGCGGGCACCACTACCGCTTCGCCAACCAGGCCTACGTCGAATGGCATGGCCTGGCGCCGGAAGACGTGGTCGGCCTGCACGCCCGCGAGCTCGTCGGTGATGAAGGCTTCGCGCTGCTGCAGGAGCATTTCGACAAGGTCCTGACCGGACAGAAGGTCAGTTTCGAGGCGCTCACCCACCGCCGCGCCGGCGCACCGCGCTACGCCCAGGTGGACTTCGTACCCGAGCTGGATGCCGACGGGTCGGTCATGGGCTACTACGCCATGGCCCGCGACATCAGCGAGCTCAAGCACGCCCAGGCCCTGCTGAAAGCCAGCAACGAATCACTGGAGCGCCAGGTCAACGAACGCACCTCTGCCCTGCACCGCAGCGAAAGCCGCCTGCAGGCGCTGTTCGAATCCAGCTTCCAGCACCAGAACCTGCTGACCCTCGATGGGCACATCATCGACACCAACTCCGCCTCGCTGGCCGCGATCCTGGCCACCAAGGAGGATGTCCGCGGCGCGCTGTACTGCGAATCGGCCTGGTTCGCCAGTACCGAAGGCGTGCCGGCCATCGTCTGCCAGGCCGTGCTGGAGGCGGCCGCGGGCAATGCTTCGCGGCATGAGCTGGACCTGCTGCTTCCCACCGGCAAACGCACCTTCGAGTTCTCGTTCCGCCCATTGCTCGACCACCAGGGCACGATCACCGCCGTGGTTTCCGAGGCGGTGGAAACCACCGCGCGCCGCCAGGCCGAGGAAGCACTGCGGCAGAGCCAGAAGATCGAAGCCGTGGGCCAGCTCACCGGCGGCATCGCGCATGACTTCAACAACATCCTGACCGTGATCGCTGGCAACGTGGAGTACGCCAAGCTGCTCACCGAACGTCTGGGCGATGTGGCGGACGGCTCCACGCGCGCGCTGGACAACGCCCTGAAGGGCGTGATGCGCGCGGCCAATGTCACCCAGCGGCTGCTTGCGTTCTCGCGCCGGCAACCCCTGCGCAGCCTGCCGGTCGACCTCAATGCACAGCTGCGCGGCATGGAAGACATGCTGCACCGTTCGCTGGGCGAGCTGGTGCAGCTGGAAATCGTGCACCACCCGGACATCTGGTGCGTGGAAGTGGACCCCAGCCAGCTGGAGGCATCCGTGCTCAACCTGGCGGTCAACGCCCGCGATGCCATGCCGGAAGGCGGCCGCCTGGTGATCGAAGTGGACAACGCCCACCTGGACAATGACTTCACCGCGCAGAACCCCGACGTTCCGCCGGGCCATTACGCAATGCTGCGGGTCAAGGACACGGGCCACGGCATGTCCGCCGAGACGCTGACCCGCGTGTTCGAACCATTCTTCACCACCAAGGAAGTAGGGCGCGGCACTGGCCTGGGCCTGTCCATGGTGTACGGCTTCGTCAAGCAGTCCGGCGGCCATGTGCTGGTGGATTCCGCGCCCGGTGCCGGCACGTCGATCACCCTGCTGTTCCCGCGTTCGGCAGCCGAGCTGCCGCAGGCCGGCCAGACCGAGCACCGGGGCCTGGGCGGTTACGAGATGCAGGAGGAGGCCACGGTGCTGGTCGCCGAGGACAACGACGACGTGCGCGCGTATACCGTGGACACGCTGCGGCAGCTGGGTTATCGCGTGCTTGAAGCACACGACGGCGCCTCGGCCATGCGCCTGCTCGAGCGCACCGACGTGGACGTGGACCTGTTGTTCTCGGACATCGTGATGCCCGGCATGTCCGGTTGGGAACTGGCCAAACGCGCGCTGGCGCACAAGCCGGCGCTGCGGGTGCTGTTCACCTCCGGCTACCCGCGCGACATCGACGCCAGCGGCGCGGTGGGTCGCAACATCGCCATCCTGGGCAAACCGTTCACCCGCAGCGACCTGGCGCGCTCGATCCGCGGATCGCTGCAGGATGAATGACACGAGACCGTTCCCATGACGCCGCTCGACAAACCCCTGCGCCGCGAAGTCCAGATTGGCGATGAGTCCTACACCCTGACCCTCGACCCCGAGGGTCTGAAGCTGGTGCGCAAAGGCCACCGCAAGGGGCTGGATCTGCGCTGGGTGGACCTGGTCAGCGGCGATGCGGCCCTCGCGGCCGCGTTGCAGGCATCGCTGGAAGCGCCCTGATTCCAGCGGGCTGACAGGCCAGATCTTTCCAGATTCGCGGCACCGATCTCACTTCAGATGAGATCCCAATCACACTTTTCTCCGCTTTTCCGCATTCAACGGGGGCGGATGCGGGCCCCTTTGGCCTCACGTCTCTTGAACGAATGAGGTCAAAACGAAAGATACGTTGCAGTATTGTTTACGTTCTGTTAAGTATTTGTGCAGCGCACCAGGTCCGCTGGCACGCAAGGAGAACTACCGGATGAGCACGTAACGAGAACGACCCAACCACAACCAGACTGCAGGGTGCATGCATGAACGACCGCATTGGCAAGTGTGTTCACGCTCCGAAAGCAATTTCGCCATTGGCATCTTCAGTAAAGGCGGCACTCGCTGCCGCACTGCTGCTCACCAGTTCCGCCGCGGTGGCACAGAACAGCGACAATGCTTCGACCAACCCGGAAACCGCGACCCTCGATACGGTTTCAGTACTGGGCAGCCGCACCAAGCCCCGCACCGTTTCCTCGTCCGCGGTACCCATCGACATCATCAGCGGCGAAGAATTCCGCAACCAGGGCGCCACCGATGCGCTCGACCAGCTCAAAGTGCTGGTCCCCTCGTTCAACGTCAGCACCATTCCCATCGATGACGCGGCCAGTCTGATCCGCCCGGCCAACCTGCGTGGCCTGCCGCCGGACAACACCCTGCTGCTGGTCAACGGCAAGCGCTTCCACCGCGCGGCGGTCATCACCTTCCTGGGCCACGGCCTGTCCGACGGCGCACAGGGCCCGGACCTTTCCGTGTTTCCCTCGCTCGCCCTCGAACAGGTGGACGTGCTGCGCGACGGCGCCGCCGCCCAGTACGGTTCGGATGCCATTGCCGGCGTGATCAACTTCGGCCTGAAGAAGCTGCGCGAAGGCGGCACGGCCGAAGTGTTCACCGGCCAGTACTACAAGGGCGACGGACTCACCACCCAGTACTCGGCGCAGATCGGCCTGCCACTCACCGAGCGCGGCTTTGCCACGCTGACCGCCGAGTGGCGCAAGGTCGACGACACCTCGCGGAGCGTGCAGCGCGATGATGCCGCCGCGGCCATCGCCGCCGGCTACCCGGGCGTGGGCGAGCCGGCGCAGATCTGGGGCTCGCCGAAGGTCGACGACGACCTCAAGCTGGTCGCCAACCTGGGCCTGAGCACCGACAGCGTGGACTTCTACCTGTTCGGCAACTACGCCAAGCGCGACGTGGATGGCGGCTTCTACTTCCGCGATCCCACCGCACGGTCGGGCGTGTACTCCAACGACGGCGGCGACACGCTGCTGGTCGGCAACCTCACCGGTGCAGGCGCCTGCCCGACCATCGCGCTGCGCGACGGCGGTGGCAACCTGCTGCCGTACAGCACGGTGAGCGGTGCTGTCGCCGCGCTGCCGGCCAACTGCTACACCTTCCTGTCCAGCCTGCCGGGCGGCTTCACCCCGCGCTTCGGCGGCAAGCTGGAAGACAGCTCCGTGTACGCCGGCGCCAAGGGCAACTGGGGCGAGTGGTACTGGGACGTGAGCGGGTCGTGGGGCCGCAACGATATCGAGTTCATCATCTACAACACCGTCAACGCCTCGCTCGGCCCGGACCAGCCGGCCGGCCTGTACTTCCGCCCCGGCGGCAATACGCAGACCGAGAAGAGCGCCAACATCGACGTGAGCCGCGATATCGCCACCAGCTTCACCAGCCAGCCGCTGCGCCTGGCCATGGGTGCCGAGTGGCGCGAAGAGAGCTTCGAGATCAGCCCCGGCGATGGTCCGTCCACCGCCATCGGTCCGCTGACCGAACAGGGCTTCGCACTGGGCTCCAACGGCTTCAACGGGTTCAGCACGCGTACCGCCGGCACCTTTGACCGCCGCAACTGGGCCGCGTATGCAGACCTGGAAGCGCAGGTCACCGAGCGCCTGCTGCTGGCAGGCGCGCTGCGCTTCGAAGACTTCGATTCGTTCGGCAGCACCACCAACGGCAAGGTCACCGCGCGCTTCGACTTCAACGAGCACTTCGCGCTGCGCGGCGCCTACAACACCGGCTTCCGTGCCCCGACCCCCGGCCAGGCGAACATCAGCCAGATCAGCACCGTGTTCGGCGGCACCGCACTGGAAGACATCGCCACCCTGCCGCCGACCAATCCCATCGCCCAGCTCAAGGGCGCCCAGCCGCTTACCCCGGAAGAATCGAAGAACGTTTCGCTGGGTGCGGTGTGGACCGAAGGCGATTGGCTGATCACCCTGGACGGTTACCAGATCAAGGTCGAAGACCGAATCGCGCTGAGCACCAGCTTCGCGGTCACCCCGGAAGAACGCGCGGCGCTCGTGGCCGGCGGCAACCCGGAAGCGGCCTCGATTTCGCAGGTGACCTACTTCGGCAATGCGTTTGATACCACCACCACCGGTGTCGACCTGGTCACCAGCTTCAAGAGCACCCACTTCGGGGGCGACACCACGTACTCGCTGGCCGCCAACTGGAACCGGACCGAGGTCGACCGCTTCGACCCGGACTTCATCGACGAAGCGCGCGTGTACAAACTGGAGAAGTCGCTGCCCAAGACCAAGGGCTACTTCAGCATTCATCACCAGCGCCAGATCTTCAACGCCAACCTGCGCTTCAACTACTACAGCTCCTGGTACGAGGATCACCTGGACAGCGGCGTGATCTCCGCAGCCGACGGCGGCCTGCCGATCTACGGCGGCAGCGCGTTGATCGTGGATGCCGAAGTGGGCTGGAAGTTCGATTCGGGCCTGTACTTCAGCCTGGGCGCGCAGAACCTGTTCGACCGCACCCCGGCCAAGAACCCGTGGTCCGGCGTGGCCGGCGCGGAGTACCCGGTGCATTCGCCCTACGGCTTCAACGGCGGGTTCTACTACGCACGGGTGGGCTGGAAGTTCTAGGAAGCCTGTCGCAGGAAAGCCACCCCGCCGTTGCCGGCGGGGTGGTTGCGCGTTCGGTAATCACGTGCGCTTGCGTGAATCAGGCTACGCGGAGAATGACTTCCTCGTCCTGATCGTAGTAATCAGCATTGGCGATTACAGTTTTTGCGCCGATTACGTCGGTCGCCTCTCGGGCTGTCCACATTGATTGCTCGCCACGTCGAAACCAGTGCAGCCCCTTCAGCTGGGCACCGCAGCGGGTGCACAGGTGGTGGAGCTGGCGGGAATCGAACCCGCGTCCGCAACGCATCCTCTCTGCTTCATACAGCCATAACCCGTTGCCAACGACTGCATTCGGGGTTTCTCGCCACACACGGCGAAGGCGCATTGAACCGCCATGGGAGGCAAGCGGCTTTCAGGATTCGCTCACTTCCCAAGCTGCCTGAGCTTTCGCAGGAAGTACCGCGCCGGCAGATGCCGAAGCCAGCGCGGCTGCAGCCAATACAGACGCGGTGCCCAACGACGAAAGCGCTGCCAGCGCTTCTCGTCTGCCGGCGTCCATGGCAATGCGAACATCTGTCTCAGGTGCGGTGGCAACATCGCCCGCGTCACGAACGCCTGCAGCGGCAGCGCTGGGCGCAGGTACCACGGGGCTCCGTTTCCCAGCACGGCATGCAGGTAGCTGCGCGCTTCCTCGTCCACGCGCAGCTCCAGCTGACGTCTTTCCCACCACGCATCGAAGGCATCGGCCGTGGGCGGCCACTGCTCGTCTGCCACCTGCAGCGTGCGACCGAAGGCCCACGCCTCTTGATACAACGGTTCGCGGCTGCTTTCAGGCAGCGGGCCAACGAACAGTTGGTACATCTCCAGCCCGCCGCGGTAGAGCGTTGCCGCGACCCACAACTGCAGGTCGCGATCGAATGCGCTGTAGCCCTCGCCCTGCACGGGCACGTGCGCGCGATTGACATGGCGGGCGATGGTGGCCCGGTGCTCGTCCGTACCCAGCGACACCGCGTAGATGTAGCTCATGGTGGCCCGCAGCCTTGAAAACGGCCGCCTTAATGTCTGGCTGTGGCGGGCCACGCCGCGCCCCACGCCGGGGTCGGCAAGCTGCCACGCGACCGCCGCGCCTGCACCGAAGAAGATGTAGGACTCGATGTTGATATCGGCCAGGCGGACAGGTGCGGGATTGGGCATGGGCCCAGTCTAGACACACGCGTGTGGATTCGCCGTCACCGGTAACGCGCCGGCATTGCTGCGTGATCGGCAACAGTGTGAGCCCCTGCGCGGATCTACTGGCCGCGCGCGCCCTTCCCTAGGCTGATCCCGCACGGCGCCCCTGCCGTGGATCCCGCCAAGGAGATTTCCTCATGTTCACCCTGGAAAACACCGTAGCCCCGCCCCCGCCCGCGCTCGACGAACTGGTTCCCTCACGGTACGCGCTCAAGGTGGGCGATATCGACGTGCTGGTGGTCAGCGATGGCGTGCTGCCGTTGCCCACCCAGATGCTCGGCCACAACGTCTCCGCCGCCGAGCGCGCGCCGTGGTTCAAAGAGATGTACCTGCCGCCGGATGCGCTGGACTGGGCGTTGAACGTGATGGTGGTGCGCAGCGGGGACCGCAACATCCTGATCGACGCCGGCCTGGGCATGGACCCCGACCTGAACCTGCCGCGCGCCGGCCAGCTGATCCGCCGCCTGGGCGCTTCAGGTATCAACCTTAACGAGATCACCGACGTGGTGATCACCCACCTGCACATGGACCACATCGGTGGCCTGCTGGTGGATGGCGTAAAGGAACAACTGCACCCGGAGCTGCGCATCCACGTGGCCGCCGCCGAAGTGGACTTCTGGAAGGCGCCCGACTTCAGCCGCACCAACATGCCGCCGGGCTTCCCGGATGCGCTGCGCGCCACCGCTACCCACTTCCTGGCCGAGTACGGCAGCTATGTGCGCACCTTTGACGAGGTGCACGAGATTGCGCCGGGCGTCACCGCGCACCGCACCGGCGGCCACACGCCCGGCCACAGCGTGGTGCGCCTGAACTCGAATGGCGAGGCCCTGACCTTTGCTGGTGACGCCATCTTCGCAGTGGGCTTCGAGCAGCCGAACTGGCACAACGGGTTCGAACACGATCCAGAAGGCGCCGCGCAGGTGCGCATCACCCTGCTCAACGAGCTGGCCGGTACCGGCGAGATGCTGGTGGCCACCCACCTGCCGTTCCCGTCGGTCGGCCGCGTCTCGGCCGATGGTGACGTCTTCCGCTGGGTGCCGGTGTTCTGGGATTTCTGAGTTCGGCAGACAGGTGGACCCCAAATCAACTTTTCGGGACTTTAAGCCATCCTTCGTCCATTCAAGGGGTCCAAAGTAACCCCTGTCGCATCCATCCACCTTTTTGCAGGACACCCCATGAAGACGATCACCCGCACGCTGGCTGCCACCGCTCTCGCTCTCGCCATCCATGTAACTGCCACCGCTTCGGCTGCCGAGCCGGCGCGCCCGAGCGTTGTCGCCGGCGAGGCGCGCACGGCCAGCTACATCACCACCGCCGACGGCGTGCAGCTGTACTACAAGGACTGGGGCCCGAAGGACGGTCCGGTGGTCACCTTCAGCCACGGCTGGCCCTTGGATTCGGACAGCTGGGAATCGCAGATGATGTTCCTGGCCAACCACGGCTACCGCGTGGTCGCCCATGATCGCCGCGGTCATGGGCGCTCCAGCCAGCCGTGGGATGGCAACGACATGGACCATTACGCAGACGATCTGGCCACGGTAATCAACACCCTCGACCTGAAGGACGTGACCCTGGTCGGCTTCTCCACCGGTGGTGGTGAAGTGGCGCGCTACATCGGCCGCCATGGCACCGGTCGGGTCAAGAAGGCCGTGCTGATCAGTTCGGTACCGCCGTTCATGCTCAAGACCACCGACAACCCCGGTGGTGTACCGATCGAGGTGTTTGATGGCCTGCGCAAGGCACAGCTGGAGAATCGCTCGCAGCTCTTCAAGGACATTCCCAGTGGCCCGTTCTACGGCTTCAATCGCCCCGGTGCCAAGCCGAACCAGGCACTGATTGATGCGTGGTGGGCACAAGGTATGCAGGGCGGCCTGAAGAACACCTATGACTCGGTCGCCGCGTTTTCGGCCACTGACTTCCGTCAGGACCTCAAGAAGTTCAACGTTCCCACCTTGGTCATCCACGGCGATGACGACCAGATCGTTCCGATCGATCTCGCCGGCCGCATGTCGGCCAAGCTGATCCCGGGCGCGAAATTGATCGTGTATCCGGGCGCACCGCACGGGCTGACCGAGACGCACAAGGACAGGGTCAACCAGGACCTGCTGGCGTTCCTTCAGCAGAAGTAATGTCGCGTTCGGCCAATGGCCGCCGTGTTGCGCGAGGCGCCGGATGCAGATCCGGCGCTTTCTTTTTGCCTACACCCGCGAAGGGTAAGCGCTTATGGCGGTGCTGGCGCGCTCGTCCCAGAGTGACCCGACAGAAATCAGGGCGATACCATGGACGACATGGCACAGATCCGAATCACCTACTGATCCGCATGATTGAGCATCGCCGTGCCGCAAACCAGATTGCGCTGCCTGGCATGCACCCGGCTCAGCGCTGAGTAGGCAATCCGGGTGGTGTGCTTTCGTAAAACGCCCGTTCGCGGGCTGCGGCAGCGGCTTGATCGCGCGCATCCTCCTCGCGGTTGAGGCGATCGATCTCCTTGTACTCGGCCCATGTCTCCGGCGATATGGTTTCGAGGCGGTTGTCTGCGCGCAGCTGCAGCGACGCGGCAGGCGCCGTGGCCACGGCGAAGTTATCCATCAGCCACTGCTGCCGCACGTGCGGTGACGCATTCATCAGGTCGGGCTCGGCGTAGGTGTCCATCGGCAATATCTGCTCAGCCAGCGTCTGTTGGGACGACATGCGTACCAGCCTTACGACCAGGCGCTCCTGCTCTCGATCCTTCTGGTACACCGCGACGACATCGCCCTGGATCCAGAGCACGTCCCAGTACCCTGCGATAGGGTAGGCATGGAAGGGCGCGTGGCGGACCAGCAGCAGGTTACTGCCCTCATCGTAAAGCGCTGACCATCCCGGCGGCGCCGGGTCGGGCGCGCAGTCGATGCTGCTTTTCATGATCTTCTGAAGATGCACCGCACCGCCACTGGCGGAGAGCCGGGTCGCCCAGCAGCGGGCGCCGGTGTCGTTGTGCGATGCCAGCAGGATGGAGGATGCATCCAGCACCACCACGTCGCTGTGCACAACCCGATCCTTCAGTGCTTCCGGGTCCTGCAGCATCGCTGCAAAGCCAGCGTCGGACAGCTTCTCGCCATCCACGTACAGGTCATAGCGAGTGTACTTCCGGTATTCGCTGACATTGATGTCCAGCGTGCTTTGCGTCACCGCCACGACCTTCAGCGGATCGGCGGAGAGCACGGTCTCGCGGCTGGTCCTCCCGCACGCTCCCAGGATCAGCGGCGCGGCGACGAGAAGGGTGGCCATGCGCGACAACGCGCTGATGCTGGCGCTCATGGAACTCCGGGGGGCTGGGAAGGCGAGGCATCATCGTCACCGCCAAGGTCGCGGTCGAGCAGGCAATCGATGAAGGCGCGCAGCGCAGGACGCAGGTAACGCCTGCTGGAATAGTACAGATACAGGCCCGGCACCGTGGGCGACCAGTCGGCCAGCACGCGCCGCAGCCGTCCATCGCGCAGGGCCTCGGCGATGCCGTCGTCATTGTAGGCGTACAGGATACCCAGCCCCTGCAGGGCAGCAGGCACCACGATGTCCTGGTGGTTGGAGATCAGCGGGCCCTCGCCCACGTACTCGGCGCGCTTGCCGCGCTTGATGAATTCCCACCCCGCCACTTTTCCGCTGCCCGGGAAACGCCAGTTGATGCAGGCGTGGTTACCGAGGTCATCCGGTGTCCTGGGCTCACCAGACCTGGCGAGGTAGTCGGGCGACGCCACCGCCAGCAATTCGATGTCCGGCGTCAGCCGCACCGCCACCATGTCCTTCTGCAGGCGCCCACCCACCCGGATCCCGGCGTCGAAGCCCTCACCGGCGATATCAGCCAGGCCATCGTCGATCACGATGTCCAGCACCACCTCCGGATGCGCCTGCGCGAACCGGCCCAGGCGCGGTGCGATCACCTTCTTCGCCGCCATGCTCAGCGTGTTGATGCGCAGCGTGCCCGCCGCGCGCGCGTTGGCACCGACCGCTTCTGCCACGGCCTGGTCCATGTCGCGCAGCATCGGCGCTATGCGCTCATGCAGCCGGCGCCCGGCTTCGGTGGGCGACACGCTGCGGGTGGTCCGGTTCAACAGGCGAACGCCCAGGCGGGATTCGAGCTGGCGGATGATCTGGCTCAGGGCAGACCGGGACAGGCCCAGGTGATCGGCCGCCCGGGCAAAGCTGGTGCGATCCACCACCGCCACGAAGGCCTTCAGTTCCGCGAATTCAGCGCCGCGCATTGTGCACTGGTCCCTACATGGTTTGATCCGATCATAGGCGATTCTCTTACCCTCCAGATCGGCTCACGCTTGCTCCACCTCGAAGCCACTGGAGCACTGCCATGAAAGACCTGAACCTGCCCGAGCCGATAGCCGCCTACTTCCATGCCGACAGCCAGGGCGCCGCGGCCGTGGCCCGCTGCTTCACCCGCGATGGAGTGGTGCTGGACGAGGGCCATACCCATGCCGGGCCTGCGGCCATCGAGGCGTGGAAGACTGATGCCTCCGCCCGCTACAGGTACACCGCCACGCCGCACGCGCTGGAGCAGCATGGCCGCAGCTACCTGGTCACCAGCACCGTGGCCGGCAATTTCCCCGGCAGCCCGCTGGACCTGCGCTACGCCTTCACCCTGGAGCGCGGAAAGATCGCCCGGCTGGAGATCGGGGCATGAACTTTGATCTGCAACTGACCGGGAAGCGCGTGCTGGTGACCGGCGGCACGCGAGGGCTGGGCGCGGCGGCGGTCGAGCTGCTGGCGGGGCTGGGCGCACGCGTGGTGGCAACAGCGCGTACCTTGCCGCGCGCCCCCATCAAGGGTGTGCATTACATGGAAGCAGATCTCGCCAGCGCTGAAGGCGCGCGCAAGGCCGGCGAAGCAACGCTGCATCACCTCGGCGGCATCGACGTGCTGATCAACGTGGTGGGCGGCTCATCGGCACCTGCCGGCGGGTTCGCCGCGCTGGATGATGCCGAATGGACCAACGCGCTGGACCTCAATCTGATGTCTTCCGTGCGGCTGGATCGTGCACTGCTGCCGACGATGATCGCGCAGGGATCCGGCGTGATCCTGCACGTCACCTCGATCCAGCGCACCCTGCCGCTGCCCGAGGCAACCACCGCCTATGCCGCCGCGAAGGCCGCCTTGTCCACCTACAGCAAGGCACTGTCCAAGGAAGTCACGCCGAAGGGCGTGCGGGTGGTGCGGGTCGCGCCGGGCTGGATTGAAACCGAAGCCTCCGTCGCCTTCGTCGAACGTATCGCGGCCGAAGCACAGACCGATTACGAAGGCGGCAGGAAACGGGTCATGGACGGGCTGGGCGGCATCCCGCTGGGGCGACCGGCGCAGCCGGGCGAGGTGGCCGACCTCATCGCGTTCCTGGTCTCGCCACGCGCGGCTTCGATTTCTGGCACGGAGTACACCATCGACGGCGGGACAGTGCCTACGGTGTGAGGCACGCAGGCCCGGGGAGATTTGGACTCAGGATCAAGTTATCAGGACTTTATGCGACTGATCGTGCGCGCGTGGCCGGCAAAGTAGCCCTGCCGGCCAACGCCGCCCCCGCAATCCCACCGTCCCGAGGAGTCGTCCATGTTCAAGCTCATCCCTGCAGTGTTCGCGGTCGCCCTGGCGGCCGCCCTCTCCCCCGCCCAGGCCAGCGACGCCGTTCGCGGCCAACCGGTGCACAACGTCGTGCTGGTGCATGGCGCCTTCGCCGATGGCAGCGGCTGGCGCGGGGTGTACGACGACCTGACCGCGCGTGGCTACCACGTGTCGATTGTGCAGAACCCGCTGACCTCGCTCGCTGACGACGTGAAGGCCACCCAGCGCGTGCTGGATCGTCAGGATGGGCCGGCCATCCTGGTCGGGCATTCGTGGGGCGGCACCGTGATTACCGAAGCGGGTGTGCACGACAACGTTGCCGGGCTGGTCTACGTCTCGGCGCTGGCGCCGGATGCGGGCGAGACCACGGCGCAGCTGTACACCGGTTTTGCGCCCACGCCTGAGTTCGTGATCGAGACTGGAAGCGACGGGTTTGGCTTCATCAAGCCCGACAAGTTCAAGGCAGGCTTTGCGCATGACACCACCGATGCGGACGCGGCATTCCTGCGCGATTCGCAGGTGCCGATCAACATGGCGGCGTTTGGCACTACCGTGACGCATGCGGCTTGGCGCAGCAAGCCGAGCTGGGCGGTGATCGCCACTGAAGACAAGGCGTTTGATCAGGCGATGCTGATCCACATGGCCGAACGCATCAACGCGCGCATCACCAAGGTGTCGGCCAGCCATGCCGTCTTCATGACCCAGCCCAAGGTGGTGGCCGATACGATTGATCGTGCGGCCAAAGAAGTCGGGAAGAACATCAAGTAGGCCGCTCGCGATCATCGGCTGTGAGGCACGGGTAGCGCCGGACCGTTGGTCCGGCTGAAGCCAGCTGGCTTCCGCTTGGCGGCGCGGAGCTCTAGCTGGGCTTCTTCGGAGCGTCCCGCCGGAACAGCTCCCACTCATCGATGCGTTTGCCGTCCGGCAAGTGGCAGATACCCCGCTCGTTGCCATCCCGGTCCTTCTCGATCATGACCTTCCCACCGCGTTTCACGCAGTACTCGGACGCCGGGTTGGCCATGCCAACAGGAACACCATTCTCGCGTGCCTCCTGGTTCTGCTGGGAACACCCTGCTGCTCCGGCAACCGCGATGGCAGCAGCGAGCAAGGCGACATTGATACGACGCATGAGCCATCTCCAGAACTGCCCTAGTGGCTCAGGAGTGTGGAACCGGAGTTGTGAACGCTCTGTAGCAGCAACACCGGTAGCGCCGGACCGTTGGTCCGGCGACTCTCCACCCAGCCCGCGACAACATGCGCGGGCCGCACTGCCGTCATCTGCGTCGCAGCTGGGCAGTTACCGACATCTGCAGGACCCTAGTGCACCGCCGCAGCCGCCTTGGTGGCCTCCGTAACAGCCGCAGGCGTCAGCGGCGAGTTGCAGACATCCACAACGGAGATCAACGCCAGCAGGTTCCTGATGGTCAGATCTTCCACGGTTCCCGGGCAGTGCTCCAGGATGTCGATCAGTGCCAGCAGTTCCACGATGCGCAGATCATAGATGCGCAGCAGCTCGCGGATGACCCGGAACAGATCCGTTCTGGATACATCGTCCACGCCGATCAACCGGTTGACCAAGGTACCCGGTGCGTGAGGGTGTGCGCTGCGGGTGGAGTGAATGGCACCAATGACATCGCTGAGCGTAAGCGACTCGAAGGGCGTGTCGTTGGCAGTCAGATGTTCTTCGAACGTAAGCCAGGTGGAGCTCCCCCACTCCAGGGTATCGGCGATCTGGCCGAAGTAGTGGGTGAAGTCGACGGATGTGCGCGTGGGCGCGGTCAGATTTTCGGATGACATGGCGGGATTCCTCAGTTCAGTTGAGATCCAGCGCCCTGCAACGGGGTGGGCGCTGATGCGCCTCACTCTTCGGGCTGCAAATCCCGGCCACCGATGTTGCGGTGACGATACCATCCTGATTCTTGAAAGTGCCGCGCGTCAACGCGGCGGACACCGATCTGTGCGCGGGGTATCAGCGTCCCTCACGAAATGTGAAGCATGCACTGGCATCGCTGGCCTTTCGCGACATGGGGCTTGCCACAACTCTCCACGCGATACACGTATGCAGGGGAGGCTGTTCGTAGAAGCATAAATTGCCGCGGCCTGGAGGCATAAGTTGTCCACCAAGAAGCTCCGCATACGGAAAAATTCATGGCTCCATGTTGGTCAGATTGGAGGTTGGATCGGGAAGAGCCTCACTCCGTCAGCCGGAGGCAAGTGCCATGCATTTATGCCTTACGATTCAAATACTTTCCATTGCACCGCCCTCCGGTTTACATACAAATACGCCGTGGACTGCGTGCTTGGAAGTGCTGGACAACGACCTCAACCAGGCCCGCCTTGACGCCGGTTCGTTTACAAACGAAGCACTCTTACGCGAATGGATTGCGTACCAGGTGATCGGCTGCCGCCATAACCCGCTTAATGGACAGTGGCCGCGGACCGGCCATTCAGGACTGTCCGCCTCCATCAAGCCTCGCGAACTAGCCGAAGCCCTCGCGTGGGCTGGGGCAAACATGCAAGTTCTCAGCGCCAAGTGGGAGGAGTTGAATCCATGAGCCAGCCACAATTTGTGATTCGAAACGTCACTGCCTTGGCACCTGGTCACCTCGGGCTGCAGTTTGGTGACGGCATTGATGTAGTTGTTGATCTCCGAGAGGTAATCAACAAGCTTCCCTCGCTTGCGAGGCTTGCCGATCCGAACATATTCCGCGCCGTGTCGCCTGATGAGTGGAACCTCGGCGTAATCTTCGCCGGTGACGATGATCTGACTCTGGCCAGCGACAACCTGCGTGCAATGGCAATTGAGCAGGCAGGTGGCTACTCACATCAGCAGGTCGTTACCTGGATGCACCACCATGGCCTGTCGCTTGACACCGCCGCCGACGCGCTTGGCATCAGTCGCCGCATGCTGGCGTACTACCGCAGTGGTGAGCGCCCCATTCCGAAGACGGTAGGGCTGGCGATGCTGGGATGGGAGGCTCAGGAGTGCGGTCACCACTTGGACGCGTACGATAAGGTTGCGTAAGAGGTGACGCATGCTCCCGGATGTCTGTGGCTCTCCCGTGGCCAGAGCGGCAGCCTGCCAGTGATCCTATTCGCAGGTCGACGCGGCGGCCTCCAATAGCGGCCCCACGGCAAGCAGCGTTGGCGGGGCCGTTCTAAACCGGAGAGGGTTGGGGAGCTACTTGAAGTAGGTCTTCATCAGCTGGGTAACCGCTTCTATCTCGGCAGTGCGCGCAGCCTGTTCCGGCTCATCGGCGATGTGCGCATGAAGGTGGTCGTTCAGCACCTCCAGCATCAAGCCGTGCATAGCTCCCCGGGCTGCGGCGATCTGCGTCAGCACGTCTACGCACTCAGCACCGTTCATCAGACTCTGTTCCAGAGCGGTGACCTGCCCGCCGATGCGCCGGACGCGGGCAAGAAGCTTTTTAGGGTTGGCGTGGATATGAGACATACATAAATGGTATACCCTGCAGGGGTACCCATGCATACCCCCCTCCCCTATGAACGAATCGACCGGCAGCATCCACCCCACGCGGAATCACACCCATCAGTTCGGAACAGGCAACCCCCTTGCGGAACTGAACACCCGCCGGGCCTTCTGGCTCACGGCGGTCATGATGGTCGTAGAGATCCTCGGCGGCTGGTGGTACAACTCGATGGCAGTGCTAGCCGACGGCTGGCACATGAGCTCCCATGCTTTGGCCCTGGGCCTGTCGGCGTTTGCCTATGCCTTCGCACGCAAGCATGCGAGCAACCCGCGCTTTGCCTTTGGTACCTGGAAGGTCGAAGTGCTGGGCGGCTACACCAGCGCGATCCTGCTGCTGGGCGTGGCTGGGATCATGGCGTTCGAATCGGTCAACCGCCTGCTGGCTCCGACCGAAATTCATTACAACCAGGCCATCGCGATCGCCTTCGTCGGTCTGGCGGTGAACCTGATCTGCGCCTGGCTGCTGAAGGACAATCACGATCATGGACATGATCACGGGCACGGGCACGGCCATGGGCAACACCACGCCCACGATCATGATCACGGCGGCCATGCGCACGACCTGAATCTGCGCTCTGCCTACATCCATGTTGTGGCAGACGCGGCTACCTCCGTGCTGGCCATCGTTGCGCTGTTTGGCGGCAAGCTCTGGGGTGCGTCCTGGCTGGACCCAGTGATGGGCATTGCGGGCGCGGTGCTCGTCACCGTCTGGGCGGTCGGACTGCTGCGGGACTCAGGCAAGGTGCTGCTGGACGCGGAAATGGACGCCGACGTTGTCGATGAGGTGCGGGAGGTCATTGCCGAGTCGCAGATCCCTGCACAGATCGAGGACATCCACGTTTGGCGTGTGGGCCGCAATCACTACGCCTGCATTCTGGCGCTGGTGACGGAGTCGCCGGTATCTGCCGACCACTTCAGAAGCGCGCTGAGCATTCACGAAGAGCTCGTGCACGTGACCATAGAAGTCAGGCTCAGATCATGAACACCCCATGCACGAAGCGTTGCTCCTTCACCTGAGCAGGCAGGTGGCTACCCACATCGGCAGGCCGTTACCTGGATGCACCACCATGGCCTATCGCTTGACACCGCCGCCGACGCGCTTGGCATCAACCGCCGCATGCCGGCGTACTACCGCAGCGGTGAGCGACCCAGAGCCTGCCGGTGATCCTATTCGCAAGTCGACGCGGCGGCCTCTAATAACGGCCCAACGGCAAGCATCGGTGCCGGTTGGTCAGCTGGAAACGCGGCGGCAATGGCTTTGGCGGCCCGGTCGGCATGGGGTTGGAGATACCACGACGAGTCGCTGGAGAGGGCTTTTCCATTCACTTCCTGTTCGAACCGGTACTGGCCCCAGTAGATGGCCAACGGCTCTTCGAGTGCGTTCAACGGGTTGGGCAGGACCAAGGCACCGGGACACAGCCGCGCGAACCCTGCAGCCAACGCCTCGCGGCTGGCCGCCGGCTGACCAGCCGACAGGAAGTGCGCGTACTCGTGCAGCACTATCGGCGCCCAGTCATCCTCAACGGCCCAGTCCGAGAACAGCACGATGGAGCCACCGCGCAGCTTGGCCTGGGTGCGGTTCGAGTACGGCCACCACACGAATCTCGCGTTGAAGACGGGCGCGGAATTGGCGCCGTAGAAGGTGCGCATCCGAGTGACAAAGGCAGCGGCTTCCGGTGCCGCCAGTTCCCTGGTCAACGCCTCCTGTTGCCGGCTGAAACGATCCTTGCCGGCCAACACCTCCCGCGCGTGGGGCGCGAAGCGGGCGTAGTAGCGCCGTAGCAACGCCTGGTCACCCGGGGCCTGCGCGGCGATTGCGGCCTCGGTGGCGGCGGTGAATGACGCCGCGTTCTGGAAATAGGCGGTATATGGGTCGCCAATGCGTGTATCGCTCCCAGCGAGCAAGCGATCAGCCAAGGGTCGTCCTCCGTCGTCATTACGGGCCATGGGGGAAGTTCGTTGGCGAAACTGCCGGTAAGCCTCAAGCGCGGCACGATCCTCAACGTCCAGCCCGAACCTGCGCTCCCAGTCCTGCTGGTAGATCGCGTTGGTGTACCCCGGCAGCCAATCAGGAAGGTTGTCCAGAAGATTGAACAGATCGAACGCTTCCTCATAGCTCACGGTCACCAACGGAGGCGCCTGACGCGTCGGTCCGCCTGGCTGACCGCCGGCCCACTGTGGCACCAGTAGGAGAATCGCGATGTACACCAAGTGTGTGGCGTTGGATCTGAAGGACATCCGACATGCTCCGTGACGAACGATTTGCCCGATTCGAGCATGGCGTCGTAGGTTCCACAACGTGACCATCGGCAGGGGCCAGCGGAAGCAGCCAAGCCGTCAGAGCGGCGGAGCCAGAGGAACATTGGTAGATTGCTCAATGGCAGTGGGGCGTGCGGATGGACAACAAATCGCCGGAATTCAGACCCTTCGGCGTGGAAGCCGCACGGAGCTGGCTGTGGGCGAAAGCACAAGCTTCTCCGGTGCTGCCGACGAAGATGCCCGGCAGGCCGTCGCCGTGAGGTCACCTATCGCCAGCCCATTGCCTTGACTGTGCGCCGGCAGGCGGTCGCTGGCGTCGGTAAAGCCGCTTCGCTGCAGGCGGACGCGAGCATGGCAGAGGTCAGTGCGGCCAGACGAAGAGGCGGGGTCATGGGGGAGACCCGTGCCCTCTTGGCCGTTAACGGCGACGCCTTCGCCAGCGTCGCCAGACCACCATCAACATCCATGCGATGCCCGCGTAAACGAGAGCCGTCAATAACCGACCTGCAGGCATTACGAAGAACATTACTTCGGAGTCAGGCGTGAAGTAGGGCTCACCCATCCAACTCCCAAGCGGCAGATAGTACGCTTGGTGGAGTACGAACAAATGCAGGTTATCCAGCAGCGTCGCGCACCACCAGAGCATTGCCGGCAGCACTATCCACGCAGTCAAGAGCAGCCAACTCCATCTCGATGGCGCACGCATCATCGCCCCACCTTCCTCTCGGATTGACCCTGGACAGCGCCAGCACCGCGCTCCACCTGTGCTTCCATCACAGCTCACTCCTATGTGTCAGGCGTCGCGACCGCCCCTTCGACCAGCAGACTCTGCATGCCGCAGCCGGACAATTGCGGACCTACCGCTCGACCTCCATTTGCCGCCTTACCTCACGAATGAGCTGCTGTGCAGCTGCATTGGCTTTACTTGCATCGGATCGCCTGGCCGCCTCCAAGGCATCAAGCAGCATTGCATGTCGCTTCGCTGCATCGCTCTCCCGCCTTGCCGCCAAGACAGTACTTGATGCGTAGAAGTACAGCTCGTTCGAATCACCAAGCTCGCGAGCGGTTGCCTTCCACTTCTCGGCAATTTCGTCGCTCCCCGAGAGCGCCTCATAGTGCGCGATCAATCGCCTCACGGATTCGAGATCGCCCTTCTTCGCGGCCGCCTCCACCAATGCACGCTCCTTTTCCGGAATCATGTGCGCATCGCTTGGACTCATGATCTCATTATCGTCGGGGACGCCTCTCCCGCCTTCACAGCCAGCCAGGGCGAATGCAACAGCCATAAGCAACACCACGGGCATTACTAGTTTCATCTTGGCACCGGCGATTGCGGGTAGAAAGGAGACTAGTGACCAGGATTGGACCAGTCAGGATCTGGCCCGTTACCCCCGACTCTAGGCATGGCCCCTGTAACGCCCTTCCGAGTGAACCAGACCTGTGTTTGGCCAAAACGGCCAACTTATGCCTTCGCCCACAAACATCGCTATCAGCGCTCAGATGTGGTGGGCCCACCAGGATTCGAACCTGGAACCAAAGGATTATGAGGCCCGCACCTAATCCTTGCAAATCAACGACTTAGGCCATTCCGTTTTTCCGATCATCCGCCGTGGAACCATTGGGGCGCAACGCTCTTCGGTTCGATTTTTCCGGTTCCTCGGCGCCTTGGACAACGGTCCGCCGCAACGCCAGTCATCTCTTGCCAGTCCGACGCTCGACGCGCACCCGGTCTGTCTCCGCTCGGAGCCGATCCTGGTGCCGGTTGACCCACATTTCGGCGCCAATAACGCCCTGCTCGTAGCTTGAGCACTCGCGGTACGTCCGCTGCTCGGCCGACAGACGATGCGTATTGAGGGTGGCGAACCAGCTGCCGACGTTGATCCGTTGCGAGAGTCGAAGCACCTGCGTGCCATCGCACATCACGGCGTCGTTCTTGCCATCGGGTCGGGACGCTACAGAGCGCCAGAGGAAATCGGGAGGGAGCATGGCGCGGAATCCTACGGGTCCGGCTCTCAGATCCTGCGACGGTCGCTGGGTTGGTCGGCCGCCTCGCGGATCCGCAGGTGGCCAGCCCGAATTTGGTAACGGCCCTGCCCTGCGGATCCGCGCCGCGTCCACTTTGAGTTCAACCCTCGGTCGGGCACCAAGCGGCCTTGGGCGACCCCGGACCGTTGGGCCATAATGCCGCTCCCCACAACCTGAGCTGTGCCATGCGTCTACTTGAACTACTTTTCGGCGGGAACATGATCGAGGGCATGCTGAAGGCGTATTTCTGGATCGGGGTGTTCTGCGCCATCCTCGCCTTCACCGTCTGAAAAGAGGCTGATGGCAAAGCTGCCGTGCGCAAGATCCTTCGAGTCCGGCTCTCAGATCCTTCGACGGCGGTCAGGGAGCGTCCGCCTCGCGGATCCGCAGGGTGGTCGGGCGAGTGCGGTGTCGCCCTGCCCTGCGGATCCGCGCCGCGTCCAGCTGGAGTCCACCTGGTAGGTGGTGCCTCCCCCGTTGTTGGGCAGAAATTGAGCTGGGCGGCGTGAAGCCCTCGCGAAGCAGCGCCAGGCCCGCGTTACACGAGGTACGGAGCCGCAAGGCTCGCCAGCCGCTCCACGCCAGTTGGCGAAGCGCGCGAACCAACCGCCCGCTGCGTCAAGGTCGTCCAGTCACTGAAAGCAGCCTCTTTTAGCTGGGTGTCCTCCACGGGGATCCACCGCATGGACCAATAAGGCATCCGGCGCTGGGCCACCCTGCCCCGCGCCAGCTCAATCACGTCGTTGTGCAGGGGGGAATAGGTGATGCGCGAGTAGATGACCGCCAGGCCGTCGTCCGGCCCCTCGATGTACTGGAGGAACCGCCGGCCGTCGAATAGCAGCAGTCCCGTGACCCCGGCCAACTTATTACGGTCCGCAGACCGCTCAACCAGCTGTTCGAGCTGCTCCGTACTTAGGTCTGGCACCGCCTGGCTGGCGTAGGCAATCGCATGCAGGGCCATGCCGGCTGCTCCTTTGCTGGTGGTCCCCCCCGGGAGTTCGACGGTACGCTTGCAGAAGGAAACATAGCGTGATCAAAAACGATGTGGACGGCATGCGAACGTCGACCACGTGGCCGTGCACTATGGTGTGGCGATGTGCGGCCGATTCGTCCAGACCCCAATCCGTGACGCCGCCAGCTTGGGGTTCCCGCAGCTGGTAGGGGATCTGTTGTCCCTCCCAGCCACCTACAATCTGGCGCCGACGCAACGCGCGGCCGTCATCCTTGATCGAGGCGAAGGGCTGCAGGTCCAGCGGCTCTCGTGGGGGCTGCTGCCCTTCTGGGCGAAGGCCAAGGGGCTGCAGGGGTCGACCATCAATGCCCGAATCGAGACGGTGGCCACCAAGCCGGCGTTCCGAAGCGCATTCAAGGCCCGCCGGTGCTTGATCCCCATGGCCGGCTACTACGAGTGGTCGGTCAGCGCCCAGGACGACAAGAAGGATCCTTGGTTCATCCACGCCGCGATGCCGCTATGGGCGGCCGGCCTCTGGGAGGACGTCAGCGAGCTACTACCCGAGGGGAACCTGGGCACATTTACCGTCATCACCGGCGACAGCAGCGGCGTGTCGGCCGACATCCACGACCGGATCCCGGTGTGGCTGTCACTTGGCCAGGCCGAGGCTTGGCTGAAGGCCGATGCCAATGACGCAATGGCAATGCTCCTGGCCAGCGAGCCGCCGGCGATGGAAGCCTACCGGGTAAGCCGAGCCGTCAACACACCCCGGAACAACACCGAACAGCTGCTGCAGCCGGTCGCCTGACCGTCAGCGCGTACGTGCACGGCGGGAAGCAGTGAGGCTGTGAGCGCTTTTGGCCCCATATGGCGGAATTTTTGGACGACCATCGGAAACAGGTAACTTAGGTAACCACCCTGCCAGAACCTCAATATTGTTCAATACAATCAATATCTTATGTCAATTTATCAAAGGTAATTTTAGGGTAACGTCTAGGTAACCTGATTACCTTTCCGGCAGGTAACATCGATCTGAAAGAATTTCCTTTGAAATCAATGACATTACTTCCATGGCCGTAGGAAATTACCTCAGATCACCCTCAGAGGTAACCTGCTGAAACCCTTGTGCCACTAGGGATGGGCGGTGTTTTCTGGACCAGAATTACCCCGTTACCTGGTTCCGGTGGGACTCCAAGAAATTCGAGCGCTGCCGGCCCTTGCCGGAAGCCGTCTAGAACGGCCACGGTGGAGCTGTTCGTCGCAGGGATCCGCAGGGACGAGGCCTGTCTAGAAAACGCCGTGAGCAGCAGCTGCGGCGGCCCCTGACGGCCTATCGCAGGCCTGCAGAAAAAGAGGGGTCCGAAGACCGCAGGCGTGGCGGGGAGACGAGTGCGCACGACGGGGTGTGCCTTGCTCGAGTCCTCCCACTGCGTGTCCGCCCGGAGCAACGCGTGGGCTAGACTTGACTGAATGGAGGGAACCATGAGCTTTTTCACGCTGAATCCTGCAGACCCCAAGATCTTCGGGTTCGCCGAGTACATCGCCGCGCTGGCACTGATGGTGTTGGCATGGACCACGCTGGACTACCGGTATCGTTTCCACGTGGAGACAGCTCGATTTGACATCCGGCGAATTGCCTTCAGCGCCGTGGCTGCAATTGGCCTACTAACCCTCCTCACGGACGTCTGGCGCGCCTCCGGCTGGCCAGTGTGGGAGTACGGCCCCATCACACCCGTCGTCTGGCAAGGGCTGCTGGGCTTGGCGTTTCTTGCAACTTTCTTGGCGTGGTCACTCATCGCGTTCATTCGCCCACCCACCTTTGATGAAAAGAACGCCGACCGCTTTCTCGATGCTGTGCTCAGAGAAATAAAACGCGGCGACAAATCGCATATCGCCTTGATGGCTGATGCTTTGGTGCCGTCAGCGCCCTCAATAATTCAACTACTGAGCCGCCGTAAGGACTGTGCCGGGCAGCTCCTCTCTCTTCTATCTGACCCGTTGGTCTGCTCGGTAACCGTCACCCGATCTCCCTCGTTGCTTACAGCGCTGTATGGCGCACTCGAACGCTTTCCGGTCAATAGCAGAGCAACCTACTCGCTCACCATCAATGTACTTAGCGCTGCGGTATCCGAGCACGACTCGTTCCTACACAGGGAAGTGCGAGACTGGACTCGTGGCGCCGCCTCATCTGCCCAGCCAATCACTGGAATCGTATTCGGGAACATCGCTCTACTTGACCAAATGCCCGGCATCTTTAACGGGACAGACCGTTCAAAGTGGCAGCATCCCCAGTGGAGTGCCTTCTTCCGAGCCGCCGGCATAACCTTGGGGCGCTACATCACTAGGGCCGATGCCGGCCAGCTAACGCATTCGTTCGCTGTTGACAACATCTTCGACGTGCTGAAAGAGGCACCCCGACAAGTTCGACAGAACCTGGCAGCAGGCCTCATCGGACATCAAGAAGCGGCGTCAACGCTGCGCGAACTCATCTCATTGATCAAAGAGGTAAGCGACAGCATTAGTTCGACGTCTCTCGACCTCGACAGGTGGCGCGGCCTCGGCGAATATCATGACCCGATCCGACACATAGCCCGAGTTGCTTACCACGCCATCCTTGCGGCTTCGTACGTCAAGTCTCCGGCCAGCGAAGCGTGGCACTTTAGCTACGGCATTGCGTGGTCAGAGATATTTGATCCCTTCAAACGTAAGGGACCTGGGTGGGCGTTTGACGAAGTGCAAGAGCTCGTTGCAAGAATGATCTGGCTCACAATTTCAGAACTGGATCGATCCCCAAACCTTTACGGCGCACAGTTTTTGGGGCTGTGCATCAACATTGGACTCGTAAGCGACTCCCCGCCACTGGGGGGCGAGGGCGCCATCAAGCCGGACGCTGCGCTTGCTAGGCTTGTCAAAGCTTGGGTGCGGAAGCGTTTTGCGTGGCTTTATAAGCACAATCCCACACTTGCGGTATCGGGCTTTGCCGATGGTGTTTCTTACGATAAGGACCGTGGAGTCATCCTCCGCGAACGCGCCATCACCGCCTTTCATCCGGGACCTCGGTACACCGAGTTCACTGTTCGACCGGCGCCTGGCCTCCATACAGCAAGACACCTTCGCAGCAAGCGGAAGCGTCCTTTCTCACCATCGAACAATCGGCGACAGGTTCCTGACACGCCTTGGTTCTGATGCGAGGTTATTACTTGAGCCGTACAGCCAACTCACTCAGGGACGACGTCGGTGATTGCCCAAGCGAGTAGGATGACAGCCTCCGTCCGATACCCCCGCACAGCATAGAAGAGCAGCGAATGAACAACCGTGCGCACGGACCACGAACGCGAAACTATCCGGCGTCCCAGCAGACCGGCCGGCAAGCAGAGATGTGGGTTGAACATTTCTTTACTGCTGCCGGGTGGACCGTAGGTACGTATCATATCGACGATGGGTATGACCTATTCGTCACTCCGCCGAGAAGTGATTTCGCCGGCCAGAGCTTTTTAGTTCAAGTGAAAGGGAAAGCTCGTCGACAAAAGGGCGGGGTCTTCGCGCCAGTGGCTAGAGCCCGGCTCCGCGACTACGCGGCCAACGTTCTTCCCGTTTTCATTTTTCGAGTCTTCGTTGAGGATGGCACCGCATTCTGGGTTCATGCTCAAGACGCTTTAATAGATAATCCACGCCTGGCGGACGGCTCCGGCATGGCACAGCTTAGACTACCGCAGGGCAACGAGGTGACCGACATGGAAGCCTTCCTTAGTGCTGCCCGCCCGATTCTGCTACCGGCCCATAGGCGCGGCAATGGAGTGGCGGAGACCATTGCCGCTAGACAGCGGTACCTTTCGGGCCTAGATGAGGCGCTTGACGTAGCTATTGAGCAACACGGCAACAAGAGTGTCGTCATGTTTTCTCTGGCTGAGGACGCCGAGAGTCACGCACAAGTCACCGCTCATTTCAATGGCAACGACCGGGTGGCAATGGAAGACATGATCCATTACGGTCAATCAGCCCGCGTTGCCAGCGACAGCGTCGTCTTTCACGGTTCACCGGTTTTTACTGCACTTGGGCTAGATCAGGCGCAAGCTGGCACCCTCGAGATAACCTCGACCTACCGCCAAGAATGCCGACTCAAGCTCCGTGCAACCGAGTCGCCACTAGGGCTTGAAGATCAACTTGTTCTGCCCTGCATGTTGGCGCGCGGAAGCAAAGGATTTACGGTCGAGACGATGCCTTCGGCGGCCTTGGTTGCCAAGGTGCGCGGGTCGAGCGGCTCTAACTTGCCTATGCTCAAGATGCAGCTGGAGATGCCGGCATCCAGTCTTTACGGGCAGGACCTAGCGTTAAACACCGGCATAGGGCCGATTGGACAATGGGCAGAGCGTGCACTCGCTAGTAACCGGATCTACGGAGAGATTCTATTGGGCAAGCGCTCTATAGGGTTCTCCACTCCATGCGACGGCGCCGAGGACATGCTCGCCGGGTTTGCGACCATGGGAAAGCTTCACCACTTAGCCCGAGTTATGAACTCTAGCTACCAGCTGCCAGTCGGGTTTGCCTACTCGCCAAAAGAAGGTTGGCTGATAGACGCAGCGTATAGGATGCTTAAGGGCGAACGCGTGGACGTAGAGGTAATGTCGGCGACGGTTGAAAGTTTGGTGGAAGAGCCCGGTGCGCAACCAGAGGATTACTTCATCATCACCGACATTCCCGTGACGGCCGGCGGTGAGCTGGTATGCTCTGTCCCTCTTCGAGTGGAGCTTCGCGGCTATTCGCTCGAACCACCGGACCAAGGAAGTGAGAGACGGAAGGTCGTCCGCGTTGCTGAGAGCCTTTCTACGATGGCACTGGGTTCGCTAGACAGATAAGCCGCCCTTTGGACGGATTGGTAACTTGTGGCGAATTCGATCAGGTCCGTGGTAGTCGTGACAGCGCAATGTCGTAGTAATGATTCGTCATCTCGATACCAGTTCATCCGTAACCTTCAGCATGCGCGTCCACCAGCGTGGTACCTGAGCCGGCGAACGGATCCAGAATCCTTCCGCCTTCCTCACAGATTCGCACCAGGTGCCGCATGAGATCAGTTGGCTTGCCAGTCATGGGGTGCTTGTCCGCCTTGCGCACTGCTTCCCGGATGACGCCAGGCAGGACAGGTGCCCGCCGGCCTAGCGGCATGTTCCCCTCGCTGTCCCACACCACGTACTCGGCCTGGTTGCGGAAGCGCCCCAGCTGGGGTCGCACACCCTCGGTCTCGTCCCACACTGCAACGCCGCGCCAGGGGAAACCGGCGCACTGCAGCGCGTCAGTGGTGAGCGGCAGCTGGCGCCAGTCGGTGAACAGCAGCACGGGTGCGCCGTCCTTCAACACGCGGCTGCACTCAGCCAGCCTCAACCGCATCCACGCCAGGTGCGAGCGCTGGTCGCGCTCATCGCCGATGAAGTCGGCATGCAGGTGTTCCTTGCCGCGCTGCATGTACTTCACCTGCGGCGCCTCCCGGCGCGAAGATGCGTGCGCGCCCCCGCTGGCGTAGGGCGGGTCGGTGATGAGGGCGTCGAAGCCGCCGCCCGGGAGGGTCGGAAGGGCAGTCAGCGCATCGCCGTGGATCATTCGTTTTTCATGGGTAGAGCCTTCTTGAGGTCGCTCGCGGCAATCCGAGGGGAGGCTCTCGGCCTTCATGTGGTTCAGCACCCCGCAGCGGGGGCAGTTGATCTGGATCTAGTAGGCGCCGCCGGCCTTGGCCATCAGCTTGGCGCAATCGCCACAACGCAGGTTCTTCACGCCACCCCCGGTGCAGACTCAAAGGGAGCGAAGCGGATCACTTCCTGGCCCAGCCAGTCGTTGATCGCGGTAATGCGCGTCTGCAGCGGAGCCAGCTCTATCGCAGCCCAAACCGTCGCCGCGTCGCGGATCGAGCCGCCACTATTCTGTGGCACGATGCCGAGCAGCTGCGGCACACGCAGCGCGGCCAGCATGTCGTCGCTCGTCACGCCCTTGATTTTGGCGAACTCATCCTTGTCCGCGACCTCGCTCACCGGGATGATCTGCAGACCGTCCTTGTTGCCGTTGGGCGAGTGCACGAACAGGATTCGGAAGTTGCCCGCGCCGCGCGCGGCCCCGAGCGCCTCGCGCAGGGCGGTTACGGCGGACGATTCCGCCTGCGAGTGGGTCAGGTACAGGATGAAGACGGCGTTCGAGCCACGGTTGTATTAGTTGCGGCGGAACAGCGTGGCCGACTGGTTGAGTAGCGCGGCCTGCACGGCCGGCATCCACTCCGGCACGCCCTACACCTCCTAGTCCGCACCTGACTACCACAGCTGATGCAGCTAGCCGCCGGGAACTCGGGTTCCATGTTGCGAAGCCTCTGGCTGTATCGGATCCAGTCAACTCCGGGGCGATATGAACCTTGGCTGCGAGACCAAACTCGGCGCCCAGTTCGCCGGAGCCGCCCAAGGCCGGCACTTGCTTCGGCCGCACCCTCGCCCTCCCCTGGCACCACTAAGCTGGGTCTCGCCGCGCCAGCTCTAGCGCAAGCAGGGCGACCACAGTGGAGTTTGCTCCCACGCCGGTCCGGACCGCTACCGCGCCGTTGTTGCTACAAGGAAGCCGCTCTAATATCCACCCACAGGCGCTGCTTGTGCAGATGTGACGGGAATGGCTGCCCCGGCTCATCGGCACATCGGCACATCCGCCATGGATACCAGCCAACATCAGGGGATATTTTTGTCATGGACGTCATTGAGATTCCGCATGATACGAATCGCCTAGTACTACACTTTGATACCGCGCTTCATCAGATCAATGCATACGCGCTAGCGTCGTCGCTTGTTGGACTGGCCAACGCAATAAAGGAGGCCAACTCCATCGTCAACCCCGGCTACTCGGTAGAGGTGGTGGTTGAGCAACTTGAAGATGGAAGCTTTCGCGCTACGCTCAAGGCTGTCGTCAAGAAGGCGGGAAACATATTCTCCCATGAATTTTCGAAGGCGATCATCTACGGCATCATCGCAACATGGATCTATGACCACACTCTGGGCGCGGACAAAGAGCCGATAATCATCATCAACGATGACTCCGTTGAGATCCGTTCAGGGGAAAAGATCATACTTGTTCCGCGCGAAGTCTATGACGCAAAGAAGGTAGTTGAAAGATCGGAGCGATTTCAGTCGTCTATGAGCCAGTTGTTCAACGGTGCGCTCAAAGATCCTGCGGTTACTGGCCTCAAGATTACGCCTCCCGGCAAGTGGCCTGGACTGCCCTCAGTCCCGCGCGAGCAGTTCGGCCTGATTGCATCCCGGTATGAGGCTGACGACGCCAACGCGATTTATGAAGATGCAGTGCTTGAGATATCCCGCGCCATCATGTCGCGAGGCCGCAGGAAATGGGAGTTCTACTGGCGAGGCGTAAAGATCTCAGCTCCTGTCTTGGATCACGCATTCTATGAGGCCTTCTCCGCCCACGACATCACCATAGCGCCCGGCGACATGCTGAGAGTAGTCCTAAAGATCTATCGAAAAGCTGATCCCGAAAGTGGGATCCACGTGAACACAAAGTATGAGGTTGTCGAGGTGCAGAATCATATCCCCCGAGAGATACAAGGTTCCCTCTAGATATCCAACTGTCCATTAGCCCCGAACGAGTTCCCTGAGCAAAGGAATACTCTCCTTGACATACCTGTTTGCCGTCACAGCTGTCGCGGTGTTCGTCGGCGCACTTTGCTGCCTTCTGATTTGGTGCATGAGCGCGACACTCTCCTTCTTGGCCAGACTTTTTACGGACACCTAGCCACAGTCGAAGTGAAGCTACCTTCGCCAAGCCGACGAAGGCTGTCATCTCAGAGACTTCAGGCCATCTCGAGCCTTATCGTTTCGACAATTTACTCCCGGGATCTTGCCCGCGGGGGCTGCCATGCAGGAGCCCCTGATATGGAAAGCAAGATTGCATTGACCGCTTGCCACTCCGCTTTGCACGGCATCCCGGCATCCCGGCATCCGCGCAAGCCTGAGGTCTCACGTCGTGCGTGAGCCGGCTGGTCTTCCTAACCACCGTGGAATTGACGGAGTAGGCAGTGTCGTTATGCAGCAACCCGGTGACTCGACGTGCACACGAACAAAGCGCATCTCAACCGCTAAGCATTCTTGGACCGTAGTGGTGAGCTCCTAATGTGTGCTTCTAGCCAGCAGACCGAATTGAGCGGCACCTTAAGCAATGCCCCCCGCCTTGCGCCCGGAGCGCGTGGAGAGCGTGGAGAGCGTGGAGAGCGCAGGCGGTGTACATGCCGATTGCACAACCGATGCCAAACGTAAGTCGCCCGCAAAGACCATAGCCTCTAAGTCGAAGGCCAACACATTAGTTGAGTGGCCGGACGATCAGCATCACTTTTCCAAATCAAATCCGGGTTCGAACATGTCATCTAGCCGGGCGTTCATGCGCTGTCCCCATTGCCTGTCACCATCTATCGTTCGCACCAGCGTGATGCATAGCAAGCTACTAAGAGAGTCTGTCTTGCAATGTCGTAATGCGATTTGTGGCCACACCTTCTCTGCCTACACGGAAATCGTCCGCACCATCTCGCCAAGCGCCTGCCCAAGCGCCGACGTTTGCCTACCTCTAAGCGGCACGGCAGAGCGCGCCGCGTATAAGTTGCAAGCGGCGGCGAATCGTGCAGCCTGTCCTTCCCCAACATCGTGACTTTGGACTTGACACGTCGCCCGACTGTGGAGCAGCATTGCATCGTCGCCGCAAATTCGGCGTCCGGGATTGGTCTCTCGTTGAAGGAGCGCACAGGCGCCCATGCTGCAACATACGGCGCTTTCTTTTTGCCTGTTGCATTGCAATGGGCGCGTGTCAGCCAGTCATATGGCGGACGGTGCGCGGGGGGCTTCGGCCCCGCCGGTATAGATTCCTTCCCGGTAGACCAACCCGCACCGGCCGCCACCTCGCTTGGTCTTGCGGGGGCGAATTCCTAGGTAGAAGGGATCTTGTCATGACCGCTGAATCTTCAGTTTGTAGCCGTACTTTCACCTCCCGCCTTGCGCATTGCTTTGGAGCCATCGCGGACTCCTTGGAATGGGATCATTCAAGCTGGGCTGACCTATGCGGTCAGCTGCAGCTTATTCGACCCGATCCAGGCGAACTGACCCTCAGCGAGATCCAGCTAACACTGGCCGAACGCACCCAGCCTGGTGCACTGCAATGAGCGGTTACTGGATGACAGAGGAGGCGTTCAACCGGCTTGAACGTGCCCGTCATGCAGCATCCCTCATCGCCAGCGTAGGCGAGGGAATGGGGGAGCGCATGGGGATATCGCTTGAAGCGATTGCAGCTATCGGTGCCTACGTACAGGAAGATATTGCACGAGCAATTGCAGATGCGGCCCATGCCACGACTCTCGAGGTCACGAAGGCTAATCCACCCATGTAGCTTTGGAACTGGCTGGTACGCAACTCAGGCATCCGGGCGTACGCCTCATCTGGCAGTTGCGGCGCCTTGAAAGGCGCCTACCGATTTCACTTTATCTATGTGCGCAATCTCCTGTGCACAGGTCATTCGCTTTACCTACGGGAGTACAAAAAATGATTCCACGGAATCTCGTCGTTGGGGATAGTCGGGATGCGGAGCGCGCGGAAGGTTCTGCATTTGAGCGCTGCCGGTTGGAATACGAGGCTGCAGCGGACGCAGCTCGGAGTGCAATCACTGCCATGACATCCATGCGCCAAAGAATGCTCGATCTGAGCCAGCGAAAGGGGGCTGCTCGCGCTGATGCCGAGACAGCGCGGACTCACTGGAGCCGCTTGCTGCGGGATTCGGACGGCGTCCTCACGGCTGATCTTGAAGCTCTTAGAGCTTCGGAGCGATCTTCACTTTCCCTCGCTGATGAGTATCAGGCTATGTGCGAGGAACTGGAGCCATCGTTGCTCAGGTGTGAAGTCGCCGCTGCTGACCTCGCTAACACGGCTCTTTCCAAGCGTCGTGCCGCAGTATCGGCAGCAGCGGAGGATGCCCTTGGTGATCTGCAACTGGCTATCCGGCCACACTTTGAGCATGCCTACGGGCTTTTCCGGAGAGAGCAGGCAGAGACGATGCCCGCAGGTGAGCGCCATCTTGACAAAGAAGCTCTGATGGCGTTCGTTTCCAGACTTTCCGCTCTCCTTTCCCAGAACTCCTCACCGCCGGCTCAGCAAACCTACGAGTCTATTGGGATCTCCGAACTCCGGGTCGAGGACATCCCACACGAGCTGCTTCACAGCCCTGTTCGTCGTTCGATGGCACGCGAGCTGTCGAAAAAATCCGGCCTGAACTAGCGATCAGGCCGCCCAAGCATCAGGGCAGGAAGCTTGGCCCGGCGGTGACGCGCCAACGTCACCCTAGGCCTGCGTTGCGGAGACTCAGGAGAGAGCAATGCCTACGGCAAGATTGCCATTTGCCCCCCGCAGTGGCACAAGCACCGGGCCGGTGGGAGACTATCACGAAGGGTCTCCCACCATTGGGCCTCTCTATCGCTAACGCCTCGGTGGGCAGCGACCTGGATGCGCCACTTAGCATGTAGCTGGCTGAGTACGTCGGCCCATTCGTCCTGCGGACTTCGAGGCGTGGCCCGCTGCGATGTGCACTAATTTCCAAGACACATAGGTGTTGATGAGCATGGGCAGGAAGCGCAAGTTCAATCCGGAGATTCCTACGCATATCGACCAGCTCGCGCTGCCGCGCGGGATCTACTGGCACGACGGTCGGTGGTTCATCTACAAGCCGCATGCGGAAGGTGGGCGGCCCCTACGCAGGACCGTGGCCTACAAGGGTGCCCGTCTGTCGGATTTGCACGCCATCGTTGAGGCCCAGATCAACCGGCTACAACGCGGCACGTTGCGCTACCTGTTCGATCGCTTTCATGAGTCCATGGAGTTCAAGGAACTGGCCATAGGCACGCAGGGTGACTATCGGCGCTACGCAGATGTCTTAGCGGGCTACATCCGTCGCGACGGGACCATCCTCGGCGATGTGCAGGTGGACCGCATCACCACGCCTGTTGCGCAGCGCTTGGTGGAGGTGTTCGCCATGGGCCGGCCCGCGAATCGCCATCAGCCCGCGCTCCCACCTACCCCGAGTAAGGCAAACCATCTCTTCCGTTACCTGCGGCGAACGCTCGCGTGGGGCGTCCGCAGCGGGCTGTGCGCCAGTAACCCCGCCGTCGGCGTCAGGCAAGCCAGGGAAGCCAAGCAACACCGCATGCCCACGCCAGCCGCGTTCGACCTGGTGCTGGCGTTCGCGCGCGAACGCGGTGCACGGTCATCGCACACGAAAGGCAGCTGCCCGTCATACATCGCGCCTGTCATGGTGCTGGCATACAGTGCACGTCTGCGCGGCATTGAGGTGTGCGCCCTGACGGATGCGCACCGGCTGAAGGAAGGCGTACATGGGGAACGCAGGAAGGGCTCGCGCGATTCCGTCACTCTGTGGGACGACGAGATGACTGCAGCGTGGGACGAGCTCGCTGCACGCCGCAGCGCGATCTGGAATCGCGAGGGGCGGAGCTTTGCTGTGCCCTTGCGACCGGAGAACCGCGTGCTTCTGGTGGAGCAGACGGGCAACCGGATGGCCAAGTCATCCCTGGACAGTTCGTGGCAGCGCTTCATCACCATGGCGATGCTGGAGGGCGTGATCGAGAAACAGGATCGCTTTTCCCTGCATGGGTTGAAGCATCGTGGCATCACCGACACGGTCGGCAATCGGGGCGACAAGCAAGACGCGGCAGGCCACCAATCGCCGGCTACGACGGGTCGCTACGACCATGATCTGCCAGTCGTGAAACCTCCGCGACGCCGCTAATTTTTCCGCCCATTTTTCCGCAAGCTCTAATGAGGTACATGGCGGACGCCCTAAGTGCATGATTTCTTTGGTGGGCCCAGAAGGATTCGAACCTTCAACCAAAGGATTATGAGTCCTCTGCTCTAACCGTTGAGCTATAGGCCCCCGTAGCCCGGAAGTGTAGTGGACCCGAGGCCCGTCTTGCCACTGGGCTACGCGTCCGAAGCGCAATCATCCGAACCGCAGTCCCATTGCGCTGACCCGCCGCGCGTTCTCTTCGGCTACGTCTCGGAGGACTGGGGAACGCAGCAGGCTCGAGCCCGCCACGCGCTCCCAGAAGTCCACGGCCAAGGGCGCAGCCCACTGCAGGTGTGCTAGCTCTCCGGCGCGCAGCGGTGCCACCGGATTGATCGGAGCTGTCGCACGCAGCACGCCGGTGCGCGATGGAGCCAGCGACATAGGAAGCATGTCGTAAGCAGGGGCAAGCGGCAGCGAACCCCGGTCCGCCAAGTGGAACCCGATGTTTCCCTGGTGCATGTCCGAGTTGCCAATCAATCGGCCAAACGCGTATAGCTGCGCCATGCGGCGAGCCGCGTCCTGATCGACCCATCGCAGGTCCAGGAGCTGCTCGCCCGCTTGTCCCCAATCAACGGTCACCTCGCCCACAAAGGCGGAAGACAACGCCAGCAGGGAAACGAATCCGCGCCGTCCCAAGGTATCCGGGGTTCGATCAAAGCGCTGGACTTCAAGGAAGGTGTGCTGGGCCGTCTGGAGAATGCACGAGGCTGCGGCGCTTACACCCGAGTCGCGCAGCACCTCCAAAGCCAAGTGCTCACAGACCAGTAGATCCGCCCAACGCTCGGATGCTTCGCCCGCGCCTGCAAGGGCAAACTTCACCAATGCCGCATAGCGCCCTCCCAGGTGCTCGACTGTGGCGGTGAACTTGGGTTGCTCTCCTCCCGGCGATGATCCGACATCCTCACCCTCGAGCGCGGCTGTAGCCCATTCCGGGTAGTAGCGTGCGCGGTCTTGCGCACGTACACGGTCGGGCGGCGCGTCCAACGCCGCCAGCGCCCCTGCAACCGAATCGCCCCCCAGGAGCAGATCGCCAGCTTCGGTTCCTCCCGCCCTCACCAGAGCCTGCAGGGTGTCACCGAGCTGCCAACGGTTGATGTCCTCGGGGAGGCCCAGGTGTCGCCCACGCCTGTGTGCAAACGTGCGTCCCAGGAAGCCTTGGGGACGCAGATCATCGAGATACCAAGGTAATCCCGGGAAATACCCGGCAACGTCACCCTCCGGCGGGCGGACAAGATTAGGACGATCACCTTCAAGCTGTACATGGAAAGTGTCGCCACTGAGCGCAACCATCTGCCCGAGCTCTTCGAGGCTCCCGTCATCCCGCATACGGTACAGCGGCCACTCGCTTCCGGCAGCCGTGACTTGGCGCATGGCATAGGCGGTTGCGCGCGTGCGCCCCAATCGGACCACGCTCCCCCTCGCCTCGGCGACCAGCCGGCCCAAGGTAGGCCGAGTGATCCCAAGGCCTTCCAAGAGGTCTGCTGCAGGAACTATCTGCCCTGGCGGAAGCCTGTCCAGCAGATCCTGCAGTTGATGGATACGGGGGCGAGCCATGAGGCTAAATTCTTACGAATTAACTTACGTAAAAGTCTCACACCCTCATGGCTCCTGCAAGCCTTCATTGAAACAAGTCATTGATCTTGCTAGGGCATGAAAGTTACATCCCTCGGGGTATCCGCAATTTAATTACGAATTACATTACGTAATTCCATAAAAAAACCCCGCCGAAGCGGGGTTTTTTCATTTACGCGACTGCCTGGCAATCAATCGATGTCCAGGAAGCTGCGCAGCTGCTCGGAGCGGCTCGGGTGACGCAGCTTGCGCAGCGCCTTGGCTTCGATCTGGCGGATGCGCTCGCGGGTGACGTCGAACTGCTTGCCCACTTCTTCCAGGGTGTGGTCGGTGTTCATGTCGATGCCGAAGCGCATGCGCAGCACCTTGGCTTCCCTCGGGGTGAGGCCAGCCAGCACGTCACGCACGGTTTCCGACAGGTTGATGTTGGTGGTGTTCTCGATCGGGGACTCCACGTTGGTGTCCTCGATGAAATCGCCCAGATGGGAATCCTCGTCGTCGCCGATCGGGGTTTCCATCGAGATCGGCTCCTTGGCGATCTTCATCACCTTGCGGATCTTGTCTTCCGGCATGTCCATTTCCTTGGCCAGCTCCTCCGGCGTGGCCTCGCGGCCGTACTGCTGGAGCATCTGGCGGGAAATGCGGTTCAACTTGTTGATCGTTTCGATCATGTGCACCGGAATACGGATAGTGCGCGCCTGGTCGGCGATCGAACGGGTGATGGCCTGGCGGATCCACCAGGTCGCATACGTGGAGAACTTGTAGCCGCGGCGGTACTCGAACTTGTCCACGGCCTTCATCAGGCCGATGTTGCCTTCCTGGATCAGGTCGAGGAACTGCAGGCCGCGGTTGGTGTACTTCTTGGCGATGGAGATCACCAGGCGCAGGTTGGC
>Ga0055537_1000404_pt1 | contig 28700 bp, 39 predicted proteins | sample Araplaol_mTSA_r2_2_FD_55027 | JGI IMG/M metagenome (GOLD analysis project Ga0055537, IMG submission 55027) | Arabidopsis root microbial communities from North Carolina, USA - plate scrape MF_Col_mTSA_r2 | ecosystem: Host-associated > Plants > Roots > Endosphere | place: USA: North Carolina
TACGCTCGTGTGAGGAACCATATCGGATCAGGATACACGGTGGACAATTCATGTCGCCGTACGGCGCCAGCTCGTCCAGACTGGGGACGTCGAGGAGCTACTTCGATCTTCGAAGCGTCAGCGATGCTCATGCTTTAGCACTATCCTAGAAGTCGCCTTGGCCGGTCGTTTTCCCAACCGGACCGAATTGAGCCGCTGGGCCGGGTTCGCATCCAGTGAGGAGGCTCAATCGCAAGGTGACTGCTGTTCCGGCCGTTGCTGCTGTTAAAGGAGGACGCGGCATGCACTTCCTTGAGCAAGCTTTACGCTTCCTCTTCTTTACAGGCAAAGGCGGCGTCGGCAAGACTTCCATCGCGTGTGCTACCGGCGTTCGGTTTGCGAGCGAGGGCAAGCGCGTCCTACTCGTCAGCACCGACCCGGTATCGAACGTGGGGCAGGTTTTGGGCAGGCTTTCGGTAATCAGATTACGCCCATTGCCACAGTACCCAAGCTTTTCGCGCTTGAGATTGATCCTCTAGCGGCTGCACAAGCCTACCGTGACCGCATCGTCGGCCCCGTGCGTGGCGTGCTGCCAGAGCCAGTAGTCAGGGGGATCGAAGAGCAACTCTCTGGGGCCTGCACTACGGAAATCGCAGCCTTCGATGAATTCACCACCCTGTTGGTCGATTCGCCACTGACTGCTGCCTACGAGCATATCATTTTCGACACCGCACCCACTGGTCATACCCTCCGGCTGCTCCAGTTGCCAGGTGCATGGAGTGGCTTTCTTGCCGAAGGCAAAGGCGATGCATCGTGTCTCGGGCCATTGGCAGGACTGGAGAAGCAACGTACGCAATACAAGGCCGCTCTCGACGCCTTGGCCAACACCTCGCGTACCCGCTTGGTACTGGTCGCCCGTGCGCAACACGCCACGCTTCGCGAAGCACTTCGCACCCATGAAGGATTGGCTGCCATTGGATTATCACAGCAGTAACTCGTCATCAATGGCGTCTTTCCTTTCGGGCAGGTCGAGCAAGACGAGTTGGCTGCCGCGATCTATTGCCTGGAGCAGCGCACACTCAACGCTGTTCCCCGTGTACTCAAGGCACTACCTCAGGATCAAATCGCGCTCAAGCCATTCAACTTGGTAGGTCTTCATGCCCTGCGTCACATTCTGATGGAAATCACCAAGCTACCAAATGCCGAAACGATCGACCTGCCCGCCAAGCTCGACGCGCCCAGTTTGTCCGTCTTGGTCGATGAGATTGCCAGCGATGGGCATGGCTTGGTTATGCTCATGGGCAAGGGTGGCGTGGGCAAAACAACCCTCGCAGCGGCCGTCGCCGTCGAGTTGGCACACCGAGGCCTTCCTGTGCATCTGACCACCTCGGACCCCGCTGCCGATTTGGCAGAAGCGCTGGAAGGCTCCAGTCCAACCTACGGTCAGCCGAATCGCCCCCCNCGCGGAAACTGATCGCTACCGGAAGCATGTACTCGATNCCAAAGGCGCCCAGCTTTGATGCCGCAGGCCGCGCCCTGCTCGAAGAAGACTTGCTTTCTCCCTGCACCGAGGAAATCGCCGTATTCCAGGCCTTCTCACGCGTCATCCGCGAGGCAGGCAAGAAATTCGTGGTCATGGACACTGCGCCTACCGGTCACACCCCGTTGCTGCTGGATGCAACTGGTGCATACCACCGCGAAATCACGCGCCAAATGGGGAACACGGGCGCTGATACACGACGCCTATGATGCAGTTGCAGGATCCGAAACAGACGAAAGTGTTGCTTGCCACCTTGGCGGAGACGACGCCTGTTCTGGAAGCGGCCAACCTGCAATCTGACCTGCGCCGGGCCGGTTCTGAACCGTGGGCTTGGGTGATCAACAACAGCGTCGCGGCAACGAATCCACGCGCTCCATTGCCTCGCCAGCGAGCGCTCAACGAACCGCGTGAGATCGATGCGGTCGCGTTACGACATGCCAGGCGCCACGCAGTCATCCCACTTTTGAAAGACGAACCGGTGGGAGCCGAGCAGCTACGGTGCTTGACTCAACTGCGATGACCCTGAATATGCGCGAACTTTCATGCGTCCATTTCCGTTCGAGCAGATGAGACCTTGGGAATATCCGGTACCGCCGCGACCCAAAAAGGCCGAAGAATCATTCATTCCTGACTCCTGAAAGTCGCCGATCAGACCCGCGTTCACCGAAAAAAGCGGCGCTCATCGAGCGGTATTTTGTTTGGCTTGATGACACGGCAAGCTGGATGATCGTAAGGATCTTACCTTTCATGGAGATCCCGATCATGACCAGGGAAAGTCTAGAAATCGCGTCGTTGATGCTCCGAGCGATGATCGCCGGCGCATCCTGCGAACAAATTGCCGCCGACTTCGGCCTCACGAAATCGGCGGTATCGCAAAAGACNCGCATTCTCGCCAACGATTTGCAGCAAATTGTTGGCGTGGTTGGTGTCGACGAAGATGAGTCTCCGACGGCAGCATTAATTCGACACCACGGTGACGCGTATCTGGAAGCGCTGGCGCATTTCGTTCCCGGTGCTGCCAGCGCCTGGCGCGGCCAGGTCATTGAGTTGGCAAACTGCCGTCTCGACCAGCACATTGCTAAAATATCCCGGCATAGCCGTTGCGTTGAACGTGATGCCGCCCTTCTGCGAATTTTGTTCGCGACCGCCGCCAAGCCTCTGGAAATCGCCCAACTCGAAGTGCGCGACTACCTGGACGAATCCGGCGACGTTCGAATGCAGTCCCTCTTGCGCGCAGATATCTCTGTCAATGGCAAAGAACGCCCCCTACTCTTCTGCGATAACGAACTGACGACGGCAATTGATGCCTATCTCGCGATCCGCTGCGTGGAGCGGATGGCAATCCATGGCGAGTCTACGTTTCGCGGCCTTGATCCACATAGCCGGCTATTCCTTTCGCGGAACGGCAATCCGATGACCGTCAGGCGAGTCGGACCTGGCTCTCAGCACCTCGTTTGCAAGGAGATCCACGAAATTTATCGCCGCATCTTCGCGCTCGGCGGGCATTCAGGCATCAACACCGCAATGGCCCGCCGTCTTGCTGCACAACGCTTGCACAGGAACGGTGCAAATGCCGAAGAAATTGGCGCAGCGCTCGGGGTGAAAAAGCTCGCCGTCTACAAACTGTTGAAGTCGGTCGAAAACGAACNTGGTGTGTTTCGCCCCAGCGCGGGCGAAACCACAAGCCACGGCAGTGCCCGAAAGGACCGTGACAGCCTCTTGAGAACGGCATGAGGGTTGCAGGGCACTGACCAGGTGAGAACATGGGTCGTGTTCCACCTCTTCCAAAGGAGCCGATCATGGCCCAGCACAATCCACCGGCCCTGCAAACAGCTGCCGCACCCGTAACCCTTCTAGGCCAAAGGCCACCTCGCATCCCGACCGCTGGAAAGATCCGCGCCGGCATCAAGGTGCTGACCAGGAAGGCCGCAAACAACCCGAAAGTGAAAGCGCTCTACGACGACGGCGTNGTCGGCAACGCCACCTTTGAAGAAATTGAACGGAAAATTATTGAGGCGTTCCCCGGCATCGAGAAACCACTCGTCCCCAAGAATGTTGCATGGTTTACCGTCCGGCCAAACGACTTCCCCAACCCAGCGCTGGCGGATCAGATCCTTTCCCTGTACGGGGAAGATCGTGGCGATGGCGTCCGCCGTCTGTATCGATTTCCCGTCATGTTTCCGGCTGACCGCTGGCAGGCAGTCATGCCGCACGAACTCGCCTGCTGGTCGCGCAACGAAAAGCGCTACTGGAGCGAGTATGGTCCCGATGGCCACACTCGATACTGCAAAATGCACGCGCCAGCGCGCATCGACGCGCGCACCCGGCGCGTGGTTCGTACGTTTGGCGGGCGTGGCGCGCAGTTGCGCCCTGAAAATGACGGCCGCTGCGATCCGGAGAACTGCGCGGAGTTCCAAGCCAGGCACTGCAACCTGAGCGGTCGCTTCATCTTCTACATTCCTGGTATCAAGTCGCTCGACGCTTTCGAACTCCATACGAACAGCTTTTATGCGCTATCGCGCGCCATCGAACGCTTTGAAACGATCACCTTCCTGCGTGGCGGACGTTTGGCGGGCTTCCTGGACCGCCAACACACGCCGTTCTTCCTGACTAAGAAACTGCGCGAGGTATCCCATATTGATCCGCAATCGGGGCAGCCGGTCCGAACCGCACACTGGATCATTGAGCTGGAAGCGCCGGTCGATGTTTCTGCTTTGCTGCTCGAGCATGACCGTGAAACGGCGATCCAATTGGCCGACGACGCTGTGCGCGTACTTCAAGGCGAATCGCCCAGGGAGCCGTGCGCGCCAGCGATCACTTCACTCCCTGGTGCGGACGACGCAACCGAAACGCGAGAGGCTGGAGCCGACGCGCCACGCGCCACTCCGCTACGAATGACGCGGCGTCCAGCGCCGCCTCTACTGGCGGAACCGAAGCCATTTACGCCTTGGCCGCCGCGATCGGGGTTTCGCAAGAACGGCTGGACGCCTACGCGGATTGGCACTGGGGCGTTGGCTGGCGCCGCAATACGCAAGGTTGCGCGCGCGTTCTGGCCGAACTCGAACGTTTCCGCTCCGATCCACAAGGGCTGCTCGATAAAATCGCAGCTGAAATCGGCGAGTAATAGCTCACACCACATAAGGAGGCCATCATGACTGTCCGAATCGCCCATTTCTCCGACCTTCACTACGCCGACGAGATGCTGACGGAGGTCGACCGCTGTTTCACCGACGCTGTCGAACAAGCTTTAGCTCATGGAGCCGAAGTGGCAATCATCACCGGCGACACGACGGATCACGCTTTGAACGCCCATTCGCCAGCCCTCGTTGCACTTGTCCGTCAGGTCCAACGACTAGCAGACCATTGCCCCGTGCTGATGCTGCAAGGCACGTTCAGCCACGAACCGCCCGGCTTCCTTTCGCTGTTTCCGCTCATTCGCAGTAAACATCCGATTTGCATCGCCGACCGCATGCAGCAGGTTGCCCTGACACAGGGAGGCAACTGGGTTGCCTCCAATACCTGGCAGTTCGATTCCGTACCTCAGGACATGCGCCTTCTCTGCACATGCGTCCCAACGTTGAATAAGGCCGACCTTGCGACGTCCGTCGGCCCGGCGGATGCGGCGCATGTGATGGGTGATCAGTTGGCGCGCGTTCTGGCTGGCTTCGAGCAAGGGCATCTTGAAGCCCGCCGTAGTGGTGTTCCTGTCATCGCGCTGTCGCATGGCACAGTACATGGGTGCATGACGGAGCACGGTGTGNCCATGGCCGGCTCAGATCATGAATTTACCAGCGGAGCGCTGTTTTCAGCCGAAGCAACTGCCTTTATGCTTGGTCATATTCACAAACATCAAACATGGAGCGATGCTGGCCGCCTGATCGCGTATGCAGGCTCAATTGGGCGACTGCACTATGGTGAAGAAGGCGACAAGGGCTTCCTGTTGTGGGACGTCGGCGCAAACCATGCGAACCTCAGGCTCATTCCGACGCCAGCGCGGCGCACACTCGACATTAGCTTCGATGGTCCCCCGGACATGCCCCGCCTGAAAGAATTCGTCAAGGAGCATTCTCTTGCAAATACATGGGTTCGCGTGCGCTGGCAGGTATTGGAGGAGGATCGTACCCAGGTCGACCGCGCCGGAATCGAGCAGCTACTCAGTGACGCAGCGGGCATCAAACTGGAGGGCCGTGTGCTCCCTATCGCACGAGCACGCGCGGCAGGCATCGCTCGTGAGCACACGGTATCGCGGCAGATCGAGCGCTGGGCGGAAATGACGGGCGTCGACGCCCGCGAGGCGCTATCGTGCCTGGAATTGTTGGAGCATCGCAGTCCGGAAGACATCGCTGTCAGCATCTTGCATCGCGAAGCATCCGAATGGGGNGCTGACGNCGCGCAACAGGTTCGCGATGCGCTGCCCGACCGCCTGATGGCGTGAACACGGGCGATCGTCGCGCGCCCCCTGGCAGAAACTAATCCGAACCTAGTGTGAGCTCTGCCGGGCGCGCGGCCCAGCGCAAACGATGATTCTCTCGCCAGTCGGGTCAATGCGTTCAGTCTCCGCATCGAGCGCATACAAAATCGGATCTGTTGCGCGCGGCGATTCGCCCAGGCCATACTTTTGAAGTAATAATGCTGCGAGCCGAGGCGTTTCGGCGCCTCGCTCAACACCGCGGCCGCGGCCACTTGCATACCTCTGCACTTCCCGGACTAAATGTTCGATAGCAATTTGCTCGTTCATACGACCTTCCGTGTCAAGGCTAGGATATGTTGTTTGCATCAGCCACAGAGTCCGGTATCTAAGTCTTTTTGCTTCCAAACATAGTACAGCGTCGCTCGCCCGTAGGCGACTTATTAGCTGTGGTCTCCTTTTGGGTTCTGCGTCTCAACGCGGCGGGCGGACAATGAAGATACCTTCNTTCCGCATTGCGCCCATCGCCCGGTACCCGTCGCCTTGCGTCCACGCCCCCTCGCCATCCGGGCCATAGAAACGTACCTTCGCCCGCTGCCATTCTCCTCGCCGCAGCTTGGAAGCTCCGACAACATCAGCCAACATACGCCGGCCGTCCAATGTTTCGACTGTCACCCGCTCGGGAAAATGCGCACATTGGAACCATAACCAAAGGATGCCCCAAAGGGCGATGAGTGCCGCGCAGTAAATGGCAAGGATCCGCAGTATCGATTCAATGGTCACGTTCGACTCTCGCTGGATACCCCAACAACAAAGTGATTGCAGCCAGCCGATACCACCAAGGGAAATTGCCCAGGCCAATGACCAAGTCTCCAGATGGCGCGGCGCAGACCATCAGGACCAGCGGCATGCAGGCGCAAAGTGATAGGAACAGTTCAGGATCCTTCNTCCCGCTCATGTCCATGCCCCCTAACGGATGGTGAAAGCTCGCAAGAAGGCAACCATTCTGCCGCGCCGCGTCTGCCTGGCGCCAGTCTCTAACGGCAGATGTTCGTCCCAAACCGAAAGCAGAGTGTATAGTGCGATGCCTGCCAGCATGGGGAGGCAGGCCAAGAAAGTTTCCGCGAGAGCGGCTACGCACGCACTGAGAANCTTTCCCGCAAACCCGTCACCAGCCAAATGCCCGTACATCCATACATAGGTGGGCAGATAATACTCCCCATGTGTGATCAAGAAACCGATAACGCAGGAGGCAATGAACTGCCAGGGAAAGATCACACCATTCTCCACGTCGTCCTGGCCCAAGAACGCAGTCGCCGTTGCGAGTAACACAGCGATGGCACAAATGATCGTCAGTGAAATATTCATGAACGCCACCTCAGCTCGTGGGTAGATCCCTTTTCTTCACAATGCACATGCCAATAGTAGGTAACCACCACCAAACACGAAGAACATCGCTGCCCCCCATGCTGCGCCGACTGCCTTCGATCCTAATACTCCCGCTGCGGCGCCGGCGAAGACACAGGAGGCCAGCGAGATGAATCCGATTACGTGAATGTTGTTCGATTCATGTGACCGACTCCAAAGCCAGAAGAATATGAGTCCGGCAGCCACACAAGTCTTGAGAACGAGCGAAACGATGCCGGGGATCTTTCGCGATAACTCGGTACCTTGCTTGACATTCAACTTCATAGACGGCCCCAAGCTTATTTGCCCCCAACCTGNTGAGCCCCCTTGCAACCAGTGCCTGTCCTCTCGTTCTCTTTCTCTGACCTTGACAGGACTCAAGAGAACTCGAACGGACTCGGACGCAAAACTATTCGCAGCAACTTCATCGAACTTCCGACGGCAGGTACCTTGTCGCAATGTCCGACTTGGCTGGGCGATACCCCACGAGAAGCATTGCAGGCCCAGGATTAGGTATGCAAAGGGTACGNTACCGGGTAGCGCCATTCTCCACATCGTTGAGCACCAAGAACATTCTCGCCACCGAAAAAGTATCGGCGATGGCGCAAAGAATCGTCAGCGAAACGATCATGGTTCAGCATCATCGAGACCTAGATAGCGATCCAGATACGGGAACAGCAACACATGGATTACCAAAATCGCAAAGCCTCCAAACTGAAAGTACGCAACGACAGCGTAGCGTTCCGGCACGAGACCGAGACGCATGCGCACCATGAGCTCGAACGCTACATAGATCATCCATAGGGCGCCCCAAATCGCCGCGCCCATAACAAGCGCAAATGCGCGATTCTTCCCGAGCAAGCGCTGAACATAGTACGAGATATGCGTCAAGGCGAGTTTAAGAGCCAGGTAAATACCTGCGGTCATTGACACCAAAATGACAAAATTACTCACTGACATAACGACCTCCATTTAAGTCAACAGACAGACCTTTGGAGTCCCGCCGCTAGCAACAGCACCACATACTAGGAGCAACTAGGGCCGGCCTCGGCACGGAGTTCCGAAAATTCCGGAGCGAGACTTGTGTGGCAACTATGTTCTCCGATACTGGACGCGAACACTTACATGAAAGGTGAACGTAATGATCCCGCTTTCTTTGACATTGACCGGATTCAAGGGTATTCGCGATGGCCTGGGGCGCGAAACAATTTCCATCAACTTCGCGGACCTGACGCAGGGCGCGGAGCTCGTCGCTATCACCGGCCGCAACGGACGTGGCAAGTCCACCATTCTCGACAACATGACGCCCTACCCCGTCATGCCGTCCAAGGCCGGACTCGACGGTCTGGGTGCGTTCTCGTATTACGAAGAGGTCTACCTGCCAGAAAACTTCAAGGAACTCACCTGGGAACTCGACGGCTTGCTCTACCGAAGTCAGCTCGTGATTCGCGATCAGGGCAAACGCAAGACCGAGGCATATTTGCACGAACACCGGGCGGGCCGATGGCAACCGGTGTCCCTGCCCGACGGCACACTTTCGGACGGGCGCATGGAGACTTACTTGAAGTGCGTCGAAGGGATTGCCGGAAGCTGTGCCACGTTCCTCACGACCGCGTTTTCGGCGCAGAACCGCAGGCAAATCGCGACCTACAGAAACGCCGAGATCAAATCGCTTCTCGCCGACCTGCTTGGCCTGGAAAAAATTCAAGCGCTCGGTGGAAAAGCACAAGAAACGCTCCGACTGCTGCGCGCCGGGCTGGTCTCCTTGCGCCAGTCCCGGTCCGCCCTGCAGACCGAATACGACAGCGTTACCGCATCACTGGAAGCACAAGGCGATACGGACAGGCTGGTCGCCATTGCTCGCCAAAACAAGGCAATTGCAGCGGAGCGCCGGGAGTCCTGCCGGACGGAGCTGGCCGCCCTGACAGCCCAGCACGACATGCATTCGGCCCATCGCGCGCGCAGGGAACAACTGGAGCAGGATCGCCAAGGCCTTCTGCGAAACGCCGAGACTGCGCGTGCACAACTCGAAAAGCAGGAGGCGGGGCTCCACGCCGCTCTGACTAGATTGCGGCAGCGCGCCTCCCAGCGCGAAGCTCAGCGTGAAACCAGCATTGCGTCACTGCGCTCCCAAATCACCAGCCTGAAACGAACTTTGCACAATGGCAGGCATGTCGAACGTGCGGTAAGGCGTCTGGTCCGCCTAGAACCCGTTTATGACCTGCGCAAACGAAAAGTGGAGCATCTGCAGCAAGACACACTGCGATATGAACAACTCAAGGCCCAGGCCGCGCTGAAACAGGAGCAGCTGACCGCAATTGACCGCGAGGTCGGACAGGCGATACTCGCCGAGCAGGACCTGAGACGCCGGTTCGGGCTGACAGCCGAAGTACCGTGCGCAGGGATGGCCATGCAGCAGCATTGCAAGCTGCTGGGCGACGCGCGCGCCGCCCAGCCATTGATCCCCAGCGCCGCCGCAACGATCGACAGACTCGATCTCGCCAGCCGGAATCTCAAGAGCGAACTGCACCGTATCGATGCGGCATTAGCCGACGGTATTGGTATCGCATCAGCGCTGACAAACGCTAAGGCAAAGCGGTGCCGCACTGAAGCGCGGCTATCTTGGGAGCAGCAATTGGCGGCGAGGCTACGCGACATCAGCGCAGCGCGGGAAAGCTTGGCATCTGTGGAAACTCAGCTCGCTGAGACGTTGACCAGCAAGCCTGTCGCTGACTGCGATCACCAGATCGAGATGGCCGATGTACAGAGCCAACTCAATGACCTGGTGCATCGGCGTTCGGAGCTCTCCGAAACCCTGCGTTCCAACCTTGTCCGGATTGATGATCGCTTGGCGCAGTTGCCACCGCTATTTGACGATGCAGCGCTGGCGCGCGCCGTCACAGCTGCAGCCCAGGCCAACGCATTCCTGGAAAGTGCGGACAAAGCACTGGAAACCGCGCTCGCAGCGGCGGAACGGCGCAATGCCTTTTCCCACCGATTAGCCGATTGCGAAGCTCGGATGAGCGACGCGGACAGGCGCATCGCCCATGTCGAACAACATGTGGCGCGCTGGTCCCTGTTCGCCAAATGCATGGGCAACGACGGCATCATCGCACTCGCCATCGATGATGCAGGACCAGAGTTGTCTTGCCGCGCCAACGAACTGCTGATGGCCTGCTATGGTCCCCGCTTCACCGTTTCGATCAAAACCCAGCTTGAAAACGCCAAGGGCGACTTGCGGGAAGGTTTCGAAGTCACCGTCCACGATGCCTGGCGCAACACCTCCAAGAACGTCGGCAAGATGAGCGGAGGGGAACGCATCTGGATCAACGAATGCCTCACCCGCGCCATGGCGCTGTATCTCGCGGAGGCGTCGGCCCGACGCTCCAGCACCCTGTTTTCCGACGAGGCCGATGGGGCATTCGACGCGCAGCATAAGCGCCAGTTCATGGCCATGAAACGCGAGGTGCTCCGCATTGGCGGTTACCGGCAGGAGTACTTCATCTCGCACACGCCGGAACTGAGCGAAATGGCGGACGCCGTCATCGATCTCGATCAATACGCTGTGGATGCAGCGCTCGCATCCCCGCAAGCAGAGCACTAGACGAGCGGATTAGCGGCCATAACATGGAGTCATGGATCACGACAGGAGGAAACCATGAGCCTTTTCGATGAACTGTACGCACTAGCCCATTCGCGGCACTTCGCCATGCTGGTCAGCGCCGATCATGCCTCGGGTCTGCTCACGATCAGTGTCATGCCGCGCGCTCTGAACGAGGCTGACGCCAAGTTTTGCAAAGACCTCACGCTCACCGCAACGCCAGAGGAGTTCGATTCCGGCTTTATTGAAGCCATCGGCACATACCGCAGCAGGCTCATGCCGTTACTGGAACAGGCCACGGAGGCGGCAAAGGCAATCGACAAGACTGTGGAAAACGCGAAGGCGGCGGCAAGTCGGCCAAATGGAAAGGCGAACGCCAAGGCCTCCGTATCGAAGGACACGTCGCCGCAGCCGGGCGCATCGCGCGAGAGCAAGGCTCAAGCGTACAGGGAGGCTTCTTCAGGCGAGACCGTGGCCGATGAAGATCTGAACAACGACTGGATGAAGAACCGCCAGCCCGAACTCTTTTAATGGGGAGAACTGCCATGCCCATCGACGTCAAGGCAATCACCAAACGCTATCGCTATAACGGCATCGAACTGCCGGCCCCACCCGGCCTGACCGACGCCGAAGTACGCGATCTGCACAGCGCCATCTATCCGGAACTGCTCAATGCCGAAGTCGTCGCGGAGGAACCGTTAAACGGCGTGCAGGAGATTAGCTTCCGCCGAACTGTGGGAACCAAAGGATGAACTTCGACGCCTTCAAGCAGGCGGTGGCACTGCGGCCCAAGGGCACGTTCAAAGGGAGGTCGCCAGCATCGAACGGGCCTTACACAAGAAGGAGTTTGTCCAATGCGCACAAGCTTTGAACCGGTTCACCGCAATGAGTCTGGAGGTCCAGGATCGTGGGGAACGGGCGCGCCGCCGCGTCCTTCCAAGCGAACTGCTTCCGCCCGTGGTTTGACTTTTCCGGCCCTGCCACGGCTCGCTGCGGACATACCGGGAATCATCGAGTCCACGGCTAACAGGAAGGCGACAGCCCGCCTCGCCCAGTACTTGATCAACGCACGGGCTATCACCAGGCGAAACTTNTGCCCGACAAACGGCTGTTTTTACGACGTTTGTGAACGTACTTTGGAAACATGGCTTGCCAAGCACATCGGCGACGTGCAGTGCTTCGCCCCTCTCTTCGACCTTCAGCCGGTTCCGGCCGAAGTGAAACAAAAGTATGCCAGCCCGATCCACAATGAAGAGCCAGCGGCACCGGAGTCTCTTGAGGTGATCTGGAAGGAGACTTCGGTGTGCCATTGGGGCGTCGGCGCTGGCCTCGACTACCTCGAACACTCTGTTCCCACGCTGGGTAGCACGGTACTGGACATCATGGAGCGNAAAGGCGCCCACGCTTACCCACTGTTCACGCCAAGCATGGCGCTCGATGAGGCGTCCTACCTCTATTGGCGCGGCGAGGATGATGAGACGCTCGTACTCGATGAGGACTGCGGTGACGACAAGGAGGCCCGCGAGGCCATGGCAAGCGACATGATTACCCGCGCCACCATCGAAGCTGCTTTCCCTTCATGGGCGCTTGATTACAACAGGCCGCGTCTTACGCACGCGGAACTGGTTCGACTGACGTCGCAGTTTCCGTGCCCATATGTTCAACGCGCAGGAGGGCTCGCCGCCGCGTTGGACAGTACGCGGACGACGGCGCAATACTGCCCCGAGGAGGAAGGAATGTTCATCGGCTTCGGCGCAGTCCTGTGCTGGCACGACGGCGACCTCGCCGTGCAGATTTCCGACGATTACGCCAACCTCGCTTGGCAGTCGGAATACTGCGACGAGATCGGGAAGGCGGCCTTCCCACTCAGGGAGCCTGACGCATTGCGGCGCTGGATGCGCAAGGTCGCCCCGAACCTCACGGCCATCCGGCTGCTGGACGGGTTGCTCCTGCATCTCGCCGAGAGAGAATAGATGCAAGGAGGTAGACCACATGCCACACGCCCGCTTTCGCCTGAACCTGCACGAGACCGCCAACCTGACATTGAGGCAGGCCATCCTGATCTACCGCTCGGCGGGAGCGGGGGAATCCCGCTGCTTCGCGAGCGTTCATCGGGTCGCACTGGACAACGGGAGCCCCGTCATTCAAGCTGGCAAGCCTGTTACACCGGGTGCGGTGCGGCGGCTTTCCGGCGATCTTTCCGCTAGTTCTTCGCATGTTGTCGGATACCTACCCGCCAATGTGCTCTACGCCGATGGTGATTCGTTGGTCTGGTGGGTGCCGCCGCGTCGTCGCCACATCGCGTTCCGCTGTCCCGAGACCGCACTTTGCCAGCGTAGCACCGTCGTTCCTCACCCTGCTCTGGTATTTATGGTCTCTGGTAGCAGTTGGCTCGTATGGGCGCACAAAGGGCGCAAGCGCCCCGTTCCGCAAAGCCCCATGTGGCGCGCGCCGTACTTCAACGTGGGTGCGGAGGGTGCGATTTGCCGGGGGAACGTGGTCACCCCAACCGGCACAACCACGGACAGGATCGCCGAGTGGGAGGATGCATTCTTCCGCTCGTACTTCACGCACCCCAACGTCCCGAAAGGACTGGTGAACCATCCGGGCGGCGCATATGCCTTCTGGAGCGAAATGGTAGATCTGCCGCCAGTGGCCTTTCCCCAGCGCACTCTAGTGCGCGCAGGTGCCACATTAGGGGAACTGGTCGAGCGCCATCTGTACGGCGCGAAATGATGCCATATAAGGGAGGATACGATGGCCAAGCTCGTTCACCACATCGACCAGCGGCTGCTTGACCGCCGTGTCATTATCCATATCGCGGGTATCGGCGGCAATGGCGCGCAAATGGCTGCATGCCTGGCCCGCCTAGATATTGCCATCAAGGCGCTAGGGCATCCACATGGGCTTCACGTTCACGCGTTCGATCCGGATGCGGTCACGGAGGCGAACGTGGGCCGCCAACTGTATAGCCCAGCCGATATCGGCAGCAGCAAGGCGGCCATTACCATCACCCGGCTCAATCATTTCTATGGACTCGATTGGGAGGCGAGCATTTGCCGGGTTGAGGATTTCTGGAGCCGCCTCGACTACCGCCGGGGACACGTGGCCGACATTCTCATCAGTTGCGTGGATACGCGCGCGGCCCGCCACGCCATCCATGAGTATTTGTTTTCTGGAGACCGGTACCGGTACTGGCTCGACTTGGGCAATAACGAACATGATGGGCAGGTCGTGTTAGGCGTTCCCGGCAGGCCAAACGCGGGTTGCCGCGCAGAGAATGCCGAACGCATGCCATGCGTTACGGAACTTTATCCTGAACTGCTGGCGGCAGATCAACCGGAAGACAGCGCGCCATCGTGTTCAGTGCGTCTTTCCCTCGCAGCACAAGGGCTTTTCATCAACGATGTGATCGTCCGCCACGCAGCGCACCTTCTGTACGAACTGTTTTCACGTGGGCAGCTCTCGCAACATGGCGTCGTGTGCAACCTCGATAGCAAACGTACAGTTCCCATCGCCATTCAACGCGACGGCACACAATCCCCCGCGTGCCAGGCGCCGACGGCATCACTCCACGGAAGGATGTCGGGGTCGTGACGCGTTTCGCATGCGGGACACACGAGAGCGTCAATGCCATGCCCCACAGCGTCGAACACACGACGGCCAATGGCAATCTCCAACCCGCAAGGCGATGGCCTCGCTTGAAATGTTTGGTCGGCATCCCATTTGTAAGCCCACGCGCGGCTCCTTAATTCGTTTCCACACGATGGCGGCATAGCGTCCGCGGTCGCCAAGATGATCTTTTCCTCGACGAGCCAATTCCAGACCCGGTCGTCCAAAGCCCTGGCCCCCTCCAGCGGCACGTCCAGCACCACAATCCAACCCACGCAGTCGCTCCTCCCAAGCATACCTAAAAAAGGTGTCGATCAGCCAACAATACCATCCCCCAGAACGGACTAAACCAGCCTCAACAAACAGGCGCGCACGATTGAATAGTTGCGAGTCAGAAAAACATTGGTCCATTTATAATGTATTGCCTTTTTTGTACGATTGAGTGACTAGCAATTTGATGCGTAACCCGCACTCCAGCGCTTCGCCAGGACTTTTGCCCATGAAACTGAACAGTTTGCCCAGCTCGATTGCAGGGTTGCTGCCGCTTGGATCGTTAGCCGGCACGAACCGGCCAATCCGATTGCGCTTATCCGACATGCAGGACGATCTCCTGCTGGTCAAACACGTGAGCGGATCAGAAACAGTTTGCGGCGGTATCGAATACACGCTCCTATGCATTTCCCAGAGCGCCGGTCTGCCAACCAAGCAGCTCATCGCCCTCCCCGCCGAGGTCCAGTTTGTCACCGACGGTGGTGACTTGCGCTCCGTGTGCGGCATCGTCGCCGAAGCCGTCGAAGGACAAAGCGATGGCGGCCTTGCTACATACCAGCTCGTTATTCGCGACGCGTTGACAATTATGGAACTGCGGACAAACACGCGGGTATTCCGCAATGCCAGCGAGATCGATATCACGCAGGCGATCCTGAGCGAATGGTGCCAGCGCACGCCCATAATGGCGCGAGCTTTCGAATTCGAACTGGGACAGTTACGAAACTATCCGGAACGCGAGTTCACCATGCAGTACAACGAGTCTGATGCGCAATTCTTGCGCCGCCTGTGGAAGCGGCGCGGTATTGCATGGTTTATACGGCCTGGCAAAGCAAGCGAGGACAGCGAAGGCAGTGTTCCTGCTCATACCCTAGTGCTGTTCGACGACGCCACTTCTCTGGAGCAGAATGCCGCTGGGACGGTGCGATTCCATCGTGACGACGGTACCGAGCGCCGCGACAGCATCACCGCATGGCATGCCGTACGCTCCCTGCGGCCCGGCAAGACCAACCGTCAGAGCTGGGACTATGCCAGCGGCCAGATGTCGACAAGCGACGAGTCCGGCCGCAACAACCAGGGCGAATGGGGAAATCAATTTGCGGCAACCCTGGACGACTACCTGGTTGACGTACCGCACGCGGGCGACACCAGTGCCGACTACAGGAGCCTCGGCACGATCCGGATGTTGCGCCACGAGTACGAGTCCAAATGCTACCGGGGCGAAAGCGGCGTGCGCGACCTGTGCGTAGGCCAATGGATTACGGTGACCGGGCATGCTGTCATCGATGCCCATCCGTCCGAAGAACGCGAGTTCATCATCACCGAGTTGCATGTCGACGCGGAGAACAACCTGCCCAAGGCCCTGAACGACAAGGCGCGCCGCCTGTTCACCGCTAACCGCTGGCACGGCGCATTGGAACAGGCCAGTGAAGAACGCGGCGTGCGCTACACGAATCATTTCACTTGCGTACGGCGCGGCACCGCAATTGTCCCCGCCTACGATCCCCGCATCGATCTGCCGCGGACCGAAGCGCAAAGCGTCATCGTGGTCGGCCCGCCCGGCGAGGAGGTGCATTGCGATGAACTGGGACGGGTGAAGATCCGTTTCCCGGCCTGCCGTCAGGAAGACCACGCCACTGGCGCTGGCGCCTCCGGGAGCGACCGCGACTCCGCATGGGTGCGCGTTGCAGGCACCTGGGCCAGCCGCCAGTGGGGCGCCATCTCATTGCCGCGAGCCGGCGACGAATGCATCGTCACGTTCCTTGGCGGCGACCCGGACAAACCGATCATCACCGGCCGTGTCCATGGCGGCACCACGCCGCCGCCAACTTTCAGCCACGCAGGCGGCCTGCCAGGCAACCGATACGTTTCAGGGATCAAGAGCAAAGAGGTCCAGGGCGTGCGGTACAACCAACTGCGTGTTGACGACACGCCCGGCCAGATCAGCGCGCAGCTTGCGAGCGAGCACGGGCACAGCGAGCTGAATCTCGGCTATTTGACGGAACCGCGCTATAACGGCGAAGGCAGACCGCGAGGAGAAGGTGCGGAGCTGCGCAGCGACCACGCGGTAGCGATCAAAGGGGCGCAAGGCGTCTACATCAGCGCCGACGCGCATTTACGCGCCGCCGGTCGCCAGTTGGAACGCGACGGCCTGACCGGTTTGGCCGACGCCTTGGAAAGCATCCAGCAGCAATTGGCCGAGCTTGCCGGGACACATCACGCCGAAGATGGCGACGGCAAGCCGTTATCGCAATTGATTGGCCACCTGAAGCAATGGGAGAAAGGCAGCAATACCGACGGCGGCAAGGGCGACCCAGCTGGCGGGCAGCCCATCGTCGCCGTGAACGCGCCAGCAGGGGCAATCCTGGGCAGCTCCGACAACATCGTCATCGGTGCGCAAACGCACGTTGACGTGGTAAGCGTCGGGAATACACAGGCTTCTGCTGGCCGCAATTTGCTGCTGCGCGCCGCGCAAAGCCTGAGTCTGTTCGCGCACAAGATGGGTATAAAGCTGATTGCCGCCGCCGGCAAAATCGAAATGCAGGCGCATCAGGAAGATATCGAACTCACCTCGGCGAAGAAGATCGTACTGTCGGCGGCGGAAGAGATCGTGATCCAGGCGCCAAAGGTTCGAATCGTCAGCCAGGGCGCGCAGTCGGCTTATGGCGGTGGCGCCCTCACCCACCAACTCAGTGGCGCTTACACGGTCAAGTCGGCAACGTTCGCACATAGCGGAGCCGGCGACGCCAGCCCACAGGTATTGGATCTGCCTGAGAGCAAGGTCAAGACAGACGAGAAATTCATCGTTCGCTATATAGGCAGTAACGCACCAGTAAAAGGCGCCACCTACACGATCAGGCTTAGTAATGGCAATGTGATCACAGGGAAGACGAACGCCAAGGGCGAAACTGAACTAAGCAAGGAGCAAGAAATGCTCATCGCCGACATTGAAGTGCGCGATGAGCATTAACCAGCTAATTTTGATATGACTGAGAACACACCAACTCGAGAAGTCCGGTCCGAATATGATGGCCAGACAGTACGCGCGAAGTCCGTCTTGTCACCGGAAGGCTTCCCCGTCCGCGCGCTAGTTAAGCTCTACCCGAAACGTATCATTCCGATTATCTTCATACCCGGAATCATGGGGACTAACCTACGGGTAAAAAACAGCAGAGACCATGCATGGCGTCCACCTAATGGTAAGCTTGCAGGACTTATCCAAGTAATCCAATACTTGGGTAAAGATGCTGAAGCAAGAAAGCAAGTACTCCACCCTGATCGCGTTGAAGTCGACGAAAACGGTCCAGTCGGTTTGACGCGCAAGGTCGAAAATCAGCTTAAGGGAGCGCCCGACCTCAATCCAGAGAAGCTGGCAAAGTTGTTCGGATGGGGAGAACTCCATCGGGACAGTTACGGACGAATCCTAAACACGCTTCAGGAACGACTACACGACATCTTGAAGCCAGATGGCACGCCGGACGATGCGTGGGTGCAGTTGGTCCTGGAACAGCAAAAGATACATCAATTCGGGGCAGAGAAGGCATTCGAGGAAATAACACCCGAAGATCTCACGAGCTTTGCAAATGCGGCCTATCCCGTCCACGCGGTCGGATATAACTGGCTGCAGTCCAACAACGTTTCTGTCCTTCGACTGGTGGAAAAAATTGAGGCCATTACGGATTTTTACAAAACGACTTTGAACAAGGACTGCGAAAAGGTCATCCTGGTCACCCATTCCATGGGCGGGTTGGTTGCGCGAGCGTGCACGCAACTCCAAGGGAAAACGGATAAGGTACTCGGCGTAGTGCATGGGGTAATGCCTGCTATTGGTGCGCCAGCCACATACAAGCGAATGCGGGCAGGCTTCGAGGGTGTCGAGCAAGTACTCCTCGGTCGAAATGCTGCGGAAGCAACAGCAGTATTGACACAATCTCCGGGGCCGATGGAGTTATTGCCAACACCGGAATACAAGGCCAAGTTGCCCGGAGGAGCACAGCACTGGCTCAGAGCCCACTTTGGCAAAGGAAAGCATGGAGAGGTCGAGATTACATCCCTGCTGGGAGAGGGAGACCCATATGATTCGGTCTATCTTAATCAAACCGACTGGTGGCGTTTGGTGAAGACCGAACTCATTAATCCATCGAAATCCAAGAACAAGACCACTGCTGGCCAAACATCAGACACTAGTGAAGACCCCAATTCTGCGGACCAGGATTTTGCGGCCTACGCAGAGGCCTTGGCGATTTCCCGCTCTTTTCACAGTAAGATCAAAGGGCAGTACCATGCCAACTGCCATGCGTACTATGCAGCAGACCGGGCCCAGCCTGCATGGGGGGAAGTTCGTTGGACCGCTGGTTCACGGTGTCCCGATTTCTCCAAGGGCGTCCTTGTCGACGATGATCTGAATGGGACAGTTAAGGTGAAAATCGGAGATGAAATGCACGAACTCGAGATCGCGAAACCGGATTTGCCAGGTGATGGGACTGTTCCAGAACTCTCTGGGCAAGCACCAAAGTCGTTCGTCAAACAAATATTTCGCCACGAAGGCAAAGCTAAGGGACATGTTAGCTATGACCATCAAGGTAGCTATTCCAACGATTTCACAGCAGGGTTAACACTGTACTCGATCGTGAAGCTCACGCTTGAATCGGGAATCTTAGGCGAGGCAAGCCATGCTTAGACTTGTACGCCAGTTTTGGATCACATGTGCTTTACCCGCAGTCCTGCTCACTACACTTCACAATACCGCCAGCGCCGCACCAGGGAACGGAAAAATGGAACGACCCATGATGACAACAGACGAAAACAAATGGAAAACGCATTGCGTGGGCCGCTTCCTAATAGACCTACCTGCTGACGCAGAGTATATCGGAGGGAACTACGAGTATGGCTTCGTCACGATCGAACGTCAATCGATGGACCGGAGCGCGTTTGACAACGAGGTATCTAACTTCGAGACCCAGTTACGAGATAAGACCCAAAAGCCTGATGCCCCGCTCATTCTGAAGAAGTCAATGCCCTCAGCCGACACTCGAGTCTTTGGGTTCTGGCCTGACTATGATCAGCGCGTGCGAGTCAAGATTTGGGGCTACCGTTGGCTCAACGGCATGCGCTACCTGATTCGGAACAGCGCTGATCCGGACCGTTTGGATGGTGCAGTGTCACGCCAAGAGGTCATCTTGGCCAGCCTCCGATCACTGCAGGATAACATCCCCACAGGAAAGGGCTTTTGCATTGAACATGCCCTGATCGCTGATGATGAAACAAGCAAGAACGAAAGCCTCAATATTCGTTTCCGCCTCAAAAGTCACCCTGACGTCGTGCTGGACGTCGCGACCAAACGGAATACCGGCACCCCGCCAGAGTCATTGTTATCGCGAAAGCCTAGCGTCTTTAGCGGATTGGGAATTCTTGGCGCAACGATAGGCGGAATCAGCACCCTCAAAGAGGGCGATCGGAAATTAGGTGACCACCCGGGCCAGGAATGGTTGCTCAAAGCGCCAAACGACCAGGGACAAAAGGCGCATTTATTCACTTGGGAAGCTCCTGGGCTGTATCGGGACCCATTACATCCACAAATCCGATTTGATCTCCAATCAGGGAACTTCGACGGCGGGCTTGATCCAAAGCCTATTAGCGTGACTGACAAAACGATGCTCGAACTTTGGGACAAGATCCTGAATTCGTTGCGACTACGGCCAACTAACGACGGAGATGGTTCACAAGGTAAGCCTTCACCGCAAACGAACAATGGCGGTGCATTCCCGTTGGGCGAACTAGCCGCAAGCGGCACGACCTGCCCGCAAACTGGCTACTGGCAATGTCCAGAACCCGATATGCACGGTAGCACCCGATTGTTCCAAAAGGGAGTGGCTATGCCCCCTGCGATCGTCAAGCGCGACTTGTCATTCATGGAGCGCATAAAGGGCGCGAGTGCTCAAATCAGCACCAGTACGGTGTGGCGCCTGGTGAAATATGCCGAAGTACCAAACACCTCATTGCCGCCGACGCTGTTGGATGATCGCGTGAGCCCATCGAACGAAACCTGAGTATGCCGAACGTCATTCGCCTCAATGATCCCACTTCGCATGGCGGAACAGTCGTCAGCGTCAGCGCGACCTGGTTCACCGTCGACGGAATCGCCGTGGCCCGCGTTGGAGATCAGTGCAGTTGCCCGTTGCCTGGCCATGGCGTCTGCGTGATTATCGAAGGTAGTTCGGAGCACTCGATTGGCGGAATTCCTGTTGCATATGAAGGCCATAAGACCAGCTGCGGCGCCGTACTCCAATCCACAATTAGGACGTTCAATTCCAAGTGAGCGGCGACAGTGCTCCGCTCAGAGCGTCGGAGTTTCTCGTCGCCCATCTCACTGTGGAGAGCTCAAAAAAGAGCGCCATCAACGCTCCTTCTGGAGAGAAGATGGCGCAACGAGGACTCGGTTCTTCTCGCGCTACCGACTTTGGGTTCCCTGCGGAATGCGGGGACATTTTCCATATCCCTGCCCCCATACATAGCGTTTGTCACAGTCACATTTACAGCGCCGGGTTGCCGCATCGAACTCGGCTACGTCGAACCCGAACTGCCACATTCCGGCCAAGAGCGGTCTAACCAAGATCGACTCGGGAGCTTCCGGTACACCTTGGAAGTACGCCTCGTAACCAAGCTCCTGGAATCGTAAAAATGCACCGATCATTCGCTGGCCGGTTTCTGGACAGCGCGGATCGTAGGCATCCATCAATCGTTCAAATTCCTCGACTTCCCGCCTTCCATCAACCGACACAGAGAACAGCTCGGGAACGGACGACCACGAGACATGATCAGGCGGCGCGATCATGCTTCAGCTCCCCTGACGGACAAAGCAACGAATGCTCGTCAATCCCACCATATCGATGACAGATGTCGCGCGCAGAGCACAAAGCACCAGTCTCCAGATTGCAGAAGCAAATGCAGGTGCGGTTGGTACGGATGAACGGCGTGCCGTCCTTCGACTTCAGTCGGCATCCCGGACGCAACGCCTCCAACTGAACAACGGCTGGATCACTGCAGGCGGTATCCGCAGCGCGCATCGCCGCTTCGATTAATACAGAACAGTCTGACTTCATGATGACCTCCACTTCCAAACACGTTGTGCATCCTTGATCGCGCATAAAGACATCGTCCCATCGGGTTCCAAGTTCAAGCAAAAGAAAAGCGCACAGTTGAAACTGGGGTTTTCCGTGCTTATCATGAACAGCGAGTTAGCTTGGACCTCATCCAGGGCCACCCAACTTACCCACTGGGGAGACTGCCGCGGAGGCAATCACATATGCTGCGACTGGGAGAACACATTCGATTGACTTCGAAGGAAGTCGAGCACTTCACCCTCATCACCGGTTTCGCACCGGAAGGGATCAAGAAGCTCGACGACCTTCATTCGTACGTCAAGCGCTGCAAGCGCTATTACTGGGGGACGTCGAAAGATACAGTGGCATTGCACCAACTTATCGATAACGCTTTGCACCGTTGTACCGGCACTGGGGACCTATAGTCAGGCCTGCTTTGCCGTCGAGTCCTGCTGGAATTCGACGTGGGTGGACTTCGTAGCGGCACCTGCCTTGCGAATTTTCCGCATCTGCTTTGCTGCCGGCTCACTCGATTCCGGCAACCAGTTCAGACAAATCGCGCCGATGAAGTTCCAAAGCCCAACCAAGTACCCCGCAGGTGCAATCACCAGGAACCGCAGTAGCGCTTCCACTGCATGCGCGATCGCTTTGGCTCGCGCGCGCCTGGCCTTTTCTCGGCGTAGTGACTGTTTGCAGCGCAAGTAAAGTCCCAGATGTTGGGCCTTGACTTCGCTATCAGCCTCCATTTGTTCGATGAGGTCCGAAGCGACTTCCGGATCACCGACCTTCCGGTAAAATCCGGTCCAAACCCGTTCCTCTTCGCGGCTCGTCCACCGTTCTTTCCTGCTTCCTCGACGATTCAAATTTTCCATGGTGCTCTCCAAAAAGTAAGCGGAAGCACCAGCCCCATACGGGAGCTGCCTGCTCCCGCAACGGCGGAAAATTGACGACGGGCGGATTCACAATACCCGCCACTAATTTCTATTTACCTCTTTCTCACAATTGATTCGGTCCCAGTCTTCCAGGAACGGATCGCTTTGGTAAAAACCGCACGCCGAGCAGCGCAAGTTCCAGTGCCCATTCACGACACCAAACTCCACAGCCCCCCAGGTACGTCGCACTGCTCGCTCGAACGAACATGAAGGACAGTTCACAAACTTGGCATACTCCCATGGTTCCTCTTCCACGCCGAGCAACAGGTTGTCGTTGAAACGCGCCGAGACCGGATCGCAGTCAAGATGACCGCAGTCGCGACAGTAGACGTGCCAGAGGAACTCATTGCAGGGCGCTTTGTCGTCCCAGCAAATGCGATAGCGCGCGTTCCGGTGCCAGCATCGAGGACATTGCACGACTCCAGGAACAATTGCCTAGTCATCACCGTCTCCAGCCAAATACAGATCCGGGATTACCTGGTCGTCGTCGACAAAAGGATCGCTGTCGGAGTGACCACATGCCGGGCAACGAACCCGCCAGTGGCGATTGATGCAGCCACCGTCATTCGTCTCCCAGTACCGATACACCGCTTCGTTACTCTGGCACTGCGGACAGATGTCGTTGCACGTGACATCGTCCAGCTCAAAACCACCGGGTTCGACGCAAGATCCGAAATAGACATACCCGGACATCACTGCCTCCATCCACGAATGGTGCAACGAACTGCATGCGCCTGGCTGAGAATTGGATGACGTACTCTTGGCTGCAGCAGAACGCAACGCTGCGTCGCGAAACCTCTGGTCGGTGCACCAAAACCTTGCCCCTTCACGGCCCCCAGTCGCACCGCTGATCCTTCCACCTGCCGCTGTTGTTGTGCGGCCAAACCGCCCAGCAAAAAGCACAACGAACCATACTGCACTGCTTGATTGATTGCCTGAGACATGATGCTTCTCCTAAGAACGACGAGGAAACAGCATTGCCCCAGACGGGGATGCTGGTGTCCCCGATCCATGTCGCTATACGACATTGGGATTGCGCCCGATATAGGCAAAAATAAGGCCCACGAATCGATCGATTCTGGGCCTTAACCTTGGAAGCTATAAGAAAGCCTGCTTCCCACGGCGCGGTGTTATCCACGCCTTCTATACCTGACCGTAACCAGGCGGGAAACAACCACCATCCGGTGGCAAAAACCAGGAAGAATCCTGGCAATTTGAGGACGGGTGACGACCGCAACGCCTACGACATAAACATCGCAGGATCCGATCACATCTCCGCGATGGAGAGCAAAGGGAGCGTTGTGAGAGCGATTCTCACAGTGAGCATCTTCATTCTTGCACGAGCACCTGGGACGTTCAAGGCCGGATCCGCCCCGGTTCAACGGAAAGGCATATCAGATCAAGAACCTGCACCCTCAGTCAGTTGAGGAGTCCGCGAGCCGCCAAAACTTCAAAGCCGCGGCGTTGTCACCATCGCGCAATTCAATATCGAGGCAACCGTTCTCTTCGAGCAAAGGCTTCTCGTGTCAACGCATGAAAGTCGGCGGAGATCAGCCCGTTGTCCGCGGAGAAGAACTCGCATTCCACCCTGCGTGCCAAATCAACGATCAATGCCAGGAACTGGGGAGCTTCAGTCCGAATATCGCATCGGACAAATATGCTTGCCGAAAAATCGTCATCAAACAGAACATCTACCCGATTTCCGTTTTCGGGCCCGAAGACCAACCAATCTTCGAGCATTACCCAGGGTGGCCCGAAATAGTACGCCAGTGCTTCCTGCACAGTTCGAACTTGGGACAGCGCGAGTCCTGGCTCATCCCATTCTTCGCCGGTAGTGTCCGGAAGGCAGGCGCCATTCGGAATGAAGTAGAGGTCAAATTGCCAGATGGCCATAGCACGTCCCGCAGGATTAAAGGATATTGTGTCTGACCTAGTCTACCATTTGCGCATGTTTCGAATCACCGCTAGCACGGTTGTCGCGCACATAGGTCCAAACAAACAAGGCGATCGTAGAGATTATTTTTTTAGGCCCCAAATGTGAAATTCAGCACAGCGCGGCACACACTTTTGATGTAGGTTCAATGCAAAGACTACCGACTTTCGTCTGGTACAGAAGGAGCTCTACCTCCACATACCAAATGGTGGAGTATCCCGCGAGGGATTTACCACCTTTGCCCATTGCCGGGTTAGGCCCGCCTTGGCGGGCCAATTTCCTTCCGGACTTGGAGTTCGCATGTCCGAAAGTCGAACGAGATCCCGCGAAGGTCGCTATACCTTTTCTTCTGGACCAAAGCCCGCTATCGCCGCTTCCCCCGCCATCAGAACTGAACATGCCGCCAGGTCCTCAGGCTTAGTGAGACTGCTGCGGCTGCCGCGGCCGGCTTGGTCGCAAATCCCGGCACATCGCTCAGGTCCAGGACATCCACCAAATCGAATTCGCCTTTGGCGAGACCAGGGCGGTTACCAAATTTCTACCACTCACTTTGGTCTCGGTGTTCGCAAAAACATTTACCGTAGGGCCCCTTATGCCGCCGACAGAACTTCAGTAGTTTGCAGAAGCCCATCGCTCGCCACTGAAATGTCCAGCATACCGGCTCTGTCGTTGGCAAGGCGAACCATCTCGATCAGTACTTCCCTATTGGGGCCGCCCTCTTCCAATCTCCGGATGGCACGAGACGTGATCACATAGCTGCCGCAGCCCGGCGCTACACAGGCGATGCGCTGGCGATTTCCATGATCGGCCGATTCGCTCATGGCGCCTGCCGAATCGCACAGAAAACACTTCATTTCCATCAATTTCTTGAACTCCAAATCTAGCCATTGCGCCAGCAGGCGAAAGCATCCGGGACGATCGCAATGAGCAATTGGCTGTTATGCCACGATCAGCACATTTCGCAGCGCGCCGATTTCAAAGCAGATCGCGTAAGTCCCAACTATATCATTACGGTCTGCTGCGGCTCTGCGGTCCTGCACGGCCAACCATCGCGTTGTCAACATTGGCGCGTTTCAGCGCATCGGGACGCGAGGGACTCATAGGCATGCCGAAAAGAGTCGTCCCCAGGAGAGTTCGAATCGATACATTTGGTCCCTGCCCTCGCGGAAGCGATGACGTAGCTCGATTTACCGCGGTGCCTCAGTACGAAGGGATGGTCCTGTTCACGTGCGCTGAAAAAAGCCTGCGCCGCAAGGCCTGGGTCGCTAAATTCGGTGCCACGCTGTCCACTCTTGCTGATCACCGTATAGGCAACCGAGCGAACACCACGGTCGTTCAGGAAATGCGCCATTGAGTTTTCCATCAATTTCTCCAACCTACCAACTCGCGATTCAAGAGCAGTTTGAGCAATCGATCACCACTGAGAAGAATTATTCCACTACCACGCAAAAATTCATAGGCGCCTGCTCCGCTTCGGCCTGTATGGACGAACACCCCACCGTCGAACTTTGCGGACAGAATAGCGTCGTCAAATTCCCGCAGATGCCCCCGGCAAATATGGGCGCGATAGCGTTTCACCTGTACGGCCAACAAGCCGAATCGAGGGTTCCACGCCACGCCATCGACACCACCATCACCTGTGTAGCTACGGTTGCGAAGAACCAACAGCCCAGCATCTTCAAGTGCCGACATGACAACTTCTTCAAAAACCAAAGAGTCGACATGGCGCAGATAGCTCAGGCAACGCGCAGCCAGACCCGGCTCCCGAAAACGGCGCACTGCGCGCAATATTCGGCGCGATTTCCTTACGTTCCGCTGGTGATTCGTCAGGCCGGCCAGACGCGCCGCGTTGATAAAACGTGACAATAGGCGCATGCACGCCAGAAGGACCTTGGTTATCACGTCCGCGCCTCCCCGACCGCCTCCGAAACCGGGGCTCGCCGCACGTGAGGGGAACCAAGGTACGCATTGCTGATCTGGGGCCTGTTATGCCCGAGCTGACGCGCCACCTGACGATAGGCATCCTTCATCGATGCCGCATCAACCAGTGGTTCGCCGTCCTGGACCGGCGCCTTCACTTTGGCGATTTCGAAATACAGGTCGCCGGCGAACTGGTGGCGCAACCCGTGCGGTGTCACCCCCAACTCCTTCTTCGTCAGGCCGACCTGGCGCACCACGTTGGAGAAAAGATCTAGCGACTGCCTCAACGAGAGACCTGGTCGACCAATGTGACCGCTCCTTCCGCGCGCGATAGACTCGGCAGCGGCGAGCGCCGCTCGCTGTTCATCTGTTCGTATCGCGGTATAACGCAACCGGCCTCCTTTCGTCCCCCGTTTGATCTTGAGGAAGCCCAGGTATTTGGCGTCCGACCGGTGAGCTTCCGGGAGCGCATGCTGCGGAACTTCCGCTGCATGTGGCGCGAACATCACGGCCTCCTTCCTGCGCAGACCAAATGCCGTCATCATTTGCAACTGCACCGCCACGTGCTTATCGATCTTAGCGACTTTCTCAATCGCGCTGAGCGCATCGACACCATTGCCCGCCCAACTGAGGTCGCGACCGGCGGAATAGCTGCGCGCCACCAACTGCTTGTCGACCGCATAGTGTTCCGCGCATTGCACCATCCCCCGCTTCCCAATCCACCCAACGTAGGCGCGCAGGAAGCTAAGCTGCTGCTGAATGTAGGCCGCGCTATACGGCCGAACAGGATAAGGGATTGTCGCATCCACTTTCCGCAATCCGGCCAACCCAGGCTTCGCAGTCCAATAGTCCACGAGCGCATGAATATGCCGAACAGAGAGGTTTCGCGGCCGGGCCCTGAAACCGAGCTGGTGCAGCAGCACGAAGATGCGGAAAATACCTTGCCTGCGTGCGCTGCGCGTCGCGTGCGAAATCAGCTTCTCCCTATCTTTATGACGATCGTTGAACCGGTCGACAATGTCCGCCAGTTCCCTTTTCCAATGATCCTCACCTCTCATCACACACCTCCATCGCACCGAACGTTCAGTTGTGGGTCTCACCATCTCCATACCACCAGCGCGCACGCCGCCATTGCCGAACACGCGTCTGGCCTACTTTTGTCCGCACCCACCTGAAGAACGAGTGTCCAGCGGCATATCGGAGCTGTCGCCAATGCCACATTCATCACTCTCTCCCACCGCAAGCGGAGCGCACTTTCGTTCCATCTCATTGGATTTACATGCTAGAGGTGCCACCGCTCCAATTACGGCGCCACCACTGGATAGACTGTTTGCCATAGGCGTGGTTTCGTAAAAATGCTGATGACGCTGACCAGTGAGTTTCACCAACTGAATCAGCGCCCGCTTCCAGAGCGGGTAGTGCTGCGCATTGCGCAACAAAGTCATGGGTGTGTCGGCCCGATCGGCATCGCGACACGAATAGCCTCCCTCTCACGGTTATCCTCGACCCTTCCACCAGGCCGCTTCATGAGGTCGGACGTAATAAGCTGGCCGGGCTTCGAGAGCCTTGACCCAGCAGATCACCGCGAACGGTGGCCGTACGACTGAGGGATTGAGTTTGATGACCGAACCGCACCGCGGTTCCAGCGCCCCAGGTCAAGCCCAAGGCGAATCACGACGCACGATGCGTCAGGGTGCGCGAGCCGCAAAGGTACTCGTTCGCGCGTATGTGGAAATACGTCGTAGAAAAGATCGGAAGAAAATCATCGCGCCATCGCCCTCCCCTTTAAGGGTCGAAGCCTATGGCATGCAGGCCAAGCGATTTGGCCAAGTCGAAAAGACACATCAAGGACAGGTTACGACTGCGACGGGCGCTTTCGACGCCACCGCCGCATTCTGAACACGATGTTCACGGAAGCGGGTCCGGACAGTGAACACAGCTTAGGAAAGGTTTTTGCCGATGTCAAGGCTGGATTTCGGCGCGATATGTTGTAGATTC
>Ga0055537_1000605_pt1 | contig 19879 bp, 34 predicted proteins | sample Araplaol_mTSA_r2_2_FD_55027 | JGI IMG/M metagenome (GOLD analysis project Ga0055537, IMG submission 55027) | Arabidopsis root microbial communities from North Carolina, USA - plate scrape MF_Col_mTSA_r2 | ecosystem: Host-associated > Plants > Roots > Endosphere | place: USA: North Carolina
GAGCTGTTGGGGGGCTATGAAGGGGCACGGCGGATTCATTTCTTCGCCATGGCGGGCATGTGCGCCTTTATCCTTGTGCATGTCGTGATGGTAGTGCTGGTTCCACGTACGCTGATTGCCATGCTGCGCGGGCGCTGACACTGAAGCGGGAATGACCATGATCCAGCGCCTTAGACCTCACAAAATTGTGCTGCCAGGCGAAGGCGCCGACATGCTCGCGGACGCCATCGGACGGATCGCCCAGCCATCGCGCCGTGCTTTTTTGAAGCGCAGCCTGACATTGGGCGGGCTCACCCTTCTGACAGGGTGCACTACCAGCGATCAGGACAGCATCGAGGCGGCCTTGATGCGCATTTCGCGCTTCAATGATTCCGCGCAGGGCCTGCTGTTCAATCCAAATTTGCTGGCTCCGACGTATCCTGAGTCCATGATTACAGATCCATTTCCGTTCAACGCTTACTACAGCGAGGATGAGGTACGCGAAATTGACGGGGACGTATGGCGGCTTGAATTGAGCGGGATGATGGCCGACCGCAGGCCCTGGACGCTGGCACAGCTGCGTGCACTGCCGCAACAGTCACAGGTCACGCGGCATATCTGCGTTGAAGGCTGGAGCGCGATCGGCAAATGGGGCGGTGTGCTGTTCTCGCACTTCCTGAAACTGGTGGGAGCCGATTTGGGCGCGAAGTATGTCGGCTTCAAATGTGGCGACGACTACTTTACCAGTATTGATATGGCCACGGCGTTACATGCGCAAACGATCATGGCGCTCACCTACAATGACCAGCCCTTGCCGCCGCGCTATGGCTTTCCCATGAAGCTGCGCATGCCGACGAAACTGGGCTACAAGAATCCGAAGCATATACAGGNGATTTTTGTCACCAATACCTACCCAGGTGGCTATTGGGAGGACCAGGGCTATAACTGGTTTGGAGGCAGTTGATGGCCAGGAGCACCGAAGTAGTCTCATGCAGTACTTTCCGTCGTTGCACCCTTGTCGTTCAATTTAACGTTACCGAGGATAAACATGAAAAAGCTCTCCGCGATCACTCTGATCACCGCCTGCATGCTGGTATCTGGCGCCGCATTCGCCCAAGATGCAATGAAGAAGGAAGAAATGTCCAAGGATGCGATGGCCAAGGACGGCATGAAAAAGGATGCAATGGCCAAGGACGGCATGAAAAAAGATGTAATGGCCAAGGACGGCATGGCGAAAGATGGTATGGCAAAAGACGCAATGGCGAAGGAGGGGATGGCCAAGGACGGCAAGAAGAAGGCCATGCACAAGGACGACATGCATAAGGATGCGATGGGGAAGGACGGAATGAAGAAGGATCCGATGGCCAAAGAGGAGATGAAGAAAGATGAGATGGCCAAGGATGGCATGAAGAAATAGGCGCGACGTACCAGGCGGTCCCTAAGCTTGCCCGCTCCAGGCAGATTCTGGACCGGTTCATCGAAGACGGCGCTCCTTCGCCTCGGCGGTTGGGCGTCGTCATCTTCTCGATGGGCATTTGATAGTGAATCTCGCCTCAATGGCTACGGAGTTGTTCAACTTTCACGAGTATCGTTTGACCGAACTTCTCCTCTGCGAAGGATCCTTGCCGCATCTTCGTTGGAAAGTCTGGCATTAGCCAATAATTCAAACGCCTCGCGGCTCCTTCCAACAGGCTGAAATTCCAGGGTTCAATCTGAAATGGCTAACTTCGAGTCGGCTTTCAGCACCCGCGTCAACCGGCGTCGGCATTGCACGTTTGTTGTCAATTCCATCGTAATCAATTGTTCGGGGCTGGCGCTGTTTGGTGGCAACCGGAAGGATTGTGCAATTTCTTCCCTCAACTCCTGGAGTGTTCGCAGATTGGCTTGCTAAGCATCGACGCTGCGCGAGCGTATGGTGATGTCGTGCTGCCCGAATTGAAGCATATCTCTTTGTTCAGCGGAAGCCAGCGCTGCACCTGGTGATGGAGCGCCAGTGCGGTTGAAGGGGCGGCTCGGACGAGCGGCTTAAAGAACTGGGTGAAGGAAATCGACTTGAAGGGCCTATATACCCGGTGGCCGCAATGAGCAACCGGCACGGCATGGCATCAAGCAGCCCGTCCTCGGGCGCAATGGCGTTTGCACATTCGAGTGAAGGAGATCGGCCGTTCGCGCTGGAATATCGAAGCAATCGCTTGCTCATCATCGCGAAAACCAGGCGCGGCCAGCAATCGGTGAGGCTCGATGAGGACAGCGGACGGGGGCTGATCGATGCAGGGCCGCAGGAAGGGAGTGCGTCGGCTGTGGTCGCTCAAACTAGCCCTCACACTTGCCGCGGAATGGGTTAGAGTTCGTCCTGTGCTGCTTCCGGTTGGCAGCGGACGTATTCGTCAACCAAACATAGGCCTCAAGGATGCAGATACAAGTACTGAAACGACATGCTCTTCTGGCTGCATCACTTAGTTTTTCGATTGCATGTGGTGCACACGCCGCCGCTCCGACACTTCCCGCATTGAGAGAGGAGCTGCTTGCGATGAAAGCGGTCGATCAGGATGTAAGAAGCCGATCCGCGAATAGCGACTTTGAAAAATGGGCTGAATCGGATGCACGCAACTTGCGACGTCTGAAGGAAATTGTAGAAAAGTACGGATGGCCAACGTATGCGATGGTTGGAGAGGATGGAGGCAGGGCGGCCTGGCTATTGGCGCAACACGCAGACCGAGACACCGATTTCCAGCGCATTGTGCTTGAGCTGATCGAGCCGCTGGTAGAAAACGGACAAGCCTCCCGGAAGGACTATGCCTATCTTTATGACCGGACGCACTATCCGCAACGCTTTGGCACCCAGGGAACATGCGTAAGCCGCGAGGAATGGCGACCATTCGAAATTGACGACCTTGCGGGCTTGGCCGAGCGACGCAGGAAGGCCGATATGCCTCCGATTGCGGAATATGCTGCAATGTTCAAAGAAATGTGTGCCCGCTCTTACAACCCGGCGGTGAGGATGCCGAAATCGCACCAGACCATTCCAGTCCCCAAGTCTTGAATGGTGATTGCAACCGGCAATAAGTCAACGTTACGTAAACTTGATCTGGCATTTGCTGTCAGATGAGCCACAGTGCGGGCTGTGCCGCTCCTGACCGTGAGTGGACTCCCGACTCGAATAGATGTGCGGGTCAAGGTTGAACAGTAGTTGCGTATTGGCCCCAATCCTCATATTCGAGCATGTTGGCGTCTTTCGGGAGTTGGATCGATTCCCACGATTGAGACGCTGACTCCCGCGCGCGTTCTGTGGAAAATCCTTTCGATGAGATTCGGTGCGATTTCATTGAGCTGGTCAGCTCAGACTTGTTTAGTGCAACGTTCCAGGGCAGGGACTTGCATAGCGTGATGGTGGAGGACGCGCTGCCCTTCATGCGCAAGTTTGGTCATTACAATGAAACCGATGTTGAAATTGGTAGTTCCCACATATTTCCGTCGCTTGAAATCAGCCTGTGGCGTAATGTCATGCCAGAGGCATCGCGGAAACCTTGGGGTGGGCATGTTGAAGCGATTGGCGTAGGTAAATCAGGCTGTTTCAGTGCGCAAAGCAGACTCGAAGGCGAGTAGCCAAAACAATCGTTCGCATGTGAGGTTTCAGCAGGTAATCGCCTTACGGCGAGGCTGACAGGCATTCCGGCGCCACGCACGCGCCGCGCGAGCAAGATCCTGTCAATAACGCGAATCGGGACTCCTGGACGAATCATGTATTGATAGGCCGGGGCTGCGCCAATTGATAGAGCAGTGCCAGACCGCGCTGGACGCGTTCTTCCATCACATGTTCTTTTCGTTGAGGACGCATTGGATCGGCTGGCATTGTCACCTCCTTGCTGGATAGAAGTATGACATGCGGACGGCTCGCACTTTGCAAAAAAGTGCGTCAGTGCGGAGTTGCTGCGCAAACCTGTGGCGACAATTAGTCAATCAGCGGGTAGCAGGCCGTCAACTTCGTTGCGTGTATTTGCAATGGGAAACATGGCCGGCCGATGCAGCCGAAGCCAGGCCTCGTTTCCGATGCTTCGTTAGACGGGCAGGCTGCCAAGGGCCTGAGAATGCATAAGGAGCTCCAAAATAGCCACGGCTCCTACTGTAACGCTAGGGGCCATTGTGTTGTCGTGGTAGCATCTACTTTCCAGCAAGGGGGGTAAGAATGCTTTTCCATTGCATGACTAGGCACGGCTTTGCAACTGCCAGCATTATTCGTGTCGGCGATGTCGTTGACGTAAATGTGGAATGTCAGGGTACTCGTGCAGCCATGCCTGGGATTCGTTTCGAGATCCGCTTCCACGCACCGCATCCGAATCGAGTCGACGGAATCACGCCAGATAAACATTTCGCCTTATTGGGTTTGTCGCACTTTAACTTCACCAAGAATCCAGCCCCATGTACATCGTCCATGGTGTCTTTCGACGACTTAGTGCTCGACGACTCATTAATCCTTAGTGAAGCCGTGTAACCCATGGGCTTGTAGCGACTCAGCTGGGCAATCTGTAACGATACCCGATGGTTTGTCTCTAGGGTGGTATTGGTCAGCAACCGAATTGTCGCGTCAGTCAGGATCCGTGAACGACAACCGCCTCATGCAACCTCTGTAAAACCCCCGGCCATTGATGGGGCCTAGCCCACACCAGAAGGAGTAGAATGACGGATCTCGCGAATGCTCTGAAAACTGAAATCTCCCGACTCGCTCGCAAAGAATTGAGAGCTCAGTTGGAACCGTTAAAGCGATCGGCCGCGCAATCCAAGGCCCAGCTGGCAGTTCTGCGCGACGAGGTCAGTGCGCTAAAAAGGCGGATAAGGGCGCTAGAAAAGCCAGCGAGGCACCCGACTGACAAGACATTTGATATGCGGAGAACATCGCGACAGCGCTTCACGGCCAAAGGCTTCGCTACGATGCGCAATCGCTTGGGACTTTCCTATGCGGAAATTGGGCGGCTTATTGGCGCTTCTGACCAGTCCGTGCGCAAATGGGAAGATGGCGCGGCCGTTCCGCGGTTGAGATATCAGGAGGCAATCTTTGCGTTGCGTGGTGTCGGCAAGCGAATGATTGCTGAGCGTCTCGGTACGGCGTCCACCTAGAGTTGTCGGANCTATGCGCTTATGCGTGACGACAACGCAAGGATTACTTCCGCGGCGCCAGGACATTCCGCTGCGAGGCCGCTTTTGCAGGTCGCGGTAACCGAGGGAGCGACGCGCTACCAATCGCCGGTTTGTGCGAACTGCTGGTCGAATAGTCCACCTGAAGGCAATCGTGGCCCTCAAATGCGCTACCCTGGTGTCATTGCGAATCGGGTCGAGCCAGAGGGGGCGTCACTAATCAGATACTGATTGATCCACCCCCGATCTCAGAACCTAAGCGTGGAACGGTGCGTCACGTGCCAGTTTCCGCGGTGGGGAGACAGCCGCGCAATGGATTGGCGTCTCTGATGACGGAAATTTAGGCGTCCGACGAAGAATCTAGCTCATCATCAAGTGACTTCATGTGCATGTTCGTAATGTGATTCAGCGCAATGAATGCGATTGCCTGGGCAAAGTGATCGGTTCCTGGGCATGCATCCACCTGCAAGTATGCGCGATCAGTATCACGTTGAAGAATGGCGTCCATTAGATCAGTACACAGTGGTTCGCCGGGTAACGCCATGTAGACCAGGCCGATGCTGCCATCAGACCGGCAATAAGAGGCCTTCCATTGCTGCAGGTTTTCCATCGATTCCTCCCTATGGCCAGGAGAGGTTGTTGCGGCGCGCTAGCAAAGACCGGTGCATTGGGTGCTGATGCGCCATGGGGCTATGGTCCACAACAGTGCCAACGCCGGGACGGCGCAGCACCTGAATTCATTATATGTGTGGATTAGGTCGCTTGCATGGGCCATTCTCTCCAGGCATTAGAGGTCGCCTTTTTGGGGCGGCTGGCGTTTTAGCAAACCTGACCCCGTCGATGCCCGCGCGAAGGGAGCATGGCGCGCGGGCGTTGTGATGCATGGCGCGCCTGGCCGCAAGATCATCACGGGCGTCGCATCGGGCTGCGAAGAGTTCCGTGCGTGGGAATTGCAGCTTGGAGAGGAGGGGGCGCCCACTTGGACTAGCGGTGTCGGTTGGAAGGCGCCGTGTTCGCATGACGTACCTCGGCATCTCAGCCCGAATAGGACTAACATGCTAGTGATAGCAACGTTACTTAGCCGGAGAAAGATAATGGCCATTACCAATGCAATCCGGTATAAAGGCTTCTTCCTGGACTGCGAACCCGTTAAACAGGGTAACGCGTGCTTCGTTGCGCAGGTCATCATTACGCGAGAGTCGTGCCAGACATTGGACGAATATGCATTCCATGACCTCTGGGTGGCGAAGGCAGCCGCCGACGCTGTGTCCTTCGCCAAGGGATGGGGGCGAGAGTGGATCGACGAGCATCTCCAAGAGGCCGGCGCCTGTGCCGGTGTAAGCGTAGACGCAATGTGAGGCACCAATCGGGAGAGTTGTCATGAAAGGCGTTCGACCGGAATTCTCCTTGCAGGGCTTCACTAAGCGCCGAACTGGAGTCTGAAATCCAACACGACATTCGCCGACGGAAAAGGCGTGGACTGCAGCCGGACGTTGAAGAGCTGTGCGCGACAGGGCACGACATGCTGGGCGGGTGCCGCTGGCGCTGCTGCGGAGAGGCTTAAGGGCGTTGAGCGACTGGAAGAATCGCGGGCTAGTCTGCGTTGCCGTAATAGCCTACTTTATATCCACGCTCAAGACCTCCTGTACGCCTTCCGCCTTCAGGCGCTCGACATCCTCGTGTGACACCTGGGTGAAGGCGCCGATCGCGACGCTATACACGACGTACGGATTTTCATCGTGACCGACGCGGTGTTTGACATTGCGCAACTCTGCCGAAAGTTCGTATGGCTAGTTCTCAAATTGAAACATTGGTACCTTGGTGTGAAGGGACGCGATCACGGGCCGATGCGTTCGGTCGTGATTATCGGCGCGTGCCAGCATCCTAGTCTTCCGCGCGCTTCATTGCTTCCGCTTCCCTGGCGGCTATGCGTTCCTCGGCTGCTGAGATGGGATCGAGTGCATCGTCGGCCATGGCAGAGGCGCGGTCTGCGTCGGCTAACACGCCTTCGGCACCTGCATTGTCGTCACGGTCGTCGGCAGGGGGAGGATCCAGCATATCTGCCAGCATGGCGTTCAGCGCCTGAGTATCGCAGGGAAGCCCGCGCCGCTTCCGCGTGTGGAGATAGTGTTGAACTTCTGCTTCCTGCTCTGACGTCAAGGGCAGGCCGTGGAATGTTTGTTCCGGCCCTAAGTTGTCCATGCTACTGCTCCTTCGTTCTGTATGAGTGAACTATACGCTCACGGCTGTACTTCGGTGGTCGGATTGAATCCAGAACCAGGTGAACAACTGCTCAGTCGTGATGGCAAAGTTATGGGGATCGATCTCGCTGCCTGGGGAGACGAATTGCGCTGCGGTGAAAACCTGTAGGATGCTGAGGATAGTAAGCGTATCGTGAACGAGAAGTCGCTGAGCATACGTGAACATTTCGTGTCTGCAAGCGCCTCGAGTTGTCGGGGGCGGAGAGCATATGAACGCCCATGTGTTCAATGGTAGTGCGGGCATGGCAGTGCGATGCACTGCGTAGCGGAGGCAAATGGCGCGCGCTGGCACCTTCTTCCTGTGCGACCGTTGGCTCAAGCGAGGAGGGTATGATGCGATGGCAAGTGACATCCTGGTGCGAAGGATGGAAAATTTGCCTGCAGCGCACGGAGTCTAAGTGCCAGGACGGGGCGCGGACAGCGACATACGCGTGTGGATCGCGTCGGATGAAACGGACGGTAGCGCCGAGGAATATGACCCCGGACATTTGCTATTCGTACTGAAGGTGACGCGGGAGTGCGTATGCTGCCGGTCGCTCAGAGTACTCTTTGAGTCACACGGCCAATGACGTGAAGCAGTTTGTCAAGCTGCACCGGCTTATTGAGTTGCTCGGAAAATTGTGCGGCGTCAAACCGTTCGCGTTCGACACCGCCGTCCCATCCGCTGAGCGCAACAATGGGAAGCGTGTCATATCCTGGTAGGGCGCGCATGGCGATGGCCGTGTCAAATCCGTCCATGCCTGGCATCAGCAGGTCAAGCAAGACAAGGTCGGCCTGCCATACGGCCAACTGCGTGACTGCCGTTAAACCATCGTAAGATGTCCTGCATTCGATGCCGAGGTGCGCCAGGAGCAGGGCCAGCATGTCGGCAGCGTCCTTGTTGTCGTCCACAAGAAGGATGCGAAGACGTCGGCTATTCATATTCCACCGTCCTGTCGGTTGCCGATCTTGTTGTAGTGGCGAAGCGCGACAACCGCTTTCAAGTTCAATTGAACTTACCTCCATGCTGGTCTGCTAGGCGCACGATAAGGCTCGTGCGCTGGGGCCATGGGTTGAGTGCGTTCAACTCCGCTTGCAGGCGATTGGCCATTTGCACCTGGATACCCGGTTGACGGCCGGTCGAGTGATGCCGTGGTCTTTGCTGAAGCGCATACGGAATCGTCTCCGGTGGCAACACGTAATCGTCGATGTACTCGTGTTTTGTGCGGCGCACAAAAATGTGTGCTATACTGCGCTCCGTGGTGAAGTTCTCGAGTACTTCACCTTTGTAGCACCATATTCGTAGGTCACACTGAAGGCACCACGCAGATAGCATGGGCTTCCAAACTCCGCACCGGGCAGATAGCTCGGGCTGGAGTGTCGATTGAAGCGTTGGAATTACATTGAAACGAAGCCCGCACGAAGCGGGCTTTTTTTATTCTCAGGGCGGTTTGCTACATTCTTCCTCGCTGCCCCTCTTGGGACCTGGCGGCCCATTGCGCAGGACCCTGCTCACGGATGTGACGGCGTTGATTAATGTGCATGCGAGTGGAAGTCGGGTATGAATCACATTGACTATCGCGCCGAAGAATTGATCCATATATATGTTTAGGCACTGGCGTCTCTTCGTGCTAAGGTCAGTGGCTGCCCAGTTTTCCTTGGTTCTGTCCGCAGCAATCACGAAAGCGGAGGCTATATGAAGGATCTCACCCGACCGGACCTGGCAACGGCATTGGCCGTCGAAGAGGCCATCGAAATGGAGGCATCGTCCGGGCGGTTCCTCGCATGGCATTACATGCGTTCGCATGCTGTTCCGCAATGTGTGGTGCTCAGGGTACTCTCCAAGACCGGCCCGCGGCGTGCGTTGAATTCAGTTGGCCAGGATGTGGCGCTGGATCGACGCTCAGTTAGCAAACAAGTCGCAAAGCATGCGCCGGCATCAGCTACGGAAGAACCGGGATCCATCCTCAAGCTTCCGGTGCCCCGGACGGACCACCAGCTCTCAGAGACCATCGATTTGGCTATCGAAATGATGGGCATTCGAAGCCGGTTTTACGCTGAAGCACTTTTGCGCATCCATGCCGTCCGGACTCCAGTCATTATGCGAGTCCTTTTCAATGCACAACGCCGCAGGACATTGCCAGCTCCCATCAGTCGCCTAGCGCCGCCAAGTGACGCTCAGATCTTGAAGTCGGGATGAGGGCAGTCTGCCGCAACCGGTGGTCGTGGCTTGCGCCGCTGCAAAATGAATTCTGACCGGAGATCGGGAACTAATGCCTCCCGGTACCAAGCACATGTAGCCATCACTGCGCGCAGCCAGAGCGGCGACATCCAGCGTAGGCCAGCGGTAACCAGACATTGATTTTTCTCAATATCGGTTGCGCCGCGCTGACATACGCTGGATGCATGATCCGCTTTGACTCACAGCGTTACTCGGAGCGCGTGTACGCGCGATTTCGCTCGAGCCTAGCGCTCGAGCGCTTTATTCAGGACCCGTTTACTTCGCGGCGGGCGCGTTCGGCCAAATGGGCGAAAGCATGGCTGTTGGCTGTTCACGATCAAAAAGAGCGCGGAAAGGATAGGCGACGATAATGATGCGGTCCCTGCCAACATGCCTGTACCGATCGAATGCACGGCCGTCGGGAGCCTTTCCTTAGAGACCGATCACCGTCGTTCGATTTGCCAGTCAAAGCACTTCGATACCTAACAACGAGGCCGTGACGGGGAATGGATGCGGCCCACCAGTTGGCGTAATGGAGGCGGAAACCTTCTGGCCTCGTGAACCAGCCAGGCCACACTCTCAGCGCAGGACGGGACGGAAGGCAGCAATGACTTCGGTCGCTTCAAATGCGGCATACATAGCCGCGCAGAATATCCTGGCGAAGCGACGTGGTCAAATGGTTGGGTGAGGTGCTCCGGGGCATGCAGCAAGGGAGCAGGGGAGCGACGCCCTAGCGAACAGGAAATGGCATACGCGGTACTCACGCATTGCTTCTGGCATTCCCGGCGAATCCCGCTCCCCCATCGCCTCGGAAGTGTCAGTTTTGCCGTAGTGGTGCACCAGATGAGCCGGAAGATCATCATGCTACAATGCAATTATTGTAACTGTACCTTAGTCTGATTTGCATCGCATGTATTACCGACTCTGGCGCGCTTCGCGCCCACCATGCGTGTTCGAACTCCATCTGCGCGCCACTTTTGCAGGAATTTTGGCCGGCGTCATGTTGCGGTCCATGCCGGGGAGTCTGATGGTGCGGTTGATGGACGAAGTTGCCTCCATGCTGCTGGCGGAGAATCTGCCGCCGACTTCGCGTCATGTTACGAGACTAGTCGACAGCTTTGTCCAAATAGCGGAACTCTCCCGGAAAGAGCGGCCGTTTCTTCGGCGGCAGCGCCATTCGATCGCGCTGCACTTTGATCTGTTCGCGCTACAAAGCGAAATGTTGCTTGATGCTCCGGACGAGTTGATCGTTGGCTATACCCAGACCATGATGGGCTTTCTGCTGTTTCACCCAATGCCGTCCAGCATCGGCATGATCGGCCTTGGCGGTGGTTCGTTGACCAAGTTCTGCTATCGCTATCTTCCACTCGCTGCGATTGCGGTGGCTGAAATCGATCGCGATGTCATCGCCTTGCGCGAGGAGTTTTGCATCCCAGAGGATGATGAACGGCTGCAAGTGCAGTGTGTGGATGGCGCCGATTTTGTGCGTCAGACGCCAGAGCGGTTCGATGTGCTGTTGGTCGATGGGTTTGACAAGAACGGCCAGCCGCCGCAACTTTGCAGCCATCAGTTTTACGATGATTGCTATCGTGCGCTGGCGCCTGGCGGCATCCTGGTCGTCAATCTTCTGGCCGACGACGAGGAGACAGTCCAGTACCTGGACCGTCTGCACACGGCATTCGACGACGCGGTGATCGTGATCGACGCGTTCGATAGTATGAACAAGATTGCGTTCGCTTGCCGCGGCAACGCGCTTGCCATGGACGGCAAGACATTGAAGCACCGCGTGGATGCGTTGCGGGACGATATTCCGCTGGTTCTGGACCTGACCGCGAAAAGCCTACTGTCGGCGCGCCGCGCGATCACGTTCCCGGCGCTATTTCAGGCGTTCGATATCGCATGATCCAGCTGCATTGGAATTCATCACGGGTTGGCTGGCTGCGTGAGCCGGGGCGTTCGAAGAGGCTCACAGAGAGAAGTATGTTGCGCCACGATGTACTGAAGCTTCCTCGGTGCGGCCTGCCAGGTTTGAATGGGGCGGGGCAGATATGTACCGGTGATGCCATTGCACGTGGCATGAGGGGGCCAAAATCCGATGACTGAAGGTAGCCAAATAATTCGGTTCTTCCGGCGTCGCATTCCGGCATTTGCATGCATCCCGGGATGCCATGATTGCTGCGGCCCTGTGACAGCTTCACCCGAGGAAATGGCCAGGTTGCCGGTCAAGAGCGATGCCGAACATGCGCAGGCCCTTTCAGCATGGAGTTGCCCGCACTTGGCCGACCATGGATGCGATGTCTACGCGGAGCGGCCATTGATTTGTCGCTTGTTCGGAACCACTCCGAGCCTTCCTTGTCCGCGCGGCAGGCGTCCTGACTTGATGATCGACCCAAAGGTCGAATCGGAAATCCACTCCTATTTGCGGCAGACCCGCCAGGTCCTGGTTTAACGGGACCTGCTGAACTGACTTGGGCTGCACCCAGGCGCTCGAAAATCCGAATTGAGCTTCGCAACAACCAATCGATGACGAAATTTCGGAGCCGGCTCGGTATCAACGGCACAAGCAATCCTGCTCACGACATTGAGCTGGGAATTGGAGTGATCGACGTGGCACTGCTAGGCCTTAGTTGACGCTGGCACATTCGTGACCAGGTTCCCTGAGGGAGATAGCCTGGCATTTAGGTATCTCGCGAAACTCCGTCCGGCGCTATTTGTGCTCTGAAACCATCGAGCCAGCCTACGCTGGAAGCGATCTAAGCGAGCAATCGATCGATACGCTTTACAACTTTCAGTCCTTCTCAAGACCAATGTTCCGAGTACAAGCGTAAATGGTAGACTACGCCAGACCTAAAATCCTTTCATCCCGGGGGACGTGCTATGGCCATCTGGCAATTTGACCTTTACTTCATCCCGATTGGCGCTCGCCTTCCGGACACTACCGGAGAAGAATGGGACGAGCCAGGACTCGCGCTGTCCCAAGTCCGAACTGTGCAGGAAGCACTGGCGTATTATTTTGGCCCGCCCTGGGTAATGCTAGATGATTGGTTGGTCTTCGGGCCAGAGAACGGAAATCGGGTAGATTTTCATTTTGATGACAACCTTTCGGCAAGCATATTTGTCCGATGCGACATTCGGACTGAGGCTCCCCAGTTCCTGGCATTGATCGTTGAGTTGGCACGCAAGGTCGAATGCGAGTTCTATTCCGCGGATAGCAAGGGGTTGATCTCCGCCGACTTTCATGCGTTGACACGTGAAGCCTTCGCTCGACGAGAACGGTTGCCCCGATATTGAATTGCGCGATGGTGGCATTGCTGCGGGCTTTGAAGTATTAGCTGTAGCAGATCGTGGAGTCGTCTGCTGAGCTTGCAGGTTCTTGTGCTGATATGCGTTTTCGTTGAACCGTGCCGGATCCGACCTTGAACGTCCAAGGTGTTCGTTGTTCGTTTGCTGGCGGAATTGACCCCCTTCAAATTGACCCGCCTTCCACTGCCTAGCAAATGCTGCCACGCGGTCGCATGACCCCTCATAGTCCAGCTCTTTCAAGTCCAGGTGGATCTGCTTTAGGTTGCGTCGCTGCTTCGGCCTTAAGCCAGGCTGATAGCTGTACCGAGTATTTATCTAAACCACTCGATGACCGCCCCTCTGCATAGGAGGGCTCTGTCGTTTCCGATCGCAGGTAGCGTCGGACGGTATTGCGTGAGATGCCAAGTCTCCTGGCAATTTCTCGCGGTGGGATCTGGTCACGAAGGTGCCAGCGTCGAATGATGCCTAGTAATGCCACGTCGATCACCCCGATCTCCTGCCGCTAAGACAGGTGGAATTGTGCTATGAACGTGGGTCACCCATTACCGCTCCTTCATTCTGTACGAGAGAACTATGCGTGGAAAGCACAGCGATCGAGCGGGGGGGGGGACTACCACCTTTAGCGGCGAAACCAATTGGTATTGGGGCGTTGTTGTAATGTCCGGGCGTCCCTCCAGCGCCACAAGAACTATGAATTTGGAAGTAACTAATAGTCCTCTGGCGGTGATTTAGCCATAGAATGGGCAGGTGAGTAGCTCTGCATCGCAAATTTCGGAAACAGCTTCCGCGCTCGGCTGGCGATGTAGTACAACGCGTGAGCGAGAAGGTCTTCGGCTGGAAAGGGTATAGACCATGGATGGCACGGCACGAATGGGAACGACAGCTCATGATGCGATGACGCTCGCGGCGACTGTGGATCAGGAATTGCGTCGCATGAGTTTGGCGGCGGACGCAGCTGGCAGCCGATTTGCACGAGCTTCAGACCATGATAGAGCGCAGGCAGGCCGGCTCTATCGAAAGGCAATGCGGCAGCTTCTCGACTATTTGTCGACGGCGCCATCGCATAGTTCGTATTAATTTGCGTTTGACGTACTTCCCATCCGAGCATTCGAACTTTACGTGAGATTGCCGCCACCGGCGGCGCAGCGTTGTACCTGGCTTGAAACGGAATTGCTCTGTACTGGATGGCGCCGGAGACGCCGCGGGATCGTGTGATGCGCTCGAACCACAATATGCACTGTGTCGTGAATGACGCCATAGCCTTGACCGCAAGGATGTCTTGGCTGGATGCGGTCGTCTTCCTACTCAAATTGGGCTGTTCAATCGACGATATTGCCTGCATTTTGGCGATCATCAGACCAATTTCCGACATTGTGTCTGATGCGACTATTGAGACGCATATGGACTGAGGGAACGTGATGGCGAACGTTTATAGAACGATGACGCATGTCGACGGCTTTTATGGATTGCCCCAATATGAAATCCGAGGAGGCAAGATATACCGTACCGCCTCGCATGTCGGGGGCTACCTCGGTTCGGCGCAATATGAGGTGAAAGGGGACAAGATCTATCGGACCGCAGCGCACGTCGACGGGTTTAACGGTTTACCCCAGTTTCAGATTAGGGGAAACAAGATCTACCGTACCGTCTCGCATGTTGATGGATTCAATGCGCTGCCGCAGTTCGAAATCAAAGGCTAGGCCATTGGAAGTCCGTCCAGCATTGCAGGGCAGAGCGCTTGGACAACCGTCAGGTTGGCGCGGCTGCAGCCAGCGATCAGTTGCTACTGGTCGCTGTAGCGATGCGGCGAGTGTTTTACGTTGAACATCCCGGACTTCGTCCTTGACGTCTTTACGTAGGCTGCCAAAATAAAGAAGCTTACTGTGAGAATCGCTCTCACAACGCTCCTTTTACTCTCCATGGCGGAGATGTGATCGGATCCTGCGACGTTCGCGTCCCAGGCGTTGCGGTCGTCACCCGTCCTCATATAGCCAGGATTGCTCCTGGTTTTTGCCACTTTATGGTGGTTGTTTCCCGCCTGGCTACGGCCAGGTATAGAAGGTGTGGCTAGCGCCGCACCGTGGGAAGCAGGCTTCTTCATAGCTTCCAAGGTTAAGGCCCTGAATCTTTCGATTCGTGGGCCTTATTTTTGCCCGTCTCGGGCGCAATCCCTATGTCGCACAGACGACATGGATCGGGGAAACCAGTATCCCCGGGCCGGGGCATGCTGTTTCCTCGTCGTTTTAAGGAGAAGCATCATGTCTCAGACGATCAATCAAGCAGTGCAGTCCGGTTCGTTGTGCTTTTTGCTGGGGGGATTGGCCGCGCTGCATCAGCCGCCGATGGAAGGATCAGTGGTACGGCAGGAGACTGTGGTGGGGCAGGGTGGCGGTACACCGATCAGAGGCGCCGCGGCGCGGCGTTGCGTTCTGCTGCAGCCGAAAATACGTCATCCAATTCACAACCTGGCGCATGCAATTCTTCGTGCCATTCGAGGTTGGAGGCAATGATGGCCGGGTATGTCTATTCCGGATCTTGCGTCGAACCAGGTGGCTTTGCACTGGACGACGTCACGTGTAACGACATCTGTCCACAGTGCCAGAGTAACAAAGCGGAGTACCGATACTGGGAAACGAACGACGGTGGCTGCATCAATCGCCATTGGCGGGTTCGATGCTCGGAATGCGGGCACCGCGACTGCGACCCTTTTGCGGACGACGACTATGTGTTTCCGGAACAGTATTTGCACGAGGGTGGCGATGACTAGGCACCTGTTTCTGGAGCCGAGCAAATGTCCTCGGTGCTGGCGCCGGAACGCGCGTTATCGCATTTGCTGGGATGACGATGCGCCCTGCATTGAGTTCCGCTGGAACGTTTGCTGTCCGGACTGCAGTCATCGGGACTGCGATCCGTACGCTGCACGCTTCAACGGCGAGATGTTGCTCGGCGTGGGAGATGATCCCTGGGAGTATGCCATGTTTGTGCCATGTCCTTCGTGCTCGTTTGAGCGAGCGGTGCGACGAACCTGGGAGGCAGTGGAGTTTGGTGTCGTAATTGGGCACTGGAATTTGCGCTGCTCGGCGTGCGGTGTTTACCAAAGCGATCCGTTCCTGGAAGACTGGGATCGCATCAGATGCGAGAAAGAAGCAAGTTGCGATTGAGGGCCGAGCCTTGAATCGCCCATCGTCAATTTTCCGCCTTGGCGGGAGCAGGCACGCATGGGGGCTGGTGCTTCCGCATACTTTTTGGAGTGCACCATGGAAAATGAGAATCGTCGAGGAAGCAGGAAAGAGCGGTGGACGAGCCGCGAAGAGGAACGTGTTTGGATCGGATTTTACCGGAGGGTCGGTGATCCGGAAGTCGCGTCGGACCTGATCGAGCAAATGGAGGCTGATAGCGAAGTCAAGGCCCGACATCTGGGACTTTACTTGCGCTGCAAACAGTCATTACGGCGAGAAAAGGCCAGGTGCGCGAGAGCCAAAGCGATCGCGCATGCCGTGGAAGCGCTGCTGCGGTTCTTGGTGATTGCGCCGGCAGGACGTCTGGTCGGGCTTTGGAACTTCATCGGCGCGATTTGTCTGAACTGGTTGCCGGAGCCGAGTGAACCGGCCGCAAAGCAGATGCGGAAAATTCGCAAGGCAGGTGCCGCTACGAAGTCAACCCACGTCGAGGTCCAGCAGGAGGCGACTGTAAAGCAGGGGTGACTAAGGGGCGCCAGTGCCGGTACAACGAAGCAGAGCGTCGTCGATCAGTTGGTGCAATGCCACAGTGTCCTTCGACGTTCCCCAGTAATAGCGCTTGCAGCGCTTGACGTATGAATGAAGGTCGTCGAGCTTCTTGATCCCTTCCGGTGCAAAGCCGGTGATGAGGGTGAAGTGCTCGACTTCCTTCGAAGTCAATCGAACGTGTTGTCCCAATCGCAGCATACGGTCTTGCCTCCGCGGCAGTCTCCCAGGTGAGCATAGTTGGCAGAAGTGGATGAGCTCCAAGCCAACGCGCTATTCATGATAAGCACGGAAAACCCGGCGTTCAACTGTGCGCTTTTCTTTTGCTTGTACTTGGTAGCCGATGGGACGATGTCTTTATGCGCGGTCGAGGATGCACAACGTGTTTGGATGTGGAGGTCATCATGAAGTCAGGCTGTTCTGTACTAATCGAAGCGGCGATGCGCGCCGCGGATGCCGCCTGCAGTGATCCCGTCGTGGTTCAGTTGGAGGCGCTACACCCGGGATGTCGGCTGCAGTCGAAGGACGGCACGCCGTTCATCCGCACAAACCGCACCTGCATTTGTTTCTGCAACCTGCGGACCGGTGCGTTGTGCTCAGCGCGCGACATCTGTTATCGATACGGTGGGATTGACGAGCAATCGCTGTTCTGCCCGTCGGGAGAGGTGAGCCATGACCACGCTGCCTGACTCCGTATCGTGGTCGTCGATTCCCGAACCCGTATTCGCACTGTTCGATGGCAAGCGGGAAGTCGAGGAGTTTGAACGATTGAAGAACGCCTATGATCCGAGCCTGCCAGAAACCGGCGAGCGGATGATCGCGGCGTTTCTTAGATTCCGGGAACTTGGTTATGAAGCATACTTCCAAGGAGTTCAGCAAGCTCCCGCATTGATCTTGGCACGGCCGATCTTGGCCGGGATGTGGCAGTTCGGGTTCGATGCGGCAGAGTTTGATGCCGCCACCCGGCGCTGCAAATGTGACTGCGACAAGCGCTACGTATGGGGACAAGGATATGGGAAATGCCCCCGTATCCCGCACCGCCCCCCAAGGTAGGTAGCGCGGGTACGACCGGGTCCTCGTTGCGCCATCTTCTCTCCTGAGGGAGCGTTGATGGCGCTTTTTTTATAGGGTCTCCCCAGCCAGACGGGAGCACGAAAGCCGCCTATCCTATGTTGGGGGGAAGACGCCGCGTCACGTAGAACTGAAGGTGCCAATTGTGGACTGGAGTACGGCACCGCAACTCGTCTTATGGCCGTCATATGCCACGGGAATTCCGCCAATCGAGTGTTCGGAACTGCCTTCGATAATCACGCACACCCCATGACCAGGCAATGGGCAGCTGCATTGATCCCCAACTCGGGCCACGGCGATGCCATCGACGGTGAACCAGGTCGCGCTGACGCTGACGACTGTTCCGCCATGCGAAGTGGGGTCATTGAGGCGAATGACGTTCGGCATATTCAGGTTTCGCTCGACGGACCGGAGCCACTATTCAATAATGTTGGCGGCTCTAGAGTATTGGACGGTTCTGCATACCTCACCAGGCGCCACACTGTATTGGTGCTGATTTCAGGATTAGCGCCTCTTACACGCTCCATGAATGACAAGTCGCGCTTGACGATTGCCGGCGGCATGGTAAAGCCTTGCCGGAAAAGGCGAGTACTGCCGTGTACATCCGGTTCAGGGCATTGCCAATATCCTGTCTGAGGACAACTTGCCCCAGTGCGAGCCAGTTCACCTAATGGAAGGGCGTTGCCGCTATCGGATACAGGCAAAGGCTTTGTGGTAGTCGCGTCCTGTCCGCCATCTGTGGGACGCAGCCGTAATGATTTCAGGATCTTTTCCCACAGTTCTAACATTTGCTGGTCTGTCATGCTGATCGGAATAGGATCAAGACCACCATCCGAGTTACCCGATTGAAGATCAATTCGGATTTGCGGGTGTAGTGGGTCTCTATGGAGACCTGGTGCTTCCCACGTGAACAAGTGGGCTTGCCGACCTTGGTCGTTCGGAGCCTTCAACAACCATTCTTGGCCGGGATGATCGCCAATCTTGCGGTCACCTTCTCTGATATTTTGGACCCCGCCGAGCGTCGCGCCGAGCAGCCCTAAACCGCTGAACACGCTCGGTTTACGTGATAGTAGTGACTCCGGTGGGCTGCCTGAGTTTCGATTGGTCGCCAGGTCGACCACTATGTCAGGATGATTCTTTAGACGAAAACGCATATTCAGGTTTTCGTTTTTGCTTGAGCCATCGTCTGCAATCATTGCGTAGTCAATGCAAAATCCTTTCGTAGTTGGCGCATTTTCCTGCATGGACTGGAGATTGTTCAGTATGGCGCGCAATCGCATCGCAGCGCCATCTAAGCGGTCAGGATCAGCTCCGCTTCGGGCGAGATAGCGCTGCCCGTTGATCCAGCGATAGCCAGAGAGGTCAACGGCCACGTCTTGGTCGTCGCGGTCCCAGTAGCCGAATACACGGCTATTCTCATCCAAGGCATCTCTTTTAAGTAGAAGCGATGTGCCGGACTTGTGTTTCGTTTCGCGCAGGTGCTTCTCGAATGCCTCGACCTCCTTTTGAAATTGGCTTTGGTCCATCGCCCTTCGCTCAATCTTTGCGAACCCGTATTCGAAGTGACCGCCGATATATTCCGCATCTGGCGGCAAGTCGATCAGAAAGCGACCGACGCAATGCGTCGTCCATTGGCTATTCTCAGTAGTTTTCATTGCTCGTTCTCTCGGTTCTTTGGACTTGCTGGCGTTTGCGGTGTTGACGCCCATTAGAAGCGTTGCGACGATGGCCAACGCGACTCGAATCTGCTTATGCATCGCCTACCTCATCTAAAATTCCTGATTCAAGCGTCAGTTTAACAATGGAGTACAAGGTTAGGCCCGACGTGAAGTCATTGGAGTAGCTTCCTTGATGGTCATAACTGAAATGACCCTTCTTCTTACCTTCGTGTCGAAAGATCTGCTTGACGAACGGTTTCGGTGCTTGCCCGGATAGTTCGGGCACAGTGCCATCACCAGGAAGGTCCTGACCGGCGATCTCCAGTTTGCAGACTTCCTCTCCAAACTTCACTTTCACCGAGCCATTTAGGTCATCCGCATAGAGGTCGCCTTTGGAGAAGTTAGCAAATGATGATCCGGCTACCCAGCGCACTTCGCCCCATGCGGCTTGCGCCGAATCGGCAGCATAATATGCATGGCAGTTTTGGTGATACTGGCCCTTGATTTTGCTGTGATAACTGCGAGCGGCCCCCAAAGTCTTTCGATACG
>Ga0055537_1000649_pt1 | contig 18378 bp, 20 predicted proteins | sample Araplaol_mTSA_r2_2_FD_55027 | JGI IMG/M metagenome (GOLD analysis project Ga0055537, IMG submission 55027) | Arabidopsis root microbial communities from North Carolina, USA - plate scrape MF_Col_mTSA_r2 | ecosystem: Host-associated > Plants > Roots > Endosphere | place: USA: North Carolina
CAAACGATGCGGTTAAACTACCCGACTCGGAAGCGTGGCAGAGCGGTTGAATGCAGCAGTCTTGAAAACTGCCGAGGATGCAAGTCCTCCGTGAGTTCGAATCTCACCGCTTCCGCCACTTGCTGGCATTGGCTCCATTGCCGCCCAATCCCGCACTTCGGTTCAGCATTCATGCTGCAACCGTGCTCACGGTGCGTTGACATCCCTGATTGATAGCCAGAGGCCGTGACCAATACGGCTCCCGCCGTTGCCTGGCCTCGGCAGGTATGAGGTTCCCGAACGGCTTTTGGCCTTCCTTTGCGCCGGTTCCTGGATGTCGGCTGATTTGCAACAAAAAGCTTCTTTGATCGGCACTGCGGGAAGCCGGAGGGACTCTTTACAGTCCTTCGGCAACAAACAGCCCCAAAAAAACGGAATTATTTCCCGGAACTATTCCCTGACTCCTTTGAAAACCTTTTTTCAGGCAGTGACGAAAATCGTGGGCAAGGTCATCATAGAAACATTCCGTTACAGCGCAGAAGGACGCTCAACAAGGCTATGAAAATTCCTGCTTTTCACCCCGAAGTCGCCGAAAAGGTGGCGACCGCTTTTGTCAAGGCAACCGGCGCCCGTTGGTCGTTTCCGCGGGTCGACATGCAGGACAAGGGCACTTTCATGCTGATCAGCGTCGATGCGATATCGCCGGACGTCCGGGAAGTGGCGCACTCGATCAAAGAGTCGATCACGCTGGCGCTCAACGAGGTAATTCCCTCTCATCCGTCGCAAAAATTCGGCAATTGGATGGTGGTGTTTTTCCACGAAGGCAAGATGTACGAGACGGTGCATCCCAGCGAATTTCACCCTTGAATCTTCCGCCGGTGCTTGGGGGCGCCCGTTCTGCGGCGGCGATAGCCGCGCCCCGCTTCAGGCGGTTTCAGGCTGGGTTTGCCGGAGCATTCCGCGGGTTTCAATAAAAGTAATCACCTCGTCCAAACCGGCCTGCGTTTTCAGGTTTGTCATTACAAATTGTTTCAAACCCCTATTGGTAGTGCGCATCCGGATGGTGTCTTCTTTCATCACATCGAGGTTGGCGCCCACATACGGTGCCAGGTCGGTCTTGTTGATCACGAACAGGTCACTTTTTGTAATGCCGGGGCCGCCCTTGCGCGGAATCTTCTCGCCGGCGGCCACATCGATCACGTAAATCGTCAAATCGCTCAATTCGGGGCTGAAGGTGGCCGCTAGGTTGTCGCCGCCGGATTCGACAAACACGACATCTGCATCCGGAAAGTCCACCAGCATGCGGTCTATGGCCTCCAGGTTGATGGAGGCGTCCTCGCGGATCGCGGTGTGCGGGCATCCCCCGGTTTCCACTCCCATGATGCGCTCGGCAGGCAGGGCGCCGCTCACGGTCAGCAGGCGCTGGTCTTCCTTGGTGTAGATGTCGTTGGTGATGGCGACCAGGTCGTACCTCGCCTTCATGGCCTTGCACAGCATTTCCAGCAGCGTGGTTTTGCCGGAGCCCACCGGGCCGCCTATACCCACGCGCAGGGGTGGAAGTTTTTTGGTGCGGTTGGCGATGTGGTGCAGGCTCATGGAGGTACCTTGGATGTGGCTTGAAAGGCGGTGTGGATGGCTCAGGAGCGGAACAGCCGTGAATACTGGGTTTCGTGCCGGGCCGACAGAATCGCCAGCATGGGGGAAAAGGCCTGGCGTTCGCTGTCCGGCAGGCGCAACGCAGCCTCCACGGTAGCCGGTATGTCACGGCTCAACCGGGCCAGTATGCGCTGGCCGGCGCTCTGGCCCAGGGGCACGGACTTGATCGCGGCCTGCATCATGTTTTCGGCCCAGCCAAAGGCATAGGCCAGCAGGCAGTCGCGCACGCCGGCGGCGGTCTGCGAGGCTGCCAGTGCAAAGGCCACCGGGTAGGTCGGCTGCAGCCGGGCACAGGCCTCGATGTGCGCCAAGCTGGCGCCTTCATGGTTGCGCAGCCATTCGAGCAATGAGCGGCCCATCTGCTCGGCCTGCGCGCGTAGCTCGCTGGTTTCACGGGTTTGCAGCACCCAGGCGTTCAATTCGCCAATGCGATCCAGCTTGCCTTCACGCCAGGCCGGAATGGCCTGCGCGATCACGGCCAGGTCGCCGCGGGCCAGGGCCAGCTGGAGCTGGTCGCTGAGCCAGCGCGCGGCCATGCTTTCCGTCGTGACTTCTCCGCATTCGACAGCCGCTTCCAGGCCCTCCGAATAGGAGAAACCGCCCACGGGCAGGGCAGGCGAGGCCAGCCAGATCAGCTGGAGCAGACTGGACGGCTCAAGCTGTCCTGCGGGAAGTGCGGACATGTCCATCCGGCGTCCTAGTGGCTGTGCGGCTTGTGCTTGTGGACCTGAATGGCGACGGGCTTGGCCTCATGCGAATGATCGTGGCCGTGGTCATGGTTGCAGCCGGGGCCGTGCACGTGGGGCGCCGGTGCGGCAACCGTAGCGGCAGGCGCGTGACTGTGCCCGCCATGCTCACCATGGTCGTGCCCGTGACCGTGTCCATGGCTATTGCCGCCCGAGCTGTAGGCTCCACCTTCGGGTTCAAACGCTTCCTCGGCTTCGTTCACGATCAGGTGCATGGCGCGCAGCATGTCGGCCAGCACATGGTCGGGTTCTATCTTGAGGTGGTCGGGTTTGAGCTCAATCGGCACATGCCGGTTGCCGAGGTGGTAAGCCGCGCGCGTCAGGTCAAAAGGGGAGCCGTGCGACGGGCATGCGGTGATGCGCAGCACGGCCTGCGGCGCGGCGATGACCTTGACCATGGAGCCGTCTTCGGCCACCAGCACATCGCCGCCGCGCACCAGCGTGCCGCGCGGCAGGAACACGCCGAGTTGGCGGCCTTGCGAATCTGTCGCTTCAAAGCGGCTTTTCTGGCGCACGTCCCAGTCGAGTTCAACGGTGGCGGCGCGCTTGACGAGGACGGGGGCCAGGCCCTGCCCCTGCGAAATGACTTTGGAAACCTGAAGCATGAGGCCTTGAGACAAAACTGAAAACTTAGAACAGGAAATAGCGTTGCGTCATCGGCAGGCTGGTGGCCGGCTCGCAGCCCAGCAGCTGGCCGTCGGCGCGCACCAGGTAGGTCTGGGCATCGACTTCCATTTTGGGCAGGTAGGCATTGTGGACCATCTGCTGCTTGCGCACGCCGCGTATGTTTTTCACGGCGCTCAGGGTCTTGGCCAGGCCGAAACGTTCCTTGATGCCGGCATTGAACCCGGCCTGCGAGACAAAGGTCAGCGAGCCCTTGGCGATCGCACCGCCGAAGCCGCCGAACTGGGGCCGGTAATGCACGGGCTGGGGCGTGGGGATGGAGGCGTTCGGGTCGCCCATGGCCGCCATGGCAATCATGCCGCCCTTGAGGATGACCGAAGGCTTGATGCCGAAGAAGGCCGGTTTCCAGACCACCAGGTCGGCCCACTTGCCGGGTTCGACCGAGCCGACCTCGTGCGAGATGCCGTGGGCGATCGCCGGGTTGATGGTGTATTTGCTGATGTAACGCTTGGCGCGGAAGTTGTCGTGGCGGTCGCTGTCGCCGGGCAGCTTGCCGCGCTGCAGCTTCATCTTGTGCGCGGTCTGCCAGGTGCGGATGATGACCTCGCCGACGCGGCCCATGGCCTGGCTGTCGGAGCTGAACATGCTGATCGCGCCCAGGTCGTGCAGCACGTCCTCGGCCGCGATGGTTTCCTTGCGGATGCGGCTTTCGGCAAAGGCCAGGTCTTCGGCGATGCCGGCGTCCAGGTGATGGCACACCATCAGCATGTCGACGTGTTCGTCCAGCGTGTTGACGGTGTAGGGCATGGTCGGGTTGGTGGAGGAGGGCAGGAAGTTCTCCTCGCCCACCACACGCAGGATGTCCGGCGCATGGCCGCCGCCCGCGCCTTCGGTGTGGAAGGCGCAAAGGCTGCGGCCTTTGGTGGCGGCGATCGTGTTTTCGACAAAGCCCGATTCATTGAGCGTGTCGCTGTGGATGGCGACCTGCGTGTCGGTTTCTTCGGCTACGTCCAGGCAGTTGCTGATGGCCGCAGGCGTGGTGCCCCAATCCTCGTGCAGCTTCAGGCCTATGACGCCGGCGTTGATCTGCTCATGCAGCGCGGCAGGCAGGCTGGCATTACCCTTGCCGAGGAAGCCCAGGTTCATGGGAAAGCCGTCGGCGGCCTGCAGCATGCGTTCGATGTTCCAGGGGCCGGGCGTGCAGGTGGTGGCGAAGGTGCCGGTGGCCGGGCCGGTGCCGCCGCCCAGCATGGTGGTGATACCCGAGGCCAGCGCCTCCTCGATCTGCTGCGGGCAGATGAAGTGGATGTGTGAATCNATGCCGCCGGCGGTGACGATCATGCCTTCGCAGCTGATGATCTCGGTGCCGGGGCCGATGATCATGTCGACGCCGGGNTGGGTGTCGGGATTGCCGGCCTTGCCGATGGCGGCGATGCGCCCNCCCTTCAGGCCGATGTCGGCCTTGACGATGCCCCAGTGGTCGATGATGAGCGCATTCGTCATCACGCAGTCCATGGCGCCTTCGGCCCGGGTTTTTTGCGACTGGGCCATGCCGTCGCGAATCGTCTTGCCGCCGCCGAATTTCACTTCCTCGCCGTAGCTGCCGGCGCGCAGTGTGTAGTCGGCCTCGACTTCGACCAGCAGCTCGGTGTCGGCCAGGCGCAGGCGGTCACCGACCGTGGGGCCGAACATTTCCGCGTAGGCGCGGCGTCCAATCGTTGCCATCAGAGTTTTCCTTGTACGAGACCGCGGAATCCGTAGACCTTGCGGTCGCCGGAGAATTCGACCAGTTCCACCGTACGCTGCTGGCCCGGCTCAAACCGCACGGCCGTGCCTGACGCGATATTCAGCCGCATGCCGCGCGCCGCATTGCGGTCAAAACCGAGCGCGCCATTGGTTTCGGCAAAGTGGTAGTGCGAGCCGACCTGGATGGGCCGGTCCGCCGTGTTTTGTACAACGATGGTCAGCGTGCGCCGGCTCGTGTTGAGCGCATGGTCCGCGCCGTCGGTGATCAGTTCTCCGGGAATCATGGTGCTCGTCCTTCAGGCCAGCCGGGCCAGCAGGGTCACACCGAAGAGGGCGACGGCGGCGCCCGCCACGCGCGGCAGCCACACGCTGGCACCGCGCAGCACCCAGCCCGCACCCAGGCCCGTGAGATGCAGCAGCACGGTGGCCGTCAGCATGCCCGCCAGGGTGGCCCAGGCGCTGGGCGCTGCGGCCAGTTCATAACCGTGGGCCAGGCCGTGGAAGACGGCGAACACGCCGACGATCAGCGCGGCCGCAATGCCCGGGATATGCCAGCGCGTTACCACCAGCAGGCCGGTGACCAGCAGTGAGGCCGCGATCATGGGTTCGACGGCGGGAAGTTGCACGCCCTGCAGGCCCAGCAGTGCGCCGGCCAGCAGCATGCCGGCAAAACCCAGCGGGCCCCACAGCAGCCCGGGCCCGGCACGGCGCGCCGCCAGCGCGCTCCAGAGGCCCACTGCCACCATGGCCGCCAGGTGGTCCATGCCGGTCACAGGGTGGAGGAAGCCGGCGAAAAAATCCAGGTGCGTGTGGCTGTCCACCCCGGTGTGCGCGAAGGCCGCCGCGGGCAGCAGGGTGGCCAGGGCCAGCAAGGCGCGCAATGGGCGGGATGAGGGCAGGTTGGAAAAACTCACGGCGATCTCCTGGTGGACGTGGACGATGGTGTTGCGTTGAAGCGAAAGAGGGCAGCGCGCTCAGGCCGTTCAGACGATGGGCTGGTGCACGGTGACCAGCTTGGTCCCGTCGGGAAAGGTCGCTTCGACCTGGATGTCGGGGATCAGCTCGGGGATGCCGTCCATCACGTCGGCGCGGGTCAGCACGGTGCGCCCTTCGCTCATGAGCTGGGCGACGGATTTTCCGTCGCGCGCGCCTTCCATGACGGCGGCGCTGATGAGCGCCACGGATTCGGGGTAATTGAGCTTCAGCCCGCGTGCGCGGCGCCTTTCAGCCAGCAGGGCTGCTGTAAAAATAAGCAGCTTGTCTTTTTCTCGGGGTGTCAATTCCATGGTGCTCTCTCAGGGCTGGCTACCGGCTTGGGATTTTGCCGGGGTGCAAGAATGGTGCCATAAGAAGCCGCTCAGGGTCCACCCGGGCCGCCTCCCGGGGCCGCATGGCACAGAACATGCACCTGAGCAGAGTCAATCACTACGCGCCCGGCGCATCTGCCCCTCCCATGGACGCCCCGCTCACGCCACCGTTGCAGCCACTGCCGCCTGAGGCGGCGGGGGCCGCGCCTTTGGCGGCTGGCGCCGAAGCGCCGGTGCAGCGCATCATCAAGGTCAGGCGCGACTACAACAGCTGGGTCGCCAGCGAAACCATGGAAGACTACGCGCTGCGCTTCACGCCGCAGCGCTTTCGCAAATGGTCGGAGTGGCGGGTCGCCAACACCGCCTTCGGCGCGGCTTCCTTCCTGATCCTCGAGGCTGTGGGCGCCACGCTGCTGGTCAAGTACGGTTTTACCAACGCCTTCTGGGCCATCGTCGCCACCGGCCTCATCATCTTCCTGGCCGGCCTGCCCATCAGCATTTACGCCGCCCGCTACGGCGTCGACATGGACCTGCTGACGCGCGGCGCCGGCTTCGGCTACATAGGCTCCACGCTGACCTCGCTGATCTACGCCTCCTTCACCTTCATCTTTTTCGCGCTCGAGGCGGCCGTCATGGCCTATGCGCTGGACCTGGCCCTGGGCATCCCGCCGAGCTGGGGCTATTTGATCTGCGCGCTGGTGGTGATCCCGCTGGTCACCCACGGCGTGTCCGCGATCTCGCGCCTGCAGGTCTGGACCCAGCCGCTGTGGCTGGTCATGCTGGTGGTGCCCTTTGTGTTTGTGCTGCTGCGCGATCCTGGTGCCTTTTCCGGTGTTCTGCACTATGGCGGTGAGAAGGGTGTGGGCGGCGAGTTCAATTTGCACCTGTTTGGTGCTGCTTTGACCGTGGGTATCGCTTTGATCACCCAGATGGGTGAGCAGGCCGACTATTTGCGCTTCATGCCGGTGCAGACGCCGGCCAGGCGCTGGCGCTGGTGGGGCGGCGTGCTCGCGGGCGGGCCGGGCTGGGTTTTCCTGGGCGTGGTGAAAATGCTGGGCGGCGCCTTCCTGGCCTACCTGGCCCTTTCCAACATGGTGCCGCTGGACCGCGCGGTGGACCCCAACCAGATGTACCTCGCGGCCTATGAATACGTGTTTCCGCATTACGGCGTGGCGGTGGCCGCGACAGCGCTCTTCGTCGTCGTGTCGCAGCTCAAGATCAACGTGACCAATGCCTACGCGGGTTCGTTGGCATGGTCGAATTTTTTCTCGCGCATCACCCACAGCCACCCCGGCCGCGTGGTCTGGGTGGTGTTCAACACGCTGATCGCCTTCATGCTGATGGAGATGAATGTCTTCCAGGCGCTGGGCGATGTGCTGGGCCTGTATTCCAACATCGCCATCGCCTGGGTGATGGCTGTGGTTGCCGACCTGGTCATCAGCAAGCCGCTGGGCCTGAGCCCGCCCGGCATCGAGTTCAAGCGCGCTCACCTCTACGACATCAACCCGGTCGGCGTCGGCGCCATGGCCCTGGCCTCGCTGCTGTCCGTCACTGCGCACCTGGGTATGTATGGCGAAATGGCGCAAGCTTTTTCCGCGGTGATTGCCATGGGCACGGCCTTTGTCGCGGCGCCGCTCATCGCCTGGGCCACTAAAGGCCGCTACTACATTGCACGCCGAGGTTCCCCGCTGCCCCCCGAGGGGGCTGTTCCGCCTTGGGGCGGTCCGGCGGCGGAACCAGCGGCGGCCGGTGAGGGCTCTTACAAGCGTTATGCGCTGCAGCATTGCGTGATCTGCGAGCGCGCTTACGAAGGCCCCGACATGGCCCACTGCCCGGCTTACCAGGGNCCCATCTGCTCGCTGTGCTGCACGCTGGACGCCCGCTGCGGCGACCTCTGCAAGCCGCATGCGAGCCTGTCGGCCCAGTGGTCGGGCGCGTTGCGCTGGCTGCTGCCGCGCCGCACCTGGCCTTACCTGGACACCGGTTTGGGCCACTTCCTGCTGCTGATGCTCATCATCGTGCCGCTGCTGGCCAGCGTGTTCGGCCTGCTGTACCACCAGGAAGTCAGCGCGCTGAGTGAGCTTGTGCCTTCGGAACCAGCCCTGAAGTCGGNNTTCCTCAAAGCCTATATGGCGCTGCTGGTGATTGCCGGCCTGGTCGCCTGGTGGCTGGTGCTGGCGCACAAGAGCCGCCAGGTGGCGCAGGAGGAATCCAACCGCCAGACGCATTTGCTGATGCGTGAGATCGAATCGCACCGGCAGACCGACGAGGCGCTGCAGCAGGCCAAGCGCCTGGCCGAGGAGGCGCGCCACCATGCCGACCAGGCCAACCAGGCCAAGAGCCGCTACATCAGCGCCATCAGCCACGAGCTGCGCACGCCGCTCAACAGCATCCTGGGCTATGCGCAGCTCATGGGTGAGGACTCCGCGATTCCGCCGCACCGCAAGCAGGCCGTCAGCGTCATCAAGCGCGGCGGCGAGCACCTGCTCTCGCTGATTGAAGGCACGCTGGATATCGCCCGCATCGAGGCGGGCAAGCTCACGCTCAACGTCAAGCCCATGCACTTCGCCGATTGCGTGCACGAGATGGCCGGCATGTTCGAGCTGCAGGCAGCGGCCAAGGGCCTGGGCTTTCGCTTTGAAACCAGCGGCAACCTGCCCGAGCTGGTGCGTGCCGATGAAAAGCGCGTGCGCCAGATCCTCATCAACCTGCTGGGCAATGCCATCAAGTTCACGGCGAAGGGGCAGGTCACCTTCCGGCTGCGCCATGCGCGCGAGATGGCCTACATCGACATTGAAGACACCGGCCCCGGCATGCGCGAGGCTGAGCTCGCGCGCATCTTTGAGCCCTTCGCGCGCGGCGCGGCGGCCGGCCAGAGCGCCGAAGGCACGCCCGGTGCCGGCCTGGGCCTGACCATCGCCAAGATGCTGACCGACCTGATGGGCGGCGAGATGAAGGTGGCCAGCACGCCGGGCGAGGGCTCCATCTTCCGCATCCGGCTGTTCCTGCCGGAGGTGCACCTGCCGGCGGGCGCCGCGAAGGATGCCGTCACCGCGCCGGCACGGCGCCAGCCGCGCGGCTATGAGGGCCCGCGCCGCAAGCTGCTGGTGGTCGACAACGAGGAGCCCGACCGCGAATTGCTGGTGCAGTTGCTGCAGCCCATGGGGTTTGAGCTGCGCACCGCCGCCAGCGGCCACGACTGCCTGGACCTGCTGGCCGCCGGCTACCAGCCCGACGTGATCTTCATGGACCTGGCCATGCCGGGCATAGACGGCTGGGAGACCCTGCGCCGCGTGCGCGGCTCGGGCCATGAGGGCATACACCTGGCCGTCGTCTCGGCCAATGCCTTTGACAAGGGCATGGAGAATGACGCCGGCATTCTTCCCGAGGACTTCATCCTCAAGCCCGTGCGCCACACCGAGCTGATCGCCTGGCTGGAACGGCGCCTGTCGCTGGCCTGGCGCTATGGCGAAGCGCGGGAGGCTCAGGAGGCGCAGGCCTTGCCCGCAACCTCGCCGCGCGTGCTGCCCGGCGCCTCGCAGCTGGCCGCGCTGCAGGAAGTGGTCAGCCTCGGCTTTTACCGGGGCATCATGAACATGCTGGCGGAGATAGAGCGGCAGCAGCCCGACACCGCCGCGTTTGTTGAAGACATGCGCGTGCTGGCGCGGCAGTTCCAGTTTGAGGCCATGGGCCGCCAGCTTGCCAACCAGGAGGCCGGCCCATGAGCGGCGTGCTTGAACAATCCCCCACCTTGGATCGCAGCCTGGATCGCACACTGGACCGGGCCAACAGCGATGTTGTGCTTATCGTGGACGATGTGCCCGACAACCTCTCGGTGTTGCACGATGCGCTCGATGAATCGGGTTACACCGTGCTGGTGGCCACCAGCGGCGAGGCCGCGCTGCAGCGTGCCTTGCAGGCCAGGCCCGACATCGTGCTGCTGGACGCGATGATGCCCGGCATGGACGGCTTTGAAGTCGCCAAGCGCCTCAAGGCCATGGCCGAGACCACCCACATCCCCATCATCTTCATGACCGGCCTCACGGAGACCGAGCACCTGGTGGCCGCGCTGGAGGCCGGCGGCGTTGATTACGTGAACAAGCCCATCAAGCCCAAGGAAGTGATGGCGCGCATGGGCGTGCACCTGCAGGGCGCGCGCCGTGCCCGCCAGGAGGCGCGCCAGGCCGGCCAGGCACGCAATGCCCTGGATGCCTTCGGCTATGCCAGCATCACGGTGCGCATGGGCGGTGCAGCCGACGGCCGGCTGATCTGGCAGACGCCGCTGGCGCGCGACCTCTTGATGCGCTACTACGGCACCTCCGCGCCGCAGACGCCCGAACCGGTGCTGGCCTGGTTGCGCAGGCACATCGCCGACGCCGAACGCCACGTCGAGCCACCGCGGCTGGCGGTGGAAATGGGCCCGCGCCGCCTGACTTTCCGGCTGCACCAGCAGACCGGCGACGGTGGCGAAAACGGGGACGGCGCGGGCAGGGGCGACTGGCTGATCGTGATGCGCGAAATCTCGGACGACGCGGTGGTGGAAGCCATGAGCCTGAGCTTCAAGCTCACGGCCCGCGAAGCCGAGGTGCTCTACTGGGTGGTCAAGGGCAAGACCAACCGCGACATCGGCGACATCCTGGGCTCCAGCCCGGCCACCGTCAAAAAGCACCTGGAAAGGGTCTATGCGAAGCTCGGCGTGGAAACACGGACCGCCGCGGCAGGCATGGCCATGAACCGCATACGCCAGCTGCACCCGCAGTTTGAAGGCTAGGGCATGGCCCCCACGCTTTTCACTGCGCCTTCGGCTTCGTGTAATGCGCGAGGCCTTGCAGGCCGCGGCTCGCGAGACGCTTCGCCCCTGTCGCCCGTCCAAGCCTGCGCAGGCAGGCTTGGAGCCGCGGGCTTCAGCCCCTCGGGGGCGCTGCGCCTGCGGCCCGGCAAAGCCGGTTCCGCGGCTCATGCTGGGGTGAAGAGTTCAGGGAATGCGGAAGGTATTTCCCCGTGGGCTCCGTGGCCCCTGCTGGTAAAGAAGTTGAAGTTGCCCACTGTGTTGTACCTACGCAAAAGCGTGATTTGCGCCGAGCGGTTACAATGAGAGCTTCGGTAAAGCATCAGCTTTTTACATCGAAGCCTTTTTCTCCCATACCCAACGGGCTTCCTTCTCAATAGCGGCGCTTCCCAGAGCCCGAATCCACAGTGTTTTCAGTGCCCATACAGCCCTGAACCCTCTCAGCACTGTTCCGTTTTTCCGGCGAGCACTTTTCCCGACAGTGCCCACGCATGGCTCAACCAGCCCAGCCCCTGACAAGGGCCAGGCGGGTGGAAACCGAACACCCGCCGGCTTGCTCGCAAGCCGATTCTCCTTATTTATCAAGCCGGGACGCATACCCGGCACGGAATTTTTATGAACGTAATTCACACCAAAATCGCGGTGGGCAAGTACCTTGTCTCACCGCTGGCCAAGCAGCAAGGCGAAGGCTATGCCGCATCGGTTTCCATCCGCTCGGGCCGCGGCAGCGCCACGCATGACCGCGTGCTGCGCTTCAGCGGCCTCTTCGACAGCGCCGCCGCGGCCGTGCAGTACGCGACGGAACACGCCCTGCGCTGGATCAGCGAGCGCTCGGCGCCCGCCTGTGCCTGAAGCTCGCCGCCGTTGCAAAGACACAAGACATCCAAGACATCACCGACAACTTTTCCATTCCTAGGAGTTACATCATGGCCAAAGAAGAACTGATTGAGATGCACGGGCTGGTCGACGAAGTGTTGCCGGATTCCCGCTTTCGCGTCACGCTCGAGAACGGCCACAAGCTTGTGGCTTACACCTCGGGCAAGATGCGCAAAAACCATATCCGCATCCTTGCCGGCGACCAGGTGTCGCTGGAACTCTCGCCCTATGACCTGAGCAAGGGCCGGATCACCTTCCGGCACATTGCGGGCCGCCCGCCAGGTCCCGCCTCGCGCCAGACGACCCGATAAGGCGCGGCGTTCACAGCGCCCCCAAATCATGAAGCCCGGCAGGTGGAGATGGCTCTCCGCCTGCCGGGCTTTGTTTTTGGTGCCGGCGACTGATTGGAGGGCAGGTCAGTGCCGGCCGGCCGCCATGTGCTCGGTCTTCTCGTTGATCAGCACTTCCGGCTCCTGGGACTCGATCCAGCTCTCGTTGTCGAGCCCGGCCCTGAGTCGTCCCATGTCCAGCTCATCCGTCCACTTGGCGACCACGATGGTGGCCACGCCGTTGCCGATCAGGTTGGTCAGCGCCCGCGCTTCCGACATAAAGCGATCTATGCCCAGGATCAGCGCCAGCCCCGCCACGGGCACGGTGCCTACGGCCGACAGCGTGGCGGCCAGCACGATGAAGCCGCTTCCGGTAATGCCGGCCGCACCTTTGGAGGTGAGCAACAGCACCGCCAGCAGCGTGAGTTCCTGCGTGAGCGTCATCGGCGTGTTGGTGGCCTGCGCGATGAATACCGCCGCCATGGTCAGGTAGATGGACGTGCCGTCCAGGTTGAAGGAATAACCCGTCGGGATCACCAGGCCCACGGTCGTCTTCTTCGCGCCCAGGTTCTCCATCTTCTCCATCATGCGCGGCAGCACCGATTCAGATGAAGACGTGCCCAGTACGATCAGCAACTCTTCCTTGATGTACTTGATGAACTTCCAGATGCTGAAGCCGTGCACGCGCGCGATGGCGCCCAGCACGACGAAGATGAAGATCAGGCAGGTTGCGTAGAAAGCTGCCATCAGCTTGCCCAGCGACACCAGGCTGTCCACGCCATAAGCGCCTATGGTGAAGGCCATGGCACCGAATGCGCCTATGGGCGCCACCTTCATGATGAAGCCCACGATGGTGAACAGCACGTGCGAGGTTTTCTCAACGAAGTCGAACACCAGCGTGCCGCGCCCGCCGAAGCGGTGCAGCGCGAAGCCGAACATCACCGCGATCAGCAGCACCTGCAAAATCTCGCCCTTGGCGAAGGCGTCCACCACGGTGGACGGGATGATGTTCATGATGAAGTCGGTGGTGCCCACCATCTTGCCGGGGCCGGTGTAGGCCGCGATGGCCTTGGTGTCCAGCGTGGACACATCGACATTCATGCCCGCCCCCGGCTTGAACACATTGACCAGCACCAGCCCGATGATCAGCGCGAAGGTGCTGACGATTTCAAAGTAAAGCAGTGCCAGGCCGCCGGTCTTGCCGACCTTCTTCATGTCCTCCATGCCGGCGATGCCGATCACGACGGTGCAGAAGATGATGGGCGCGATCATCATCTTGATGAGCTTGATGAAGCCGTCGCCCAGCGGCTTCATGAGCTTGCCGGCCTCGGGGTAAAAATGCCCCAGCAGCACACCGGCGACCACCGCGCAGATCACCTGGAAGTACAGCGATTTGTAAAGAGGCTGCTTGCGGCTTGTTGTCTTCGTTGTGCTTGTTGTCATGGCCGTAGCGCACCGGCTTGTGCGCGGTTGTGATCGGGCTATCAAATATAGCCCTGCCACATGATTTGTCCATGTGGGAAACCACAGATCACAATGTTTACTTAGCGCCCTGCATAGGGCCCAAACGCTCAGCCGGCCGGGGTGCTGCTGCTACCGCCGCCACTGGCAGCCGGCGGGCGTGCCATCCACGCAATCAGCGAAGAGCGCATGGCTTCCTCCACCGACATATCGATGGGCTGCACCCAGTCGGCCGGCACGAACACCGTGTAGCCACCGATCATGTAGCCCATGGGCAGGTAGACCGCCACGCGCTCGCCGGGCAGGAAACCGGCGGGCAGGTCGGCAAAGCTGCGGCGCGTGATCAGGCCCACGATTTCCATCGCGTGGCCGGGCATGCGCAGTATCACCACGCTTTGCTCGCCCTGCTTGCCCGAAGGGGAAAAGTAGTCGGCAAAGCTTTTAAGCGAGGAATAAATGCTTTTGACCACCGGCAGGTTGGTGAAAGGCATTTCAGCGAAAGTCAGCAACCGGCGCACGCTTTGCTTGGACACCAGGTAGCCGATCACCAGGATGATCAGCACGCCGACCACCAGGCCCATGCCCGGAATATAGAAGCTGCCGATCAGCGGGCGCAAGACCCACAGCGCCGCGGTTTCCGTCCAGGCCAGGAAGATATACAGCAGGTACAGCGTCAAGGCCACCGGCAGGATGGTGATGAGGCCGCGAAAGAAATATTTGTAAAGGCTTTTCATGGGGATCTTCATATGTGCCGGCACGCACGATGCGGGCCTGGCCATGCCCGCAATATAACCATTCCTGTTGACGCTTCCGCCTTCGGTCCCCTGTCGGCTTTCTCCTACATTTTTCGGGTACTAATCACTGCTGCTTGTCATATTTTCATGCTTAAACTGGCGTCATTGCGAACACTCGACATGGAACCCCAAGCAGCCGCAGAGACGATACCGGACACGGGCCGGCGCACCTTTGCCGTTCCGGCTTTTTCGTGGTTGCCATCCTTGCCGTTTCAACGATCTTCAGCCCCTGCGCTGAAAGTTACGTTTGCACCCCTTGATATTTTTTTGCCGCGCTCCAAGCTGCGCTGCAAGGCCACGTCCGGCCTGCCCGGATATTTTTGAGGATTCCTGTTTCATGAGCCATTCCACATTGGTCAACGCACAACTCAAAGTTCCCCTGCGCTCTCTGGCCCTCACCGTCGAGGAGCCGACCCCCGGCGAATTCTGCTGGCGCATTCTTGAAAGCCGCCAGGACCCCTGCGTGTTTGAATCGATTGCCTGCTCCGACATCACCTTCGCCGCTTATGACACCGCCCTTGCCACCGGCTACGGTGAACTGCAACGCCTTGTCGGCCCGGATCTTCAATACGGTCCGCGCATCGAGGAAGACACGCAGGCCGAACTCTTCGTCGCGGCATCGCCTGCACCGAAGCCCGCCGTTACGGGGCCCGACAAGCGGGCCGCCATCAACGGCTTCAAACCCGGCACGGTGCCTGCATGAAGCGCGACCTGGAGGCTGACTACGCGCGTATGCGCGCGCAACTGCAGGCCTTGCAGGCGGCCCCGGTCAAAGATTACGCAAAGATAGACCAGCTCGTGGACGAGCTTGAAAAACTTCAGCTCGCGATCAAGGCGCAGCACGGCGTCCAGGGCAACAACCCCCTCGAATAAGCGGCTCCCCAGTCTCCGGCGCCGCGTATCCGCATGTGCCATCCTGGATGTGCCTGTGAGGCAGGTAGCATTTTGTGACCTCGCTTGTCCTACACCGCGCGCTGTACCAGACCGACGAAATCGGCCCCGCTCCTTCCCGTAAATTGAATCCAGTCGGCAATACGGCCGGCGATTTACCAACCTGATTGCCTGTGATGGGCATGACCAAAGGAGTACACCATGAGAGCATCGAAACCCCTGGCATCCGTCGTGGCCGCAGCAGCTGTTGTGGGCGCCATCGGCCTGGCTTATGCCCAGGACACCAGCACNACCNCGCCNGCCACGCCGGCAGACCAGACCATGCAGAACCAGGGCACNTCCAGCACGTCGCCTTCGACNACCACGACCGACACCGCTGTCACGCCTACCGAGCGTCCCGCACAGGCTGACCGCAANTAAGCCAGGCCGTTCATGCCTCTGCGCATGAAAGCGCTCCGGATCGCTTTTGGCGGCCCGGAGCGTTTCGTGTGAGGCGCGNCATTCCTTCCAGTCCAGTCCATGCCCTCCCTGCCTGATTTGCAGCAGCGGCCCGCCGTTGAAGGGCCGGGTGCGGTGCCTGCGGCCACGCGGCATTTAGACATTCTTGACGGCATCAAGCAGGGCGTCCTTTGGGGCGCCGCGATCGCGGTGCTGCTTCTTCCGCTTTTCAGGGCGCATCAAATATCCCCCCCTTCGGCCGCAGCCCTTCAAGCCACAGCCCCGCAGGCGTTGGTACCGCGCGTGGCGGATTTCGGCGATGAGCCCGCTTCCAACGAAGCCCGCGAAGTCGCCAACTGGGTCGTCGCCTCCGGCGACAACCGAAAACTCTTTTTTGTCATCCTCGACAAGATCAACACCAAGGTCTTTGTCTTCGAACCTTCCGGCAAGCTGCGCGCCGCTACGCCGGTGTTGATAGGCGCCGCACGCGGTGACGACTCGGTCGACGGCATAGGCGGTCGGCCCATTGCCCAGGTGCAGCCCCAGGAGCGCACCACACCCGCGGGCCGCTTCATGGGTGAGCCCGGGCGCAACGCCACGGGCGAGGACGTGGTCTGGGTCGATTACGACGCCGCTGTGTCCATGCACCGCGTGCGCACACTGGAGCCCAAGGAGCGCAGGCTCGAACGCCTCGCCTCGCCCACCACCGAAGACAACCGCATTTCCTACGGCTGCATCAACATGCCCGTGGCGTTTTTTGAAAACGTGCTCAAGCCCGCCTTCAATGCCAGCTACGGTGTGGTCTACGTGCTGCCCGAAGTCAAGCCGCTGGCTGAGGTGTTCCCTGCGGCGCATGCGTTGGCGCTCAAGCAGGGCGGTGCCGGTTAGCCCGGCTCCCGAACCCATGGCTTTCAGGACGAAAAAAAGCGGCGCACTGCTTTTGCAATGCGCCGCCTGGCTGCTGCTGGAGTCAATTGAGCCTCGATCCTTTTGGAAGCCGTGCTGACAGCCACTCATGCACGTCGGCGCGCACGTTGCGGCCCCGCAGCAGGAAGTCCTCGTACCGGCTCGGCACATAGGGCAGGTACACCAGGGGCATTCCGGCCTGCTCGGGTGTACGGTCTTTTTTCCTGCCATTGCAGTGGCGGCAGGCGCTGACCAGGTTGGTCCACGAGTAAGGGCCGCCCTTGCTCGCCGGAACGATGTGCTCGGCTTCGAGGTCTTTCTCGGGGAAAACCTGCGCGCAATAGGCGCAGGTGCAGCGGTCGCGACGCAGCAGCTTGGGTTTGGTGACAGCCGGTACCACCTCGTACAGATTGCGGCGAGGTGCACCGCGCAGCGCGATGATGGGGTGGATCACCAGCAAGGATTGCCGGCCGCGCGCGACGTTCCAGCCGCCGCGCAGGGTGACAAGCGGGCTTTCGCCCTGTTCCCATGCGACGCTGCCGGTGGCGTAGTGCAGGGCAGCCTCTTCAGCCGTGATCCAGGCCTGGGGCGTTCCCTGGATGTCGAGCTGAAGAACATGGTGCATCGTGGCCTCCTGAGTTGAATTAAATAAGCTATGCCTGTGAAGAAATGGGGTGCACGACCGGACTCGAACCGGTGACCCGCGGGGTCACATCCCGCTGCGCTGCCAACTGCGCCACATGCACCAGAAAAGAAAATTGGCTCCACGGCCCTGGGGTCGAACCAGGGACAACGCGATTAACAGTCGCACGCTCTACCAGCTGAGCTACCGTGAAATGAAAAAAGGGATTACTCACCACTCACCGCATTCACGCACGCGCTGGTCCAGCGCGCGTTCGTCGCGCGCATGCCTGCGCTTGGCCTGGGCGGGGTTGAGCCGCACACTGCCGGCGGCGATGATGCCGCCCAGCAGCGCGCGGACGATGCGCTTGCGGAGCTTCTCCGGCCTTTTGGAGGCCGCTGTGTTTCTGACTGTCATGGCTAACCTCTTTGGGCTGGGTGGATAAGAAGAAGTGGCGCACCTGGGCCGATTCGAACGGCCGACAAACCGGTATAGAAAACCGTCGCTCTATCCGGGCTGAGCTACAGGCGCTAAAAGGGCTGGGGGCCTGGAGGCGGTGGTCAGATTCGAACTGACGTGTGCTGACGCAGGCGGATTTGCAATCCGCACCCTTCGGCCTCTTGGGTACACCGCCGGAAATCATTGGCTGGCACGGGAAGAATCGAACTTCCAACCTTCGGTTTTGGAGACCGTTGCTCTGCCTGGTTGAGCTACGCACCAATGGGAATGAGGAATGCGCCGGGGGGCATTCCGGCGTGAGTACTGGCGGCCTGTACGGGAGTCGAACCCGTGACAACATCCTGGACAGGGAAGTGCTCTACCAACTGAGCTAACAGACCTAAAAGTGAAGTGTTACCGGATAAAAATTGGTGGAGTGCCAGGGACTCGAACCCCGCATGCCCGAAGACGCCGGATTTACAGTCCGGAGCAGTAGCCAGCTCTGCTCGCACTCCAAAATATGAATGGCCTCGCGTGAAAGATTTGAACTTCCGACCCTCTGCTTCGTAGGCAGATGCTCTGAATCCGGACTGAGCTAACGCGAGAAAAATGTGCTTGGGCCGTGGAGGCAGACTCGGCTGCCTAAAACAACTGGAGGAAGATAAGGGATTCGAACCCATGAGCCCGCTTTCGCGGGCTCTCGCTTAGCAAGCGAGTGCCTTGAACCACTCGGCCAATCTTCCAAAAAATCTCCGGTTACGAGTTCCGGTGCCCCC
>Ga0055537_1000793_pt1 | contig 15801 bp, 10 predicted proteins | sample Araplaol_mTSA_r2_2_FD_55027 | JGI IMG/M metagenome (GOLD analysis project Ga0055537, IMG submission 55027) | Arabidopsis root microbial communities from North Carolina, USA - plate scrape MF_Col_mTSA_r2 | ecosystem: Host-associated > Plants > Roots > Endosphere | place: USA: North Carolina
TTCTGGCTCCCCGACCTGGACTCGAACCAGGGACCTGCGGATTAACAGTCCGTCGCTCTACCGACTGAGCTATCAGGGAAAGGAGGCCGAATTATATACATGCAGGGAACTTCTGCAAAGCCCTTTTTTCGAATACGTCCATTATGTCGCTTGACGCCCCCGTCGGGAACAGTGACAATGAAATGATAGCGCTATTCATTTAGCGTTTAAGTCATGTTAATACCATGAAAACAGCCGTGGAGACCGGCCTTAAAATGAGAGACACAATGACCCCTGCCAACCAGAGCGCGACGGAGAAGCTCTCTGTCGTGGAAAAGATCGGCTATAGCCTGGGCGACCTGGCTGCCAACCTGATCTTCCAGACACTGTTGACGTTTATTGCCTTCTTCTACACGGACGTCTACAAGATCCCGGCCAATGCCGCCGCCACCATTATCTTCATCGGCGGTCTGACCGGTGCCTGCTTCAATCCGCTGATGGGCTTGCTGGCCGACCGCACCGTCACCCGCTGGGGCAAATTCCGCCCATGGCTGCTGTGGACTGCGGTGCCCTTCGGCCTGATCGCCATCCTCGCTTTCAGCACGCCTAACCTGGGCGACAACGGCAAGATTATCTACGCCACGCTGACCTATATTATGCTGATGCTGGTCTATTCGGCCAACAACCTGCCCTACTCCGCCTTGAGCGGCGTACTGACCGGCAGCATGGAAGAGCGCAACAGCCTGTCGTCCTACCGCTTTGTGGCGGTGATGATCGCACAGCTGATCATCCAGGTGCTGCTGCTGCCGCTGGTGCTGATCCTCGGCGGCGGCGACAAGGTGGCGGGCTTCCGCAACACGATGATCATTTTCGCTGTCGCAGGCACCATCTTCTTCCTGATCGCCTTTGTCACTACCCGTGAACGTATCGTGCCGACGGCTGCCCAGCGTTCCAGTATCCGCCAGGACATCACTGACCTGATCGGCAACAAGCCATGGGTGGTGATGCTGCTGCTGACCATCCTGGTCTTTATTACGCTGGCTCTGAAGGGCGGCCTGTACATCTATTACTTCAAGAACTACCTGAGCCAGGATGCGCTGACCGCCTTCCTGAAAGACATCGGCTTCGTCAGCTTCATCGATCACCTGAACAATGCGCTGATCAGCATCGGGCTGACCCGCTTCCAGTGGCCGGAAGATCCTGCCACCTCGGCCTTCAGCCTGTTCAACGGCGGCGGCATTGTCTGCATGATCATCGGTATCGGTTTCTCCAAGCCGCTGGCGGACCGCTTCGGCAAACGCGACGTGTTCGGCGCGGCGCTGCTGGTGTCCACGCTGTTCATGCTGGCCTTCTTTTTCTATGGCCCGGCCTCGATCGGTCTGGTGTTCGCCTCGCAGATCATGCACGGCTTCTTCTACGGCATCACCATCCCGCTGCTGTGGGCGATGATCGCCGACGTGGCCGACTACTCCGAATGGAAGAACAACCGCCGCGCCACCGCCCTGATGTTCTCGGCGATGATCTTCGGCCTCAAGGCTGGCCTGAGCATCGGCAGCGCACTGGTTGCGGGACTGCTATCCGGCTATGGCTATGACGGCGCGCAAGCGGTGCAACCGGAATCGGTGGCCAATGGCATCCGCCTGTCGATCAGCGTCTACGCGTCGATTCCATTCCTGCTGGGCGTGGCCCTGCTGTGCTGGTACGAAATCAATAAGGCCACCGAGCGCCGGATCGAACTCGATCTGCTGGCGCGCCGCGCCGCAACGAACTAAAAGGTAAGCAATGTCCGAACAACTGACTCCGGCCGAAGAACTGGCCTTGACGCGCGCCATCTCGCAGCCGCTGGTAAGCCACATCTACACCGCCGACCCGTCGGCCCACGTGTTTGAAGGGAAGCTGTATATCTACCCGTCGCACGATATCGAAGCAGGCATTCCGTTCAACGACAACGGCGATCATTTCGGCATGGAGGACTACCATATCCTGTCGATGGATAGCCCGGACGGCGCCGCCACCGATCACGGCGTTGCCCTGCATGTGAAAGACGTGCCATGGGCCGAGCGCCAGATGTGGGCGCCGGACGCCGCGCACAAGGACGGCAAATACTACCTGTACTTCCCTGCCAAGCGCGCTGATGGCATCTTCCAGATCGGTGTAGCGGTTGGCGATAAGCCGGCCGGCCCTTTCAAGCCAGAGCCGACGGCAATCGAAGGCAGCTATTCGATCGATCCTGCGGTCTTTGAGGACAACGACGGCGCCTACTACATGTACTTCGGCGGCATCTGGGGCGGCCAGCTGCAAAAGTACCGTGACAACGTCTACGCTGCCAACAATGAGGAACCAGCGGACGACCAGTCGGCGCTGACCGCACGCGTGGCGCGTCTGAGCGCGGACATGAAGAACTTTTCCGAAGCGCCGCGCGCCGTCGTCGTTCTGGACGAAGACGGCGAGCCGCTGCTGGCCGGTGACCATGACCGCCGCTACTTCGAGGCGCCGTGGCTGCACAAGCACAATGGCAAATACTATTTCTCCTATTCGACCGGCGACACTCACCTGCTGTGCTACGCGGTTGGCGACAACCCATATGGCCCCTTCACCTATCAGGGCCAGATCATGACGCCGGTGATCGGCTGGACCACCCACCACTCGATCGTCGAATTCGAAGGCCGTTCCTACCTGTACTACCACGACAGCAGCCTGTCGAAAGGCATCACCCATCTGCGTTCGGTGAAAGTGACCGAGCTGCATTACGACGCCGATGGCCGCATCAAGACCATCGACCCGTACGGCAAGTAAGCCTTAATTGGCAGGGCGGCCCACGTCGCCCTTGCTGTAATCGCAGACGCCTTGCGGGAAGATGCGCTCCAGCCAGGCGCGCTGCGTCGGCGTGAAATCAGCCTTGTAGGTGCCGTCGCCCAGCGCGGCGGTTACTGGCTTCAGCGCGCATTTGAAGATGTCGCCCCTGATCGAGTCGCCCGCCACCATGCGCGGGCTGCCGTAGATCGGGAAAGCCCGCGTGCAGGCGCCTTGCGGTCTGGCGTCCAGGATGCCGTCCCACACCGATGGTCCTGCCGCGGTCACCGCACCATTCGCGTCAAAGCACTTGTCCGCAAAACCCTGCGGAGCGGCGCCACTCATCAGGTAGACATCGAGCACCGACAGCGCATGCATCACCGCATCGACCAACCCCGCCTCGCCTGCCGTGAACCAGATCACCTGCCGTGAAGCCTCGGCCGGTGCACCAGCCTGCAAGCGCGCCCGCACCGAGAACGACTGCCGCGCATTGTGCATATTCAGCTCCGGCTCCAGATACGGCCGCAGATCGATCATCGGGATGCCCAGTTTACGTCCCGTGAACACCTGGCCAGACGTGTAAGCCTTGCGCATCGCATCCACACTGCCCTGCCGCCGCTGCGCCGGCGTGCCTGACGGCTCACGGCAGGACGCGCTGCGCCGCATATTGCGCGAGTCGAAGGGGTCGTCATTGCCAGCCCAGGTGACGAACTCCGGCTGCTCCTTCCAGCCGCCCACGCAGGCATTGATGCGCAAAAATTCGCCGGCGCCGATACGGCCATCGTTCAGTGCTGACAGGCCGTATTGAACGCCGACGTTATCGATGGAGATAGGCGCGAAGCCTGCGCTGTCGGTGCCGTAGATGTCAGCCAGGTCATTCCAGTGCGTCCACTTCACCTTGGCGAAAACGCCATCGGAATAACCGTAGGCCTGGGCGGCCTTGTCGAAGCGCGGGTCTTTGTAGGTGGGATTCAGCACGTTCAGGATCGCCATGCGCCAGCCGTTGATGCATTCAGTCGAACCGCTGGCGCCAGTGATGGGATTGCGTGCGGTGTCGCTGGCATTCGTGCCTTCGATCCAGGCTTGCCTGCTCCACTGCGTCCATGGCGACGACGGATCGCGCGCGACCTCGTCGCGGAAGTATTGGCCCAGCAGCGGGCAGTCCGCGACGGGAATCGTTTGCGTGATCATGTCGGGATAGGACTGGATCGGAATGCCCGCATCCAGTAATCCCGGGTGGTTTTGCGCGAACATATACTGCTGCACGGCGCCGCCCGAGCCGCCAATGCCCACCGTGTATATCGGCTTGCCGTATTGGTCGATGAAGTGCTGCTTGGTCAGCGCAGCCGTTTCTTCGGCCAGGCGCATGTTGTAGTGGACGCCCGTCTCATTGCCGGACGACGTGACCACCGCATAGGCCTGCCCCAGCAAACGCGGCATCATGCGGCGCTCGGCGCTGCCCAGGCTCTCGTTGAACCACATGGCCGTGCCCTGCTGGTGTCCGATGCCCACACCGCCGCGCAGCCAGTACACCAGCTTGTGATTCCACGCGGCCGGCTCCAGCATCGCGATCGTGTACAGGAAGCGGTTGATCGTGCCGACTTCCACACGCACCACAAAGGGCACGGCGGCGCCGTTCCAGACCGTCGTTTTCAGATCCGGCGGCGCAGCTGCCTGATCATAAGGCTTGAAGGTCGTGCCGTTGTAGTAGAAGTAGCGGACTTGCGTCGCGATGGCGCAATTGCGGCTGTAGCCGACTGGCTTGCCCTCCGCGTCCAATACGGGATGGCCGATGCCGTCCTGATTATCGACCAGCGGCTGGCCGAGACCGGACTCCTGCGTCCGGCACAAAAAGGGCTGCTGCTGCGCCCACGTCTGGCCGCATATCAGCGCCATGGCTACAACAAAGAACCATCGTCTCATCGCCCGATCCTCCCCGACTCAAGTGTAGCCGAACCACCCGGAGCCGCCTCGTGACAATTGGCGATATTTCGGCCGAAAAATTCCTCTAGTATCAGCAGATCGCGCCATAGAAGCCGCCGTACGTTTTCAACGGAATGATGACGATGACTGCGAAAACCACAGTGGAGCATGTCTGCGAGCACTGCCATCATTTCAACGTATGGCCGTTGAGTAAGAAAGCGACTTTCCCCTGCGCGTCCTGTGGCCGCCTCTACTGCCAGTCGACACACGCTCACGTGATCGATACCGGACAGATGCAGGAAAAGTTCTACAACGCTTCGACCAGAGCCTGGGAGCGCTTTCCAAAGCAACGCAGCGCAGCAGCGCCGACTGCCTTGGCGCCTGCTCCGAAAGCCGAAGCAACGCCTCCGCCGCAAGTCAATCTGCCTGAAAATCTCGCCCCTGTCCTGGCGCAGCTCGAAGCGCAAATCGGCCTGCGCAACGTGAAGCAGCAAGTCATCGAACTCACCCAGTTCTGCCTGATCCAGCAAGCTCGGGCCAGGATGGGTTTGACGAACGCCAGCATCTCCAACCACCTTGTTTTCACCGGCGGCCCCGGCACCGGCAAAACAACCGTCGCCCGCATCATTGGCGAGATCTACCACCGCATCGGCGTGACACGTCTGCCAAGGATCGTTGAAACCGACCGCGCCGGGCTGGTCGCGCCCTACGTCGGCCAAACCGCCATCAAAACACTGGAGCGCGTCACGGAAGCCCTGGGCGGAATCCTGTTCATCGACGAGGCCTACAGCCTGCTCGGCCAAGGCAACGACTACGGCAAAGAAGCCGTCGACACCCTGTTGAAGGCCATGGAAGACAAGCGCGGCGACCTGTGCGTGATTGTCGCCGGCTACCCGGACGAAATGTCACGCTTCATCAAATCCAACCCCGGTCTGGAATCGCGCTTCAACAACCACCTGCACTTCGACAACTACTCGGCCAAGGAACTCTGCGACATCCTGAAAAAACTCGCCGCCGACTCCCAATACAAGCTCGAAGAAGGCACGACGGCACTGCTGCTCAGCCACTTCAACGAAGAAATCATCAAACAAGGCGTTCGATTTTCCAATGGACGGTTCGTGCGCAATCTCTTCGAAAAAATGATCAAGTCCCAAGCCATCCGTCTCGGCCGTCGCACTGGCGATCTCGACACCAGCAGCCTCAGCGCCATCACCCTCGAAGACGCCCGCAGCGCCCTCAACAAAAACGGCCCTTGAAATGTAAAAATTCGCCGAGAAATATTACTTCCCTCGTGACAATTGGTGAATTTTTTCCAGGCAGCAAGATGCTATTCTGGGACCCGCATTCTTCAAAAAAATTCATCGCGCCAGCCCCATGTACCAAGTCTCCTCGCTGTTTAATTCACGCCTCGCGAATCTGATCGGAAGCCTGGCACTGGCTGCGCTATGGTGCCTTTTTGCGCTGACCCATATCAAAACCTGGCACATCTTTGGCGATTGGACCTATTTGGTTTTCTGCGGCGCCGAAACCTTGACCGCCTTGTTTTTCCTGTTTCGAAGCAGTCCTAAAGCCGTATCCAGCAATCCCTGGGACTGGCTGGCTGGCGTCGCGGGCACGTTCGCTCCCCTGCTATTCGAACCCGCCGAGTGGGGACTGCTGCCCGAGGCGAAGCATTTCCTGGTGTTTGGCTGTGTGCTTCAGATTGCCGGCATGCTATCGCTGAATCGCAGCTTCGGCCTGATTGCGGCACGCCGCGCCATCAAGACTGAAGGCCTGTATCGCATCGTGCGCCATCCGCTGTATTCCAGTTATCTGCTGGGCGGTATCGCCTATGCGCTATCGAACAGCAGCTGGCGCAATCTCGCCGTAGCCTGCACTGTGATCATGCTGCTGCTCCTGCGCATCTTGCGCGAGGAGCGCGTACTTCGCCAGGATGAGGCCTATCACAGCTACATCAAGCAAGTGCCGTATCGGCTGATTCCTCTGGTTTATTGAGCGATCCGGGTTTCCGGCACCGGGCCATAACCTTTGCTGGCGCCGACAAAGCGGACCTCGAAGCGGTCGAGCGTCACGGCCGGGTCGAGGGCGTAGACTTCCAGCGTGTGGTTGCCGGGCTTGATCGGCAGGTTCGGAATCTCCGCGGCGACTTCGTTATCGAGCACATTCTGGCGCCAGGTGGCGGCGTAATACTCGCGGCCGAAGTCCAGCACGTGCGGTGGCGCGCCGTCAATCGATACCGCGATGCGCATCTTGCCATCAACGGTGGCAGGGAATAGCGGCAAGGCCACCGCGCGCAGCGACACGATCTCGTCGAACACATAATTGGGGAAGCTGTAATCGCGTTCCGGCTTCCGCGTGTGGAAGCGATACAGCATGCGCGGCGCCTTTGCCAGTGCAGCCGGATTGGCCGGATCAATCGGTTGCAGGTCCAGCGCCGCCTGCACGTCCGCGCCCGTGTGCCCCACCCCATCCAGAATCTGCCACGCTCCAGTCATGCGGTCCGCATGCGCGGCATACATCGAGACTACGCCTTGCGAATCGATGAAGGATGCCGTGCGGTCGGTGATCGGCGGCGCCACGCGCACGTGCACATCGATCGGCTGCTGACCGACGCTGCAGCTGATGTGCACCAGGCCATCCTTCGCCTGCTTCGGCGCTTTCGCCCAGTCGATCGATACCTTCAGCCGTTGCTCATAGCCATCCGCCTGCGAGAATCGGCCCGCCGCCTTGTCGACGCGAATCCATGGCACGCTTGGCGTCGCGCTCCAGGTGGCGTCCAGCGGCTGGCTGGTGAAGACGTCGAGGTAGTAGCTGCGGTCGCCCAGTTCGGGGCTGAAGGTCGGCAGCGTCGGGAAGAACCAGTCCTTGTCATCAAAGAAGCCGCCGCCTTCGACCTGCACCGGACAGCGCTTGGCATCCGTCGGAATCGACCACGCCGGGATCGCCGGTGGCAGATAATTGGTCAGCGACTGCGGATAGCTATTGGAGATGTAGCGCCATTTGCCGCCTTCGATATCCTCGCCATAGCGGCGCACATTCGCCAGGATCGCATCGTGCGCGCGTTGCGCTTCCTGCGCATAAGCATTGGCACTGGCACGGCGCTGCAGGCCGTAGGCAATCGACTTGTCCATGGCCAGCTGCTGCAGATTCATATTTCCGCCCACCGCGACCGGATAGCCGACCAGCTCATAGAACGCCGACTTGCGGTCTTCGGGCAGCGCTGCCTCCAGATCCTTCGAAGCGTCCATGATCGTTTTGTAGGCATTCGCGCGCCGCGCATTTTCGTCGCCGAAATCGGTGATGGAGAAGCGCGACTGCTGCACGGACGTCATCGGGAAAGTGGTGTTGAAGGCCATGAACTCGGGATTCCGGCCGAAGGCGAGCTTGTAGTAGCGCCACATCACATCGGCCACCCTGGCGCCCTGCTCTGCGCCGAAATTCTTCACGGCCCAATTATCCATGTAGGCATGAGCGGAACCCGGCTTGGCGAAGCGCTCCATATCGAATGCCATCGCCAGATAAAAATCGAGCAGGTATTCGACCGGCTTGATATTGCCGACGTTGAGCATCCACACGGTCCGCGCATCGCCGTGATACGCCCGCGTCATTTCCTCCCACATCAGATTGGGATCGGTCGAAGGCAGCAGCAGATAATTGCCCGGCGCGCCCCAGAATGTCGCGTGATAGTAGATGCCGGAGCCGCCGGAGCGCTTGCGTTCACGCGCGTCGTTCAGGCGCAGGAGGTAGCCATAATTATCATCGGGCCAGATGATGGTGACATCGTCAGGCACCTGGATGCGGCCTGTATTGTAGGCAGCAGTGACCTCTTTGTAGGGCGTGAATGCCTGCGGTATCTGCGCCGCCGGCTTGCCGAGCGAGGTACTGAGGATCTTGCGCTGCTCCTGGATCACGTCACGCAGAATGTCGCCCATTTTCGCGGCGGAGTCGGCGCCTTCCATCGGGAAGTCGTCCACGCCACGCATGCCAACGGTATAGAGATTATCGTACTTGCCCCACTTATCCACCGCGCCGCGCCAGTATTCGATCAGGCGCTGCTTGTTGGTGGTCCAGTTGTAGGGTCCCATCGTCTTCTCGTCCCACTCGACGCCGTTATTCCGCAACAGCATTTCGACGTGTGACGAGCCGCGAATCACCGCGTAGTCGGCAGCCGTGTCATAGTTTTCGGGCTTGAGATTGAAGGCAGGATCTGTGCTGTTCATCGCCGGCCAGATCAGGTTGGCCTTCAGGCGCCACATCAACTCGAATACGCGCTCATAGGTCTTGGGACCGATGCCGTGCGCCTCCTGGTCGAAGGTCTTCCCCGCCCACTCCCTGAGGAAGGATGCGTTGATGAAGAAGCCCCGGTATTTGACCGACGGCGGCCTGGAAAAACTGCTGGCAGCGGAGACGTTTATCCGGTCGCTGGTTCGCGTCTTGACGTCAGCCCACCACTCCCAGGCGGAAACGCCCATCTCGCGCGTCAGATCGACCACACCCCACACTGCGCCGCGTGTGTCCGAGCCGAAGATGAGGAGCGCGCGCGCCTTGGGGTCCCAGGGCGCGGGAATGACGGCCCGGCCATAGCTTTCCCATTTGCCGTCGATCGCAGCGGACGACAGTCCATTCTTGCGCAGCAGTTCGGCAATGCGCGGGGACGAGGCCAGGCCGACAATGACACCCGTGCCGTGGCCGGCCGCGACGCCTGCCTCGACGTCCGGCCTGCGGCCACTGATTTGCTGCAGATCGTGCGACAGCAGATCCGCAGCCTTGCGAATCGGCGCCCCGCCGTCCGGATCATAGGCGACGCTGGCCAGCGTCTGCCCATCGTACAAAGCCAGCTGCGCTGGGACATCCGTTGCAGCGTGAGCCGAAGCGGCCAGCGCTACAAACGCAAATAGCGACACCAAAGAACGGCCAACCATGTCTCCCCCTCATGTTATTTACCATAAGGGTACACGACATTGGTAGCGCAAACATTACAAAGTGTAGCCGCTAGAACGCCTTGGGCCGGGTCAAGAAGTCGAACAAGCGATCTTCGACATTCTGTGTCAATGGCTGAAACCGGGCGCCACAGCGGTACTGGTTTGTTTCGCCGATCGGCGCGCAGTAGACGATTTCGAGCCGGATTTCGCACGGATCGGCTTCACCAGGCAAAATGAAGTGCAAGACGTGCTGCGACCCTGACTGCAAACGGTCGCCATGAACAATGCCTGCTCCAGAGCGGGAGATATCCAGCAAGCGCGTTGGCATACTCTCCATGCCGTCAATCGGATGCAGGCTTGCCGGGAGAGACAGCATCAAGCGCGCATGTTCGCGCCGGGATGCCATTGCATTCTGTTCTTCTTCGCTGAGGTCCATGAGCCATTTTAAGGCTTAACGCATTTGATCCAGAATTGTTTTGATCTTGCTTTCCTCTTCGGGCGCCAAATTGACAAACATGCAGCCGAGATGCAGTTGCTCGCCCAGCAGGAAGGAACGGATGCTGCGCGTGTGGCGGATTTCCAGCTCAGCAACTTCGACGGTTTCCGATCCCAGATCGAGCACCACATCGCGCACCTTGCGTCCCTTGAACAAGCCCTTCGCATCTCGCTTCGCACAGCGCATGGAGACGCCGCTCAGTGAAAGATCGAATACCTGCAGCTCGAACGGGCTTGTTCCATTCATCACGAAAGAGGCCGTAAAACTGGCCCCAAGCGGTGCTTCCATGCGTTCCGAGGAGCGCCGGTTCAGCACCTCGCAGTTCTCCGGGAAAATCATCGGAATGTGCTGCGGCTTGCCGGGAACCGAGCTCCATTCCGTATTAGTCAGGCGAAATTGCAGTTTCGCAGCGCGGACACAGGCTACGAAGGTGACTTTGCCAGGCTGCAGGGCTGCCCCTTCGTTTAACTCCATCACGAAATGCGGCAACTGGGGATCGACCGACAGAATGCGTCCCAGCACCACTTCGCGGCTGCCGGTTGCGTACATGGAGATCGCGTCGCCACTCTCTGACAGGAAGGTCAGCATATCGCCAATATCGTCCTCGCTCGTCATCAAAAACGGGGTGGCGGCGGCCGGAATCGGGGCGATCGCATCTTGTGGCCGTGGTGGTCCTTTACGGATCAGGCCGGTAAGGGGCTCGTTGAGCTGCATATTATAATAAGTACAACTTTAGACGTTGTCTGGGTCTCGCTGTACTTTCATCTTAGTCCAATTATTTCCAAATACAAACATTTTTTGCAATGTGGAAATAATCTGACAATGCGTGATTCTTCCTGCTTAGCAGGATGCTGGGCCGATCGGCCGGGAGCCGACATTGGCAAGTGGTGTGATATTTCGTGAATTTTTTCCGTACGGCAACATGCTATTCTTCGCGGTTTTAAAGCCCCACGCACAAGGAAATGCATGTTTGGTAAGTTAGTCGGTTCAAAACCTCAAAAATTTGTCTCGCTGGTAGCTTTGCTCTCCTGTACTGTTAATTTGCACTGAAAATTGACCCATCTTCCCCACGAATTTGCAACGGAATCTGACCCACGTTCATAGCACAATCGTTCCTGTCCTTTCGGCAGGAGATCGGAGTGATCGACGTGGCTTTACTAGGCATAATTCGACGCTGGCACCTTCGTGACCAGGTTCCCCTCCGAGAGATTGCCAGGCGACTGGGTATCTCTCGCAATACCGTCCGGCGATACCTGCGGTCGGAAACTACAGAGCCCTCCTATGCGGAGCGGCGATCATCAAGCCTCTTAGACAAGTATTCGGTGCAGCTATCGGCCTGGCTCAAGGCCGAGGCAGGCAAGCCCCGCAAACAGCGGCGCAATCTGAAGCAGCTCCACCTGGACCTTAAGGAGCTTGGGTATGAAGGGTCATATGACCGCGTGGCTGCATTTGCCAGGCAGTGGAAGGTGGGTCAATCGGAGTGGGTCAATTCTGCGGGCAAACGCACATCCACGCGTTCTGCGCACTTTTCTTCATCATGGGTGTAGGATTATTAGTTTTCGGCGATAACGAACGTGGCCCAATCCTTGTTGCGGCTAGTTTTGTTGCCTCCGCATTATTTGAACTTCGTCGCCTTGCAGGTAAATTTATTGTCGCCCTCTTCAAGATGAATTAGTGGCGGGAAAAATTTCGGATTGATTAGGGACGAGTGACGCGAAGGTCCGAGATGGGGCGACAGCGCCTTGGGTGACAAAGCGTGAAACTTTCCGCTGGACAAAATGCTATTCTGAGTGATGTCGGCCGTATCCGGCCAACAGCCGCCATTCGTTGCTCGAGGCAAAGTGCTCAAATCATGGAAGAAGTAATCTTCGGTAGTCTAGAGTCTGGTGGCCTCGAAATCATTTGTCGAGGCGGTCAGTATTTTGTTCGGTACGACGCTGGCGCACATATGGTTGCTTGGCGTGAGGATGAAATTTCGGAAAGGGAGGTTGCTTTAATTCGGAGTGGCATAGCTGCCGAATATGAAGTGATTTTGGGGTTGCAACAGCGGCTCGAAGTAACCGGTGCCAACCCGTATGAGCAAAACTGGGTACCGACAAAGCCGGAACCGTAATCGGCCGGAAGCCGCCTTTATATAAGGTTTAAGGTAGAAGAAAAATGCCCCCTTGGAGAGAAGAACTAAATCGAATTGCAGTTGAATTCTGGTGTGGTGTCGGGCTGATAGTCGAGCTGCCGGTTGTGGCTGATGCCGCTAATGCTGATCTGGGTGAGGCCCATCCCGATATATGGGATTTCTATACCTGTTCTTCTGAAGAGGATGCCGCTGCTCTTACATTGAAGCTTGCATGGGAGCTGAATAGATTTGTGCCGGCATCCTGGGAGGCAGTGCCTTATGCGCAGGGAGCACTTAAGCGAGCATTGGAATATTTTCTTGTCAAGAAAATATCCGTGCAAATTCTATGCAAACTTGTCGAAAACCTGGATGCAACGTTTAACGTTCATCTTAGTTGCTATCCCAATCCATCACCTTTAGGTGAATCGGAAGAGTGGTGGATGGGGAATCTTTGGAATAATTGCGACTGGTGCGAGACAGTTGGACTTATGAAAATTGCCCCGCGTTAGTCGAAGAAGCTAATCGCGTCGCCACAAAGCTGCAGCACTTGCCAAGTTCTCGGGCTGATTAATTTGAAGGTCCGAGATGGGGCGTAATCAGCCCGTCACGCAAATACCAAAAAGCTGTGGTTGAAAATAGGACTCTGAAATGCAAAAAGCCCAGCCGATTAAGGCTGGGCTTTTCTGAATTCTGGCTCCCCGACCTGGACTCGAACCAGGGACCTGCGGATTAACAGTCCGTCGCTCTACCGACTGAGCTATCAGGGATTAGAGGCAACATTATATACTGTCAAAGCAACACTTTCAAGGTATTGCTCAACGGCACTTTCTGCTGCCATTCACGCCGCCGTAACGACGCGAGACCGAGATATTAAAGCACCTTGGCGACTGCGTCAACCACAGCGTCGATGTTGCGAGTATTCAACGCAGCAACGCAGATACGGCCGGTGTCCACGGCGTAGATCGACTGCTCGCGCAGTTTGCCTACCTGCTCCTTGGTCAGGCCGGAGTAGGAGAACATGCCGATTTGCTCGCGCACGAAGTCGAAGTCGTGGCCTGGAGCTTTTTCTGCCAGCTTGCGCACGAAGGTGTCGCGCATTTCCTTGATGCGCACGCGCATGCCGGCCAGCTCGTCTTCCCACAGCTGGCGCAGTTCCGGCGTGGACAGCACGGTGGCCACTACTTTGCCGCCGTGTACTGGCGGGTTGGAGTAGTTGGTACGCACCACGCGCTTCAGCTGGGACAGCAGGCGGGAAGCTTCGTCAGCCGACGCAGCCACCACGCTCAGCGCGCCCACGCGCTCGCCGTACAGCGAGAAGGACTTGGAGAAGGAGTTGGACACCAGCAGCGGCACGCCGGTGGCAGCGAAACGGCGCACCACAGCGCCATCTTCCGCGATGCCAGCGCCGAAGCCCTGGTAAGCCATGTCCAGGAACGGAATCAGGCCGCCGGCCACAACGGCAGCGATAACCTCATCCCACTGGCCCTGGGTCAGGTCGGCGCCGGTCGGGTTGTGGCAGCAAGCGTGCAGCACCACGATGGAGCCCTTCGGCATTGCCTTCAGCGCAGCGATCATGCCGGCGAAGTTCACGCCCTTGGTCGACGGATCGTAGTAAGCGTAGTTGTTGACCTTGAAACCGGCGCTTTCGAACAGCGCCCGGTGGTTTTCCCAGCTCGGATCGCTGATGTACACATCCGACGATGGCGAGAAACGCTTCAGGAAGTCGGCGCCGAGCTTCAGTGCGCCGGTGCCGCCCAGTGCCTGCACGGTCACTGCACGTTTCTCTTGAATTACGGCGCTGTCGGCACCAAATACCAGCTCTTGTACTGCCTTGTCGTAAGCCGCCAGGCCTTCGATCGGCAGATAGGTACGCGGCGCATGCTGAGCAATCAGAATCGTTTCCGCTTTATCCACGCACGACAGCAGCGGCACTTTGCCATTGTCGTCATAATAAACACCTACACCCAGGTTAATTTTGGCTGGGTTGGTGTCTGCATTAAAGGCTTCGGTGATACCAAGAATAGGGTCGCGCGGGGCCATCTCGATGGCGCTGAAAACGGAAGGATTCGTCATGATAAGATTGGATTCGATTGGAAGCGGTTCGCAGCGTAACATGCCGGCGCCCGAACAAAATCCGGTTTAGGCCGCCGACAAGCGCATATTCTATCAAAGGTCTGAGTTCAATGTCTGATTCGCAAAACGCCGGTACGCCAGAAGCGACCGTCATCACCTTTCCAGATTCACCTTTCCGTCTCCATCAGCCCTTCCCTCCTTCGGGCGATCAGCCCACGGCGATCAAGGAATTGTGCGAGGGCATTGACGATGGCTTGTCGTTCCAGACCCTGCTGGGTGTGACCGGTTCCGGTAAGACTTACACCATGGCCAACGTGATCGCCCGCATGGGCCGTCCCGCCATCGTGTTCGCACCCAACAAGACGCTGGCTGCTCAGCTGTATTCCGAGTTCCGCGAGTTCTTCCCGGAGAATGCGGTCGAATACTTCGTGTCCTACTACGATTACTACCAGCCGGAAGCCTATGTGCCGCAGCGCGACCTGTTCATCGAGAAGGACTCGTCGATCAACGAGCATATCGAGCAGATGCGACTGTCCTGCACCAAGTCGCTGATGGAGCGGCGCGACGTGGTGATCGTGGCCACCGTGTCGGCCATCTACGGTATCGGTAATCCGAACGAATACCACCAGATGATTCTCACGCTGCGCCAAAAGGACAAAGTGGCCCAGCGCGACGTGATCGCGCGCCTGATTCAGATGCAGTACACGCGCAACGAGATGGACTTCGGCCGCGGCACTTTCCGCGTGCGCGGCGACACCATCGACATCTTCCCTGCCGAACACGCGGAGCTGGCTGTGCGCCTGGAGATGTTCGACGATGAAGTGGAATCGATCCAGCTGTTCGATCCGCTCACCGGCCGCGTGAAAACCAAGATCCCGCGCTTCACCGTCTATCCAGGCTCGCATTACGTGACGCCGCGTTCGACTGTGCTGCGCGCCATCGAAACCATCAAGGCCGAACTGCGCGACCGCCTCGAATTCTTCCGCAAGGAAGGCAAGCTGATTGAAGAACAGCGCCTGGAGCAGCGCACGCGCTTCGACCTCGAAATGATGGCGGAAATCGGCTTCACCAAAGGCATCGAGAACTACTCGCGCCATCTGTCCGGCGCCATGCCGGGCGAGCCGCCGCCAACGCTGGTGGACTATCTGCCGAAAGACGCGCTGATGTTCCTGGACGAGTCCCACGTGCTGATTGGCCAGCTGTCGGCCATGTACAACGGCGACCGTTCGCGCAAAACCAATCTGGTGGACTACGGCTTCCGCCTGCCGTCCGCGCTGGATAATCGCCCGCTGAAGTTCCAGGAATTCGAATCGAAGATGCGCCAGACGGTCTTCGTATCCGCCACGCCCGCCGACTACGAGCAAAAGAATGCGGGACAGGTGGTCGAGCAGGTGGTGCGCCCTACCGGCCTGGTGGACCCGCAAGTCATCGTGCGCCCTGCCCGCACCCAGGTCGATGATCTGATGTCCGAGATTCAGGACCGCATTGAAAAGAACGAGCGC
>Ga0055537_1000811_pt1 | contig 15474 bp, 16 predicted proteins | sample Araplaol_mTSA_r2_2_FD_55027 | JGI IMG/M metagenome (GOLD analysis project Ga0055537, IMG submission 55027) | Arabidopsis root microbial communities from North Carolina, USA - plate scrape MF_Col_mTSA_r2 | ecosystem: Host-associated > Plants > Roots > Endosphere | place: USA: North Carolina
GAAGAAGACCAGCGCCGTAGCCTGCACCAGCAGGCAGGCGCGCACGATATATTGCAATGGCAGGAAGCGGTCGCGCGAAACCAGGAAAGTCGCCAGCAAGGCAAGCACGCAACCGGACAGGGTGATCCACCACAGCTGGTTCCCCGGCTCCGCTGCCGGCAGCAGCGGGAACGGCAAATCGAGATAGTAGGCTCCCAGGTCGACCCTGCGGTGCGATACGCGGCAGCCAGAACTCGAACAGGCCGCGCCACAGCGCAAGGATCGGCGACAACAGGCAAAGCAGCCCAATGGTGAACACAGCGGGTAGCGCCAGTGAACCCAGCAGGTTGGTGCGGCTTAACTTGATCTGGTACATCGAGCGGTGCAGCGGGATCGCGCTGCCGCCGAAGCCGCGGAAGCGCATATCGTCGATCTTGCGCTGCAGTGCATGCAATTGCTTCACGCTCAGAATTCCTTGAACAGGGCCGCTTCCAGGCCGCGGCGGTCATAGAAGGGGTTATGGTAAGCCTCCGCGCGCAACTGGAAGCCATAGGTCGGGGCCAGCCACTTGCGCCAGGTGCCGCTAACGACGCTGCTGCGGAAGTTCACCAGCAGGTCCGCCGAACCGGCGCCGATGTACTGGTAAGCCTCCTCGCCCATATCGTAGCGCAAAGCGATGTATTGCTGCTTGTTGTAGCCCCAGGTCGCTGCAATATATTTGGCGTTGGCCATCACGCCGCCGGGATTGCTGCGGTTGATGCGGGTGCCGCCCTGCAGCACCCAGGCATTCGGCAGGTACCACGACAGGCCCAGCAACAGGCTGCGGTCGCGATGGCCGTCGCGCGCATTCACTGCGGTCACGCCGACGGTGGCAATCACATTGCGGGCGTCGCCCAGCTTGCGGTTGATCACCGCATCGCCGCGCGACTGCGGGTAGAAGAAGCTGCTGCCATGGCTGGCAGCCAGGCTGCCATACCAGTCTTCATTGATAACGTGGGTGACGCCGCCCACGACCAGAGTGCCATGCGCGCCAAACTGGCGTGCATTCACCAAGTCCGCATTCCACACCGTCGCGTCGGAGGTCCGCAGCGAGCCGCGCACGAATTGCTGATTCCAGGCGCCAAAACCTTCGCTCAGGCGATGGTGCAGCACCCCTGCTTCAACCGTGCCGGTGTTTTNGGCCTGGGCTGCGGCCTTCCCGGCCGCCAGGAGGGCTGCCAGGCAGATGAAAGGCAGGTGTAACTTACGAATCATTCATACTCCGTATCATGATGTCTTTGATGCGCGCGGCAGCAAAGCCGTCGCCGAATGGATTGGGGGCGGCACGCATTGCCGCGTAAGCCTGGGCGTCCGCGCGCAGCGCATCGACGGCCTCGATAATGGCTGCGCCATCGGTGCCGATCAGGCGCCCTCCGCCGCTGGCTACCAGTTCGGGCCGCTCGGTGGTTTCGCGCAGGATCAGCACCGGCACGTGCAGGCAAGCCGCCTCTTCCTGGATGCCGCCGGAATCGGTCAACACCAGCCAGGATTGGCGCAGCAGTTGCAGCGTGGTCGAATAATTCAATGGCCGGGTCAGGAAGATGCGTTCCGATACTTCTTCCGGCAGGTCGGTGAACACTTCATCGACCGTCGCCCGGATCTTTGGGTTGCTGTGCACCGGCCAGACGATCACCAGGTCTTCATCGGCCAACAACAGCTTGCGCACCGTGGTCGAAATCGACATCAGGGGCTGCCCCAGGTTTTCGCGCCGGTGCGCCGTGATGAACACCAGGCGCCGCCCCGCCGCAACCTGCGGCAGGCCGCGCAGCTCAGGGCTGGACATTTCATCGGGATGGCCCGCCAGCTCCGGGTCGGTGGTTGCCAGGCGCACTGCGTCGACAACGGTATTGCCGACCATATGGATACGGTCGCCCCCGACGTTCTCACGCAACAGGTTCAGGCGCGCGTTTTCGGTCGGTGCGAAATGCCAGTCCGCCAGCCTGCCGATCAGCTCACGATTCTGTTCTTCCGGGAATGGATTGAAGCGGTTGTGCGAGCGCAAGCCCGCCTCCACATGGCCTACCGGGATATGCTGGTAGAACGCCGCCAGTGCCGCCATGGCTGCGCTGGCGGTATCGCCATGTACCAGCACTGCCGCAGGCTTGACAGCCTCGAAGGCTGCGCCCAGCTTCTCCAGCAGCATGGCCGACAGGTGGTGCAGCGCATCGGAGGTGCGCCGCAGCGGCAAGCTGTAATCGGGCAGCATCTTGAAGAAACGATACATCGGGTCGGCCATGTCTTCGTGCTGGCCGGTATGCAGCAGCAAGGGCTCCAGGCCGTCCTGCTTCAGCGCATAGTAGACCGGCGCCATCTTGATGATTTCTGGCCGTGTGCCCATGCAAAGGAGGATGCTGTTTGCGCTCAAAATGGCTCCCTGTATCAGTTGATGCTTGCGGAGGGAACGACATAGCCGAGCTCCCTCGCCCACACGGTGCCGTGCGCTACCGCGCCTTCGCACACGCGGATTTCTGCGGCGGTGACGGTGGTTTCCGCGCTGTCCGACCCAAGCACCGTGCCGGCATCGATCTCGATGGTTTTTTCGCAGACCAGCGGGCCGCGGATCGTACAGCCGGGGCCAATGAACATATTGCCGCTGCAGACCACGGCACCGTCGATGCGCACGCCGGCCCCGACATGCAGGTCGCCGTGGCATTTGATGCTGCCCTCGAGCATGGCGTACGTGCCGACCGTCATGCTGCCACGCGCGACCAGGTCGCCATGGTGGAAACAGGCTTCCGGCAGTTGCAGGTCGCCGCCAGCCAGCCAGCGCCCTGCTGTATCGTCCAGCAGCGCAGCCGGACGCTCCAGCGTTGTGCGGCTGGCCGGTTGCGGCAGCGGCGGCGGCACCACATCGCCGAAACGAATCAGCGGCGCATGCATGCGGCCGAAGCGGGTGTCGCCATGCAGCACCAGCTCCTGGTTGGCCGAGACCCGGCCGAACAGCGCGCGCGGCGGCTGGCCGTAAAGCGGGTATCGCTGTGTGCCCAGCGCAGCACGTCGCATTGCTCGCCCAGCACGATCTCGCCGCGTGCCAGCAGGGCGCGGAAGGAGTTGTCGCTGCCGGTACGAATCGCGCCCGCGGCAAACACTTCCTTTTCGTACAGCAGCCCCTGGCCCAGCTCCAGCGCACTCGTGCCCAGCACCAATTGCTCGACCGCCTGCGCCGCGCGCTCTTGTTCGCTGATCGAGGGCTTGCCGTCGGCGCCAACCAGCTGGTAGCGGTCGCCCGTCGCCAGCCGGCCGCTGCGCGGCACGGTGGTGCTGCCGGCGGCTTGCGCCAACTCGGCAAACTGCTCCGTGAGGAACTGGCGGAAACGATTGGCGAAGTGCTTGATATTGCCATCGTAGTCGCGCACTACTTTCAGCGGCTGCGCGTCGCGCCGGGCGCGCCATTCAACCAGCGCCGGCAGCAAGGGCAGCAGGAACAGCACTGCCTGGAAAGAAAAAAATAAAACGATCCAACTCATGGCCTGGCCTCCGGCTGGCGATAACGCATGGTCTTGTCCCATTCCAGGCTGCGCCGGAACAAGCCGTCGAACAGCACCTGCCGGAAGGTGGCGATCGTGATGGAAAGCAGGCTGACCAGGAAGCCGAAATAATTCAGGGGCATCAGGCGGATGCGTTCGCGGCTGCCATCCAGGTAAACGGCGGCGCCGATCTCGAAGAAGGCGGCAAAGTTGCCCAGCGCGCTGTAGGACATCAGGCAGAACAGTGCCAACACGCCCGTCAGCCAATGGTTGGCGTCGAAATAAAACAGGATGATGGCCAGTATCCAGCCGGCCAGCAGGATCGGCGACATGGCAAACACGCCCAGCAACAGCATGCCGTCGAGCTTTTCGCGCAGCGCTACCTTGTCGCTGGCCAGCAGGGCGCCGGCATAGCGGAAGGCGGCCTGGTTGTGGCCTTTCGACCAGCGCATGATCTGGCGCACCCGTACCGGCCAGGTTTCCGGCACTTCCTCGTAGCACTCGGAGCGGTTCTGGTAGGCGGTTTTCCAGCCGCTGAGCAGCAGGCGGTAAGTCAGGTCGGTGTCTTCAGCCAGCGCGTCTTCGTGCCAGCCGCCGATGGCTTCCAGCGCGATGCGCCGCACGCCACCGACCGTGCCGCCGTATTGCGGCACCAGCGACAGGTTCATGCGCGCCTGCTGGTCGACCTGGTAGCCGCCGGAGCGCTCCATGTCCAGCAGGCGGGTCAGCAGGTTGCTGCCGGTATTCAGCGGCACCACCCGGCCCATCACGGCGCCCACTTCCGGGTCGAAGAACGGCGCCACCAGCTGGCGCAGCAGGCCGCGTCCCGGCACATAGTCGGCATCGAACACAATCAGGATGTCGCTGTCCACCTGCGCAGTCGCATCCTTCAGCGCAGCCGCCTTGCCCGGCTTGCCCCCGCTGCGGTGGAACGGCGTGATGCGGCCCGGATGCGCGGCGCAGATCTCGTCAATGATGCGGCGCGTGTCGTCGGTTGAGCGGTCGTTGACCGGCATGATGCGCAGGCGATCGCGCGGATAGTCCACTTCCAGCAGCGCGCGCAGCGAATCGGCAATCACGGCCTGTTCGTTATGCGCAGCCACCAGCACCGTCACGCTCGGCCAGTTGCCGCTGTCAACGTCAAGGTAGGGATGGCGCTGGTTACCGTACAACCGGTTGAAGGTGAAGTAATAGTGCCGCACGGTGTACACCAGCACCAGCGCGATCACGCCCCACAGCAGGTAGAGCATGACGGTCAGCGTGCGCGACGTTAGCAGTTGCTGGTGGCGCGACTGGACCTGGTCCTGGATGCCGAGCCAGTTATTGTTTTCGGCCTTTTTGTGCAGGGCTGAAGCGGGGTCAAGGCTGAAGGCTGGCGCAGCCGCCGCCGCCGCGGGCACGGCAGGAGCAACGGGCGCGGCGGCTGCCACTGCCAGCGACAGGGACAGCCACCATCCGGCAAATAGCGTGAGGACGTGCAGTATCAAACGGTGGCGCGCATTAGGCATTCTGGTAATTCAACTTTCAGTACGTTCAAACGTGACAGCCGGCGCTGCCGGCGAGAACGGTGCGGCGATTTGCCCGCCGAGCTGGCTGGAGACGGCGGTATCGCTACCATATTCGGCCGGCCATTGGGCCGGCAGGTAGTGCGTGCCGAACACCCGGTCCAGCACCGGCAGCATGGCGGCAAAATTGCGGTCCACATGGTCGCGGCGCGTATGGTGCCAATGGTGGAAGGCAGGGGTCGACAACAGCCACTCCAGCGGCCCCAGGCGCACCCGGATATTCGAATGGATGAAAAACCCCACACGCTGCCAAGCAGTATCACCGCCACCGGCGTCGCGCTGCCCGCCACGCCTGGACCAGCCAGGCCGAGCACGTACAGGGGCAACAGGCTGCACAGCCGCGTGAACAGCAGGTCGACCGGGTGCGCGCGCGTATTGGTCAGGAAGTAGACGTGGGTGGCGCTATGGTGCACGGCGTGGAAGCGCCACAGCAGCGGCCAGTGATGGGCCAGACGGTGCGACCAGTAAGCCCCGATGTCTCCGATCAGCAGTGCCAGCAGCAGGCGCGCGGCGAGCGGCAAGCCAGCCAGCGTTTCCGGTATCGCGACTGGAATCAGTGCGCGCGCCAATTGCGCGACGAGCGCCAGCGGCACCGCCAGCACCAGCATCGGCAGCAAGCTGTTGGCAAAATAATAGAACAGGTCCGGCCAGCGCTGGCGCTCACCGGGCTGCGCCTGGCGCACGGCGAAATAGCGCTCCAGCGGCAAGAAGATCGCACACAGCACGCACAGCCATACTGCGAGCCGCAAGACCTGTTCGGCCAAGGCTGCCATGACAGGGCTTCAGCTCAAGGCTGGCGGCGACGGCGCAGCGCCAATGCGAGCAAGCCAAGTCCGGTCAGCATGACCAGCAGGCTGGCAGGCTCCGGCACTTCGGCTGGCGGGGAACCATTATCCGGCGTGTTGATGGCAAACAGCGAAACGCCGTCAAGCAGGGAGAATGGCGGATGGCCTTCCGGCGTTCCGGCTGCGAGGAAGGACAGCAGGCTGCCGCTGGACCGGGCGGTAAATGTGAACGCTTCCTGCATCCAGCGGCTCGATGCCTGGCTCTGGTTATTGTAAGTGGCCGTTTCGAACGTGTTGCCATCAATGCTCACGCTCCACTTTTCGCTGGTCTCGCCGTGGAAGCCCCACTGCTGGGCAGCCGCCCATTCGAACTGCAGCGTGTAGGTAGTGCCGATCACCAGGTTGTTGATCGCCTGCTCGATGGCGACCACGCCATAGGCGCCGTCAGCGGCGATGAAGTTGCCGCCGTTGGCGCTGTTTGCCAGTGCGTTGGCGCCGCCGTTATTGGCGCCCCATAGCGTCAGGGGGATATCGTTCTGGCCGCCGAACCAGGACACGGCGCCGGTGGTGTCGGCAGTGCCGGAAGCGAAGACAAAATTGTAGCCCTTCGGTGCAGACCAACCCGACACGGAGGTATTGAAGTCGATCTGGCCATTGCCGTGGGTGCTCAGTTCAAACCCGCCATTTTGTACCAGGTTGACCGGACCGGCCTGGACTGCCGACGCCAGCACCAACGCCGCAACTGCCGCGAAACCTTTCAACGCTCTGCCAAACATTGCGTTTCTCATAATTCTTCCTTGAAATTCAAATGTCCCGGCGGAACATAAGCAAGAATTATGCCAAATTCAACAACTCATCAGTAAACTATTGAGCGCAATGATGTTTTCTTTGGAGAAACCTATATTATCTCGATGCCAAAGAAGCTTAGTGTAAAGAAATTCGACACAAACTATCCAAAGCTCACCGGTAATAGGCTTCGCTGGCAAAGGTAATAAGACCGATCAGGGCCACCGCGCTCAGCAGGACGAGGAGCAAGCGTCCAAATTTCGGGGTGCCGTCGTTGTCTTCGGCTGGGCGGTTCTGGTCGGTCATATTCGCATTCAGGGCAAGAGGATGGTGGAACCCGTGGTGCGGCGCGCTTCGAGGTCACGATGCGCCTGCCCCACATCCGCCAGATTATAGCGCTGCTTGATTTCAATCTTCACGTCGCCGCGCACCACCACGTCGAACAGCGACTGCGCGCAAGCTTCGAGATCGGCACGCGTCGCGGTGTAGTTACCCAGCGCAGGGCGGGTCAGGAACAACGATCCGCGCGAAGCCAGTTCGCCGAGCGAGAAATTGGCCACCGGCCCGGACGCATTGCCAAAGCTGACCATCATGCCGCGCGGGCGCAGGCAATCGAGCGAACCGATAAAGGTGTCCTTGCCGATCGAATCGAACACCGTGGAGACGCCTTTGCCGCCGGTGATCTCNCGCACCCGCTCGGTGAAGTTTTCCGTGTTGTAGTTGATCGCGTGGGTCGCGCCATGCTGCAACGCCAGCGCGACTTTCTCGTCCGAACCGGCGGTGCCGATCAGGTTCACGCCAAGGGCACGCGCCCACTGGCAGGCGATCAGGCCCACGCCTCCGGCCGCCGCATGGAACAGGATGGTGTCGCCCGCCTTGAGCGGCGCNGCGCTGTGGAACAGGTATTGCACCGTCATCCCCTGCAGCATCATGGCAGCCGCGGTATCGCTGCCGATTGCATCGGGCAGCTTCACCAGCAGGCCGGCGGGCATATTGCGCACTTGCGCGTAAGCGCCGTTCGGACGCCCGGCATAGGCAACCCGGTCGCCTGCGCGCACGTGGGTGACACCCTCTCCCACCGCCTCCACCACGCCGGCGCCTTCCTGNCCGAGGCCGCCCGGCAGCGGCTGTGGATACAGGCCGGTGCGGAAGTACACATCGATAAAGTTAAGGCCGATCGCCTCGTGCCGTACCGTCGCTTCGCCAGGACCGGGCGCCCCNACTTCGACATCGACGTATTCCATCACTTCCGGCCCGCCGGTGCGGGACATGCGTATCGCCTTGACCATTCAATACTCCTCTAGTGTGTGATAAAGCCGCGCTCGCGCAGCCATTGTGTCATGCGTGGGTAGTGTTCACGCGCCCAGTGCGTGGAGTTGATGTAGGCNTTGCCGCCGTCGACGTCGGTTTCCCACAAACCGTGCGCGGCACGCGGCAACATCCAGACNTGGTGGTCTTTGTGGCCGCTCGCATCGAGCGTTTGCCGGAACAGTTCCGCGCTCTTATGCACCGGCACGAAAGCATCTTTCTCGCCGAGAATATATACCACGGGCGCTTTCAGCCTCTTCAAGTCCGGCAGCGGATCGTAGCTATAAAAGGCCGTGCTGGTCTCGCTCGGCTTCTCTTTCAAGGTGTCCGGTACGATTTCGACCTGGCTCGCCCAGCGCGCGCTCTCGCCGGCGCGTGCGGCGGCCAGCAATTCGGCGCGATTGGCGCCGCGGCTGGTCACCCAGCGCATCAGCTTTTCCTGGTAGGCGGCGCCGGCCCTGATTTCTTCTTCGCTGAAGCCCTGCGCGCGCAACGTGTTCTCGATGCGGTACACCTCCTGCTCGGCAGGCGGTACGGCCGACGCGGCTTGCGCAATCACGAAGGCGACCTTTTGCGAACGGACCGCTGCCAGCGGCGCCAGCCAGCCGCCCTGGCTATGGCCCCAGGTGCCGATCGCGCCGGCCTTGATGTCGCTGCGCTTGCCGAGCAGCTCGATGCCTGCGATGGCATCGTCGGCCAACTGCTCCATGGTGGCCTTGTTGAATTCACCGGTGGATTTGCCGACGCCGCGCTTGTCGTACATCAGCGCGGCCATGCCATGGGCTGCAAAGTAATAAGCTTGCAGGGCATAGGCGCCGCGCGGGGCGGGGCTCGACATCTGCGTCAGTACGATGGCGGGGAACGGCCCCTTCCCTTCCGGCAGTACCAGGGTGCCGGAGAGGGTAACGTCGCCATTCCTGAAGGTGACTTCCTCCGAACGGAATTGCAGGCGGCGGCCGGCCTCCTTCTTGCCGGCCTGCTGCCAGGTCACCTTGTTGCCCTCGAAGCGCATGGTCGTTTCGCGCACTTCGGGATTCAGGTTGCCGGCGCCGGCGTAATACACTTTCTCGCTTTCGGCGAACATGGAGGCGTAGCGGCCGGTGCTCATATCACTGTAAAACATTTGCGGGAAGTCGCCCCACTCCGAGAGCACGACCACGCGCTTGCCGGGAAATTCATAAGCGCCCAGCAGCGGCTGGTGGCGTGCCGGATCATCGGCCAGGGTGCGGCGGAAAGCGAACTTGCCATCCTTTCCGTTCAGGCTTACTTTGCCGGCCAGCAGGTCGCCTTGGAGCTTACCGTCAAACTGCAGCACGCCGTCCGGGCCGGGCAGGTCGAAATGCACCTGCTTGCCCTGCTGCGCGACTGCGCCCAGCGGCAAGCCTTTTTTGTCGAAGGCGGGAATATCGACGGTGGCTTTGCCATCCGTGCCAAAGTGCGGTCGCAGGAAATTGACGTCGTTCCCGACACCATAGGTCCCGACCCAATAGCCGGCCAGCNCAGGTTCGGCGGCATGGGCTGCGAGCGTGGCCGAGGCGGCAGCAAAGGCGGCAACCGCGCCAAGGATGGTTTTCATGCAGGCTCTCCTCTATCTTGTAATGAGGGCGCTACATTGCCAGCGCGCGCGGCGCCGGCCAAGATTCATGCGACGGGCTGCGATTTTGCGGCATCAGCCTGCAGTTGCGACAGCACCAGGTGGGCGCTGGCCATATTGGTAGCGCAAGCAACGTTGTGCACGTCGCAGGCACGCACCAAAGCATTGATATCCGGCTCGTGCGGCTGCGGCGTCATCGGGTCGCGCAGGAAGATGATGGCATCGATATGCCCGTCAACCAGCAGGGATCCGATCTGCAAATCGCCGCCCAGCGGGCCGGAATGCTTGCGTTCGACCGTCAGGCCCACTTCCGCAATCAGGCGGCCGCCCGTGGTACCTGTCGCGCACAATTTGCAGGTGCGCAGGAAAGCGGCGTACTCGCGGGCCAGCGCGATCATGTCGTCTTTTTTCTTGTCGTGGGCAATCAGGGCAATGCGGGGCGTCATTTCTCTTTACCTTTCACTTTCGACAGCAGATAGATACCGGCCAGCACCAGGGCCGTTCCCGCCAGTTGCCAACTGGTGACGGGTTCGGACAGGATGACGGCGCCAAAAAACAGCGTGGAAACAGGGCCAATCATACCCGCCAGCGAAGCCGGACCGGCGCCGATGCGCTGCACGGCCATCATGGTCATGAACACCGGCATCACCGTGCACAGGATGCCATTGACCAGCGACAGGCCATACACTTCCATCGGCTGCACCAGCAGCGCTGCAGGCCGCAGCAGGAAAAACTGGCCGATACAGGCAGCGCTCGACACGCACATGGCGTAAGACACCAGGCGCAGGGAGCCAAGGCGCTTGACCATTTCGCCGGAAGCCAGCAAATAGAGGGCGTATGCCAGTGCGGAGCCCAGCACCAGCAGCGAACCCAGGGCTACATTGCTGCCGCCGTCGCGCAGGTCGTGGAAGAACACCAGCACGATGCCGGCGTAGGCAGTCAGCAGCGAGAGCCACTGGCTGCGGCCGATATGCTTTTTCAGCCATAGCGCGGAAGCCAGCAGCACAAAGGACGGGGTCAGGAACAGGATCAGGCGCTCAAGGCCGACGGTAATGTATTCCAGGCCGAGGAAATCGAGATAGGATGAAAGGTAGTAGCCGACCAGGCCCAGGCCGATCAGGCGCCAGGCATCAGCGCGGCTTAATGGCGGATCGGTGCGCATCTTCCACAGCGCGATGGCAGCGAAGACGGGCAGCGAGAACAGCATGCGAAAGGCGATCACCGTGACCGCGTCGAGGTGGTAGCGGTACAGCAGCTTGGCGACGATGGCCTTGGTGGAAAACAGGATGGCGCCGCCGATAGCAATCGCCAGCCCTCCCAGGTAGGCGGCGCGTTTGCCCTGCGGTTCCGATGTGGCTATTTCCATGCCACCATTGTAGCGGCAAGCCGCCAGCCTTGCTGGCGGCCCGCCAAAACCGGCCTGCGGCGGCTGCATGCCAGGTGCCTGCCCCTGCGGGTCAGGCACCGTTGTGCCGGTTCTGGCGGCGCTTACGACACCACTACGGCAGCCTGGCCAGCGGTCACGGTGGCGGTCGTGACCTTGGCAATCACGGTCGCCGGCGCATTGCCTCCAACCAGCTTGTTCACCTGCTTGAACTGGGCCACCAGCGAGCCCGGCGTCAGCGTCACCACGGTGAAGCCCTGCGCATCGGTATTCACATGGCGCAGCCAAGGGTTGCTGTTCAGGCTGGACAGTTGCTGCGCCAGGCCGACCAGGGTGGCGAAGTTGGAATCGGCCTTGATGGCCGACAGCACCGCATCCAAGGTCGCATCCAGCAGCGCTTCCGGCACACCTTTCGCCCCCAGCGCGCCGCGCAACTGGATCATCAGCGAAGTCGCCAGCGCATCGGCCGTCGGCGAAACCTTGCCCATGGTGTAGTCCAGCAGGTTCACGTTGAGCGTAATGGTGCCCACGTTCGGCACCGGCACCGACAGCGGCAGGGACACCAGCGTGCCCAGGCTGCCCAGGTTGGCCGCTGCTTCGCGCAGGTAGGTGAAGAAGGAATCGGAGCTGACGCCTGCCGATACCAGGTCCACCATGACCGGGGTGCCGCCGCCCGCGGCATCGTAGTCATCATTGACGGTGCCGGCGAAGAAGGAGTGGATGTCGCCGGTCAGCGCCACCACGTTGCCGATGCCGTTGGTTTTCAGGTGCGACATCAGGGCCTTGCGTTCGGCGTTATAGCCGTCCCACTGGTCGCAGTTGATCAGGAACTTGCGGAAGTAAGGCGCCAGCGCAGCAGCCTGGCCCGAAGCTACCACGAATACCGATGCAGCGCCCTTGGCCTGCACGTCCGGCTTGATGTAGCCGATCGCGATGCCTTGTGCCGCCGCGGTCGCCTGGGCAACAGCGTTGCCGCCCGACTTGGCCACGTTTTCAGCCTGGCCGAATGCCAGCACGGCCACGCTGGCCTGGGTCGAGTTCAGCCCGGCGCCGACGGCAGCCGTCAGGCGCGCGCTGGTGTCGCCGCCTCCGGCTGCGGAAGTGGCGATCGCTGTTCCGGCTGCGGCAGCCACGGAAACCGAAGCACCGGCGGTCATGGCGCCGACAATGGCGCTGGCGACCGGCACGTTGCCGCCGGTGGAGGTGGCAGCCGTGGTGCTGATATCGGTGACCAGCTTGGTCAAGGCCTGCAGCGCCACCAGTGTGGCGATGGCATCGGTGCCGCTCAGGCCCATGCGCAGCAGCGACACTTCATTGCCCCACAGTTTCCAGGTGGCGGTGGCGGCCTTCATGGTGTTCTTCCACCAGTCGCGCTGGGTGGCGCCCAGCATGCTGATGGCAGCCAGCGGATCGCTGCCGCCAACAGCTGCGACCTTCTGCGCTTCGGCAGCGCTATACAGGTCTTGCGCCACCAGTAGCGCGCGCCGATGCTGCCCAGCGGCTGGCCCGTGGCCGGATTAGTCATCTGCTCGGGTACCACGTGGTCGGCGCGGTACAGGCGCTCGTCGGTCATCACCAGCTGCATCAGTTTGCCGAACTGGAAGTCGCGGTAGATCTTGATGTTCTGGAAGCCGGTGGCAGCGCTGTCGAGCGCGACGTCGGCCGGCATGAATTCAAACCAGGCCTGGTTGGCGCTGCGGCGGCGATTGGTGTCGTGCTTCTCGCCTTCGGCGTAGGTCTGGGTATCGCCCCAGGAATCGTCGCTGAATTCGTGGTCGTCCCAGATCGCGATGAAGGCGAAGCGCTCGTGCACGGCCTGCAGGCGCGTATCGGTACGGTACTTCTTGTACAGGTAGCGGTAATCGGCCAGGGTCGTTGCGTATTTCGCGCCCGAACTGCCGTTCTTGAAGGTGCCGTCCGGCAGGGTCAGCGCGCTGTGGCGGGTTTCGACGGAGCCGACCTGGAAGGCCTCGCCCACGGTCTCGTAAATGTAGTCGCCGAGGTGGACGATGAAGTCCAGTTTTTCATTTTTGGCAATATGATCCAGCGCGCCCCAGTGGTTGATGCTCCAGTCCTGGCAGGTCAGGTAGGCGAATTGCAGCTGCGATACGCTGGCATCGGCCGCCGGCGCGGTCTTGAAGCGGGCCACGTTGGAACGCACGTCGCCTGCGGTGAACTGGTAAAAGTAAACGGTATTCGGCTGCAGGCCGGTGACCTTGTGGCGGATCGTGTTATCGAAATCGGCGTTCAGCTCGATCTGGGCATCGACCACCATAGTGCCTTCGAGCGCCTTGTTGCCGCCCAGGGATGCCGTATTGTCGGCCGCGCTGACCTGCACGCGCACCGTCACGCCACTCTTGGCGGTGACGGTGGCCACGTCGTCCAGTGAAGTCGGCACCACGCGGGTCCAGAGCATGATGCTGTCGGCGCGCGGATCGCCGGAGGCTACGCTTTGCGGGAATTTCCAGTTGGCGCCGGTCGCGGGCGGCAAGCCGGGTGCCGGCGGGGTGTAATCGCTGCCGCCGCAGCCTGCCAGGCCGCTGGTGGCAGCCGATACTGTAATGAAGCCGCCCAATTTGATAAATTGCCGACGATCCATAAGTCTCCTTCAATATAAAAGTTGTTGTTTTNCGATGGTAACTTTACAAGCCGATGAAATGCCCTCGAGGAAAGCTACTAAACATGCCTGCAAGGGTTGCGGGAGCACTTTTGGTCGCGCCGGCGCGACAAATTCATAGAGGTACCGGTATGCTAGAATGTCGCCCTCGATTGCATACCGTCTAAGGAAGATTGAACATGGCTGGACACAGCAAATGGGCCAATATTAAGCATAAAAAGGCTGCAACGGACGCGAAACGCGGCAAAATCTGGACGCGCCTGATCAAGGAAATCACGGTGGCTGCGCGCATGGGCGGCGGCGACCTGAACTCCAATCCGCGTCTGCGCCTGGCAGTCGACAAGGCCGCTGACGCCAATATGCCGAAGGACAATGTGAACCGCGCCATTACGCGCGGCACCGGCGGCGGCGACGGCGCCAACTATGAAGAAGTGCGTTACGAAGGCTACGGCATTGGCGGCGCGGCCATCATCGTCGACTGCATGACCGACAACCGCGTGCGCACCGTGGCTGAAGTGCGCCATGCCTTCAACAAATACGGCGGCAATATGGGCACCGAAGGTTCCGTGGCCTTCATGTTCCAGCACACCGGCCAGTTCCTGTTCGCCCCGGGCACCGATGAAGCCAGGCTGATGGACGCTGCGCTGGAAGCCGGCGCCGAAGACGTGGTGACCGACGAGGAAGGCGGCATCGAAGTGCTGTGCGGCCCGCACGATTTCGCCGGCGTGAAAGACGCGCTGGAAGCGGCCGGTTTCAAGGCCGAGGTGGCCGAAGTGATCATGAAGCCAGCCACCGAGACCGTATTCACCGGTGAAGACGCGGCCAAGATGCAAAAGCTGCTGGATGCACTGGAAAACCTGGATGACGTCCAGGAAATCTATACCAACGCTGTCATCGAAGAATAATCCTTATGAAGATCCTGGTAGTCGGCTCGGGCGGCCGTGAACACGCTTTGGCTTGGAAACTGGCGCAGTCGGAACGCGTACAGATGGTCTATGTTGCACCCGGCAACGGCGGCACCGCGCGCGACGTGCGCCTGGAAAACGTGCCGATCACCGACCTGAATGCGCTGGCCGACTTCGTCGAGCAAGAGCACATCGGCCTGACCGTGGTCGGCCCTGAAGTGCCGCTGGCTGCCGGCATCGTCAACCTGTTCCGCGCGCGCGGCCTGAAAGTATTCGGCCCGACCAAGGAAGCGGCGCAGCTCGAATCGTCCAAGGACTTCGCCAAGGCCTTCATGAAGCGCCACGGCATCCCGACCGCCGAGTACGAGACCTTCGCCGATGCCAAGGCAGCCCACGCTTACGTCGACGCCAAGGGCGCCCCGATCGTGATCAAGGCCGACGGCCTGGCCGCCGGCAAGGGCGTGGTGGTTGCCATGACCCTGGAAGAAGCGCATGGCGCAGTTGACCACATGCTGTCCGATAACGCCTTCGGCGACGCCGGCGCACGCATCGTGATCGAAGAATTCCTGGCCGGCGAAGAAGCGTCCTTCATCGTCATGTGCGACGGCAAGAACGTGCTGCCGCTGGCCACCTCGCAAGACCACAAGCGCCTGCTCGACAACGACCAGGGCCCGAACACCGGCGGCATGGGCGCTTACTCCCCGGCCCCGATCGTGACCCCGGCCATGCATGCGCGCGTGATGCGCGAGATCATCATGCCTACCATCCAGGGCATGGCGAAAGACGGCATCCAGTTCACCGGCTTCCTGTATGCGGGCTTGATGATCGACGCTGCAGGCAACCCGAAGACGCTGGAATTCAACTGCCGCATGGGCGACCCGGAAACCCAGCCGATCATGTCGCGCCTGAAGACCGACTGCTGGGCGTGATGGAACACGCCGTCAACGGCAGCCTGGACCAGGTGGAACTGGAATGGGACCGCCGCACCGCCGTGGCGTGGTGCTGGCAGCCGCCGGCTACCCTGACGCGCCGCGCAAGGGCGACC
>Ga0055537_1000816_pt1 | contig 15374 bp, 12 predicted proteins | sample Araplaol_mTSA_r2_2_FD_55027 | JGI IMG/M metagenome (GOLD analysis project Ga0055537, IMG submission 55027) | Arabidopsis root microbial communities from North Carolina, USA - plate scrape MF_Col_mTSA_r2 | ecosystem: Host-associated > Plants > Roots > Endosphere | place: USA: North Carolina
GTTCGACCAGGATATTGCGTTGGTACATGGCAGTCCTTTGAAGACGAGGTCCTTGTTCTTCAACCAAACAAGGGCTGCCCAGGCGAACGGCTGAACGCCTGTGTGACCAGGCGGTACGCTTCCCAGTGGTATTCCACGTCAGCGCGGGGCACCTTGCAGAGTGCTGCGCCTATCGCCAGTCGCGTACCGGGCGAGTGTAGCTCAGGAGGCTGTACCCGCGCGGCGAAAACTCCTTCAGGAAACGGAGGAGAGCAGGGCCACCTTCGCCGGCTCGCTGCCTTCCTCGCGCTTGGCGGGAGGCGCCGCCACCGGGATCGGCTGCGGACGCACCGTCGGCGTGATCGTCGACGGCGCGCGGCCGTTGGCGACCTGCAGCAGGCGCTCGTGCTCGGCCATCACCTTGGCGGCGTAGCCGCCGTCGTCCTCGAGGTTGGCCGCGCCCACGTAGTAGCGCAGGCCGCCTTCGAGGGAGCCGGCGCGGGCGATGCATTCCTGCAGCACCTTCACGCCGACGCGCATGTTGGTCACAGGGTCGAAGGCGGTGAGCGTGCCGCCCGCGCTTTCGTACTTGTCGCCGTGCACGCGGGTCATGACCTGCATCAGGCCCTGGGCGCCGACCTGGCTCTGGGCGAAGGGGTTGAAGCTGGATTCGACGGCCATGATCGCGAGGATCAGGGTCGGGTCGATCTTCGTGCGCTTGCCGATGCCGTAGGCCTCGGCCACCAGCACGCTCAGCGGCTCGGCGGCCACGCGGTACTTCTTGCTCAGCCAGTAGGCCACAGCCGCCTGCTGCTTGGGCAGGTCGGCGGGGCTCGCGGCCGTGGTGCGCTCGATGGCGGTCGGCTCGAGGTCGGTGGCTTCGGGCGCGGGCTTGCGCGACTGCAGCCAGCCCATCAGTTCCTCTTCGCCGGTCTTGCGCAGGTCGGGCCGTGCCACCAGGGCGAGGGCCGCGAACACGATGGCCAGACCGACCAGTGCAAACCCGTTGTGGGTGATTTCAAAAAAGCCGTCTGCCACATCGGACAGGAAAGTCCGTAGCCCGCGGGCCGTGACATCAAACGCCTTGTTCATCGCTCTTCCTTTCTGTGCGGCACCCGATTCGCAACGCCATCGAAGGCGAGGGATGAAGGCAGCGGCGCTTGGATTGGTACGAATCAGGCTCCGCGCAAGGAGTGTGGGGTTGGTTGGGAGCGCGGCGGCCTGATCAAGCCGGGGGAATTCGGCAGCGGATTCAGGTGGCCCCTCTGCGTCGGGCAGTCAGGGCAGCGCGGATTCTAGCGTGGCTAAATACCCGGTCAAGTATAAGTATTTGTTTTNTTATGCTAATAGTTGTTTAAAAAATGGCTCTCACCGAGGCGTTTCGGCTTAGGGGAAATCCCTTTGTAAAACACGTTTGCAATCGGAGGGAGCGACGCCTAATCTGGACGGGCCTGGCTTTTCAGGCGTTCTTCCGAGGCCCGGGAAACCCGAGGTGCAAGTCCGAGGGTTCGGCGGTCGAGGAGCCACGGTGGCAATCTCTTGCTGCCAGCACGGCGGGAACCATTGACTTCCCGTCGCGCGAATCGATGGCATGGGTTTTGGGCCCGCCATCAAGCCCGGTGACTAGACATTCCGTCGACTCACCGGGCTTTCTTCATCTGGGAGACCCGATGAAGACCTTTCTTCGGTAATTCTTCCGCGACGAGGCCTGCGTCCTTTCTGCGTACCTAGCGTCGGCGCATGTTTGCGGCACACTCCAGCGATGGACGTAGCTTCGATCAAACAGAACAAATGGGTGCGGCGTGGGATCGTCGCGTTGCTTGCGTTGCTGGCCATCTGGGTCATCGCCTGGCTGGCAGTACCGCCGATCGCGAAGAGCCAGCTCCAGAAGATCGCGAGCGAGAAGCTCGGCCGCCAGGTCACCGTCGGCAAGATCGACTTCAAGCCCTGGACCCTCGAACTCACGCTGGACGACCTGCGCATTGCCACCGCCGATGGCAGCAAGCCGCAGGTGGCGGTCAACCGCATCTATGCCGACGCCGAGTTGCAGTCGATCTTCCGCCTCGCGCCGGTGATCGACGCCGTCACCATCGACGGCCCGGCCATCCTGCTCACCCACCTGGCCGACGGCAAGTACGACATCGACGACATCCTGGCCAGGCTCGCGGCCGGCCCGCCGCCCGACCCGAACGCCAAGCCNGCGCGCTTCGCCATCTACAACATCGCGATCAATGGCGGCTCGGTCGACTTCGACGACCAGACCGTCAAGCGCAAGCACGAGCTGCGCGACTTCGTGCTCAAGGTGCCTTTCCTGAGCAACCTCGACTCCAAGCGCGACATCAACACCGAGCCCAAGCTCGCCTTCGCGCTCAACGGCAGCAAGTTCGACTCGGCCGCCTTCACCACGCCCTTCGCCGACAGCCGCAAGACCGACGCCCACGTGCAGTTCAAGGGGCTCGACCTGGTGCCGTACCTCGGCTACATCCCGGGCGGCCTGCCGGTGAAGCTGCAGGCGGGCAGCCTGGACGCCGACCTGAAGATCGGCTTCGAGCAGGCCGCCACTACCGGGCTGAAGATCACCGGCACGGTCGAGGCCCACACCANCAAGGTCGCCGACGCGCGCGGGCGCGACCTGCTGGCCTTCGAGTCGCTCAAGCTGGGGCTGGCCGACGTGCGTCCGCTGGAGTCGGTGTTCCATCTGAGCGAGGTGGCCCTGGCCAACCCTCAGCTCGCCGTGNCCCGCGACGCGGCCGGCAGGCTCAACCTGCTCGCGACCGACCCGGCGACCGGTGCGGCGGAGAAGGTCGCCCCGCCGCCCGCCGCGGCGGCTAGCGCGCCGGCGGCAGGCAAGCCCGCGCCGAAGCCGGCGCTGAAGGTGCAGGTGGACAAGGTGGCCCTGAACGGCGGNCGCATCGGCTGGCGCGACGAAACCGTCAACCCCGCCGCNGCCGTCGACCTGACCGACCTCGGCATCGACGTCGCGGGCGTCACCTGGCCGATGGAGAAGCCGGCCGAGTTCAGCGGCAGCACTGCCGTCGCCGGCGCCTCGCTCAAGTTCAAGGGCAGCGCCACCGACAAGGTGGCCGACGTGCAGACCGAGGTCGACGCGCTGCCGCTGTCGCTGGCCGCCCCCTATCTGGCACAGAGCCTCGAGCCCACGCTCGACGGCAAGCTCAGCGGCCAGATCGACATCGCCTGGGCCCAGCCCGACCTGAAGTTCAAGGCGCGCCGCGTTGCTGCCGACGGCCTGGCGCTGACCCAGGGCAAGACCGCGCTGGCCAGNGTCGGGCGCTTCGAGCTGGTCGACGCCGAGGCCGACATGACGAAGCACACGCTGAACGTGGCTTCGTTCACCGCGACCAANCCCAAGATCCGCGTGGAGCGNGACAGCGAGAAGCGCTGGATGTTCGAGCGCTGGCTCAAGACGCCCGCCNGNGGCAGCACGAANGAGGCCGAAGCCAAGGTCGCCGCACCCAAGCCCGCGGCCGCCNAAACGCCGCAGCCCGGTGCCAACACCAAGCCCTGGGCGCTGACCGTCGGCACGCTGGCGGTCGACAACGGCGCGCTCTCTTATTCAGACAAGGCAGGCGCAACGCCGGTGACGGTCGAGGTCACGGCCTTCAAGCTGCACGCCCAGAAGCTCGCGCCCGAAACCAATACGACTTCGCCGCTGGAGGTTTCGGGCCGCATCGGCTCCGGGCGTTCCGACCCCGGCCGCTTCGACTACAAGGGCAACATCGTGCTCAAGCCGCTGGCGGCCGAGGGCANGGTGGAGATCGCGTCCTTCCCCGCGCACGCCTTCAAGGCCTATTACGCCGATTCCCTCAATGTCGACATCCGCCGCGCCTTCGCGAGCTATCGCGGCACGGTGCGCTACGCGACGTCGCCGGCGGGCATGAGCGTCAAGCTGGCCGGCGACACCGCGCTGGACGACTTCCGCGCCAACAGCGTNTCGCTGACCCAGTCGCCCGGCTTCGACCGCAACAACAACCAGCTGCTGAGCTGGAAGACGCTGAGCNTGCGCGGCCTGCAGGTCAGCCTCGCGCCCAACGCCCCGCCGAACGTGGACGTGCGCGAAACCACGCTGACCGACTTCTTTGCCCGCGTGATCGTCGACCCCACCGGCCGGCTGAACCTGCTGAGCCTGACCAAGAAGGGCGAGGCCGAAGCGGCCGCTGCCGCCGCGGCAGCTGGCGAGGCCAGCACCCGCAAGGGCCCGGGCGGCACGACCACCACCACGGCAGCCAAGGCCTCGGCGCCGAAGGCCGCCGGCGGCAGGCCGATGTCGGCCGAGGAAATGGTCGGCGCGGCTCCCGAACCCGCCAAGCCGGCGGCGGCGGCAACCGCTGCCGCGCCGGCGGCCCCAGCCGATTCGGGGCCGGCGCCGGTCATCAACTTCGGCCCGATGAGCCTGGTCAACGGNAAGATCGACTTCACCGACCTGTTCGTCAAGCCCAACTACTCGGCCGACCTGAGCGAGCTGACNGGCAAGCTCAGCTCGTTCTCGTCGAACCCGCCCAAGGGCGAGAGCGGCCGGCCCGCGCTCGCCGACCTCGAGCTGCGCGGCAAGGCGCAGCAGACCGCGGCGCTGGAAATCACCGGCAAGCTCAACCCGCTGGCCAAGCCNCTCGAACTCGACATCACCGCCAGGATGCGCGACCTCGACCTGGCGCCGCTGTCGCCNTACTCGGTGCGCTACGCCGGCCACGGCATCGAGCGCGGCAAGATGAGCATGGACGTCAACTACAAGGTCGCGCCGGACGGCCAGCTCACGGCCACCAACAAGCTGGTGCTCAACCAGCTGCAGTTCGGCGACGAGGTGGCGGGGTCCACCAACAGCCTGCCGGTGAAGCTCGCCGTGGCGCTGCTGGCCGACCGCAACGGCGTGATCGACGTCGACCTGCCGCTCAGCGGCTCGCTCAANGACCCGCAGTTCAGCGTCGGCCCGCTGATCTGGAAGGCCGTGGTCAACCTGGTCGTGAAGGCGGTGACGGCGCCGTTCAGCCTGCTCACGGGCGGCCTGGGCGGNGGCAGCGGCGAATCGAGCGCNATCACCTTCGAACCCGGCAGTTCCGAATTGAGCGCCTCCGCNAGGGAAAGCCTGGACAAGGTCGCCAAGGCGCTGACCGACCGGCCCACGCTGCAGATGACGGTGGTGGGCACCTCCAGCCTCGAGAAGGAGCGCGATGCCTACCAGCGCCAGCGGGTGCGCCAGCTTGCCTATGCGGAGAAGCGCCGCGTCGCGGTGCGCGGCGGCCAGACCGGCACCGACGTGCCGCCCGTCACCGACGCCGAATACCCCGAGCTGCTGACCGCCGTGTACAAGCGCGCCGACATCACGAAGCCGCGCAACATCGTCGGCCTGGCGAAGGACCTGCCGCTGCAGGACATGGAAAAGCTGCTGTTCGCCAGCGTGCCCGTCGACGAGGAGTCGATGCGCCAGCTCGCCGTGGAGCGCGGCGCGGCGGTGCGCGACTACCTGCTTGCGAAGAAGCTGCCGAGCGAGCGGCTCTTCCTGGGCGCGGTGCGCACCAGCGCCAGCGGCAGCGACTGGAAGCCGGGCGCCGAGCTCAGCCTGACCATGAAGTAGGGCTGAACAGGCACGGCGCGGCGGCCCGATCCGTNGCGCCGACTTGGTTTTTTCCCAAGGCTTGCTATATATGTAGTCCGCCAGCTTCCCCGCCCACGACCCCGCCGAGCACCTCCGTTTCACGACGGAATTCAGTGGCCGGCCGCAAGTGGGTGAAAATGTCGATGTGCGCCGGCCTTTGCCGGCGCCTTCGCTTTCTCTACCAAGACAACGATTTCGCGCAGTGACCTCTACTCCTTCCAAGCCACACGACATTCAGGCCCTCGACACGCTGACCGGCGGCGCCTTCACCGCGCCGACCTCCGGCGAGCGCGCCGCGCGCATCCGCGACTGGCTCGCGGGCAACCCCGCGCCCGAGCAGATGCAGGAAGTCTTCAAGGAGCTGAGCGGTCGTGACAAGGGCGCCGCGCGCCTGCTGCGCGAAAAACTCGACGAGCTCAAGCGCGCCAAGGGCCAGGAGGCGATCGCCGCCGAATGGGCCCAGAAGGCGCAAGCGCTGCTCGCCCAGTCCAAGCTCAACATCGCCGACGCGCTCGCCTGGCAGCGCGATGCCGCCAAGGCCGGGGCTCCGCTGTCGCGCGAGCCGCTGGCCGGCCTGAAGCTCAAGCTGTCGGAGCGCGTCAAGGGCATCGAAGACCTGCAGCACCGTGCGCAGGTGCATCGCGAAGCCGCAGTGCTGCTGGCGCAGCGCTTCGAGGTGCTGTCCACCAAGGGCTGGCAAGATGCCCAGGTCGCCGAGGAATCGCTGCGCGCCGACGTCACGCACTGGCAGCAGCAGGCCGCCGAGATCGTGGCCGATGCCAACTGGAACAGCCTCGACGCCAAGTTCGCGCCGCAGCTCGAATCGTCCAGGTCGCAACTGCTGGTGGTGTCCGACGCCTTCCACAGCGCGCTGGCCCAGGCCGTTGCCGCCGCCGCGGATGCCGCCGCGCCNCTGCCGCCTGTGCCCGTGTGGGCCGACGAGCTGCGCGCCGCGCGCGGTGAAGTCGTGGCGCCCAAGCCCGCTGCTCCCGCTCGNCCGGCTGCGCCCAAGGTCGACCCGGCCGTGCGCGCCGCCGCCCAGGAAGCCGTGCAGGCCGCGCTCGCCAAGCTCGAGCAGGAAACTGCCGAAGGCCACGGCAAGGCCAGCGCCGGCGCGGCCGCCGCGCTGCGCGCCGTGCTCAAGGAGCACGGCAAGCTGGTCGACGCACCGCTCGAGGCCCGCGTGCATGCCGCGCTGGTCGCCGCCGGCGAACTCGAAGGCTGGCAGCGCTGGAGCGCCGACAAGGTGCGCGAAGACCTGGTCGCCAAGGCCGAGGGCCTGCTCAAGCGCCCTGAAGGCCAGGCCCTCGGCGGCCGCAAGATGCAGGAAACGCTGCGCTCGCTGCGCGACCAGTGGAAGCAGGCCGACCAGGGCGGCGTGCCGAACCACGCGCTGTGGAAGCGCTTCGACGAAGCCTGCAACGAAGCCCACAAGGTGGTCGAGGCCTGGCTCGAGAAGGTCCGCGCCGANGCGGCCGAGCACCGCGCGCTGCGCGTCGCGCTGATCGAGGAGGTCAAGGCCTGGGCNGCCNAGCANGCCGGCGCCACCGACCTGAAGGCACACAACCGCGCGCTGCACCAGTTCGCCGACCGCTGGCGCGATGCCGGCCACGTGGGCGAGAAGGTGTTNGCCGANCTCCAGCCGCTGTGGAACGAAGCCTTCGGCGCCGCCCGTGCNCCGTTCGAGACCGCGCAGAAGGCCAGCATCGANCGCCGCCAGGCCATGATCGCCGAGGCGACCGAACTCGGCGCGCAGCCGGTGCTGCGCATCGACGCCGTNAAGGCGCTGCAGCAGCGCTGGCAGGCNGAGGCGCAGACCGTGCCGCTCGACCGCCGCCAGGANCAGAAGCTGTGGGACGCCTTCCGTGCCCCNATCGACGAAGCCTTCAACCGCAAGACCGCCGAGCGTGAAAAGGCCTCGGCTGCGATGAACGAGCACGACCGCAACGTGCTGGAGGCGTCCAAGGCGCTCGACGCGGCCAATGCCGGCGGCGATGCGCAGAAGATCCGCGCCGCCATCGCTCGCCTCGAAGGCGCGCTGCGTGGCGAGGCGCCGCCGCCCGCGCCCAAGGCCGACGGTCCGTCGGTCGGCGCGACNGAANTCGTGGCGCCGGGGCAGGCGGCCGCCGAATTCAGCGAAAGCGCCGAACAGGCGCCGAGCCCGAGCGACGCGGAAGCATCGCCCGGCACGCCCGCCGAGGCCGCAGCTCCTGCGGCTTCGGCTGACCTCGTTGCACCCGCCGACGGCGCCGACGCTTCGGCCCGCACCGATGGCGCGGCGCACGACGCCGGCGAAGCCGCAGCNGTCGAAGCGCCGGCCNCAGCGCCGAAGGCCGCGCCCAAGCCCGTCGTGGCGATGCGCGGCGACGACCGCCCGAGCAGCAAGAAGGCCGAGCCGGCACCTGCCGCGCGCGGCGGTGCCGGCGGCCGCTTCGGCGACCGTCGCGANGGCGGCCGCCCCGGTGCCGGGGGCCCGGGGCGTCCTGGTGGTGATCGTGGCGATCGCGGTGACCGTGGAGCCCCTCGTGGTGGCGACCGTGGCGCGCCCGGCGGCCGTTTCGGCGACCGCCCGCCGCGCGAAGATCGCGGACCGCGCCTGGGTGATGCAGCCTTCCGCGCGCAACGCGAGGCACTCGAGCGCGCCGACATGGCGTTGCGCAAGCTTGCCGCGCAGGCGCACGGCGAAGCCCTGACGCAGGTGCTGGGCGCCTGGGAGCAGCGCGACGCCAGCCGTCTGCCGAGCATCCAGGAGCTGGGCCGCGCGGTCACGCCGGCAGTGCGCAGCGGCTGGTCGCAAGCCATCGGCTCCGCGCCCTCGGCTGCCGCGAACGACGCCGCCGAAGCGCTGCTGCGCCTCGAAATGGCCGCCGAAGTGCCAACGCCCGCCGAGCAACTCGAAGCGCGCCGTGCCCTGCAGCTCAAGCTGCTGACGAAGCGTGGCGACCCGGCGCCCGCCCAGACCTGGGGCCAGGATGCCGGCAAGGTGCTCGCCGCGGCGCACGACGCCGCCAGCGCACGGCGCCTGCAGAACGCGCTGAAGGCGCTGCTGCGCAAGTAGGGAGCAAGCGGCTTTCCGGCCACGAAAAAGGCGCCCCGCGGGGCGCCTTCTTCTTTGGTGCAGTTGCGCAAGAGCCTTGCAGCCGGGTTCAGACCTTCTCGCCGATGGCTGGCGTCTGCACTGCCGCAGCCTGCTCGGCCAGATAGCCGTCGCGGATCTTGCGGCGGATCAGCAGCCCGCCGATGCCCAGCAGCAGGGCGAGGGCGCCGACGATCAGCGTGCCCTTGTCGGTGGCGCTCGATGCCGCGGCCTTGTCCTTGACCTCCATGATCTTCTGAACGTCGGCCAGCGACACACGGGCTTGCCCTTGAGCTTCACTTCGTAGACCAGGTTGTTGTCCGAGGGATCGACGCGCACTTCGACGGCTTCGTCGATCAGCGGCTCCAGCTTGCTGCGGCCGACTGCGTAATCGACGCGCCACTTCTCGGTGTTGCCGTCGGACAGCCTGGCGTCGAGCACGAAGTAGCGGCGCGTGCTGCTGCCGCCGCGGCGGCGCTTGGTTGTTTCGGTGACTTCGCTGCCGCTGACGATCGTGCCGCTCTTCGCGACCAGGTCTTCGACGGCGGTGCCGTGCGTGTCCGCGCTGGCCTTGAACTGTGCATACGCTGCCCAGCCCAGGATGCCGATGCCGAACACCAGCGCGATCCACGCCTTGCCCGTGAGCTGATAGAACCAATCCCTCATGTTGTGTGCCTTTTTGGACGAGTTGATAACCCGTCGATGTTAAGGGTTGAATTNCTATCAAATAGATAGCTGACAACTGAGGCTGGACGTGCGTTCAGGGCCTTTTAGGCAGAAAGAATTCATCGAAGATCGCGAGCACTCCGGGGAAGTCGCGCGCGAAGTTCGGGCGGTTCACGAAGTAGGCCTCGCAGGCCACCGCGAAGAACTCGCTGATCGAGGTGGCGCCGTAGGCATCGAGCCACGGCGCTTCAGTGCCGAAGCGCTCGGCCTTGATGGTCTGCTCGCGGAAGTGGTCGTACGCGGGCTGCAGGACGGCCAGCCACGCCTNNCGNGCCGCGCGCGAACTGCGCTGGCCGGCGAAGCCCGGCGGCAGGGGCGGGCAGCCGTTGGCGTCGCCGCTGCGCATGTCGATCTTGTGGGCGAACTCGTGGATCACCACGTTGTAGCCGCGCTCGCTGGTGATGCTGCTGGCCAGCACGTCGTCCCAGCTCAGCATGACGGGGCCGCGCTCCATGGCCTCGCCGGCCACGACTTCGCCGTACTCGTGCACCACCTGCGCNTCGTCGATCACCTTGCGCCGNGCCACCACCTCGGAGCGGTGCACGACGATGCCGACGAAATCGTCGTACCANTTCAGCCCGCCCTTGAGGTGCAGCACCGGCAGCACGGCCTGNGCCGCGATGGCCAGCGCCACNTCGTTGGTGATGGTGAAGCCCTTGGCGCCGTGGAATTCCTTGTCGCGCAGGAACCCGGCGGTGAGCGAGCGCAGCCGCTGCCGGTCGGCTTCGGGCAGCGCGCCGAGGAAGGCGTAGCGCCGGAGCGTGGCCTGCCACGCGGCTTCGGGGATCGGGGGCAGGGCGCGCAGGCGGCGCAGCCACTTGAACATTGCTGGCGGCGGCGCGGCTAGCGCAGGTCGACGCGCTGCGCGCCGGCAGCCGAGAGGCACAGCAACTGCGCGCGCGGCGGGTGCGCGGCGGCATCCCAGTCGCTCAGCACGATGCGGCGCAGGCCGCTGCCCAGGTCGTGGTCGGCCGGGCGGTGCGTGTGGCCGTGCACCAGCGCGTGGGCGTTGGCCTGCCGCAGCCAGTCGCGCGCGGCCGGCGTATCGACATCTGCCCAGACCATCGACGGATTGCGCTTGCGGTCTTCGCTCTGCACGCGCATGGAGCGCGCGAGCGCGCGGCGCTCTTCAAGCGGCCGGGCGAGGAACGCGGCCTGCCATTCGGGCGTGCGCACCTGCGCGCGGAATTTCAGGTACTCGGTGTCCTCGAGGCAAAGGATGTCGCCGTGGCTCAGCAGCCAGCGCTGGCCGTGCAGCACCAGCACGGTCGGGTCGTCGAGCAACGTGAGCCCGCATTGCGCGGCGAACGCGGGGCCGACGAGGAAGTCGCGGTTGCCGTGCATGAAGAACACGGGCATGCGCTGCGCGGTTCGGCGCAGGAGTTCGGCGCACTGGGCCTCGAAGCCTGGCTGCGTGGCGGAATCGTCGCCCACCCACACCTCGAACAGGTCGCCCAGGATGATGAGCGCGTCCGCCGGCGTGGTCTGCAGATAGCCCTGCCAGGCCTCGAAGGTGGCGGGCTCGCCGGCCTGCAGGTGCAGGTCGGAGATGAGGTCGACCGTGCGCCACGCGGGCGGCGCCACCAGCTCCGGGAAAGCTGGGTTCGCCGCCGTGCTCATGCTGCTGTCGCTGCCGCGAGTGCGTTGCGCCGGTTGCGGGTCATTCCGCGGTGACGACGGCCTTTTCGATCACGACGTCCTCGAGCGGCACGTCGTCATGGAAGCCCTTGCGGCCGGTCTTCACGGCCTTGATCTTGTCGACCACTTCGGTGCCGGCGATGACCTTGCCGAACACTGCATAGCCCCAGCCCTGGGCCGAGGGAGCGGTGTGGTTCAGGAAGCCGTTGTCGGCCACGTTGATGAAGAACTGGGCGGTGGCCGAGTGGGGCGCGCTGGTGCGGGCCATGGCCACGGTGTAGGTGTCGTTCTTCAGGCCGTTGTTGGCTTCGTTCTGGATCTCGGCGTCGGTGGGCTTTTGCTTCATGCCGGGTTCGAAGCCCCCGCCTTGCACCATGAAGCCGGGGATCACGCGGTGGAACACCGTGTTGTCGTAGTGGCCCTTCTTCACGTACGCGACGAAGTTCTCGACCGACTTCGGCGCCTTGGCGGCGTCGAGTTCGAGCGTGATCACGCCGAGGTTCTTGATGTGCAGTTCGACTTGGGGGTTGCTCATGATTGGGCTCCTGCTTGGGAAGGGAAAAACCGATTCGAAAACCGATCCGATTACTTCGCCACGACGGTGGCGGACTTGATGGTGACGGCCTCGAGCGGCACGTTCTGCATGCCGTTCTTGTTGCCGGTGGCCACCGCGCGGATCTTGTCGACCACGTCGGTGCCGGCGACGACCTTGCCGAACACGGTGTAGCCGTAGCCGTCGGGGTTGGGCGCGTTGAGCGAGTCGTTGTTCTTCACGTTGATGAAGAACTGCGAGGTCGCCGAATTGGGGTTGCCGGTGCGGGCCATGGCGATCGTGTACTTGTCGTTCTTCAGGCCGTTGCTCGCTTCCAGCGGAATGGGCGCGCGCGTGGGCTTTTGCTGCAGGTCGGCCGTGAAGCCGCCGCCCTGGATCATGAAGCCGTCGATCACGCGGTGGAACACCGTGCCGTCGTAGTGCTTGTCCTTGACGTACTGCAGGAAGTTCTCGACCGTCTTGGGCGCCTTTGCCTCGTCGAGCTCGACCACGATGTCGCCCGCCGACGTGGCGAGCTTGACGCGCGGCGTGGCCGCTTGCGCATGGGCGCCGGCGGCGAACGCGAATGCGGCGGCCAGCACGAGGGCGCCGCGGCGGCTGAAACGGGAGAAGGAGTTGATCGTCAAATGAGGCTCCGTGTGCGGATGGGGGGACGGTGCCGCGCCGTCGACACCATGGCGGTGCCGCGACAGCGGCGACAGATTATTTGCTGGCGCGGCCGACCGGCTTGCGGATGACCACAGGTGCGGCGGGCAGGGCGGCCGCCTCGGCTTCGGTCTTCGAGGTGAAGATCTGGCGGATCAGCGCGAGCTTGGGCGCGACGCTGGGGTTGGTGCTGGCGAACTGCTGGGCGCGCACGTATTCCTGCGCCGCCAGGCGGGCGTATACGTCACCGAGGTTCTCGTGCGCCGTGGCGTAGTTCGGGTTGAGCTTGATGGCCTGTTCGAGCGCGGCGCGCGCCTGGTCGAACTTGCTTTGCGACGCGTAGAGCGCGGCGAGGTTGTTGTAGGGCTCGGAGAGCTCGGGAAAGTCCTGCGTGAGCTGGGTGAAGGCGATGATGGCCTCGGCCTGCTTGTTCTGCTCGGTGAGGATCACGCCGCGCAGGAAGCGCATCTGCGGGTCGCGTGGCTTGCCGGCGATGTAGGTGTCGGCCTTGGCGAGCGCCTCGTTCGACTTGCCCTGGCGCAGCAGCGCGTTCACGTCGTCGTATTCGTTCGCATGCGCCGCGGAGCCCCAGAGGCTGAACAGCAGTGCGAAGGCAATGGAGAGTCTGGAGAAAGCGGAGTGCTTCATGAAGCCTCGACGGATTTGGGGGAGATGCGGGGAACGAACTCGGGGGCGCGGGCTTGGGGAACACCCGGACGCTACCCGATGGCGGCCGTTTATACTTGACCGGATTGTAACCGAGGGGCCATGTCGACCCCCTCGCGAACACAGTCCCAGTCACCCCTGAAAAACACCGTCTTTCGCCCGTGCCGCACGCGCGCGAAATGACGTTTTCCGAATCTCATGAGTCTGCGCATCTACAACACGCTGTCGCGTGAATTGGAGGAATTCTCCCCATTGCAACCGGGACAGGTGCGCATGTACGTCTGCGGCATGACGGTCTACGACTTCTGCCATATCGGTCACGCCCGCATGATGATGGCGTTCGACGTGGTGCAGCGCTGGCTGCGCGCCAGCGACTACGCCGTGACCTACGTGCGCAACATCACCGACATCGACGACAAGATCATCGCCCGCTCGGTGCAGCGCGGCATCACCATTCGCGAGCTGACCGACGAAGTGATCGCGGCCATGCACGAGGACATCGGCGCGCTCGGCATCGAGCCGCCCACCGTCGAGCCGCGCGCCACCGAATACGTGCCGCAGATGCTCGGCATCATCGAGAAGCTCGAGCAGAAGGGCCTGGCCTACCGCTCCGANAACGGCGACGTGAACTACGCGGTGCGCAAGTTCCCGGGCTACGGCAAGCTCTCCGGCAAGTCGCTCGACGAACTGCATGCGGGCGAACGCGTCGCCGTGCTCGATGGCAAGCAGGACCCGCTCGACTTCGTGCTNTGGAAGGCCGCCAAGCCGACCGAGCCCGCCGACGCGAAATGGGAAAGCGCCTATGGCGCCGGCCGCCCGGGCTGGCACATCGAATGCTCGGCCATGAGCTGCGCCACCCTCGGCGAGACCTTCGACATCCACGGCGGCGGTGCCGACCTGCAGTTCCCGCACCACGAGAACGAGATCGCGCAGAGCGAGGGTGCCAACGGCAAGCCGCTGTCGCGCTTCTGGGTGCACAACGGNTTCGTGCGCGTGGACAACGAGAAGATGTCCAAGAGCCTGGGCAACTTCTTCACCATCCGNGANGTGCTGCAGAAGTACGANGCCGAGACCCTGCGTTTCTTCCTGGTGCGCACGCATTACCGCAGCGCGCTCAACTACAGCGACGCGCATCTCGACGACGCGCGCAATTCGCTGAAGCGCCTGTACACCGCCCTCGACCTGGTCGTGCCGGCCGAGGTGGCCATNGACTGGGCCCAGCCCCATGCCGCGCGCTTCAAGGCCGCCATGGACGAGGACTTCGGCACGCCGGAGGCCATCGCCGTGCTGTTCGAGCTGGCCGGTGAGGTGAACCGTACCAAGTCCCCCGAAACCGCCGGGCTGCTGAAGGCGCTGGCGGCTTCGCTGGGCATCCTGCAGGGCGATCCGCGGGCCTTCCTGCAGGCCGGCAGCACGCTCGACGACGCCACCATCCAGGCGAAGATCGACGCCCGCGCCGCCGCCAAGGCCGCGAAGAACTTCGCCGAAGCCGACCGCATCCGCCAGGAACTCCTCGAGCAGGGCATCGTGCTCAAGGATTCGCCCACGGGCACGACCTGGGCGGCTGCGCAGTGAACGGAACGACGAANCCCATGCCCGCCCCNAGGAAGCCCAGCGTCAAGATATACACGCCGGACTATTGGGAGGAGGCGTGCAAGCACCTCTCGCGCAAGGACCGCGTGATGAAGCGGCTGATCCCGAAGTTCGGCGACGCCTGCCTGGAGTCGCGCGGCGATGCGTTCACCACGCTCGCGCGCAGCGTGGTCGGCCAGCAGATCTCGGTCAAGGCCGCGCAGTCGGTCTGGGACAAGTTCGCCGCGCTGCCGCGCAAGCTGACGCCGGCCAACGTGCTCAAGCTCAAGGTCGACGACATGCGCGGCGCGGGGCTCTCGGCACGCAAGATCGAGTACCTCGTCGACCTGGCGCTGCATTTCGACTCGGGCCTGGTGCACGTCGATGCATGGAAGGACATGGNCGACGAGCAGATCATCGAGGAACTCGTGGCCATCCGCGGCATCGGCCGCTGGACGGCCGAGATGTTCCTCATCTTCCACCTCATGCGCCCGAACGTGCTGCCCGTGGACGACCTGGGGCTGCTCAACGGCATCAGCGTCAACTACTTCTCGGGCGACCCGGTCAGCCGCAGCGATGCCCGCGATGTCGCCGTGGCCTGGGCGCCTTATTGCAGCGTGGCGACTTGGTATATTTGGCGATCGCTGGATCCCGCTCCAGTAACGTATTAGCAACACCCCCAGGCTGCGCGCACTTCGTGTCGCTTCGCCAACCCCCTCGAGGGGGCAACACCTGCGGCCCGGCAAAGCCGGTTCCGCGGTGTTCCTGGAATGGGATGCGACGGGCTCGCGGGCAGCAAATTGAAATAAACAGGAGAAGACGTTGGCGAAACGAACCTTCCTCGACTTCGAGCAGCCGATTGCCGAGCTCGAAACAAAGATCGAAGAATTGCGCTATGTGCAGACCGA
>Ga0055537_1000823_pt1 | contig 15237 bp, 18 predicted proteins | sample Araplaol_mTSA_r2_2_FD_55027 | JGI IMG/M metagenome (GOLD analysis project Ga0055537, IMG submission 55027) | Arabidopsis root microbial communities from North Carolina, USA - plate scrape MF_Col_mTSA_r2 | ecosystem: Host-associated > Plants > Roots > Endosphere | place: USA: North Carolina
CACCAGCCTTTGGCGTTGACTTGCTTGCCGGCAAACAGTGCGCAGTTGCCTTGCGCATCCGTCGGCTTGGATTGCCAAAGCGCACAGCCGTTGCACAGCTGCGCGTTGTCATGCTTCGGGAACTTCTTCACGTCGGCCTTCGCCGAGTCGGCTACATAGCTCAAGGCCACGGCCTGCGGGTCTTTTTCATCGAGCCGAGCCTGTGCGAAAGAGCCGGTGGCGGTAACGGCCGCCCCCGTTGCGGCAAGCGTGAGCATGAAAGTTCTGCGGTTGGACTTCATCGTGAGNCTTTCGTTGTGTGCGAGATGGTTTCCAGGCCGTTCGGCGAAGAATTCCGTTCATTCAAACCCGCCAGCACGAGGACACCAGTTGCCAGCAGCGTTGCGATGCAGAACCCCAGGATTTGCAGGGCTGCGTTCAAGGTGATGTTCATGGAGCGACCTCGTGATGGTTTTTCGGGAACGGCCTGCGGTCATTCTTGAGCGGCCGGCTGCGCGCGGCTTTGCGCAGGATCAACTGCGCGAAAGCCGTGCGGCCCGGGTGCAACATCGGCCGGCCCCACTTCGTAGAGCAATTGCCCGTGGATGGCTGCCAGTGACAACGCCTGCGTCAGCACCGCGGCAAGGCTGGGCGCACAGAGCCGTGGCAACTGCTCGAAGGTGGCCCAGCGGAACGCGTCCATCTCGGGACGCCGCCGTCCATGGCGGTCGGTGTAGAAGCTGGAACACACGCAGCTCTTCGCCTCGAAGGGCCGCACCAGCGCCGCGAAGAGCCGGAGATCCTTGCCCTTGCGATAGGGGAAGAGCCCCAGTTCCCGCAGTTGCTCCGGTGACAGGCGGAGACCGCACTCCTCGGCCGCCTCGCGCGCAGCCGCTTGCGCGCCCTCCTCCTGCCCTTCGGCGGCGCCCTTGGGAATGTCCCAGTAGCGGCTGTCGCTCGCGTGGCACAGCAGCAACTGCCCTGCCATGTCAAACACCAGAACGCCGCAGCTGGTCGTCTTTTCCATCGTGAAAGCCTCAGGGCACAGGCGCGGCCGCCTCGCTTGCGTGCCGCGCCACCGGAGCGCGCGCGGCACTGCGCGGGAGGATCGGCACGTAGCTTCGAGCCGAGCCACGCACGACGAGCAGCGCAACCGTGTCGCTCTCCGCGATGGAGCGGATCACCGTGTCGAAGTCCGCCAGGCTGGCCACCTCCACGTCGTTGACCGCGATCAGCATGTCGCCGTATCGCAGCCCCGCCATCTGGGCCGAACCGGAGACCGATTGCACATACAGCCCCGGGGACGGCAGGCTGATGCCCAGCACGCCCTTGCGCTCGATGAGTTCGAGCCCGAAGCGCGTTTCCTGCTGCGCGGCGGCGCGCGTGGCCGTACGGGGCGAGGCATCGGGCGGGTTCTCGACCACGCCCACCTGCACCGTCAACGGCGTCTTGTGGCGCCAGATCTTCAGCGCGATCCGGCCGCCCGCGCGGGCAGCGGCCACGCGATTCTGTATGTCGGCGTAGCTCATCGCGGTGTCGCCTCCGGCGGCCAGCACCACGTCGCCGCTGCGAAGTCCCGCCTCTGCGGCCGGGCTGTCCGGGTCGACCCGCACGATCAGCGCTCCCTGAGTGGAGGCAAGGCCGAAGGCCGGCGCCAGCTCGGCCGTCAGGGGCTGGGTGCGGGCGCCGATGTGCCCTCGCCTCACGTGCCCGGTCGCGCGGATTTCATCCGCGACACGCATCGCGGTATCGATGGGCAGGCTGAACGACATGCCGAAATATCCGCCGCCGGGCGAATAGATCATCGAGTTCATGCCCACCACCTCGCCCCGTTCGTCGAACAGCGGCCCGCCCGAGTTGCCTGGGTTGAGCGCCACGTCGCTCTGGATCAGCGGCACGCCGCTTCCTCCAGGCATGTAGCGCGGATTGGCGCTCACCACGCCGGCGGTCACGCTGCGCTCGAAGCCGAACGGCGCGCCCATGGCGGCAACGCGCTCGCCGGGGCACAGCTCGCTGCCGCGGCGCGGAACGACGACCGGCAGGCCTGAAGCCGCGACCTTCAGCAGCGCGACATCGCTGAGGCGGTCCACTCCTGCCACCTCGGCATCGAAGCGGCGCTGGTCGGCGGTGACGATGGAGATCGCCCGGGCGCCGGTCACCGCATGGGCGCTGGTCAGGATGTATCCGTCGCTGCCGATGATGAAACCCGAGGCGAAGCCGCGCGCCCACGCCCGATCCCATGGCATGGAGGGCCGCACGTCGCCGATGGCGGGCCGGTCGCCGCTGCCTTCCGTGACCATGATGCTCACCACCGCGGGCGACTGCCGCGCGGCGGCGGCCGCGAAGTCGACGGCCTGCGATGCCGGCTGACTACGTTCCATGCAGGAGCGCGCCTGCGGCCAGGCGTTCGTTCCGCCCGCGAGCGCGAATGCGCCGAGGGCCAGTGCGGCCACGCCTTGCGCGAAGGCGGTGGTTTTCATCAGCGCACCAGCAGTACCGGCACCGTGCACGCGGCCAGGACCTTGTTGGCCACCGAGCCCAGCACCAGGTTCGTCAGGGCACCGTGGCCCCTCGAGCCCATGATCACCAGGTCGAACTTCCCCTTCTGCGCAAACGCGGCGATCTCCTCGGCAGGATGTCCGATGCGGTGTTCGAAGCGCGCCTCGATGCCGTTCCTGGCAAGCAGGCCGCGCACAGGTTCGAGCACCATCCGCGCATCGTCCTCGTAGTAGCCGTGCACGATCTCCGGNCCCGCGAAAGCCGCGGCGCGATGCGGCACGGGCAGTACCACGTGGAAGACGGTGAAGTCGTGGCCCGCGCCCGACCATTCCTTGTGCGCGGCCAGGTAGGACAGCATGCGGTCCGTGTAGTCGCTGCCGTCGACGGCAAGCAGGATTTTCATGATGGTTCCTTCAGCCGGGGAGCTCCCCCGATGCAAGGATGGTCGCCGCGCGCACCGCACCGGCCCTTGATGCAGCGCAAGGCATCGGGCCCGCCCGCTGCCTACATTGGGTTTCCATGAACGCAGCAGAGGCAAGCATGAACAACGTCCTGGTGATCGTCTATTCCTACACGGGCACTTCCCGCCGCGTCGCGGAGTTGCTGTGCAGCCAGCAGAACTGGCAGCTCGCGCGCATCACCGAGACGCGGCCTCGCGCGGGCGGCCTGGGCAGCCTGCGCTGCGTGATCGACTCCCTGCTGCGCCGCGAGCCCGCCATCCGCTACGACGGGCCGCCGCCGGGCGACTTCGACGCAGTGGTGCTGGTGTCGCCGATCTGGATGCTGCAGCTCGCCGGCCCCATGCGCAGCTTCGTGGCACGCCAGCGCGCCCGGCTTCCCGATGTCGCCGTTCTCTCGGTGATGGGTGGACAGGGAGCGCCGAACGCGGCCGCCGAGGTCGCAAGGATTGTCGGCCGCGCGCCGATCCTGAGTTCCTCGGTCACGATGCGCGAGGTGGACGACGGCAGCTGCGCGGCGCGGCTGCAGGCCTTCGGCAACGCCGTGCGCGAAGCGGAGGGCCCACAGGCCGTGGTGCGTCCCGTGACGCTGTCGCCGCAATCGAGCTGAAGCCCTCTTGGCCGGGCGGCGCACGCTGCCGGCAACTCAGAGCGCCGGCCCCAGCCCGATGGGAGCTGGAACGATGTTGACGATGCGTGTGAAGAGCGCGTTGTATTCGAGATCGGGCACGTGCCCTGTCATCGGGTCGCGGTTCTGCGAGAAGGCGTCGTCCAGGTCGCGCCAGTCGTCCTCGGTCAGCACCCGCTCGGCCAGGGGCAGGATCTCTCGCTCCTCCAGCGCCATGTGGTCGAGATAGAAATCGACGTACTCGCCGACGGTTCTTTCGAACTCCTCGCGCCGTGGCTCGCCGAGCATCTCGAAGGCCAGCAGCGCGTGCTCCACGTTGCGGATCCGGCGTTCGCCCTTGGCATGGTCGCTGTCGAGCCTGTCCAGCAGCTCGCGCGAGATTGGCGTGCGGGCGCGCAGCCTGGGAAACAGCAACTCGGTCTCCTTGCGGTGGTGGCGCTTCTCGGGAAACTCGTCCACGTAGAAGAGCATGGCCCTGAGCGTCGCGAAGTCGGGCAGCGTGCCCTTCTTGCGGTGCTGTTCGAGCAGCATGACGATGGACCGGAGCATGGCGGCGAGCGCGGCGTGCTCCTGGCGGATGATGCGGACGGTGGCGTGGGGCATGAGAGTCTTCCTGTGCATGCCCCTAGGGTCGCGCTTTCTTCGCTCGCGGGCTTGTTCCAGATCAAGGCCGCTCCTGCCAGGGAGCTGCGCGTTTGATCGATATCAAGCCGTGCGAGGCGCCCCTCCGGATACTGGACCGACTCTTTCAACCCTTCGGAGTCGTGCCATGTACCAGCGAATTCTTGTTCCCGTCGACGGCAGTTCCACTGCCAGCCGCGGCCTGGCGGAAGCCATTCATCTCGCGAAGCTCACGGGCGCACGCCTGCGGCTGGCGCACGTCATCGACGAGCTGTCGTTCGCGCTGTCGATGGACGCCTACGCTGGCTATGCCGGCAGCTGGCTGGAAGAACTGCGCGGCAATGCGCGCAAGCTGCTCGAGGACGGCCGTGCCATGGCGGCCCAGGAGGGCGTCGAAACCGACGTCGTGCTGCTCGACAGCTTCAGGGGCACCGTCCACGACCAGGTCATCGCCGAGGCGCAGTCCTGGAAGGCCGACCTGATCGTGATCGGCACGCACGGGCGCCGTGGAATCGGCCGCTGGGTGATGGGCAGCAGCGCCGAACACATCCTGCGCATGTCACCCGTGCCGGTGCTCTTGGTGCGCGCGCCCGAGAGCGCGAAGACCGAGCACGAGCGCTTCGCGCTGCCCAGCGGGGAGCTTGCGAGCCAGTGAGGCCCTTCGACGGGAGCCGGCCGCGCGTCAATGCGCCATCAGGACCGGCACCGTCATCTGCGAGAAGATCTGCCGGGTGACGCCGCCCATGATCCGCTCGCGCAATCGCGAATGGCCGTAGCCGCCCATCACCAGAAGATCCGCGCCCAGTTCCGACACCCGTGACAACAGCGCGTCCGCGAAGCTGGCCTCGGTCACGCCGGACTCGGCGCGCGCATTCACGCCATGCCGCAGCAGGTACTGGAGCATGTCCGGCACCAGCAGCCGCCGCGCGTCGTCTTCGTCGCGGGGATGGCGCAACGACACGAGCGTCACGCGCACGCCGTTGCGCAGCGCCGGCAGCGCAGCCCGCAGGGCCACGGCCGCCTCGCGCGAACCGTCCCAGGCCACGATGGCGTCCTTCGGCACCCGCTCGAACGCATCGCCGGCCGAGGGCACGACCAGCACCGGGCGCCCTGCTTCCATCAGCACCTGCTCGGCGAGCGCGCGAACCGTGGTGTCCTTCCGGGTCGAATCGTCGTCCTGCCCGAGCACGACGAGATCGCTCGCGCGGCCGTGCCTTGCGACCGCATCCACCGTGGCGCCGTCGGCCAGCCGCACCTCGTACGACAGGGGGCCCGACGCCGCGATGCTCGCCCGGAACTCGCGCGCGATGGCCTCGGCGCGACGGCGCAGGTAGTCGGCCGACTCGGCGATGTAGTCGCTCATGCCGGTGGCGATGGCATCGGCGGGAATCACGCCGTCATGCAGGCCCGTGGGAACNAGGCCGACCAGATGGGCCTCTTGCGCCCGCGCCCACCGGGCCGCCACCGCGCCGCGCACGGGGCTGCGGTCCGAATGGTCCAGGTGCACAAGGATGGTTCTGTAGTTCATGAATGGACTCCTCGCGAACTGGCGCGCCGCGTCCCGGCGCCGGAAAGGAATTGCGGGCGGATTGCCTCGGCGCCTAGCCGTCCAGCGGCACGCCGCCGCCGAAGCGGCAGACCCACTGGTCCCGGAATTCGCACAGTACGGCGGTGGCCGAGCGCTGCCAGGCGAACATCATTTCCAGCTGCTGGCGCTGCACNAGGAGCATGCTCCTGGCGACGGCAACCTCCCAGTCCAGCAGGGCCTGGAGGCTGCCGCCAGCGACGCAGACCGGGGNCGTGGATGTGGTTGTAGAGAAGCTGTCCTTGGACATATGGGCTACCTCGGAAAAGGGTGACNTGAATACCTTATGCGCCGTGGGGCGCACCTCCCTTGATATGGCACAAGGAATGCGCGTGTCGCCNTCCCNAAGGGCCAGTCAGGCATAGGAGCGCAGCCGGCGCGAAAAATCCGCCAGCGGCGCGATGCCGCTCGCCTCNGCGCGCTGGCACCAGTCCTGCAACTGCCTGGCGAGTTGCTCGCCCGTGGCGGTGGANCGGCTCCACAGTGCGGTCAGCTCGCCGCGCATCGAATACATCGTAGCCAGCGGCTGCGAGGCCTTCANCGCCTGCATCACCTGCCGCTGCCGCGAGGGCCCGAGCAGGCCCTGGTCNTTGCCGAGCCAGGGNTTGACGGCCTTCAGGGCGCGCGCGGCCTCCGGCGAAATGGCGCGCAGTCGGCCGANTTCGGCCACGCAGGCTTTCTTCAGCGAGCGCGTGTAGTTCGACAGCACGTCGTAGTGGCNGCGGATGATCGCCTGCACCGTGGCCAGGTCGACGTTCGCCTTGGGCGCGACCAGGCGCGGCGTGGGCGCCACGTGCTTCACGCGNGCCAGGCCCAGCGCCTGCAGCGTGCGGATGTAGAGCCAGCCGATGTCGAACTCGAACCACTTGCTCGANAGCTTCGCCGAGGCCGGAAAGGCATGGTGGTTGTTGTGCAGTTCCTCCCCGCCGATCAGGATGCCGACCGGAAAGATGTTCGTGCTGGCGTCGCGGGCCGGCCAGTTGCGGTAGCCCCAGTAGTGGCCGATGCCGTTGACCACGCCGGCCGCCCAGAACGGGATCCACGCGATCTGCACGAGCAGCACCAGCGCGCCCGGCACGGCGCCGAAGAGCGCCATGTCCACGACGCCCATCAGCACGATGCCCAGGATCTTGTGCTTCGAGTAGAGATGCCGCTCCAGCCAGTCGTCGGGCGTGCCGTGGCCGTAGCGTTCCAGGGTCTCGGCGCGCCGCGCCTCGCGCATGTAATAGAACACCCCGCCCCACAGCACGCGGTTGAGCCCGTGCACCTGTGGGCTGTGCGGGTCTTCGGGGGTCTCGCACTTCGCGTGATGCTTGCGGTGCACCGCGGCCCACTCCCGGGTCACCATGCCGGTGGTCAGCCAGAGCCAGAAGCGGAAGAAGTGGCTCGCCGCGGGGTGCAACTCGAGCGCGCGGTGCGCCTGGTGGCGGTGCAGGAAGATGGTGACGGACGCGATGGTGACGTGCGTGAGCGCGAGAGCGGCCAGCAGCACGCCCCACCACGGAAGATCCAGGACGCCGGAGTAAAGCAGGGATTGCATTCATACCTCTTGAACAGTGCCGGCGATTCTGCGGACGGCACGGGTCGCGGACTTTGATGCAGGTCAATGCGGTCTCGCCGTTGCCGGGCAGCATGGCGGGCGGCGGATGGCTTGTTGCAGGTGCTTCGGCGCACGGTGCGTGCTACGCTCAAGCGAGACCGGAACACCCAGGAAANTCGTGCTGNATTTCCTCGCCAGCGCATGAAAAACACACCCCACATCGCGGTTCTCGACGACGAACCCGACATCACCGAGCTGCTGGCCGGCTACCTGCAGGGGCATGGCTTCCGCGTCAGCCGGGTGCATGAGGGGCGGGCTCTCACGGCGCTGATGGAAACCGACCCCGCCGACCTCGTGCTGCTCGACCTCGGACTGCCCGGCGAAGACGGATTCACCATCGCCCGCCGCATGCGCGAGAGCTGGCGCTGCGGCCTCATCATCGTCACCGGGCGCGGCGACGCGGTCGACAAGGTGGTGGGCCTGGAGGTGGGAGCGGACGACTACGTCACCAAGCCTTTCGACCTGCGCGAGCTGGTGGCCCGCGTGAAGGCCGTGCTCAGGCGGCTGGCGCCTGCCACGCCGGCACCTGTAGCGAATCAGCCGGCGTCTGCCGGCAAGCTGCGCTTTGCAGGCTGGCAACTGGACACAGGCTCGCGCAGCCTTCGCAACCCGCAGGGCGAGAGCGTCGTGCTGACCGGCGGCGAGTTCGACCTGCTGCACGTCTTCACCCTGCATCCAGGTCGCGTGCTTTCGCGCGACTTCCTGCTGGAGCAGACACGCGGACGCGAAGCCACGCCCTTCGACCGCACGATCGACGTGCAGGTCGGCCGGCTGCGCAAGAAGATCGAGTCGGACGCGGACGATCCGCAGCTCATCAGGTCGGTGCGAGGCGCGGGCTACATGCTGGTGCCGCCGGTGTCCCATGGCTGACCCTTCGGACAGCCCCCCTGCGCTGCCCGAGGCGCCCGGCGCGCCCATCCGGCGCCTGCCCTCGGGCATCGACGAAAGCAGCGTCTTCCGTTCGCTCTTCGTGGCCTATCCCGATTCGCTGCTGCTCGTGGATCAGTCCGGCAGCATCATGCTCGCCAACCCCTCGGCGGCCGCGCTGCTGGGCTACCCGGAGGGCGAACTGCTCGGGCTGAACGTCGAGGAACTGGTACCGGACAGCATCCGCCCGCGCCATGCCTCGTACCGCGAGGCCTACGGTCGTGCTCCGCGCCCTCGCCCCATGGGCACGCACATGGAACTGGCGGCCAAGCGCAAGGACGGCAGCGAAGTGATGGTGGAGATCGCCCTCAGTCCCCTGCAGAGCCATGGCCTGCCCTTCGTCGTTGCCGCCATCCGCGACATCGGCGCCTATCCGCGCGTGAAGCAGGCGCTGCAGCGCGCCCGCTACAGCGAGCATCTGGCCCAGCTCGGGCGGCTGGCGGTCGATACGCGAGACCTGCAGGCGGTGCTGCAGCACGTGCCGGAGATCATCACCCGGGCACTGGAGGTCGAGGTGGCGATGGTCTGGCTGCTCGACAGCAACCGCCTCGAGTTCCGCGTGGCCAGCGGTGTCGGGNTGGTACCGGGCGAGGAGATCGGCGCGCACGTCGCCAACCGCCCNGACACTCCGCCGGGCTTCGTCTTCTCGCAGGGCCGGCCCGTCGTGGTGCCCGACTANGCCGACGAAGCGCGCTTTCGCGTGCCCGCGGCCTACATCGACGCCGGCCTGGTCAGCGCGCTCGCCGTGCCGCTGTCGGACCGGGGGCGCGTGATCGGCATGCTGTCGGTNCGCTCCAGGGANTCCAGGCGCTTCGGNGACGAGGAGGTGCGCTTTCTCGAGTCGCTGTCCAGCCTGCTCGCCACCAGCCTGCAGCGNGTGCAGACGGAAGAGGCGCTCAACCATGCGCAGCGGCTCGAGAGCGTCGGCCAGCTCACGGGCGGCATCGCGCACGACTTCAACAACCTGCTGACCGTCATCCAGGGCAACCTGCAGGTCCTCGAGGAACTGCCGGAGCTGGCGCACAGCAGCCACGGACAGCGGCTGCTGGCTGCCGCCGCCCGGGCATCGCGGCGCGGNGCGGAACTCACCGGCAAGCTGCTGGCTTTCTCGCGGCGGCAGGTGCTGCAGCCCGCCGCCGTGGACACGCATGCGCTTCTGCACTCGCTGGCCGACATGCTGCGCCGGACGCTGGACCAGCGCATCCGCATCGAGATCGACACGGCACCCGGCCATCCGCTGGTCATGGCCGATCCGGGCCAGCTGGAGTCGGCGCTGCTCAACATCGCTATCAATGCGCGCGACGCCATGCCCGAGGGTGGCACGCTGCGCTTTCGCACCGGCATCTGCGACGCGCTGCCGACGGACCTGCGCAACGAGCAAAACAATCCCGGCAGCGACGGCACCACGCATTTCGTCGCGATCTCCATCACCGACAGCGGCACGGGCATGCCCGACGACGTGAAGGAACGCGCCTTCGAGCCTTTCTTCACCACGAAGGAAGCCGGGCGCGGCACGGGCCTGGGCCTGAGCACGGTGTACGGCTTCGTCAACCAGTCGCGCGGCGCCGTGTCGATCGACAGCAAGGTGGGCCTGGGCACCACGGTCATGCTCTACCTGCCGCGGCAGCAGGAGCCGGAGGAAGAAGAGTCGGACGCACCCGTCGCCATGGAAGAGCTTCCGGGCAGCGAAGCGCTCCCCGCCGGACTGCGGGTGATGCTGGTCGAGGACGACGCTGAAGTCCGCAAGGTGGTCGAAGCCTTCCTGGCCGCGCTGGGCTGCGAAGTGGTCTCGGCCACCACCGCCGACCAGGCCCTGTCCGCCCTCGATGCGGGAGCGGGCCCCTTCGACCTGCTGCTGAGCGACATCGCGCTGGGCGCGGGCATGCGCGGCACGCGGCTGGCGGCGGAAGTGCAGCAGCGCTTTCCACAGATGGCGGTGCTGCTGATGTCGGGGTTCTCCTCGGAGCTGCTGGACGCCGATCGCGAGGTTCCGCAAAGCTGGGAGCTGCTGCGCAAGCCCTATTCGCGCGCCGAACTGGCGCGCGCCATGGCGAAGGTGCTGGCCGGGCACATCTGACGCCCGGTCGCGGCGCTCTTCCTACTGCAGCATGGTCGGCGCGGGCGCGAGGCAGCGCTGCACGAAAGCGCTGAGTGCGCCCACGTCGGGGATCTGCACGTCGCGGCGCCCCTTCGTCGCGAAGCCGATCACGTTGTCCCTCGCCAGCCGCGACAGCGCGCGGCTCACGCTCTCGAGCGTCATGCCCAGGTAGTTTCCTATCTCGGCGCGCGTCATGCGCAGCGTGATCTCGTCGCCGCGCATTCCGCGCTCGGCCAGGGTCTGCGCCCAGTAGCGCAGGAAATCGGCCACGCGGGCATCGGCCGGCAGCGTGCACACGGACATCAGCGAATCGCGGTCATGGGCGATCTCGCGGCTCATCGCGGCGTGCAGCAATTGGAGGAGCTCGGGCTGCACGGCGCAGGTCGCAAGCAGCGCCTCGTAGGAAACGACCCAGATCTCGCCGGTGTCCATGGCCACCGCGTCACAGGCATAGCGTCCGCCGGCGATGCCGTCGAAGCCCAGCCAGTCGCCGCGGAACTTCAGGCCCACCACCTGCTCGCGNCCGTCGGCCGAGAGGTTCACGATCTTGAAGAAGCCCGAATTCAGGATGTAGAGATTGCCGAAGCGCTCGCCCGCCTGGTAGATCGTGTCGCCCGTGTGCACCACGCGCCGCTGCGGCTTGAGCTGCTCGCCCAGCAGTTTCAGCGTGTCCATGGTGTTGCGGCCCGCGCATTCCCGGCTGCCGGCGGGCAGGGTCAGGCTCGGGGAAAACTGCGCGGTGTTCGTGGGGGTGGTGTTGAGCATCGAGACTCCTTGGTGGTCTGTCGCGTTTCGATGAATCGATGCTAGGGAGCCATCGAAAATGCAATACCAATGGCCTGAATCCCAATGTGACACTGGGTCAATGCAGTGTGTCCGGTTTGTATCAACCGCGGGCGTCCCACGCACGGCGCGCCAATCGCTCCCGCGCCTTGACCTGCATCAAAGACACGCCCGCCGGCATCCCTAACCTTGGCAAGTCATACATTGACCGTTGCCATGCATCCTTCCAACACCGTCCGCAGCCCCGAGGCCGAGCGCCAACTTTCCCGGTTGGGAGCGGCCAGCCTGCTCTCACGGGCGCGCATCCTGCAACGCGCGGCGCTCGGCGGAACCACGCGCCCCCTGCTGCGCGGCAAGAACCTGGGATTGCTCTGCGAGGCGCAGCCCGACGAGGCGCAGGCGCTGTTCCGCCTTGCAGCGGAGGAACTGGGCGCGCACGTGGCCGTGATGCGCTCGAGCCTGTCTGCCTCCAGCCCCTTGCAGGAGGTGCAGCACACTGCCCGCATGCTCGGCAAACTCTACGAAGCCGTGGAATGCCAGGGGCTGGACCCCGCGCTGGTGCAACGCATCGCCGAGCACGCCGGCGTTCCGGTTTTCGACGGCGCGGCAATGAAAGCCCACGCGGCCGACCAGCTTTCGGAACTGCTTGGCGAAGCGACCTCGCGGGCCGACAACCGGCGCTTCATCCTCCAGGCCCTGCTGCTGGAAAGCATCGGCTGAGCCGACTCCGCAGCCACCGCCTCAGCGGCACCAGACGTCGATCTGCTGAAGAAGGTCCGACCAGAGCGCGTGCACCGCCACCGCCGCCAGCAGGACGCCGGCCAGCCGCGCACCCCAGGCTTGGCGCGCCTCCCCGCCAGTCCATCGCAACCGCTGCCAGAGCCACGGCGCGAGCAACAGCGAAAGTCCGCCGCCGAGCGCGAACAGCATCATGAGCGCTGCGCCTTGCAATGGGCTGCTGCCGAGCCCGGCCAGCATCAGCGCCGAATAGAGCAACCCGCAGGGCAGCGCCACCCAGAGCAGCCCGGCGGCAAGCACGCCCAGCCCCGTGCCGCCCGCATGCGGACGAAGGCGCGATTCCAGCGAACGACCGATGCGCCGCGCCCACAGCGGCTGCCGCCCAGTGACGGCCAGCATCGCGCCCCAGGCGAACACGAAAACGTGCAGCAACACCCACAGCGGCCGCAGTGCGGCGACCTGCGCGCTGGCCAGCGCCAGGCTGTCGACGCTGGCGGCAGCGACGGCACCAGCCGCCGCGTAGCTCGCGATGCGGCCCAGATGGAAGGCACCGGGCGCGCGAGCGCCGGCATGGTGCCCTGCCCTGCGGCCGGGAGCGGCACGATCCGTATCACCGCCGAAGAGGCGGCGCCGCACATCGCCACGCAGTGCGGCCCGCCGGCAAGGCCCATGAGCAGTGCGGCACCGGCGAGCGCGAGTTGCATGTTCAGACCACGCGGGAGAAACACGTGCGGTTGGAACGACAGTACCGGTCGAACACCATCGCGACCGCGCGCACGAGGAACCAGCCCTGCTCGGTCACCACGAGGTCGTGGTCGCTCAGGCGCACCAGGCCGCTGGCGACCAGTGTCCCGAGCGCAGCGAACTCGGTGGCGAAGTAGCGGCGGAAGTCGACCGCGAAGGCTTCGCCCATGGCATCGAAATCGACCCGCCCCCGGCACATCAGCGCCATGATCACCTCGCGACGCAGTTGATCGTCGCGTGACAGCGCAAGGCCGCGCACCACCGGCAGGCGTCCCTGGTCGAGCAGGTCGCGGTACTCGTCCAGGCTCTTGGCGTTCTGGCTGTAGGTGGCGCCCACGCGCCCGATGCCCGATACGCCGAGNGCGANCAGGTCGCCCTCGGGCCGGGTGCCGTAGCCCTGGAAGTCNCGATGCAGCCGCCCTTCCCGCTTCGCGACGGCGAGCGGATCGTCNGGCAGCGCGAAGTGGTCCATGCCGATGTAGACATAGCCCGCANCGGTGAGCTTCGTGATGGCGTCCGCCAGCATGCGCACGCGCGCCGAGGCGTCCGGCAACTCGTCGGCGCAAATGCGCCGCTGCGGCTTGAAGCGCTCCGGCAGATGCGCATAGGCGTANAGCGCGATGCGGTCGGGCCGCAANTCGCAGACCTGCGCGAGCGTGCGCCCGAAGGAGGCGTCGTTCTGGCGCGGCAGGCCGTAGATCAGNTCCACGTTGATCGATTCGAAGCCCAGCGAGCGCGCGTCGTCCATCAGCGCGAAGACCTGCGATGCGGGCTGGATGCGGTGCACNGCCTGCTGCACGGCCGGGTCGAAGTCCTGCACGCCGAAGCTCAGGCGGTTGAAGCNCAGCGTCGCGAGGTTGGCGAGCCTTTGCCTGTCGACCGTGCGCGGATCGATCTCGATGGAGCGCTCGCCACCGGGCACGAAGGCGNAGGACCGGTGCAGCAGTTCCANGAGCTCGCCGAGCTCCGCGTCATCNAGGAATGTCGGGGAACCGCCGCCCAGGTGCAGCTGGGCCACGGTGGCATTGCGGCCGAGCTGCGCGACCTGCAACTCGACTTCGCGCGCCAGGTACGACAGATACTGCCGGCCCCATTCGCGGTGCCGGGTGACGATCTTGTTGCAGGCGCAGTAGTAGCACAGCGACTCGCAGAACGGGATGTGGACGTACAGCGACAGCGGCGACGCCCCGGACCCGGCCTCGCGGCGATGCCGCAGCGCCTGCACGTAGTCGTCGGCACCGAAGGCCTCGACGAAGCGATCTGCAGTGGGGTACGAGGTGTAGCGCGGCCCGGGCACGTCGAACTGCCGCAGCAGGTCGAGGGGCAGTGGTGCGTGCACGGGCTCGGGGGCGAGAGCGATGGAAGTCATGGGGAGGTAGTGCCTGCAGGCGCATCGGGTTGTCNNGGCATGGCCGGTCCGGCGAGCAGCACCGTGCAGGCGCTGGACGCCGCCGCCATCAGCCAGAAGACGAAGAAAGCACCGGTATAGATGCCCTGGCGCGACATGCGCAGCGCGTCGGCGCCGCAGAAGGTGTTGATGGGATCGACCAGCGCGAACACCAGCACCTCCATGCCGCAGGCCACGAGGAAGGACGGCCACAGGATGCCGGCGACCAGCCGCATCGCGTTCATGGCGCGGCCTTCCGGCCCACGGAGGGCACGTCTTCCGCGGGCGTCATCGCGTGGTTGCGGCCGGTCAGCGCGGGAAGGTGCTTCTTCGCGGCCAGGGCCTTGTTGATCTCGACGCCTTCGCGGTAGTAGTCCGGCGACACCAGCGCATCGGGGCTTCGCCAGGCCAGCCAGAAGGTCACGAAGCTCGCGATCATCACGGCCACCGGGCCACCGATCACCATCCAGAGCAACGGATGGCGCCACCAGGGCTTGTCCGCCCCGGCGGCGAGCGCGTTCATCGTCGAATCGGTTGCTGCGTTCATTCCAGACCTTTCAGCGCGGCACCAGGAAGGCCGCTTTCTCGGAAACCTGCGCCCCNCCGCCCTCCTCGCGGATGCTGAAGTGCACCGTNTGCGAGCCGGGCGTCGCGGAGCCGTAGGGCACCTGCAGCCGCACGGCGACCCAGCGCGACTGGGCGGCNTCGACGCTCACCGGCTGCTCGGGCGACACGCTCAGGCCCTCCAGCCCGCTGGCCGAGATGAGGTAGTGCCGCGGCTGCTCGGTGGCGTTCATGATCTGCAGCCGGTAGACGTTCTCGAGCTTTCCGCCCTCGGCGATGCGCGCCAGCGAAGCGCGGTCGCGCACCACGTCGACCTTCAGCGGCGTGCGCACCACCAGGCTGGCCAGCAGGCCGGCCACCAGCAGCGCCAGGATCGCCGTGTAGACCAGCACGCGCGGACGCAGCACCCGCCGCAGCAGCTGCCGGCGAGACCAGNCGGCCTCCATGCCGTTTTGCGTGTCGTAGCGGATCAGCCCNGGCGCGTAGGCCATCTTCTGCATGACCGTGTCGCAGGCNTCCNCGCANAGGCCGCAGCCGATGCACTCGTACTGCAGGCCCTTGCGGATGTCGATGCCGGTGGGGCACACCTGCACGCACAGGCCGCAGTCGATGCAGTCGCCCAGCGC
>Ga0055537_1000840_pt1 | contig 14947 bp, 20 predicted proteins | sample Araplaol_mTSA_r2_2_FD_55027 | JGI IMG/M metagenome (GOLD analysis project Ga0055537, IMG submission 55027) | Arabidopsis root microbial communities from North Carolina, USA - plate scrape MF_Col_mTSA_r2 | ecosystem: Host-associated > Plants > Roots > Endosphere | place: USA: North Carolina
CCATGCCGTTACCATGGGTCTTGAACAGATTCGTTACCTCGGTGATGGCGAAAGTCCTGCCGTAATCCTTCGAACGCAGGATCGCCGTGCGCCCGCCATTCAGGTAGCTGATACCGGCCAGCAGATAGACCTTGCCGGCATCATGCGGATCAATCGCGAGCGAGTCGACGCCGAGCAGACCTGTGTCGGCATCGGACAGCCAATCGAGCAAGGGCACCCAGCGTGCTGCTGTCTTGTCCCAGCGGTAGGCGCCGCCCACATCGGTGCGCGCATACACCACGCCTGCCTCGCTATGGCTGGGAATGATGGCCGAGACAAAGCCTCCGCCGCCGATGGTGACGCTGTCCCAGACATAGGGCTCGGCGGAGGCGGCACAAGCCGCCAGCGCTGCTGCCAGCGCGGTCAGATATCGAACCAGTTTCATGCTTAGTTCGCCAGCAGCTTGCTCAGTTCCGGCGCCATGGCCCTGGCCCAGATTTCATACCCCTTCTCATTGGGGTGCAAGAGATCAGGCATGATGTCGCGCGACAGCCCGCCATTCGCATCAAGGAAGGCTTGATTGATGTTCAGGAAGTAGACGTGCTGGTTGTCCGCGAAGCCCGGGAGAATGTGATTGACGCCCTCATTGATCTGCCGCAGCTGGTCGTCCGCCTTTTCGCCACGCGGGAAGATCGCCAACAGCAGGATCCTGGCATCCGGCAGACGGGCGCGCAGTTCGTCGATATTGCGCTGGATGCCAGCGGCCGTGTATTGGGCCGCTTCCTGGCGATGGCCGGTGTTATTGGTGCCAAACATCAGCACCACCACCTTGGGCGAAGTGCCATCCACTTCCCCATGCTGCAGGCGCCACAGCACGTTTTCCGTGCGGTCGCCGCCGAAGCCCAGCGCCACCGCATTGTATTTGGCGTAATTGCGCTGCCAGACTTCCTTGCCGCTCTTTTCCCAGCCTTCAGTAATCGAGTCGCCAATGAAGATCACATCGCTGCGCTTGCCCTCCGCTTTCAATTGTTTGTTCGCTTCCAGCTTGGCCAGATGGCGCGGCATCCACCAGCTGATGGACCAGGATTCGTTCAGCATATCCGGCGTGACTGACACGGTCCGGTAATCCGGGCAGCTCGCGCTGGCCGTGCCCGTATGCTGCAGGCGTACATTGGCCACAGAAACGTCGCCATTTCCCATGCCTTCCAGCGTGAACGGTTTGCTGACTGCGCTGAAGTCATCGCCTTCGCGCATGAAGCAGGCTACCGGCAGACTCACATGCTGCCAGCCTTTTCCCTCCATCGCACGCGCGGGCAGCAGGAACGGCACCTTGCGCTCGCACTTGTCGCCGCAGTCCATGCGGACGGACAGGCCGCCTTGCGTCAGATCGTTCACCTTCAGGTCGAAGGCCAGCACGCCATGCGCCGCATACGGACGCATATCCAGCGGCGTGCCTTCAATGCGCAAGGCGGAGAACCAGGCGTCTTTCCAGCTCAGGTTGAGGGCATCACCGCGATCGACAATCTGCACCGCGTTGCGCGGCGCGTCAATGGATACGCTGGCGCCAAGCAGCGGCTTCTGGCCATCCGGATTGACGGCGGCGACGTGCCAGCCGTCCGCCGGACGGGATGCATAGAGCGGCAAATCCGCCTGGGCCTTGGCCGCAGCGGACAGCAGCATGGCGGCGGCGCATAGCCACCCTATCCTTCCCAACATCTTGCCTCCGTATTGAAATCGTTTTCACTTCATTGTGCGATTCGCGCCAGCCGCTGGCAATTACGAAAATCATCAACTCGCGGAACGATTCTGCGGAGAACAGACACCAGGACTTCTCAGAAGGCGCTCTTGACCACGCCGCCATCCACGCGCAATGCCGCACCGGTGGTTGCCGATGAGAGCGGGCTGGCCACGTAGGCGACCATCGAGGCGACTTCCTGTGGCGTGCCGAAGCGCTTGATCAGGGAGGTTGGCCGTACATGATCGAAGAATTCCGCTTCGACCTGCTCGAAGGTTTTGGCGGCCGATTTCGCCATGTCCGCCACAAAGTCGCCGACGCCGCGCGATTTGGTCGGGCCGGGCAGCACGCTATTGACCGTGATGCCGGTACCGGCAACCGATTCCGCCAAACCACGCGCCACCGCAATTTGCGCTGTCTTGGTCATGCCATAGTGGACCATCTCCGTCGGAATCTGGATAGCGCTTTCGCTGGAGATGAAAATGATGCGCCCCCAATTCGTGCGCTTCATTTCCGGCAGCACCAGGCGCGCAAGGCGAACGCCGCTCAGCACATTCACATCGAAGAAGCGCAGCCAGTCTTCATCCGGAATGTCTTCAAAGGGCTTGGGCTCGAAGATGCCCAGGTTGTTGACCAGGATATTGATACCCGGATGGCGTTGAACGACTTCCTGCGCCGCCTCGGCCTTGCTGAGGTCGCCGACAAAGCCAAGAACGGTGCCGCGGGTTTCGGCCCGCATGCGGTCCACTGCCTCATCGACGCCCTGTTGAGATCTGCCGTTGACGATAACGCTGGCGCCTTCCTGGGCGAGCGTGTGGGCGATTGCGTAGCCGATGCCAGCGGTGCTGCCACTTACCAAAGCTAACTTACCGTTGAGTTGCAAATCCATGTCAATACTCCCTATTTATAGACAGTAATTCAAGTTTCGCGAGAAAACAGCCGTTAAGCGAGAATGAGCTCCATATCCAGCCTCTCCAATTGGCAACCGGCGACACGTGTTCCGCCCGGCCGTAATGTCAATCCAATCGTCGCTCAGCTTGATGCCGCGGCCTCATTGCCGCCGTCAACCGTCGTCAAACTGAGCCCCGAAGCAATCGCTGCCGCCTCAGCGCCCCTTTCGATCAGCGAGCGATACAAAGACGCCGGCGCCGCCATGCTCAAGCAGCTTGGCGCCGGTTCAGCTATTCCGGCCGATCATGCCAAATTGCCGGAGTCAGTTGACAACAAGTTCACGCTGAATATTACTACGCGCAGCGGGACCAAGGTCGAGCTTACGCTGGCCAATGTGGATGACGAAATGATTTACCAGGTCAGCTCCAGCGCTGATCTGAATGATGATGAGCGCAAGGCCCTGTCCAATCTGGCAGCGGGCTTCCAGTCCGCGATCGATGGCATGGCGGGTGCGGACCCGCAAGTGCGGCTCAGCGGACTGACTCAGTTCGATAGCAAGTTTGTGCAGTCCATCGACTTCCACTCCGAAGTCGCACTCTCTGGCTCGCAGCCCGCATCGCAGACGCTGGATTTCCACATCGACGGGACGCAGCGGAAAGTGAGCATCGGCGGCCCGGATGGCCAGGCTGAAGTCAACGTGGACACGAACTCTTTGCAGAACGTGGGCACCAGGCAGCAGCAGGCGAAAGCCATCAACAATTATCTGGCCCAATTCGACCAGGCAGCCTCGCGCGGGCACGGCGACATGAAGCTGATGACCATGTTCAAGGATGCCTTCTCCGATATGAACCGGACGGCCACCACTGAAGACCGCCCCAGCTCTTACACTGCGCCATCCAGCTGGCAACTGAACGCCGACGATCATGCTGCGCTGACCGGCCTGTCCGATTTCAGCGCGTCCGTCAGCCAGACTCCGAAATACCCCAATCCGCTCAAGCCGCAGCAGAAAGACAGCTTCTCTTACGATGTTTCGCAGCTGACCAGCGTCGATGGTCCAAGCCAGGATGACCGTACCGTTGGCCAAACCCAGCAATCACATTTGAGCGCCCAGTATCACACTGCCCTCGGCAAAACCAGCGCGCCGTCATTCGATGGAACGCTGCAAACGCAGAACTACGAATATCACAAGATCGAAGACAATGCGGGCAGCAACGTCTCGCTGAACTACCGGCACGGCAAACTGGCCAAGGCAACGCTGGAACAAATGGCCAGCCAATCCGAGCAAGTGCAGACCTTCATCCTCGGCAAGCTAAAGTCCGACAGGACCATCCCAAGCCAGCAATCGCTGGTACATGATCTTCTGCCCTCGCTCACGTCCTATGAGCACCGCAGGGGCGACGACACCTTGAACAACAATGTCTTCCTGCTCGGTTCACCTGGCGCACTCGTGGCGCGCAAGCAGCAGCTAGAAGGACAATGATCCGACGGCTGCATAGTGCTGCGCGCGCCCTGCTCGCCTTTGCGCTTGCATGCTGTCTGATGCACGCCGCACACGCAGCCAACGAAGTTGCGCTGGCGCGCGCGGAAATGCCATTGAACGGTCCCTGGGCCTTCCGGCTGGGGCACGATGCCCGCTGGGCCTTGCCCGCGTTTGACGATCGTGACTGGGAACGCGTGGACTTGACGCCAGCGCCTGACGCACACGACGGCGATGTCGGGCTTCCCGGCTATGTTCCGGGCTGGACTTCACGCGGCCACCCTGGACAGTGGGGCCACGCGTGGTATCGGCTGCGTGTCCGCTGGAGTGTGCCCACAGGTTCTGTTCCTGTTCTGGTCGGACCAACCCTGGTCGACAGCGCGTATGAAGTCTACTGGAATGGCCGCCGGCTTGATGGCATCGGCGACTTCACTAGCGACCGTCCGCGCATCTTCGGCGTCCGGCCAAAGCTGATTCCCCTTGGCGAAACCGCTTCAGCAGGCGAAGGCGTTTTAGCTATTCATGTCTATCTCCCGCGGGAGTCGGCTGGCGACGCCGAAGCCGGCGGGATTCATGTGGCGCCCATTCTCGCGGAACCCATTGCCGCGCAGGCGCGCTATCAAATGCAGTGGTGGAAGACTTTCTGGGGCTATGTGGTGGATCTGCTGGAGCCGTTGGCTCTGCTGATACTTGCGCTCTTTGCGCTTGCACTGCGGCGCTTTGCACGCAACGGCCCATTTCTGCTGCTGGCTGCCGGAGCCGTGTCGGCAATCGCAGCGTCGCGCATTAATCAGCCTTTGTTCTACTGGACCGAAGCCGAAAGTTTGCAGATCTTGCTGGTGGCGCGCTACGTCATCTTCAATCCGCTGGCAGTCGTGATGTGGCTGCTCGCGTCCTATCGCCTGGCGGGCGTCCGCGAGCGTCGATTAGACATCGCCACTTGCGCACTTGGAGCGCTGGCTGGCCTGGCCGCCCTGCCCGGCTTTGAACTACCCCCGCTTCAGACGGGCGCGCGGGTCGTTCTGCTCGCCCTGTACTGTCTGTCATGCATCGGCGTTGCACGACACGGCCGCCAGCGATTGCCGGCGCTTCTCACCATGGCCGTAATGGGTGTGGCCTTGTTCCCGGGAGAACTCTCGGTGCTTGGCGTTCCCGGCATCTGGTTCCCCTTCGGAGTAGGCGTCTCACGTACCCAGTACGCACTGGCGCTTGAGCTTCCCCTCCTCGCCTGGTTCATGTACTTGCATGCTTCGACCAGTGCGATGACATCTCATGTACGTCAGCAATGAGGGATAGGTCCCCTGGCAAATTCTCATCTTGCATGGTTTTCAACTGGGACATTATGTCTCAATGTATGGAAATTGCTTTCAAGTAGTATGCAACGCAACTGCTGAAGCGGCGAATTGAAGTCGTGCTCATCACGATAGATAGCGTCAAGTAATAGCCTGAAAATACTTAAAAATGATGGATTGGATTCCGATAGTCTTCGTTACGTTCAAGGTTCTCGTGCTCAGCACGGGTATGTTCTTCGCCATCAAGTGGCATTACGATCAAGGGAAGAAACAGAAGGAAATGGAGCGGCGCGCGGTGCTACGCGCGGGCGGCCAGGTGGCTGTCGTCTTCGTTCTGTCACTCCTGTGCCTGGGCCTCGTCACCTTCGAGCTTAGCAGCGTGCTCGGTCTGGACTTGACCTTCCCGTGATGGCATAGAATAGTCGGCCGACATCCCGTGATGACGCGATAGCCGCCCGACCAGGGCGCCTCGACTACCTTGCACCAACAGGAGAAAACCGATGATCAAAGTCAGTGTCATGTACCCGTACGCCGCAGGCGCGCGATTCGATCATGCTTACTATCGCGAGAAGCATATGCCAATGGTGAAACAGCGGCTCGGCGCTGCATGTCTGTACTACACGGTGGACAAGGGCATCGCTGGCGGTGCTCCCGGCACTGACCCTGTTTACGTGGCCAAGTGCGACTTTTTCTGCACCTCCGTCGAAGCCTACCAGACAGCCCGCGCCCCGCACGCGCAGGAGATCAGGGGCGACATCGCCAACTACACGGATATTCAACCCGTGCTGCAAATCAGTGAGGTGGTGGTCGAGCGTTCGGAAGTCTGAGCAAGGTTCGCTTATCGCCAAGCACCGCCATCCGAGTATGGCGCACCCGCGCTAACCAAAGAAGAGACTTCAGGAATCGCTTTGGCTGGGCGCTTGCACACGCATCTTCCACTGCCCACCCTTGCCGGTCCAGTAGCGCACCGCCGATCCAATCGTCGCACTCACGTAAAACAAGGCGATCAACGGCAACGCCGGCGCCCACAGGATGGACCTGCGGTAATAACGCAGCATCGGGGCATACGCGATACACATGAGAATCCACGCCGCCCAGGCAGGCCAGGCACGCGCCCCCATCGCCAGGGCGAATAGTGGCGGAACGAGATAAATCAGGAACATGCCGGCTATCGTGCCAGCCAGCAGGAGGGGCGAATAACGCAATTGCGTAAACGCCGTGCGCGCGATCATGTTCCAGATGTCACGCCACGAATCGTACGGACGTAGCGACTCGCTCGATTCCGCCAGATCCAGACGAATAGGCCTCGCATTGCCTTTACCGCGACGATGCTTGATACGTTCAGCGAGGCTGCAATCGTCGATGAGTTCATGCCGGATCGATTCGATACCGCCCGCTTCCACCAGCGCCGAACGTCGCACGAGCATGCATCCGCCCGCCGCGCCCGAAGTCGCCTTCTTGACGTCGCTTACCCACGCGAACGGATAGAGCTTTGCAAAGAAGAAGACGAACGCAGGAATCAGCGCTTTCTCCCACAGCGAATCGCAGCGCAAGCGCACCATCAGTGAAACGAGATCGCGGTCTTCGAGAATGGCACGCGCAACGAGCTGCGTGGCGGCATCGGCCGGATGATGGATGTCGGCGTCTGTCAACAGCAGAAACTCGGCGGGAAGGTCGAGCTCCGCGACCGCGTCGATGCCCTGCGACTGCGCCCAAACCTTGCCTGACCAGCCTGGTGGCAGCGGCTTTGCGGTCAACACGGTCAGGCGGTCCTGAAGATCGAGGTCACGTGCCGCGGCCACGGCAACGGCCGCCGTACCGTCCGTGCTATCGTCATCGATGACGATGACGTGGAAAGCACCCGCATAGTCCTGCTTGAGCAAAGAACCGACCGCACGGCCGATGACATCGGCTTCATTGCGCGCCGGCACGACCACCACCAGCGCGGGCCACGCACCGCCACGGCTGACTTCGTCGTTGCCGATGGCCTTAATGGTGGTCTCAGCAAGCGCGCGCGCTGGCCGCACGCGCCAGAACCCACCGCGAGCCACCAGCAAAACAACCCAGATAAGAAGAGACAACCAGGCAATTAATGGCGAGGAAAGAAAATTGGTCATGATCAAGTGTTGATCGAAGTCGTTGAAGCCGCCGCAATCCGCTCCCGGCCCTGTATTACGCCAAGTGTATGGCAACTTCCGCCCCAACTCGGACCTTCGCACCTAATATCGAATTCGCCCCAAAGCGGACATTTTTATTTCGGGATCGATCAACCAGCGTAGTGCGCTTTGGGGATCGTTCGACGTCTTAGTAAAGCCATCTAATCGGTATCAGTTGAAACAAGTACCGTAACTATCTGGAGACCTTTATCAATCAACACCGTTGTGCCATCCCAAGCAACGTCAAAAAACCACGATGACCACGGCTTCCAGCATTGAAAAACTAAGACATCGTTGAATCGATCACCGAATAGAGAATCAGCAACGCGTCCACCCAATGTTTTCGCTTCTCTAGGCGTACCCTCAAACTTTTCATATGCACCACCAACGACCAGGGTGCGAGCGAGTTCGCCGTCAAGGATAAGTGAACTACTCCACTCAAACTTTGCAAGTTCAGCAGTGTCCACGTTTTTAGCTACCTCAGGGAGTGCGTTCGCAAACGCTGCGTGAGACATTAGCCTGCGAAAGAAATCCATTTCGTCCCAACGGTTACGTGTCGCAAACCAGTCAAAATCTTCGTTGCCGTTGATATGAAATCTGGCAATGAATGCACCACCATTTGTGTTGATACGACGAAGCTCTGCTAGATATTCCTCTACAGCAGGGAACGTCTCTGATAGCACCGTAATGTCTACAGAATCCCAAAGGCGCGCAATCTGCTTAATGCTCGGTCTTTCCTGCTTCCAATTGACATCAATCCAGCTCATTTTTCTCTATGGGTAGTTTTCTTCGGACGGTAAACTTCCGATTCTGGCCGTATGTTCAATCAAGCTTTGCACCATGCTTCTTCAAAAGTTCAGCAATTGCTTCCAATCCAAAGTCTTCCTGCGCGTGCCATAAAGGTGTCGTAGTTGAATCGTCGCGCTGTGGCTTGTTGCAGTCCGCGCCTTGGCGCAATAGCGCCTCGACGGCATCAATGTCACCAGCAAATATTGCCAACAACAGTGGTGTCATCCCCAGTTCATCGTACTCATTTATTGCGTCAAGCTTGACCTGCATTGAAGTCCTCCATGCTTTCGAAGCGGCTGCTGATGGCCGACTGCGGTGTAATGCAGAACTTTCATCGAGTCGGACATCAGGTAAGTTCTATAGCTTCCGCATCATTTCCAAGGCTGGATCCGCATCGCCGCTACGTGTTCAATAGCTACTCTCTTGGTCACAACTGTCCATCCGTGATCTTTTACTAGGTCCAGTATTACGCGGCACTTTTCAAGGTACTGAAGGGCAAGCTCGTGGTCACCCGCATCGGCCAACTGATTAATTGCAGAATTTGCCCAGGCTATCGTGCATGCGAGTCCCGCCCGGGCGTCCAAAAAGTGAACGTCAGTTGGCCCTCTAGCGAGGTCGCTTGCAACAACATTGAAGATTTTTCCGTATTCAGACTGTGCCACTTGCTTACCCAATTTCTCTGGACCTGATAAAACAAACGTGTTGTTAAGGGGCCGCTTGTGGCCGAATCCGGCTTCCAATGCTCACTTTGTCAGGAGATATGAGAAGCGCTCGGCTAGCATACCCCACTGCTTTTCGGTGCCATCGGTAGCAGTTGCATTAGCTGAACACTTTTCAAGAATTTCCAGGCATCTTGGCTTCGACAGCGTGATGTTGCCACTCGCCATAAAGGCATCCATCCCGCACCTAGCTCCAGCCAAATAGACGTCCAGGTACTCAACGCCGCCTCTTTCCAGAAGCTCTTGAGCGAGACTGGATACGACCATGTTCACTCCCCAAGCTTCTTTTGCAAAAAGTGTCTCCGCTTTGTAGAGCGCTGCAATCAGAGGTAATGAAAACGCGTCTTTCTCATCTTCAAAATAGCCGCATACGTTTTGGCGAAACAGCATGTTTGAATCGACGAACTCGTTAGCATGCTTTCCATTCCAGGCAAAAGCGATCTTAGGCTCAGCCTCTGGCGTATAAGTTCGAACAAAATCTTTCACAGCAACCATAGATTTCTCATTTCAAGTTGGCCAATTTTTGACCGGCAGCTTCTGGCCGATTTCGGTCCGCGTGCTTACGAAGACCTTTATCCTTCATCATAAAAGATAAAGACACGAGAGCTGTCGGTCTTAACTCGAACACCATCAACCACGCGCTCATCATTCGATGGAAGGAACTCCTTAAGGCCGCCTTTGCCGTTGACCATACCACCATTTCCATAGACGGCCTCCTGCAACAGCGATACTGCAAAGTCGTACATTGCTCGGCGTGTGGAAAAATTAAGGCAGATGTCCTTATTAGCTACATTGACCGACGCTGAAAGAAAGTGATGCATGCCTTTGGCCACTTCTGGCGAGCCAACTTCATCACCGGCAGGCGTAACTGTAATTGTATTTGGGAGCTGACTTTTTATACTCATTTTTAGCGTTGTCATCATGAACTTCGTTTCCCAGGCGGCTGCTCCTGGCCGTTATACGCCGAATCCAGGCCGAACTGTGATGACATGGAAAGGACCAGGTTGTGGTAATAAGTGGAAGAAGGTCTCGTTGAACAAAAATGTCACGGCTATTAGTCCCATGCCGATCAGACCAAGCCCTAGTATCACCCAGCGAATAAGATTCTCGATTTTTCTTTGAAGTCGGCAGATATATTGCACGCCCAGCTTCCCAAGAAATGCCCAAAAGAAGAAATTAAGCACTAGCGGGACGGCGTATATGTCTTTCTCTAACGAAACTGCAATGCCTCGCGAATTCCAAGGAAAAGGAAACCCAAAGTAAGTTGTTCCTGCTCCATCCAATGACAAGTCATAATTCAGAGACAAAAAATACAGCGACGCGAACACGAGCGCCAATATAAAAATACCATCCTTCGTTTTCATTCGATTAACCACGTTCATCTTGCTAGGTCGGCTTCTGGTCGTCAGCCGAAGTGAACCTGTTCTTTGAACACAACGAACTTGCTTACTCCAACTACCGATTCGATGGACCAAGGCTTTTCTGTGTTGACTCGAATAACGTCCCGTCCTTTGTCGTCACGCCATTCATCTTCAATGGTGCAATCAATGTATCCTGGCTGAGGAAAGTGGCTTTCAGCCCTAAATTCGCTCTTACTCACCACAGGCACCTTCTCAACGAATTCATGCCGTACACCGTCAGCATCGATGAGAGAACATCCCACAAATTGTGGGAAGTGATCGTCAACAATTTGCTCAATCCGCACTACCAAACTAACCATTTTTTGAATCCACGCTTACGATTTCAAATTTGACCAGGGGCCGCTGCTGGCCGTAGGTAGTCTTAGTTCTTTCGAGACATCGGCGCTGGTAGCTTGTTGACCCAGGCGATATATTCCTCCAGCTCACGTTTCACAGAGTTGGGGCCAAGACCTGAATTCGAGCGACTTGCTGACTCGGCGGCAGCCGCAGCCCGCATTCGCCAGTACACTTTCAAGCACTCCAAGTCATTCGATAAGATGCATTTTTCCTCTAACCGCACGAATGTCGCGTTCACGTACGCGCTCCGTCCTACAGCTCGGTTGATTCCAGCATCATAGACAAAATAACTCCAAGCTCCCAGAACTAAAAGGCAAATCAAAAGCTTAAATGTTTTTCGAGAAGCTATCATTTACTGGCCATCTGATGTTGAGCATAGCGGTTGAAGTCTAGCGCGAAGGTCTGCAACTGGCCGCAATCGGCAATCAGTGCTATCTATCGCCGTTCAATTCGTTAGCTTTTTCCAATGCGGCCTCTCTATTTTGAAATGGCCCGACTGTGTGGCACCTGTAGTTCGTCAACGGGAACCAAAGTAATGTGGGAATCGAACGCACATGCCACTTGTCGGCCTTCCGCCACTGTAAAACCCACCACTTCAAAAACATCAAGATCTCCAAGTGTCTGCTGCTGTCCGGAAACGGCAGCCGCCAAGACATCATTGCGCGGACCAGCGAATATCGGGAGTTCTTGCCTGTGCCGGCAGCCAATATGCCAGGACGTCAAGCGCCTGCGCTAAAGATATGCCAGTCGAGATAAACCCTCGATGGTCATGGGCAGTGATTGTAGCTTGCCCTTCCGGGTCAACTTCGCAGTTGAAGTTGCCAAAGTCGACGCCATCACCAAGACAGGCGACAAAAATTTCCGAACAAGGTTTCAGATTTTCCTTCGCAAACTTAAGCACTTGATCGACCTCTTCCAACCGCTGCGTCAATCGAACAGCAGCATTCCCGAAACTTTCGTATTCAATTCTGTAATGGGCGCCAGGTCTCATATCATTTGACTTACATTGCTCATGGTCTGCTCGTGGCCGGTGTGCGTCATCGGACACTGTACTTCTCAGCAAGTGCCTCTTGCCAATCTTGGAGAACACTTACAACCCCAAGGGCGTCCTCTGTAGTTCCTCTCAGACCCATTCTATTCACAACGATATCTGTCAGATGCTGCGCGATGATATCCGCCGCTGCCTTGTCTTTCACAAGCTGGAATACGCCCGGTAAGTAGGAGTAATATTCGTCGCGCGCCTGGGGATTCCCAGACACGCCAATAGGGTCCCAAATGTAGTGCAGAACTTCATCCACCCTATGGTAAAGCTCCTCGTCCTTTGGCTCTAGTTGTATGCCCATGAAAATTCGTTTCGCTTAAATATTGACCGGCGGCTATTGGCCGTGCGCGGTCGCCTTTAAACGAGCTACGCGCAACCAGTAATCTATGCATCTTCGACGTAGATGCGGGAATAGTTTCCAAACTCAGTGTCGACTAGGTCTCGCTCAATCACGGTCTTGGCGAGATCGGAATCAATGACATACGCACAAACCTCCATCGTCCCGCTGCCGATGCTGCCACCATCGCACGAGCCAAGCCCTGTCCAACCCAACGTCTCGTTCAACCGCTCTTCCAGGCGATGGCGCTTTTCGAGATCCTGCGCGTCTCCCATACCTGCAACTGAGTACTCGATAATCAAAGCATGGTGTTCGTCGAAGTCAATTGAATGAAATCCCTGCTCAGATCGAGCTGTAATTTCCTTCAGCAGAGTCTTCTCGGCTTTCAAAAAGAAGCGCGACCGCACGGCTTGCGACTCACCACGGGAACCGAGTTCACCCCAGTGGATAGTATGGCTTCCATCGCCATTCTCCCAGGTCTCCCAGTATTCTTTTTTTGCATCTGTGAACCGATAAAGCTTTTGCAAAATAACTCCTTCTCAGCGGGAGCGCGAACAACCGCATTTGGCCGGTTTCAATTCACTACATATTCTCATGAAACATGCTGTCATCAACGGCGGCTTTTGGCCGATACCGACTGACTAGGATTGCGCTTCCACCCAGATTACAGCATCTGGATGATGTTCTCGGATTGTGTCGACTGCGCCTGCGATGTCGTCAACATCATCTATAGAATAAGTAAAGCGTGAAACAGCTGATCTGGTAAGCGATTCAAACTCACCTTCCGACATCGCGTCAGCACCGCACCAGACAGTCGCGCCAGTTTCAACGCCGGCTTGCAACGCTTTTTCAAGCCCATGCTTTGAAATCGCCAAGTAAACCGTTTCCATCAATACTTCCATTTTCAGTGCGTCCGTTTATGGCTGCGGATTCAACCGGTCGACGCAACACTATAAACTGCTTTGGCAGGAGGAGTGTTGCGATGAAAAACAAGCCTCGGATTCATTACACTGAAAGCCAGAGAGCAATGATGTGGGAGCGCTGGCGGCAAGGTGATTCTCTCCAGCATATCGCTCAAATGTTTGGCCGAAGTCACTCATCGGTACAGGGTATTCTGGCCGTCACCGGTGGCATTTGCCCCGCTGAACGGTGCCGCTCCCGGTTGGCACTGACCTCATCCGAACGAGAAGAAATATCACGTTCCTTGGTGGCGGGAGCATCCCTTCGGTCCATCGCGGCTTTTCTTGGCAGAGCACCTTCGACGATCAGTCGGGAAATCAAACGTAACGGTGGGCAGGCATGCTATCGCGCGAATCAAGCCGACAGGTGTGCCTGGGACCGAGCAAGGCGTCCGAAGCGCTGTAGACTGGCAGTGAACTTGGAGCTGGCTAACATTGTGGCCGAGAAACTCCAACTGCAGTGGTCTCCCGAGCAAATTGCCGGTTGGCTCAAGCACACTTACCCTGGCGATGAGGCGCATCAAGTGTCACACGAGACAATCTACCGCAGCCTCTATATCCAAGCTCGTGGCGCCTTGAAGAAGGAACTGCTTGAGCATTTGCGACGCACCAGGGCCATGCGCCGCTCTCGCCATCACACCATGAAGACTGAGGATCACGGCCGGATCAGCGATGCGGTGTCAATTAGTGAACGCCCAGCCACAGCGGAAGATCGAGCCGTGCCTGGGCATTGGGAAGGCGACCTGCTATTCGGCAGCCATAACAGCCAGATCGTCACATTGGTTGAGCGCAAAACGCGCTATGTGATGCTGGTGAAAGTCACGGGCAAGGATACCGAAACCGTTGTGAATGCCTTGATCCAGCACGCCATGAAGCTGCCACAGGAACTCTACAAGTCGCTGACGTGGGATCGAGGTAAGGAGTTAGCTGATCACAAGCGCTTCAAACTGGCCACCGACATTCAAGTCTATTTTTGCGACCCGCAGAATCCTTGGCAGCGTGGATCAAACGAGAATACTAATGGCCTGCTGAGGCAGTATTTCCCTAAGGGCTTGGATCTGTCGAATTACTCTCAGGGGCAACTGGATGCCGTGGCTAATCGCCTAAACGAGCGGCCGCGAAAAACGCTAGACTACGAAACGCCGGCTCAACGATTTCACCAGTGTGTTGCGTCGACCGGTTGAATCCGCAGCCGACCGCAGCCGATCAAGGGGCTGGGTTCTACGCTATCGATGCTCCGCGAAGCGATTTGGAAATAGCACATCTTGAACGTCCTGCAGAAGGTGCGCTCCCTTCAGTGCGTCACCACTGCGGTAAGCTTGATGAGCAGCTTCAAATTTAGCAGCCGCCAAGTCCATACTTTCCGCAGAGAGCTTATGGCCCAAATTCCTGACTCCACTCTTCAATACGAGAAAAGCCTGAGACAAGTCGTTAATTTCATCGCCCGTGAACGGACCTACACGAGGAAATTTCGACGGTGCGCTCAAGACCACAAACGAAATATAAGTGTTTAAATCAGACAGGCTGTCTAGCTTCATTCAAACTCCAGGCAATTCGTGCAACCACATAGCCATTAAGGACCCGACCGGCTGCTGATGGCCGGTCTCGGCCTAACGTGCTTCCGCAAAAGTGCTAACGCATTTCTGTATGGTGGCCCTAAGGCGCCTGTAGTCAAGACCTTTAGGAATACGTAACGGACGCTCGGGCAACTTCTCCGCAATCAACCGACTTAGGTAGCCGACCATATTTTCCTGTGCTACACGTAGAAGCGCCTTATCTTCGACAGGAACATGCAGAGCCAAGCAATGTTGTTC
>Ga0055537_1000856_pt1 | contig 14794 bp, 15 predicted proteins | sample Araplaol_mTSA_r2_2_FD_55027 | JGI IMG/M metagenome (GOLD analysis project Ga0055537, IMG submission 55027) | Arabidopsis root microbial communities from North Carolina, USA - plate scrape MF_Col_mTSA_r2 | ecosystem: Host-associated > Plants > Roots > Endosphere | place: USA: North Carolina
TTGGCATTGGCCATGGCGCGCGCCACGACTTCTTCCTCGCTCACGCCGAGCTGCGCCGCGAGGTCGAGGGCAACGCGGCGCATGGCGCGCTGCGAGAGCATCCACATCGCGCCGAAGCGATCCCAGGCGAGCGCGGCTTCCTCGGCCTTCTCGCGGTCGGCCAGGATCTCGGCGAGCGGCTTGGCCAGCACCGCGTCGAGCGCTTCTACCTTTTCGGTGAGCGCCTCGTTGCGCTCGATGACTTCCTCCAGCGTGGGGCNGGCGCTTTCNGGCTTGGCCTTGGGTGGTTCCGGAGGCGGGATNAATGCGGCCTCGGCATTCGCGGGCACGATCTGGAGCTTGTCGGAGAGATTGGTCATGATTTTTCCGCCTGGGTTGGCNCCGGCTGGNTCTTCTTGTTCGACATCGCGGTCGCGCGCAGGCCCGGCAGGTCGAGCACGCGCAGCCCGCCGTACTCCACGCGGATCAGCCCCTGCGCCGANAGCGCGTTNAGCGCCTCGTTCACGCGCTGGCGCGAGAGGCCGACGAGGTAGGCCAGTTCCTGCTGGGTGATNCGCAGNACTTCGCCCACGCCCGGNTACAGCACCGGNTTGAACAGCGACACGAGGTTGCGCGCCACGCGCGCGTCGGGGTTGTTGAGCCGGTCGATCTCGAGCGCNGCGATGAACTGGCCCAGCCGCTCGTTGAGCTGGTTCATCACGAAGCGGTTGAAGCCGATGGAATGGTCGAGCAGCCAGTGGAAGCTGTCGGTGGGCAGGCCGGCGATGAGGCTGCGCCGCAGCGCCTGGATGTTGTAGCGGTAGGGCTCGCGCTTCATCACCGTGCCTTCGCCGAACCAGCCGCCGGGCGGCACGCCGGTGTAGGTGACGGAGCCGCCGTCGGCGTTGTCGTTGCTCATCTTCAGGAGCCCCTCGACCACGCCGAACCAGTAGGTGGGCGAGCGCCCGACNCGGCAGACGAGGTCGCCGGGCTCGGCCTCGCCGACCACCAGCGCGGCCTCGGCGCGGCGCCGCTCGGCGGGCGTGAGCGTGGGCAGCCACGGAATGCCTTCCAGTTCCTGCGCGTTGGCTGCGCGCACCCGGTCCCTGATGGTCGAACCGCCGAGCGCGCTGTGGGTGGGATGGCCGTGAGGCATCGGGAAACTCCGGGGAGTAGTGTCCCTAGGATTGTCGTTGGAACGACAAGCGGGCGTCAAAGTGAGTCCTACGATCCGGCCACTGTGCAAACACCCGCCCCCACCTTTCCCCGTCTGCTGCTCGCGCACGCCGAGGCCCAGCCCGAGGCCCCAGCCATGCGCGAGAAGGACCTCGGCATCTGGCAAACCTGGAGCTGGAGCGCCGTCGCGCAGGAAGTGCGCGAGACCGCCTGCGGCCTCGCGAGCCTGGGCTTCAGGCCCTTCGACAACCTGGCCATCGTCGGCGCCAACCGGCCCCACCTGTACATGGCGGCGGTCGCGGCGCAGAGCCTGCGCGGCGTGCCGGTGCCGCTGTACCAGGACGCGGTAGCCGGCGAGATGGTCTTCATGCTGCAGGACGCCGGCATCGAGTTCGTGATCGTCGAAGACCAGGAGCAGGTCGACAAGCTGCTCGAATGCCGCGAGATGCAGCAGGGCAAGCAGCCCGGCATCCGCTACATCGTCTACGACGACCCCAAGGGCCTGCGCCACTACGACCAGCCCGGGCTCATGAGCCACGAGCAGCTGCGCGCGCTGGGCCGCGAGTTCGACAAGGCCAACGTCGGCTACTACGACCGCGCGGTGGCCAGCGGCGAAGCGACGGACGTGGGCGTGATCCTCTACACCTCCGGCACCACCGGCCGCCCCAAGGGCGTGTGCCAGACGCACGCGAGCTTCATCGCGGCGGGCCGTGGCGGCGTGGAAACCGACAGGCTCGGCCCCGGCGACAACATCATGAGCTACCTGCCGATGGCGTGGGTGGGCGACCACCTGTTCTCGGTGGCGCAGTGGCTGGTGGGTGGCTTCACGCTCAACTGCCCGGAGTCGTCGGAAACGGTGATGAACGACATGCGCGAGATCGGCCCGAGCTACTACTTCGGCCCGCCGCGCACCTTCGAGGGGCTGCTGACAGCCGTGTCGATCCGCATGGAAGACGCGGCGGCTCCGAAGCGCTGGCTGTACGCGAAGTTCATGGCGCTGGCGCAGCGCGTGGGCGCCGACATTCTCAACGGCGCGCCGGTGAGCATGGGCGACCGCCTGATGTACCGCCTGGGCGACCTGCTGATCTACGGCCCGCTGCGCAACGTGCTGGGCATGAGCCGCATCCGCGTGGCATACACCGCGGGCGCGGCCATCGGGCCCGACTTGTTCCGCTTCTACCGCTCCATCGGCGTCAACCTGAAGCAGTTCTACGGCCAGACCGAGACCTGCGCCTACGTGTGCCTGCAGCAGGACGGCAAGGTCAAGCTGCAGACCGTGGGCACGGCCGCGCCGGGCATCGAGCTGAAGATCGCCGAGACGGCGAGGTGCTGGTGCGCGGCGTGTCGGTGCTCAAGGAGTACTACAAGCGCCCCGACGCCACCGCCGAGGTGCTGGACGCGAACGGCTACTTCCACACCGGCGACGCGGGCGTGCTCGACAGCGAGGGCCACCTGCGCATCATCGACCGCGCCAAGGACGTGGGCCGCCTCGTGGGCGGCGCGATGTTCGCGCCCAACTACATCGAGAACAAGCTCAAGTTCTTCCCGCAGATCAAGGAAGCCGTGTGCTTCGGCAACGGCCGCGACGAAGTCTGCGCCGCCATCAACATCGACTACGAGGCCGTGGGCAACTGGGCCGAGCGCCGAGGCCTGGCCTACGGTGGCTACGTCGACCTGGCCGGCAAGGCCGACGTGCTCGCGCTGGTGGCCGAGTGCATCGCCAAGGTGAACGCCGACCTCGCCGCCGAAGACGGCATGGGCGAGACGCAGATCGCGCGCTTCCTCGTGCTGCACAAGGAACTCGACCCCGACGACGACGAGCTCACCCGCACGCGCAAGGTGCGCCGGGGCTTCATCGCCGACAAGTACGCGGTGCTGGTCGACGCGCTCTACGGCGGCANGNNNGAGCAGTTCATCGAGACCCAGGTCAAGTTCGAGGACGGACGCACGGGCGTGGTGAGCGCGACGCTGAAGATCGTCGAGGCGAAGCGGTTCGCGCCGTTGGNAAAGGCGGCGTGAGATGAATGCACTCGAATTCGGACAGCCGAACGCAGAAGAAATACAAAAACTACGCAGAAGTCGCAGAGGGAATCGGATGAACTTTTCATGGTCTTCTTTCGCGACTTCTGCGAAACCTTCGCGACTTCTGCGTTCGGCTGTCCGCGTCCAGGAGCCCGTCCATGGCTAGAAAAACCGGCGACGTCATCCTGGACGTGCAGAACATCTCGCTGAGCTTCGGCGGCGTGAAGGCGCTCACCGACATCAGCTTCAACGTGCGCGAGCACGAGGTNCGGGCCATCATCGGGCCGAACGGCGCGGGCAAGAGCTCGATGCTGAACTGCATCAACGGCGTGTACTGGCCGCAGCAGGGCTCCATCACCTTCCGGGGCCAGACCTTCAAGCACATGAACTCGCGCCAGGTGGCCGAGATGGGCGTGGCGCGCACCTTCCAGAACCTGGCCCTCTTCAAGGGCATGAGCGTGCTCGACAACATCATGACGGGCCGCAACCTCAAGATGAAGAGCGGCCTGTTCGCGCAGGCGCTGCGCTGGGGACCGGCCGAGCGCGAGGAGCTCGCGCACCGCGAGTTCGTCGAGCACATCATCGACTTCCTCGAAATCCAGGCGCACCGCAAGACGCCCGTGGGCCGCCTGCCCTACGGCCTGCAGAAGCGCGTGGACCTGGGCCGCGCGCTCGCGATGGAGCCGCAGGTGCTGCTGCTGGACGAGCCCATGGCCGGCATGAACGTGGAGGAGAAGCAGGACATGAGCCGCTTCATCCTCGACGTGAACGACGAGTTCGGCGCGACCATCGTGCTGATCGAGCACGACATGGGCGTGGTGATGGACATCTCCGACCGCGTGGTGGTGCTGGACTACGGCAAGAAGATCGGCGACGGCACGCCGGATGAAGTNCGGAACAACGAAGACGTGATCCGGGCNTATCTGGGTGTGGAGCACTGATGGCCGCGCACGACCGCTTCCTGTCTTGCCCCCTCTCCCNCCTGCGGGAGAGGGTTGGGGTGAGGGTCGACGGCCTCATCACAAACGGCAGCATCTCCAACGCCGCTTGCCCTCACCCCTGCCCTCTCCCGCAAGCGGGAGAGGGAGAAAGAAACTGACCATGGGCTTTTTCCTCGAAACCCTCTTCGGCGGCCTGATGGTCGGCATGCTCTATTCGCTGATCGCCATCGGCTTCGTGCTGATCTACAAGGCCTCCGGCGTCTTCAACTTCGCGCAGGGCGCGATGGTGCTCTTCGCAGCGCTGGCGATGGCGCGCTTCGCCGAGTGGTTCCCGCAGTGGTTCGGCTTCGAAAGCCAGATCCTCGCGAACATCCTGGCCTTCGTCGCGGCCATGGCGGTGATGGTCCTCGTGGCCTGGCTCATCGAACGGCTCGCGCTGAGCAAGCTGGTGAACCAGGAAGGCATCACGCTGCTGATGGCCACGCTGGGCATCGCCTACTTCCTCGACGGCGTGGGCCAGACCATCTTCGGCAACGACATCTACAAGATCGACGTCGGCATGCCCAAGGAACCGCTGATGGTGCTGGAGAACACCTTCCAGGGCGGCCTGCTGTTGAGCCAGGAAGACCTGATCGCCGCGCTCGTGGCCGCGGGCCTCGTGGTGGTGCTGGCCATCTTCTTCCAGAAGACCGCCACCGGCCGCGCCCTTCGCGCGGTGGCCGACGACCACCAGGCCGCGCAGTCCATCGGCATTCCGCTCAAGCGCATCTGGGTGATCGTGTGGTCGGTGGCCGGCTTCTCGGCGCTGGTGGCCGGGATCATCTGGGGATCGAAGCTGGGCGTGCAGTTCTCGCTCTCGCTGGTGGCGCTGAAGGCGCTGCCGGTGGTGATCCTGGGCGGGCTCACTTCCATTCCGGGCGCCATCATCGGCGGCCTCTTGATCGGCGTGGGCGAGAAGCTCTCCGAGATCTATCTCGGCCCCATGTTCGGCGGCGGCATCGAGATCTGGTTCGCCTATGTGCTGGCGCTGGTGTTCCTGCTTGTGCGCCCGCAGGGCCTCTTCGGCGAAAAGATCATCGATCGGGTGTGAGATGAAGAACTTCGAATACGGACAACCGAACGCGGAAGAAATGCAAAAGCTGCGCAGAGGTCGCAGAAGAAAACCTCAAGATTTTCTGCATTCCTTCTGCGACCTCTGCGAGACCTTCGCGACCTCTGCGTTCGGCTGTCCGATCCCGCTTTCGACCTACTGACATGTTCTACAGAGAAAACGGCCAATTCAAGTCGAGCTACCGCGCCGACCAGCAGATCTTCCCGATCGCGCAGGACCGCCTGGCCATCCTCGTTCTGCTGCTCGTGGCGTTCGTGGTGGTGCCGCTGGGCGTGTCGGACTACTGGATGCGCGCCATCCTCACGCCCTTCCTCATTCTTTCGCTCGCCGCACTGGGGCTGAACATCCTCGTGGGCTACTGCGGCCAGATCTCGCTGGGCACCGGCGCCTTCATGGCGGTGGGCGCGTACGCGGCCTACAACTTCCAGGTGCGCATCGACGGCATGCCGCTCATTGCATCGCTGCTGCTGGGCGGACTGTGCGCGACGGTGATCGGCGTGCTCTTCGGCATTCCGAGCCTGCGCATCAAGGGGCTGTACCTGGCCGTGGCCACGCTGGCGGCGCAGTTCTTCACCGACTGGGCCTTCCTGCGCATCCAGTGGTTCACCAACAATTCTTCCTCCGGCTCGGTGAGCGTGGCGGGGCTCAACGTGTTCGGCGTGCCCATCGAGTCGCCGGCGCAGAAGTATCTTTTCTGCCTGATCTTCGTCTCGGTGTTCGCGCTGCTGGCCAAGAACCTGGTGCGCAGCGCCATCGGCCGCGAATGGATGGCGATGCGCGACATGGACGTGGCCGCCGCGGTGATCGGCATCCGCCCCGTCTACGCCAAGCTCACGGCCTTCGCGGTGAGCAGCTTCATCGTCGGCGTGGCCGGCGCGCTGTGGGGCTTCGTGCACCTGGGCGCGTGGGAGCCGGCGGCCTTCAGCATCGACCGCTCGTTCCAGCTGCTGTTCATGGTGATCATCGGCGGGCTGGGCTCGATCATGGGCAGCTTCTTCGGTGCCGCCTTCATCGTGCTTCTGCCGCTCCTGCTCAACCAGCTGCCGGGCTGGCTGGGCTTCTCGATTTCCACCGCGCTGGCCTCGCACCTGGAGACCATGATCTTCGGCGCGCTGATCGTGTTCTTCCTGATCGTCGAGCCGCACGGCCTCGCGCGGCTGTGGTCCACGGCCAAGGAGAAGCTGCGGCTGTGGCCCTTCCCGCATTGANATCCAAAGGTTCCCGTTAGTCAAAACCCGGCACCGAGGTGCCCACAAAGGAGACAGGCATGAAACTGAAATCGCTCGCTCTGACCGCCGCCCTGGTGGCCGGCACCCTCGGCGCCGCGCTTGCGCCATCCGTGGTCAACGCGCAGGCCAAGGAGCAGTTCTTCCCGCTGCTGGTGTACCGCACCGGCCCCTACGCACCCAACGGCACGCCCTGGGCCAACGGCAAGCAGGACTACATCAAGCTGGTCAACGCCACCGGCGGCATCAACGGCGTGAAGATCGCGTACGAGGAGTGCGAGACCGGCTACGCCACCGACAAGGGCGTGGAGTGCTACGAGCGCCTGAAGGGCCGCCCGGGTGTGGCGCTGTTCGACCCGCAGGCCACCGGCATCACCTTCGCGCTGACCGACAAGGTGCCCACCGACAAGATCCCGCTGATCACGCTGGGCTACGGCTTGGCCGCCTCGCAGGACGGCGGCGTCTTCAAGTGGAACTTCCCGCTGATGGGCTCCTACTGGACCGCGGCCGACATCCTGATCCAGCACATCGGGAAGAAGGAAGGCGGCATGGACAAGCTCAAGGGCAAGAAGATCGCCCTCGTCTATCACGACTCGCCCTTCGGCAAGGAACCGATCCCGCTGCTGCAGGAGCGCGCCAAGCAGAACGGCTTCGAGCTCTCGCTGATTCCGGTGACCGCGCCCGGCGTGGAGCAGAAGTCGGCCTGGCTGCAGGTTCGCCAGCAGCGCCCCGACTTCGTGCTGCTGTGGGGCTGGGGCGTGATGAACTCCACCGCCCTGAAGGAGGCCGTGGCCACCGGCTACCCGCGCGAGAAGATGTACGGCGTGTGGTGGGCCGGCGCCGAGCCCGACGTGAAGGACGTGGGCGCCAACGCCAAGGGCTACCACGCGCTGGCGCTGAACACCTCGGGCACGCAACCCAAGGTGATCCAGGACATCCTCAAGCAGGTGCACGACAAGGGCCAGGGCACCGGTCCGAAGGACGAAGTGGGCTCGGTGCTCTACACGCGCGGCGTGATCATCCAGATGCTGACCATCGAGGCGGTGAAGCGCGCGCAGGAGCGCTTCGGCAAGGGCAAGGTCATGACCGGCGAGCAGGTTCGCTGGGGCATGGAGAACCTCGCGCTCGACCAGAAGAAGCTGGACGCGCTGGGCTTCTCGGGCGTGATGCGCCCGGTGAGCACCTCCTGCCAGGACCACATGGGCTCGACCTGGGCGCGCGTGCACACCTGGGACGGCGCGAAGTGGGGCGACATGTCCGACTGGTACCAGGCCGACGAGCAGATCATCAAGCCGATGGTGAAGGCGGCCGCCGACAAGTACGCGGGCGAGAAGAAGCTGACGCGCCGCGAAGCAGCCGACTGTCAGTCCTGATGCGCTGAGCGAGCGTTCCGTGGCGGCTCGCGAGAGCCGCCATTCGCAAGAGCGGCGGGTATCGCACGTCGCCGTTCTTGCGAATGCTTCGGACCACACCATGAGCGAATCCAACATCCTCCTCAACGTCAACGGCATCGAGGTCATCTACAACCACGTGATCCTGGTGCTCAAGGGCGTGTCGCTGACGGTGCCCGACGGCGGCATCGTGGCGCTGCTCGGCGGCAACGGCGCGGGCAAGACGACCACGCTGCGCGCGGTGAGCAACCTGCTCGCGGGCGAGCGCGGCGCGGTCACCAAGGGCACCATCGAGCTGCGCGGCGAGCGCATCGAGGCGCTGTCGCCGGCCGAGCTGGTCAAGCGCGGGCTGATCCAGGTGATGGAAGGCCGCCACTGCTTCGCGCACCTGACCATCGAGGAGAACCTGATGACCGGCGCCTACACGCGCACCGACGGCAAGGCCGCGGTGCAGCAGACGCTGGAGAAGGTNTACGCGTACTTCCCGCGCCTGAAGACGCGCCGNACCTCGCAGGCGGCCTACACNTCNGGCGGCGAGCAGCAGATGTGCGCCATCGGCCGCGCGCTGATGGCCAACCCGACCATGGTGCTGCTCGACGAACCCTCGATGGGCCTGGCGCCGCAGATCGTCGAGGAAGTGTTCGAGATCGTGAAGGACCTCAACGCCAAGGAACGCGTGACCTTCCTGCTCGCCGAGCAGAACACCAACATGGCGCTGCGCTACGCCGACTACGGCTACATCCTGGAGAACGGCCGCATCGTGATGGACGGCGAGGCGAAGAGCCTTCGCGAGAACGAGGACGTGAAGGAGTTCTACCTGGGCGTCGGTGGCGCGGATCGCAAGAGCTTCCGCGACGTCAAGAGCTACAAGCGGCGCAAGAGGTGGCTGGCTTGACCGTTCCGACGTTTTCGCCGCGTTGCCATTCGGGGCGCGATCACGCCGACGGGGTACCTTGCTCCGCGAATGTCCCCCGCCCTTCGGGCTCCTCCTTTATTTCGCTGCGCAAGGCACCCCATCGACGTGATCGGTTCGGAGCTCTGGTTCATCGGCCGCACACCGACAGCGTGTCTTGTGCACAGGGTACCGGGTACTCCCCGCAGCGAAAGAAAGGAGGAGGCCGCAGGCCGGGGGACATTCGCGGAGGGGAGTACCCGGTGGCCTGCGCACGCACCCTGAACACATCAGCGTGGTTGAAGAACCGAATTGAAAGACAAAGGGTACGGACATGACCGACCACTACGACAAGCTCGAGATCCGGGACCCCGCCGAACGCGAGCGCGACCTGCTGGCCGCGCTGCCGAAGCAGATCGCTCAGGCGCAGACAGCGGCACCCGCCTTCGCGAAGATCCTCGATGGCGTGACGCCCGCCGACGTCACCACGCGCGAGGCGCTCGCAAAACTACCGGTCACGCGCAAATCGGAATTGCTCGAACTCCAGAAGGCGCGCCGTGCGGACGACCCCTTCGGCGGCTTCTCGTCGATCGTGCGCGGCCCGCGCATGCCGCGCGTGTTCGCGAGCCCCGGCACCATCTACGAGCCCGAGGGCGAGGCGCGCGACTACTGGCGCACCGCGCGCGCACTGCACGCGGCGGGCTTTCGCGGCGGCGAGCTCATCCACAACAGCTTCAGCTACCACATGACGCCCGCCGGCTCGATCATGGAAAGCGGCGCGCACGCCATGGGCTGCACCGTGTTCGCGGGCGGCACCGGCCAGACCGAGCAGCAGCTCGAGGCCATGGTCGACCTCAAGCCCGAGGGCTACGCGGGCACGCCGAGCTTCCTCAAGATCCTGCTGGAGAAGGCCGAGGAGAAGAACCTGAAGCTGCCGTCGCTGACCAAGGCTCTCGTCTCCGGCGAGGCCTTTCCGCCGAGCCTGCACGACTGGATCGCCGCGCGCGGCGTGAAGGGCACGCAGTGCTATGCGACCGCCGACCTGGGCCTCATCGCCTATGAAACCAGCGCGCGCGAGGGGCTGGTGCTCGACGAGGGCGTGCTGGTGGAAATCGTGCGCCCCGGCACCGGCGATCCGGTGCCCGACGGCGAAGTCGGCGAGATCGTCGTCACCACCTTCAACCCCGACTACCCGCTGGTGCGCTTCGGCACCGGCGATCTTTCCGCCGTGCTGGCGGGCACCTGCCCCACGGGCCGCACCAACAGGCGCATCAAGGGCTGGATGGGCCGTGCCGACCAGACCACCAAGGTGCGCGGCATGTTCGTGCATCCCTCGCAAGTGGCCGAGATCGCACGGCGCTTTCCCGAAGTGCAGCGCGCGCGGCTGGTCGTCTCGGGCGAGACGGGCGACGACAGGATGACACTGCAGCTCGAATGCGCGGGCGCGACCCCCGAGGGGCTGGAAGCGCGCGTGGGCGAGGCCATCCGCGAGGTGACCAAGCTGCGCGGCGAAGTCGTCGTGGTGGGCGCGGGCTCGCTGCCCAACGACGGCAAGGTGATCGAGGACGCGCGCAGCTACAAGTAGCGGCGATACAGCCCGCGCGTGGTGGCCCGCGTGAGCACCACCGTGAGCACGGTGTAGACCAGCACCAACGCCAGCGCGAAGCCGACGAGGCTGCCCGCGCTGTTGAAGCCGTGCATCCAGACCGCCATCGCCAGCCACGCGAGTCCGGCTGCGATGCACAGCACTTGCACCAGCACGAAGGCCAATACCGACGCTCCCACCGCCCTGAACGGCCGCACCCGCGAGAAGACCGGCGCGGCGCCCAGCCATGCACCCCAGAACGCGAGGCCGAAGGCCGCGAGCGGCGGCACCACCCAGGCGACCAGCAGCGCGGGACCGTCCAGGCCTTGCGTCATGGAACTCCATCGGCTCATGGCGGCGCCGCTCCACATCTGCAGCGACGCGAACACCGAGGCAGCCACCACCGCCACCGCACGGCGCGTCGGCGGCCCGCCTGGCACCTCGTCGGCCTGCACGTCCGCCGATCCGGCACGGGCGCCCCTGAGCGCGATCCAGGCCGAGAGCCAGATGCCCAGCACCAGCACGATCAGCTGAGCCACGGACTGCAGGAAAACGAACACCGGCATCGCCGCGCGCATCGAGGTGAAGCCCAGCGATTCATGAAAGCGCCCGCCCGGCATGAAGAGAAGCTGGAGGTCGTAGAGCAGCGGGCTCAGCGCGTAGAAGTTCAACAGCAGCACCACGACGTAGGCCGCGGCATAGCGCATGCGCGGCTGCGGCAGCCCCGCCACGCTGCCGGCGCCATGCCTTTCCAGCGCATTGCGCCCGTGGCACCACGCGATAGTCCCTGAGAGCACCCAGCCCATCGCGATGCTGCAGACCATCGGGATCCAGACGCCGGGCAGCGCATAGGCGCTGCGCAGCTGCTCGGATTCGGGCGAGTCGGGCCAGAGCCGGACGGCCATGTTGAGAAGCACCATCACGGCGTCGATGGCCACGGTGATGAGCGCGAGATCGCGCGGCAGGCGCAATGCCTGCGACTGGAGGGGAGTCGCCGTCATGGAGGAAATACTTTCGCCTTTTCACGACGCAGGGTGCGGCCTGTGCGGCCATGCCCTGCGGAAAAGGCGAGCGTATCGGATGGCGGTGTGCGCCCCCTGTAGGCTCAGTGCGCGAGTGCGGCTTCGCCCGACTCCTGCGGCTCGGGTCCGATGTAGATCGACTGCGGACGGATCAGCCGCCCCTTCTTCATCTGCTCGCGCGCATGCGCCACCCAGCCGCTCACGCGGCCGGCCGCGAACACGCAGGTGAAGCTCTCGCGGCCGAAGCCCAGGGCTTCCAGCAGCAGCGCGGTGTAGAACTCGACGTTGGTCTCCAGCGCTCGGCCCGGCTTCTTCTCGCGCAGGATGGCGAGCGCGGCCTGCTCCGCCGCCTCCGCCAGCGCGAAGCGCGCCGCGTTCACGCTGCCCTCCTCGCCGAGCCGCCCCAGCGCGCCCTTGAGCGCGTCGGCGCGCGGATCGCGCACGCGGTAGATGCGGTGGCCGAAGCCCATCAGGCGCTGGCCTTCCGCCACGGCCTGCTCCAGCCATGCGCGGGCATTGGCGGCACTGCCGATGGCATCAAGCGCGTCGAGCACCGGCCCGGGCGCGCCGCCGTGCAGCGGCCCCTTCAGCGCGCTGATGCCCGCGAGCACGGCCGATGCGAGCCCGGCCCCGGTCGATGCGACCACGCGCGCCGCGAAGGTCGATGCATTGAGTCCGTGGTCGCACACGGTGACGAGGTAGGTGTCGAGCGCGGCGCTCTGCGCGGGCGTAGGCGAGCGGCCATGCAGCATGCGCAGCATGTCTGCGGCGTGCGGCAGTGCCTCGTCGGGCGCCAGTGCGGGCACGCCGAGGCGCCAGCGCATCACGGCGGCGGTGTAGACGGCCGGCGCGGCAACGAGGCGCAGCGCGGTCGGCAGGTCGTCGCCGTCGGGCAGGCGGGCTATCAGCGCGCGCACGGCCTCGATGGGCGGCATGCGGCGCAGCAGTGCGTCGTCGTTCGGCTGCAGCAGCTCGAAGGCCTCGCGGCGCGCACGGCCGATGGCGCGACGCAGAGCCGAGGCGGCAGGCAGCGTGTCGAAGAAGCCCTCGAAGAGCAGGTGCACCACGTCCTCGTAGCGCCAGCGCTGCGCGATCTCATCGAGTTCATGGCCGCGGATCACCAGCCGCCCCGCCGCGCCATCCACCTCGGACAGCACGGTATGCGCAGCCACCACGCCTTCGAGGCTGCCATCGTCGTTGTTCATCGCTCTTTGCTCCTGGTTGTCACGATGGCATCGATTCTGGTCAGACGGATATTGACGTCAATCTTGATCTATTCTGTCAACATGACCATCAAGAAGACGCAGCCGCTGTGGCTGCCCGCGGCCGACGCGCTCGAACTGATGCAGGTGCGTCCGCAGACGCTCTACGCGAGCGTGAGCCGCGGCCGCATCCGCGCCAGGCCGGACGCGGCCGACCCGCGCCGCAGCCTCTACCACCGCGACGACGTGCAGCGCGTAGCCGCACGCGCGAGAGGCAGGCGCAGCGTCGAGACGGTGGCGAGCGAGGCGATCCAGTGGGGCGAGCCGGTGCTGCCATCCGCGGTATCGACAGTGGCAGATGGACGGCTGCTGTATCGCGGACAGGACGCCTGCGAACTCGCAGCGCAGGCCACGCTGGAAGACGTGGCGGGGCTGCTGTGGCAAAGCGCGCCGCCGCGCTTCCACACCGCCGCCTCGCCTTCCGATGCGCAGGGCTCGCATGAACACCCCTTGCAGGCCGGACTGCTCGCGCTGGCAACGCGCGCCGGCTCGGACCTGCCCTCGCGCGGCCGCTCAGCAGGCGTGTTGCAGGCCGAGGCGGCAGCGGCGATCGGCGCATTGGCCGATGCCATGCTGCGCACCGCGCCACCACGCGCCGACACACCCATGCACATGCGACTGGCCGCCGCATGGCGCCGTCCGCGCGCGGCCGACTACCTGCGCCGCGCGCTGGTGCTGCTGGCCGACCACGAACTCAACGCCTCGACCTTCGCGGCACGCGTGACCGCATCGACCGGCGCCTCGATGGCGGCCTGCCTGCTCACCGGCCTTTCGACACTCACGGGACCGCTGCATGGCGGTGCTTCCGCGGCGGTGCAGGCGCTGATGCGCAATGCAGCCGACGCCGGTACCGAAGCCGCCGTGCGTGAATGGCTCTCGCACGGGCGCCCGCTGGCTGCGTTCGGGCATCCGCTCTATCCGGCGGGCGATGCGCGCTGCACGGCGCTGCTGGAGCACATCGCGCTGCCGCCCGAATTCGCGCAGCTGCGCGACATCGGCGAGAGACTGCTTGGCGAAGCAGTCAACATCGATTTCGCGCTCGCCGCGCTCGCGGCCGTGCACGAGCTGCCGGCCGGCGCGCCGCTCATGCTGTTCGCGCTCGCGCGCAGCGTGGGATGGACCGCGCACGTGCTCGAGCAGCAGGCCGCGGGCCAGCTGATCCGCCCCCGCGCGCGCTACACGGGCCCGATGCCCGCCACGGCGGAAGCGGCGCCGCTCAGTGAGCCACCGGCTCCCGCGCGTGCTCGAAGAGCTTCGTCATCTCGCGGTTGAAGGCGGGAATGTCGTCGGGCTTGCGGCTGGTGACGAGCTTGCCGTCGACGACGACTTCCTTGTCGCTCCATTGCGCGCCCGCGTTCTTCAGGTCAGCCTGCAGCGAAGGCCACGAAGTCATCTTGCGGCCCTTGACGCCGCCGGCGTCGATCAGCGTCCATGGGCCATGGCAGATCGCCGCGATGGGCTTGCCGGACTCGACGAAGGCACGCACGAAGGCGACTGCCTTCTCGTCGATGCGCAGCGTGTCGGGGTTCACGACGCCGCCCGGCAGCAGCAGCGCGTCGAAGTCGTCGGGCCTGGCGCTCTTGAGCGGCACGTCGACCGCGAAGCTGTCGGCCGGATCGTGATGGTTCCAGCCGCGCACGCTGCCCTGCGCGGGCGAGACGATCCGCGTCCGCGCGCCGGCGTTGTCGAGCGCCTTGCGCGGCTCGGTCATCTCGACCTGCTCGAAGCCGTCGGCCACGAGGATGGCGACCTTCAATCCATCGAGCGACGAGGATGACGCCGTGGTGGTCGATGCAGTGGTCGATGGGGTGGTATTGGACATGGGTGAAATCTCCTTTTGAACCTTCACCCTAGGTCTGCCCCGCGCAGGCCGCATCGTCCGTCGCCGGCTCCGCCTGTCGGACAGTTCGACGGCCGGCAAACTTCTCTTACGAAGAGTGGGCCTGCTCGCTACTTGCCGAGGCCCGACCGCTTCACGCCGCCGCAGAACCCCGTTCGCCAGGCACGGGTTTGAAAGCCCCGCTGCGTGCCCCTCCAAGGTGCGCAAGACGGCCTTCGGCTAAGGGCTATTCGCTATAGGTCAGGTCCTGGTCAGCCCTTAAGATCGCGGCGTTTTTATTCCCCCCTTTCGGAGACGACATGAAGAAACTGTTCGCCCTCGCGGCGATTGCCGCCGCGGCCGTCGGT
>Ga0055537_1000909_pt1 | contig 13975 bp, 16 predicted proteins | sample Araplaol_mTSA_r2_2_FD_55027 | JGI IMG/M metagenome (GOLD analysis project Ga0055537, IMG submission 55027) | Arabidopsis root microbial communities from North Carolina, USA - plate scrape MF_Col_mTSA_r2 | ecosystem: Host-associated > Plants > Roots > Endosphere | place: USA: North Carolina
TTGCCCGCCGCATCCGGTGCTACCCGGACTGCCGGCAATATCAACATTTTTGGCAGTGGCGCTCCCTTCTGTGCCTGCGTGCCCGTATCCCTTTTTTCCTTNAGAACTCAGGAACCGTTCGGCCGAAGCGTCACCAGTCCGTTGAGCACCTGGTCCAGACCGCCGACCACCGAGATCTTGTCGATCCGNTCGGCCACGCGTTCCAGCGTTTCAAGTTCCTTCATCCGCAACGCNACNGGGTTGCCCTCCATCACCTTGGCGGTGTTCAGCAGCGAGCGCGTGGCCGCGGTTTCCTCGCGGCGACGGATCACGTTGGCCTGGGCCGACTTCTCGGCCTCCACCACCTGCGCAAGGATGGTCTTCATCTCNCCCGGCAGGATGATGTCCTTCACGCCCACGCTTTCCAGCACGACTCCCGAGCCTTCCAGCCGCTCGCGCACCTGCGCCAGCACGGTCTGGTCGATGGCTGCCTTGTTCTCCAGCAGCGCGTCGAGCGTCTGCTCGCCGACCGCGGCACGCAGACCGAACTGCAGCTCGCGGTACACGTGCTCCGCCGGCTTGGGCATCTGCGCCATGGCCTGCCGCACGTCGAGGAAACGCCATACCGCCGACAGGTTCAGCCGCAGTCCCACCTTGTCGCGGGTCAGGATCTCCTGGCCGCTCACTTCGGCGATCTGCGAACGCAGGTCCACGGAGGTCACCGACACCTGACGGTTGAAGCGCCAGAAACCGTGGTTTCCAGGCGGCAGCAAGGCCTGCATCTGCCCTTCGAGCGTCAGCACACCGGCATGGAACTCTGGCACCTGCACCAGCAGTACGCCCTCGAGCCCCTGCACCGCGCGCGGACGCAAGGCCACGCTCTGCAGCTTTGCCAGCAACTCGGCCGGCAGACGCGCATCGGCGGAAACATCGATCACGTCGATGCGCTGCTCGCGCAGCCCACGCCAGTAGAGCTTGCGGGTAGAGGGCGGCAGGATCTGCACAAGCACGCCCTCCTCATGACGCAGGCCGACCTGGGTTTCGCCCAGCGACACCTGCACGAACTCGCGTTCGACCAGCTCCGGCTCGCGTGCCAGGAAGTAGTCGGCCAGCTCGTGCTCGAACACCGGCTCGGCGAGCGAGAAGCGTTGCAGCTGGACGGTGTCGAAGCCCGCGAACACGCGGTGCTTTCCCGGTCCGAGCAGTCGCTCGAAGTCGCCGTTGCGCAGCAGCAGTGCGCGTTCGTTCTTCTTGATGGTGTATTGGTTGAAGCCCAGCATTCTTTTTCTCCTCTTTGTTCGGTTCGACTGTTCGTTTCGTTCTCGTCGGCCAGTCGTCATTCATCCATTCATTCAATCCAGGCCCTCGAAAGGGCAGGCGGCGGACACTGCGGCGGTCAAGGCCTGTCATGCGGCGGTCGCGCGGTTCGGTAGGTGCCTCCCGTCGTTGCATCGCAACGTCCTCACCTCCCTTGCCGTCGATGGCCACACGCAGTTCCTTGCCACGCACGCGGTGCGCAAGCCGCCTGCGCTTGGCACTGTGTCGCGCGCCGCAAGGCTTTGAGGGCCTTGCGCCGTCGCTCCGGTGTGCCGGGGCGGGGGGCTTTCGCCCCATCAGATGGCGGTGCGAGCACCGCCAGGGTTTTTCGCGGGAATCGAACCCACAACGCCGTGCGGTTGGCACGGTGCTCAACCATGAGCAGAACTGAAACAAGTTCAGTTGCCAGCCAGTTCAACAGCGGCATACCGCGAGCCCAAGACAGGATCTGGCCTGCGGCACCGGGCCGCTTTCACGCGGCACCTGCGAGCGGATGAACTGCATCCGACGGGTTGTCTATTGCACCCAGCGTGCCAGGCGACGGCGAGAGAGGCAAAAAAGCGTTCGAAACTCACGCAAGCCGTTGATATGAATAGACAAATTCTTCTTTATCGACCGGTGCACGTCATATTCGATCTGCTAGAATTCAACCGATTTCTATAAATTTAGCTAGATCTTTATTCATGAAGCCAATCGTCGTCATCGGCTTCCTCGGCACCCAGCTCGATGCCGGCCAGGGCGCGGGCCGCTGGAACAAGTGGCGCCCCACCGTCTCGCTCGCTCAGCACGAGGACATGGTCGTCTCGCGCATGGAGTTGCTCTACACGCTGCGGCACAAAGCGCTGGCCGAGGTGGTGAAGGCTGACATCGCCACCGTGTCGCCGGAGACCACGGTCAACCTCGTGCCGCTCGACCTGGCGGACCCCTGGGACTTCGGCGAGGTCTACACGCGCCTGTACGACTGGGCGCGCGGCTACAGCTTCGACACCGAACGCGAGCAGTACTGGACGCACATCACCACCGGCACGCACGTCGCGCAGATCTGCATGTTCCTGCTGTCCGAATCGCGCGTGGTTCCAGGCGTGCTGGCGCAGACATCGCCGCCGAAGAAGCAGCGAGAGGGCGAAGCCGGCAAGTGCACGCTGATCGACCTCGACCTGTCTCGCTATGACGTGATCGCGCGGCGCTTCGACGCGGAGCAGCGCGACGCGGTCGCCTTCCTGAAGAGCGGCATCGCCACGCGCAACGCGCGCTTCAACGCGCTGATCGACGAAATCGAGCGCGTGGCAGTGCGCTCGCGCGCGCCCATCCTACTGGTGGGGCCGACGGGCGCCGGCAAGTCCTTCCTGGCGCGGCGCATGTTCGAGCTGAAGCAGTCGCGCCACCAGATGACGGGACCTTTCGTCGAAGTGAACTGCGCGACGCTGCGTGGCGACGGCGCGGCCTCCACGCTCTTCGGCCACAAGAAGGGCTCCTTCACGGGCGCCGCCGCCGACCGCGCGGGCCTGCTGCGCACCGCGCACCAGGGAGCCCTTTTCCTCGACGAGATCGGCGAGCTCGGCCTCGACGAGCAGGCGATGCTGCTGAAGGCCATCGAGGAGAAGCGCTTCTTCCCCGTGGGTGCCGACAAGGAGGTGGAAAGCGACTTCCAGCTGATCGCCGGCACCAACCGCGACCTGCGCAGCGACGTGGCCGAGGGACGCTTTCGCGAAGACCTGTTCGCGCGCATCAACCTCTGGACCTACGACCTGCCCGGCCTCGCGCAGCGGCCGGAGGACATCGAGCCCAACGTCGACCATCTGCTGGCCCTCCACGCCGCCGAGAACAACCGCGTGGTGCGCTTCAACGCCGAGGCGCGCGCCGCCTACCTGCGCTTCGCGCAAAGCGGCGAGGCGATCTGGAGCGGCAACTTCCGCGACCTGTCTGCCAGCGTGACACGGCTGGCCACGCTGGCCGACGGCGGACGCATTCCGGTCGCGCTGGTGGAAGCCGAGATCGCGCGGCTGCGCTGGCTGTGGAAGCACGCGGGCGCCGTACCGCCCACTACCGAAGGCGTGGATCTCGATGCCCTGCTCGGCGAGGAACGCAGCGCAGCGCTCGACCTGTTCGATCGCCTGCAGCTCGAAGCAGTGGTGCGCGTCTGCCGTCAGTCGCGCAGCCTGTCGGATGCAGGCCGACAGCTCTTCCAGGCTTCGCGCGCGCAGCGCAGCGTGGTGAACGACGCCGACCGGCTGCGCAAGTACCTCGCCAAGCACGGCCTGGAATGGGGCCGGATCGCGAACGCCTGAGCTATCCTCCGCCGCCATGGCCATCTCCGCATTCGCCGTGAAGGTTCCCGCCGCCGAGCCCATGGTGGGCGATCTGCGCCGCCTCTACGACGCCACCGTGGCCCTCGGAGTGCCTGCACACATCACGGTGCTCGTTCCTTTCATGGACCCGGCGCGAATCACGCCCGAAGTCCTGGAGCGTGCGAGGCTGGCCTTGAATCGGACGACTTCGTTCTCCTTCACGCTGAACAGGGTCGGGCGTTTTCCGGAAACCGCGTACCTCGCGCCGGAGCCTGCGGCACCTTTCATCGAAATGACGCGAGCGCTCGTGGAAGCGTTTCCCGACTTTCCTCCGTATGGCGGCGAGCACGACAGCATCGTTGCGCATCTGTCGGTTGCGCATGGCAGTGCATCCGATGCGGATGCTGCGGCGGTCGAACTGCAGGCCCGGCTTGCCGCGTCGGGAGCCGTGCATGCGAGTTGCACGGAAGTCGCGCTGATCGAGAACTCGACGGGCAACTGGCGGGACATGCACGTCTTTCATCTGCAGCGTGCAATCCAGCCAATACCCTCCATCCGATAAGAACAACACATGTCAGAAATCTACATAAGCACAGACGTCGAATCCGATGGCCCCATCCCCGGCCCGAACTCGATGCTCAGCTTCGGCTCGGCCGCCTACACGGCCGACAAGCAACTCGTTTCCACATTCAGCGCCAACCTTCACACGCTGCCCGGCGCGCAAGCCGATCCGAAGACCGCCGCATGGTGGAAGACCCAGCCCGAGGCATGGGCCGCCTGCCGCACCGATCTGCAGGACCCGGCCCACGCGATGAAGAACTACGTGAACTGGCTCAAGGGCCTGCATGCGCGGCCGGTATTCGTCGCGTATCCGGCGGGCTTCGACTTTCTCTTCGTCTATTGGTACCTGATGCGGTTCGCGGGCGAGAGCCCGTTCAGCCATTCGGCGCTCGACGTGAAGTCGTTCGCGATGGCGATGCTGAAGCTCGACTACCGCGACAGCACCAAGCGCGCGATGCCGCGCCGCTGGTTCGACGCCGGCCTGCCGCACACGCACGTGGCGCTCGACGACGCCATCGAGCAGGGCGCGCTCTTCTGCAACATGCTCGCGGAAAACCGCGCGGCATCCGCCGGCGGACGGCTTTCATGAAGGGCGGCGCGCTGCGTCGGTGGTTCGCAAGGCTGGCGCTGTGCACGCTGCCGCTCATGCTGGGCGGCTGCGTGCAGTCGATGTTCTATTACCCGGACAGCGTGCGCTACGAGACCCCCGAGGCTCTCGGCATGCGCTACGAGAACGTGCAGTTCGCCAGCGCCGACGGCACACGCCTGAGCGGCTGGTTCCTGCCCGCCGAGAACCGGCAGAACCCGAAGGAGGCCAAGGGCACGGTGGTGCACTTCCACGGCAACGCGCAGAACATGAGCACGCACTGGCGCTTCGTGGCCTGGCTGCCGAAGCGGGACTACAACGTGCTCGTGTTCGACTACCGCGGCTACGGACAGTCGGAAGGCAAGCCAGAGCCCAAGGGCGTCTTCGAGGATTCGAACGCCGCGCTGAACTACGTGCGCTCGCGCAAGGACGTGGACCCCGAACGGCTCTTCGTCTTCGGCCAGAGCCTGGGCGGCACCAACGCGATCGCGGTGGTGGGCTCGGGCAACCGCGCGGGCGTGAAGGCCGCGGCCATCGAGTCGACCTTCTATTCCTACTCGTCGATCGCCAACGAGAAGCTCAGCGGCGCCGGCCTGCTGGTGAGCGACGAGTACGCGGCCTCGAAATACGTGGCGGCCATATCGCCCATTCCGCTGCTGCTGATCCACGGCACGGCCGACCAGGTGATTCCGCCCTCGCACTCCAAGCGGCTGCTGGCCGACGCGCGCGAGCCCAAGCGGCTGATCGAGGCGCCGGGCGCCGCGCATCTCGAACCGATGACGGCCCTGCGCTATGGCGCGGCCTACCGCAAGGCGCTGACCGAGTTCTTCGAGTCGGCACTGCACCCGCTACAGCAATGACGACTGCCATGAAGCATTTCGACGAAGCCGCCACCCGTGCGCCGCTGGCCTTCGACCGGCTGGTACCCGCGCTGCGCGCGGCCTTCGCGGCGGGCGCCCAGGTGCCGCCGCGCCACGTGCACGCCATCGACACCACAGCCGGCGCCAGCGGCAGGGGCACCGTGCTCATCATGCCGGCATGGAGCGACGCGGGCTTCCTCGGCATCAAGACGATCAACATCTTCCCTGGCAACAGCGAGCGCGGACTGCCCGGCCTGCATGCGACCTACGTGCTGTACGACGCGTGCACCGGCGTGCCGCTGGCGATGATGGACGGCAACGAGATCACCGCGCGCCGCACGGCCGCGGCCTCGGCGCTGGGCGCGTCGTTCCTGGCGCGCGCCGATGCGCGCCGGCTGCTGGTGCTGGGCACCGGCCGCATCGCACGCATGCTGCCCGCCGCGCATGCGAGCGTGCGGCCCATCGACGAACTGTGGGTGTGGAACCACCGGCCGGAAGGCGCGCAAGCGCTGGCCGCCCAATGGCGCGCCGAGGGCTGGAACGCGCGGGCGGCAACGGATCTGGAAGCCGCCGTGCGTCAGGCCGACATCGTGAGCTGCGCCACGCTGGCCACCTCGCCGCTGGTGCGCGGCGAGTGGCTGGCACCGGGCTCGCACCTGGACCTGATCGGCAGCTTCACGCCCGCGATGCGCGAAGCCGACGCCCGGTGCTTCGACGGCGCCCTGACCTGGGTCGACACCGAGGAGGCGCTGCAGAAATCCGGTGACCTGCTCGACGCGATGGCCGCCGGCACGCTGCGCGCGGAGGAGGTGCAGGGCACGCTGGCGATGCTGTGCCGCGGGGAGCACCCTGGCCGCACGAACGATGCCGGGCGCACCGTGTTCAAGGCCGTCGGCAGCGCGCTGGAAGACCTGGCCGCTGCCACGCTCGTGTGGCAATCAGGCGACGCCATCTAATACTTATGGCTTGTTTTCCGCTGTGTTTTCCTACATCCGGATACGTCTTGTAGCCAATAGCGCACGCAGCGCATCGCGAGTACCGTGCTCCTCACGCCATCGAATCGGGGGGCACGACATGCTGAGCACCGAACACAAAGCCAACATCCTGCGCAAGGCCGGATACACCGTGCCCGCAGGTCCGGGAAACCCCAACAGCCCCTACCAGACGGCCCAATGCTGGGCGAAAGCGATCGACACGCTCTACGTGACGTACGCCGCCAGCCGCGCAGCCAAGAGCCTGCGCGACGCGGAAGAGGCCCGGATGCTGGCGCTGCTGCAACTGCGCTCGGCCAAGGCCTGGGCCTGACGGCCCGTGCAGCCTCAGGGCTTCTTCTGCTTTTCGGGCGCGTCGCCGCTGCCGCCGCGCGAGAGCTGGCCCGCCTTCATGGCCTCGCGGTTCGCCGCACGGCGCTTGGCCGCGGCGGCCAGGCGCTCTTCCCTCGACATCTTCGGTGCGGTCGTCGCGCGCACCTCGCCCTCCTGCATCTGCGGCCCACGGGCGGCGGCTGCGCCATCCGCGCGGCGCTCCTTGCGAGCCTCGGCGCGCTCCGCCCTGGTGGTGGGCGCCGTGGGCCGCGCCTTGCCCTGCGCCGGATCGGCTTCGCCGGAAGACTGGGCGGACGCCACTTGCACGACCATCATCTGAGCCAGGGCCAGGCAAGCCGGCACGAGCATTTTTTTCATTGCGATGACCTTTCAGCACCCGCGACGGCACGGGGCCGGGGCATTGTGGTCAGGGTCCGGGGGCGGTGTCCACACCGGCAACCCGCATGCCGATGGAGCTTCAGTCCGTACGCTGGCGGTCGCCCAGATAGGCCAACACCAGCCTGAGGAGTTCGGTCCTCATCGCCGGAGCATCCAGGTCGCCGCGGCGCGCCGCCGCGTGGACCGCGCCTTCGACCGCGGACGAGAGCATGCGGGCTGCGATGTCGGCATCTGCGCCGTCTCCCGGCCCACCGCTTTCAACGACGAGTGCCCGGTAGCGGCGCTGGTATTCGGCCTCGAACTCGGGGTAGGTCGAGCGCGCGGCGAGCGGCACCTCGTCGACGAGCACGCGGTGCAGCGCCTGGTCGACCGAATGGGCGGCGATGACCCCGTCGACGAAGCGCTCCACGCGGCGCGAAAGCGGAGCCGAAGCGTCGACATCCGCATCGGAACCGTTCAACGCCGCCAGCACCTCGTCGAGGTGACGCTGCCGTATCGCCTCGGCGATGGCCAGCTTGTCCGGGAAGTACTGGTAGAGCGAGCCGACGCTGACGCCAGCCACCGCCGCGATCTCATTGGTGGTGAACCGCGCCCATCCGCGGCGCGCCAGAACGCGAGTTGCGGCCTCGACGATGGCGTCCACCGTGACGCGCGAACGCTGCTGCCGGGGCGCTTTGCGCATGGTCCTGCGCTGTGGGGGAATGCGAGTACCCAAGTTCGAGGCTCCACTCAAGAATGGGAGCGCACGCCAGGCGTGCGTTCAACTGTCCGAAGGGAGATTGTGATGAGTACGCAGACGCTTCTGGCCTCGCTGTTCCGCTACAAGGCCTGGGCCGACGAGGGCCTGCTGGCGGCCCTGGCCGATCTGGCGGCCAACGGCCCGGCCGACGAGTACCGCGCGGCCGCGCGCGTGTTCAACCACGGCCTCATCGTCGACCGCATCTTCGTCGCTAACGTGCAGCGCAAGGCACACGGCCACACCGCGACCGGCGCGCCCGAGCCGCCGCCGCTGGAAACGCTGGGCGAGGCGGTGCGGGAAACCGATCGCTGGTACATCGACTACGTCGCGCGCCTGAGCCCGCGCGAGCTGGAGGAAGGCATCGAGTTCACCTTCACCGACGGCGCGCCGGGCCGGATGTCGCGCGAGGAAATGCTGGCCCACGTGGCGACTCACGCGGGCTATCACCGTGGAGAAGTCGGCCGGATACTGACCCGGCTCACGGGCTCGTCGCCGCCGGACACCTTCACCGGCTTTCTGCATCAGGCCGAACCCGCGCGCCGCGCACGCAACGCATAGCGGCGGCGTCTCCCGTCTTCGGGGCCACGGCCCGCCGGCTTACTTGCCTTGTGCCGATTGCAGCACCGGGTTCTGCATGGTCGAGATGACCTTGCTGTTGACGCGCGAGCCGCTGGTCACGTTCTGGTCGGGCGCCGCGGCGGTGGCCATGGCTTCCTGGTAGACCTGCGCCGGGTCGCGGCTGGAGGTGAACGGGTCCGCGCCGCGCGAGCCGCGCGTCACGTTCTGGTTGGGCGCGTGGGCGGTCTCCACGGCCTGCCTGTACATGGCTTCGGCATCGGCCGTGGACGTGAACGGATCGGCGCCGCGCGAACCGCGCGTGACGTTCTGGTCCTTGGCGTGGGCGGCGGCGACGGCTTCGGCTTCGACGGCTTCGCGCGTGCGCTGCTGGGCCTGGGCGGGCACGGAAGCGATGGCGAGCAGGGCGAGCGCGGCAGCGAGGGCGATCTGGGAGGTCTTCATGGTTCGGTCTTTTCTGTGAGTTGTCTGTCGGTCCGTAAGAGGCTTGCCCGGGGATACGGGAAAACCCTGAGCGAGGCTATTCAGCGCAAAAGGCAGATCCGTGACGCCCCCGCCCCGGGCACCAGCTCTCGCGCGCGCCCTGCAGCCTCTGCGAACTTCTGTTAACTGACGCGGCCCGGTCCGCCCGTTTCCTGCGCCGCGAACGCACTTCGGGCTTGCGCGCGGACCATCGCTTCTGAGACAGTCGCCCGGGCCACACCCGGACCGCCCCCTGTCTCCATCGGAAAGAACGAAGGGAAAACCGCAACCATGGGAATGTTCGATTTCCTGAAGAAGAAACCCGCCATGCCCGCGACGCTGGAGGAAGGCATGGCCTCGCAGGCCAAGGACTTCGTCGGCGCCTTCTCGCAGCCCGGCGCGCCCATCGACGGCTCCCGGCTCGACTACACGGCCCCCTCGCTGGCGCTTGTCGACCGCGTGCTCGACGACTTCTTCAAGCAGCAGGCGCCGCTGCCGGACGATCTGCACTTCCTCGCATCGGCCTACGTCTTCGAGGTCGCGCGCCGCGAGTTCGGCGGGCGCTACCTGCGCGGCGACGAGGACAACCCCTTCGTGCTCGTCATCGGCGAGGGCGAATCGCAGGTCGGCGTGTGCGTGATGGGCAAGGTGCGCGGACGGGCCACCAACGGCCCCGAGGACGACCTGGGCTTCTTCTACGCCGGCATCGCGCCCACGGTGGCACGCGGCGTGCGCGCGACCATCATCTGAAGCCACGGCGCCGGGCCGCGGTCACAGCCGGCTGCTACCCGCCGCGCCCTGCTCCTTCGAATAATCCGGAAACGGCCCGCGCCCGGTGCGCCGGGCCGCATTCCAACCTCATCCGAAGGAGACAAGAGACATGGCGCGCAAGATCCTGATGCTCTGCGGCGACTACGCCGAAGACTACGAAACCATGGTGCCTTTCCAGGCCCTGCTGGCCGTGGGCCACACGGTGCATGCGGTGGCGCCGGACAAGAAGGCCGGCGACTGGGTCCACACCGCCATCCACGANTTCGAGGGNGCCCAGACCTACAGCGAAAAGCCNGGCCACCGCTTCACGCTGAACGCCAACTTCGCCGACGTCCGCCCCGAGGCCTACGACGCGCTGGTCATTCCGGGCGGCCGCGCGCCGGAGTACCTGCGCATGAACACCCGCGTGGTCGAGATCGCNCGNCACTTCCTGGCCGCCGACAAGCCGCTGGCGGCGGTGTGCCACGGCGCCCAGCTGCTCGCGGCCACGGGCCTGCTCAAGGGCCGCAAGGTGTCGGCCTATCCGGCCTGCCAGGTGGAGGTGGAACTTGCGGGCGCCGAGTACATGGGCATCCCGGTCGACCAGGCCGTGACCGACCGCAACCTGGTCACCGCGCCCGCATGGCCGGCGCACCCGGCATGGCTCTCGCAGTTCCTCGTGGTGCTGGGCACGCGCATCGAGCATTGAACTCCCGGCGGGCGGCGCGGCGCTACAGTGCGGCGTCGCCCACCTTCCTTCAAGCAAAGGAGACAGCCACCATGTGCGAAGTCTTCATCAGTGCCGATCCGCAGAGCTATGACGCGCGCACGCGCTCGGTGCGGCTGCACGGCGTCGTCACCAGCATCCGGCTGGAGAACCTGTTCTGGCAGGTGCTGGAAGAAATCGCGCGGCGCGACGGCATGGTCGTGGTGCAGCTCATCGAGCGGCTCTACGACGAGCTGGTGGCCGCGCGCGGCGAAGTCGGCAACTTCGCCTCGTTCCTTCGGGTGAGCGCCCTGCGCTACGAGGCGCTGCTGGCGCAGGGGCGCATTCCCGCCGACAACTCGGTGGCGATCCGTTCGCTCGANGCGAAGGCGGTGCTGCACGAGCTGCCCGAGGGCTGGGGCAGCCCTCTGCCTGANCAGGCGCGCGTGCACACGCTGCNCGTGGCAGCGCGGCGCCAGGCCTAGCGATCAGTCCAGCGAGACGTTCGCCTTGCGGATCACGTCGGTGAAGCGCTTCGTCTCGCTCGCCACGAACTCGTCGAACTGCGGGCGCGTGGTCGGGAAGGGCTCGTAGCCGAAGCTCTTGAACTTCTCCAGCACGTCGGGCTCNGCCAGCCCCTTCTCGNTGTCGCGCTTGATCTTCTCGGTGACCGATGCGGGCAGGCCCTTCGGCACGGCGATGGCGTTCCAGCCGATGACCTCGAAGCCCTTCGGGCCNCCCGANTCGCCGACCGTCGGCACGTCGGGGAAGGCCGCCACGCGCTGGGGCGCGGCAGCGGCCAGGAAGCGCAGCTTGTTCGCGCGCTGCAGCGGGCCGGCGGTNGCGCTGCTGCCNAGCGCGAAGGCCAGCTCGCCGGTGGCGACCGAGGTGTAGAGCTGCGTGGTCTCCTTGTAGACGATGTGCTCCATCTGCGTGCCGGTGGCCGACTCGAAGAGCTCCGAGCCCAGGTGCACCGGGTTGCCGACCGACCAGGAGCCGTAGTCGAGCTTGCCGGGGTTGGCCTTGGCGTCGGCGATCAGGTCGCCGATGGTCTTGTACTTGCTGTTGGTGGCGACGGTGAAGAAGAAGTAGGTCTTGAACAGCGGCAGCAGCGCGTCGAAGTCCTTGGCGGTGTCGTAGGGCAGCTTCTTGAAGAGCGCCGGGTACGCGGCAAGGTGCACGTTGTCGAGCACGATGATGTCGTGGCCGTCCTTCGCGCCGCGCTTGAAGGCGTCGATGGCGATGAAGCCGTTTCCACCGGGGCGGTTCTCGACCACCACCGGCTGGCCCCAGGCGCGCGAGAGCTTGTCGGCCACCAGCCGCGCCACGCCGTCGGGTCCGCCGCCCACCGGGAACGGCGTGATGATGCGCACCGGCTTGGTGGGAAAGGCCTGCTGTGCGAGGGCCGGTGTGGGCAGCAGCGCCGCTGCGGCCAGTGCGAGCGTTGCAAGGCCAGCGCCGCGGCGCGTTGCCTTCCTGGTCGACGTGTCGTTCATCCTCTGATCCTTCTCTTTCATCCTCTTCGGTTAAAAAAATGCCATCGGGCCGCTGTTGCCGCGGCTGCCGATGGCCTTGTCTTCTTGCTTCTCTGGTTGTTTTCGTTGCGTGGCCGCCCGATCGGCGGCGCTGTTGTCGTCAGACGCGCTCGAGGATCACCGCGATGCCCTGACCCACGCCGATGCACATGGTGCAAAGCGCNTAGCGGCCGCCGCCCTTGTGCAGCTGGTTNACCGCNGTGGTGGCAAGGCGCGCGCCGCTGGCGCCCAGCGGGTGGCCCAGCGCGATGGCGCCGCCGTTGATGTTGACGCGCGCGTCGTCGTCCTTCAGGCCCAGCAGGCGCAGCACGGCCAGGCCCTGCGCGGCGAAGGCTTCGTTGAGTTCGATCACGTCGATCTGCTCGAGCTTCAGGCCGGTGAGCGCCAGCACCTTCTGCGTGGCGGGCGCGGGGCCGATGCCCATCACGCGCGGCGCGACGCCGGCGGTGGCCATGCCGACCACGCGGGCGCGCGGCGTGAGGCCGTGCTTCGCTGCGCTGGCTTCGTCGGCCAGCAGCAGCGCGCAGGCGCCGTCGTTCACGCCGCTGGCATTGCCGGCGGTGACGGTGCCGTCGGGACGCACCACGCCCTTGAGCTTGGCCAGCGACTCGAGGCTGGTTTCGCGCGGATGCTCGTCCTTGTTGACGATGATCGCGTCGCCCTTCTTCTGCGGCACGGTCACGGGCACGATCTCGGCGTCGAAGAAGCCCGACTTCTGCGAGGCCACGGCGCGCAGTTGCGAGTTCAGCGCCATCAGGTCCTGCGCCTCGCGCTCGATCTTGTAGTCGGTGGCCACGTTCTCCGCCGTCTCGGGCATGGAGTCGACGCCGTACTGCGCCTTCATGAGCTTGTTGACGAAGCGCCAGCCGATGGTGGTGTCGTACACCGCGTTGTTGCGGCTGAAGGCGCTCTCGGCCTTGGGCATGACGAAGGGCGCGCGGCTCATGCTCTCGACGCCGCCGGCGATCATGAGGCCCGCTTCACCGGCGCGGATGGCGCGTGCCGCGGTGCCCACGGCGTCGAGGCCCGAGCCGCACAGGCGGTTGATGGTGGCGCCGCCGAGTTCGATCGGCAGGCCCGCCAGCAGCGCCGACATGCGCGCGACGTTGCGGTTGTCCTCGCCGGCCTGGTTGGCGCAGCCGTAGAGCACGTCGCTCACGGCCTGCCAGTCGACGTTCTTGTTGCGCTCCATCAGCGCCTTCAGCGGCACGGCGCCGAGGTCGTCGGTGCGCACGCTGCTGAGCGAGCCGCCGTAGCGGCCGAAGGGAGTGCGAACGGCGTCGCAGATGAAGGCTTGGTTGGTCATGGATGTCTCTGTTTGAGGAAAGTTGAATTCGGGTACCGAACGCAGAGGGCGCGAAGGTTACGCGAAGGTCGCAGAAGGAAAACCATAAAAGGCTTTCATGGTCTTCTCTGCGACTTCTGCGTAGTTTTTGTCTTCCTTCTGCGTTCGGCTGTCCGCCTTAAGCGGCGATGGGCAGACCCACGAGCTTCTCGAGCTCCTCGCGGCTCAGGCCGTCGACCAGGTCGACGAGCTTCAGGCCCTGCGGGGTGCATTCGAGCGTGGCGAGGTCGGAGTAGACGCGCTTGACGCAGCCGATGCCGGTCAGCGGATAGGTGCATTCCTTCACCAGCTTGCTCACGCCCTGCTTGGTGAGCAGGTCCATCATGACCCAGGTCTGCTTGGCGCCGATGGCGAGGTCCATCGCGCCGCCGACGGCGGGAATGGCGTCCTTCTCGCCGGTGTGCCAGTTGGCGAGGTCGCCGGTGGCCGACACCTGGAACGCGCCGAGCACGCAGATGTCGAGGTGGCCGCCGCGCATCATCGCGAAGCTGTCGGAGTGGTGGAAGAAGGAGCCGCCCGGCAGCAGCGTGACGGGCTGCTTGCCGGCGTTGATGAGGTCGTAGTCTTC
>Ga0055537_1000914_pt1 | contig 13894 bp, 9 predicted proteins | sample Araplaol_mTSA_r2_2_FD_55027 | JGI IMG/M metagenome (GOLD analysis project Ga0055537, IMG submission 55027) | Arabidopsis root microbial communities from North Carolina, USA - plate scrape MF_Col_mTSA_r2 | ecosystem: Host-associated > Plants > Roots > Endosphere | place: USA: North Carolina
CACGCCGTAAACCCATCCATGGGGGCTTGGCAAAAACATCCATGTTTTTGACAGTCCCGCAAACCCGCCCCCGCCGACCCTCGACGGTGTGTTGGTGGCCATGGAAGATCAAATGCCAGATCCCAGCACGAAGACGCAGTCGATGTTGGCTGCGGCCGTTGCTTTCCCCTGGCCTCCGGCCAACTGTCGAAGGCGGGTCGGGGCGGGTTTGCGGGGGTGTGAGCCGCATGGATGCGGCGACCAAGCCCCCATGGATGGGTTCACGGCGTCCCCCGCAAACCCGCACCGTCCCGCCAAGCCTGGGAGCCGCTGCCCCAAGGCTGTTCGCCTGAATCCACCAGCAGCCGGGCAACGCCCGGCGACCCGCAAACCCGGCTACTGAAGGCCTTAACAGCACCGGTTTAACAACCAGCACGCCGCACACACCCATCCGCGATAAACTGCGTTTTTCCCCCTGCAGGACCCGCCCCGGATGAGCTCACGCCACACCCTTTCCGTCGCCCTGATCCAGGAGCGCAACCACGGTGACGCGGCCGCCAACCTGGCCGTGATCGAAACGCGCGTGGCTGAAGCGGCTGCCCAGGGTGCCAAGCTGGTCCTGCTGCAGGAACTGCACAACGGCGCGTACTTCTGCCAGCACGAATCGGTGGATGAGTTCGACCTGGCCGAACCGATCCCCGGGCCGAGCACCGAGCGCCTTGGCGCGCTTGCGAAGAAGCATGGCGTGGTGATCGTCGGCTCGCTGTTCGAACGCCGCGCCGCCGGCCTGTACCACAACACCGCCGTGGTCTTCGAGAAGGACGGCACCCTGCTGGGCAAGTATCGCAAGATGCACATCCCGGACGATCCCGGCTTCTATGAGAAGTTCTACTTCACCCCCGGCGACATCGGCTTCAAGCCGATCGATACCTCGGTGGGTCGCCTTGGCGTGCTCGTCTGCTGGGACCAGTGGTACCCCGAAGCCGCGCGCCTGATGGCGCTGGCCGGTGCCGAACTGCTGCTCTACCCCACCGCCATCGGCTGGGATCCGGATGACCAGAAGGACGAACAGGGCCGCCAGCGCGATGCCTGGGTGCTCAGCCACCGCGGCCATGCCGTGGCCAACGGCGTGCCCGTGCTGAGCTGCAACCGCGTCGGCCATGAGCCGTCGCCGCTCGGCGCCTCGGGCATCCAGTTCTGGGGAACAGCCACGTGCTGGGCCCGCAGGGTGAGTTCATCGCCGAAGCCGGTGGCGAACCGACCGTTCTGGTCTGCGATGTCGACCTGCAGCGCAGCGAACACGTGCGCCGCATCTGGCCGTTCCTGCGCGACCGCCGCATCGACGCCTATGGCGACCTGCTCAAGCGCTACATCGACTGACCTCCCCACAGGAACCCTGCCCCGTGACCGTGCTGCTGCGCGACGCCACCGATGCCGACATTGCGGCCATCACCGCCATCTATGCGGTGGAAGTAACCGATCTCGTCAACACCTATGAGTACGACGTTCCGGATGCGGCCGAGATGCAGCGGCGCATGCACGACATCGTCGCACGCGGTTTCCCGTACATCGTGGCCGAGGTTGACGGCCACGTGGCCGGCTACGCCTATGCCAACACCTACCGTGGGCGTATCGCCTACCAGTGGACGGTCGAAAACTCCGTCTACGTCGATGCCGCGTTCCAGGGCAAGGGCGTCGGCACCGCGCTGATGCAGGGCCTGATCGACGCCTGCGTCGCGCGTGGCTACCGGCAGATGGTGGCGGTGATCGGCGAACCGACCAACACCGCATCGATCAAGCTGCACGAACGCTTCGGCTTCCACTTGGTCGGCATTTTCCGTGGCCTGGGCCGCAAGCATGGGCGCTGGCTGGATACGGTGCAGATGCAGCGCGCGCTCGGCGACGGTGTCGACAGCGCCCCTTCGAATGAATGATGAAATGACTGAAAACCTGATGGACGACAACGGCGACACCCTGTTCGCCGGCCAGCCCGTGCGCGTGGTCAAGCGCGACGGCGTGCGCTATACCCTGCTGGGCACCGCGCACGTCTCGCAGGCCAGCGTGGAGGTGGTGGAACGGGCCATCAACAGCGGCCGCTTCGATGCGGTCGCGGTGGAGCTGGATCCGCAGCGCCTGCAGGCGCTGACCAATCCCGATGCGTTGGCCAAGCTGGACCTGGTCGAAGTGATCCGCAAGGGCCGCGTGGCGCTGTTCGCCGCCAACCTCGCCCTGGCCGCCTACCAGCGGCGGCTGGCCGAGCAGCTGGGCATCGAGCCCGGTGCCGAGCTCAAGCGCGCGGTCGGCCTGGCCAACACGCACAACCTGCCGGTGCACCTGATCGACCGCGAAGTGGGCCTGACCTTCAAGCGCGCATCGCAGCGGCTGGGCTTCTTCGGCAAGATCAAACTGGTCATGGGCCTGGGCGCCGGCCTGTTCGCCTCCGACGACGTCGGCGAAGACGAGATCGAGAAGCTCAAGCAGGGCGACATGCTGGAAGCCAGCTTCGGCGAGTTCGCCAGCGAAAGCCCGGCACTGTACGAAACCATCATCGGCGAGCGCGACCGCTACATGGCCACCCGCCTGCGCGAAGTACACGATCCGGCGCAGCGCGAAGTGCTGGCCGTGGTCGGTGCCGGCCACCTGGCCGGGCTGGCGAAATACCTGGAATCGGACACCGAAGCGCCCGGCCCGCTGCGTGCGTCGCTGGAAGACGTGCCGAAGAAGCGCAACATTCCGTGGATCACGCTGACCATCCTGGCGGTGGTGATGGCCGGTATTGCCGTGGGGTTCTATCGCGGTGGACTGGGCGTGGGCACCGAGCTGCTGGCGGTGTGGGCGATGTACACCGGCGGCCTGGCCGGGTTGGGCTGCCTGCTGGCCGGCAGCCATCCGCTGAGCATCCTTACCGCGATCGTGGTGGCGCCGTTCAAGCCATTCCGCCTGAGCATCCCGACCGGCGCCTTTGCCGCGCTGGTCGAGGCGCGCCTGCGCAAGCCGGCGTACGAGGATTTCCTCAAGCTGCGCGATGACGCGCAGAGCGTGCGCGGCTGGTACCGCAACCGCGTCACCCGGGTGGTGCTGACCTTCATGCTGACCAACCTCGGCAGCATGCTGGGCTTGTGGCTCACCGGCTTCCAGGTCTGGAACAAAGTCGGCGGCTGACGGCGCCGTACCGACCAACGGTCGGTACCTACCCACGTGGATCGGAACGGTAGGTATCGACCGTTGGTCGATGCGAAAAGGGCCACGCATTGCGTGGCCCTTTTCGTTCATGCCGGTTCGATCACCGCATCGCTGCCCTTGGGCGGCAATCCCCTCGCCCGCCGCACGATGCGGGCCACGTTGATGCTCATGTCGTCGAGCATGGCGTAGATGGTCGGCAGGAACAGCAGGCTGACCACGGTGGAGAACGCCAGGCCGCCGGCAATGGCGCGCGCCATCGGGTAGTACGGCGGGCCATCCCCCAGCAGCTGGGTGTCGGTGAGCGAGATCGGGACCATCGCCAGGATCGCCGTGCCCATCGTCATCATGATCGGGCGCAGGCGCTCGCGCGAGCCTTCCACCAGCGCCTGGGTGCGGGCCAGGCCGCGCCGGCGCAGATTGTTGATGTGCTCGATCATCACGATGCCGTTGTTCACCACCACCCCCATCAGCACCAGGATGCCGATGAAGGACATGATGCCGAACGAGGTACCGGTGAGCCAGAACAACCAGAACACCCCGAAGATCGAGAACAGCACCCCGCTCATGATGGCGGCCGGGAACAGCAGCGATTCGAACACCGCCGCCATCACCACGTAGATCATCACCAGCGCGATGACCAGGTTGAACAGCATCTGCTGCATGGCCTCGTTGTCGTCACCGAAGTCGCCGCCGTCGAAGGTGAAGTTGTAGCCGGCCGGGAAGCTCATCGGCTTGAGCGTTTCCTCCATCGCCTTGCGGCCTTCCGGCGCCGTCACCTTCTCGGCCAGGTTGGCCTTGATGGTCAGCGTGGTCTGGCGGTTGGTACGGCCGACGCGGGTGGCGGACGGCTTGATGCTGACATCGACCAGGCTCAGCAGCGGTACCGAGCGACCGTCGCCGGTGCGCACGGTGAAGCTGGCCAGGTCTTCCGGGCTGCTCTGTTCGGCACCGGCAAAGCGCACCCACACCGGCACTTCGCTGTCACCGCGACGAAACTCGCGCAGCGGTGCACCGCGCAGCGCCAGGCCGACAAAGCTGGCAACCTGCTCGGCATTGAAGCCGAACGCAGCGGCACGCTCGCGGTCCACATGGATGGACAGCTCGCTACCCTTCTCGCCATTGTCGATGCGCACATCGCGCAGTTCCTTGCGCTGGGCCAGCAACGGCACCACGTCTTCGCCGATCTCCTGCAGCATCTGGGTCGAATCACCGACCAGCTGCACTTCCACGCCCTTGCTGCCACCGCCACCGCCGCCATCGCCGCCCTGGTTGCCGATGATGTAATCGGCCCGCGCCGAGCGCGGCAGTCCCTTGCGCAGCGACTCCTGCACGGCGGCCATGTTGCCCGCGTGCTTCTGGTCCAGAGTGACAATCGTGCTGCTGCCCTCCTGTTCGCTGTACCAGGAATACACCTGGGTGATGTGCAGCTTCTCGCGGTTCTGGTCCAGGTACTGCTCCACCCGCATGATCTCGTCGGACATCTGCGCACGGGTGAAGGCCCCCTTCCAGTTGTAGCCGATGAAGACGTCAGTGCCACCTTCGCCACCGAACATGTCGATCTTGGTCAGCTTCATCGGCACCAGGCTGACCAGCACCACCATGATGATGCCGAACACGCTCCAGCCGCGGTGTTCCANCGTCCATNGCAGCAGCTGGGCATAGCGGCGCTGCAGGCGGGCGATCACGCCGGTCTGCGAGTGCACCAGCTTGGGCGTCTGCATGCGCGCGGACAGCATCGGGATCAGGCTCACCGCCACCAGCCACGAGGCCATCAGCGAGACCGAGATGGTGATCGCGATCTGCGCCATGAAGATGCTGATATTGTTGGTTTCGCCAAACAGGTTGGGCACGAACACGATGCAGTGGCACAGGGTGCCGGCGCTGAGCGCGATGGCCACGTTGCGGGTGCCGATGATCGAGGCCTGCACCGGCTGGTCGGGCATGCGTTCGCGTTCCTGGTAGATGCTTTCCACCACCACCACGGCGTTGTCCACCAGCATGCCGACCGCCAGCAGCAGGCCCATCATGGTCAGGATGTTGAGGGTCACCCCGACGAAGTACATGAAGCCCAGGGTGATCACGAAACAGATCGGGATCGCCAGGGTCACCATCAGCGTCGACGGCCAATGGCGCAGGAAGAAGAACAGCACCGTCACCGACAGCAGCAGGCCGACCGCGCCGGCTTCGGCCAGCTCCAGCAGCGAGGACGTCACCGTCTTGCCCTGGTTGTCGATCACCTTGATGTTCACATCGCGCATCGACGGCTGCCGGCGGATGGCTTCCACCTCGGCCAGCGCGCCTCGCGAGACTTCCACCAGGTTGGCGCTGCGCTCCTTGTAGATGTCCAGGCCCACCGCCGGATTGCCATCCAGGCGACGGCCGTAGTTCATCCGCGCCGCCTTGAGCCGCACGTCGGCAATGTCGCCCAGGCGCAGGCCCTTGGTNTCGATGACCAGGTCGCGCAGTTCCTGCAGGTCGGTGATNTCNCCGACCGGCTGGATCCGGACCCGCTGNCCGTTGTCGTCGATCTGCCCGGCCGAGATCGAGAAGTTGAGCGTGCGCAGGCGGTCGCTGAGTTCGTTGATGCTCAGGTTGTGCGCGGTCAGGCGATCGGCATCGATCGCGATTTCCACCTCATTGGGTGGCGCGCCCGAAATCTCCACCCGGGCCACGCCGGGAATGCGCTCGATCCGCCGCTTGAACTCGCGGTCGAGCATGTCGTAGGCACCGGTCAGGTCCGACGCACTGGCCAGGCGCACCTTCAATACCGGCTCATCGCTGCTGGACCACTTGAACACGTTGTAGCGCTGCAGGTCATCGGGCAGGTCGCTGCGGATCGCGTCGATGCGCTCGCGCGCGTCGGAGGCGGCGATGGCGATGTCGCGGTCCCAGTCGGTGAACTCGATGAAGATGCTGGCGCCTTCGGCGGTCGCCTGGGAGCGCATGCGCTTGATCCCGGTCATCGTGGCCAGCGCTTCCTCGGTCGGCCGGATGATGGTGCGCTCCACTTCTTCCGGCGTCGAGCCGCTGTACGGCACCTGCACGAACAGGAACGGTGCGGAGATGTCCGGCAGCGCCTCCAGCGGCAACCGGAACGAGGCGATCAGGCCAACCACCACCAGTGAAACGAAGCACATGATGGTGGTGATCGGGCGGCGGATGGAGAACTCGGCGATGCTCATGCCGGCTCCTGGGCCGCACCACCGGCGGTGCTGGCATCGGGCGTACCGCGGTGGTGATGGCGGCCACGTTCGCGGTAATAGGCATCGCCACGGCGATCAAGCAGGTCGTACACCACCGGGATCACCAGCAGGGTGAGCAGCGTGGACACCAGCAGGCCGCCGATCACGGTGATCGCCATCGGGGCGCGCACCTCGGCACCCTCGCCCATCGCCACCGCCAGCGGCAGGAAGCCGAACAGCGTGCACAGGGTGGTCATGATGATCGGGCGCAGGCGCGAGCGTGCGCCTTCCACGAGCGCTTCATGCTTGGCCACGCCGGCCTCGCGCAGCTGGTTGACCTTGTCGATCAGGATGATCGCGTTCTTGGTCACCAGCCCCACCAGCAGGATCAGGCCGATGAACACCACCACCGAGATCGGCTTGCCGGTGAGCATCAGCGCCAGGATCGCACCGACCAGCGCCAGCGGGATGGTGAACAGGATGACGAACGGGTGCAGCAGCGATTCGAACTGCGAGGCCATCACCAGGTAGACCAGGAAGATCGCCAGGCCGAAGGCGAAGATCAGCGAGCGCGCCGATTCGGCCAGCTCCTCGCCCTGCCCACCGATGTGCATGCTGACGCCGGCACCCAGCGGGTCGTTGGCGACCATGTCCTGTACTTCGCGCACCGCGCCGCCCAGGTCGATGTCGCGCAGGTTTGCCGACACTACCGCCACGCGGGTCTGGTCGGCCCGGTGGATCTCGCTTGGGCCGTTGGTGGCCACCACGTCGGCCACCGCGTCCAACGTCACCGGGCGCGTGCTGCCCGGGTTGACGATCAACCGGCGGATGCTCTCCACGCTGGCGCGGTCGCCTTCCTGGGCGCGCACCAGCACGTCGATCTTGCGGTCACGGAAGCTGTAGCGCGTGGCCACGTCGCCGCGCACCTTCTTGACCACCACGTCGGCGATCTGCCGCGTGGTCAGGCCCAGCGCACCGGCGCGCTCCTGATCGAAGCGGATCTGGATCTCCGGGAAGCCCTCTTCCACGGTCGATTTCACGTCGGCGTAGTGCGGGTTGCTGCGCAACCGCGCGGCCAGCGCCTGCCCGGCACGTTCCAGGGTGGCCATGTCCTGCCCGCGCAGCTCCACTTCCAGCGGCGTGGAGAAGCTGAACAGTGCGGGCCGCGCGAAGTCGACCTGCACGCCCGGGTGGCCCTGCATCGAAGCGCGCAGGCGCTCGGTGATGGCCGCCTCGGTGCGGGCACTGCCGCCGTCGGCCATCACCACGGTGAGCTTGCCGATGTTCTCGCCGCTCTCGGTCGGGCTGGCATCCAGCCGCGTGCCGCTGCCGCTCACTCCGTAGAGCGAGGTGATGCTGTCGTCCTTGGCGTGGGCCAGCTGCAGCTCGCGCACCAGCGCATCGGTCTGCTTCAGCGGCGTGCCGGCCGGCAGCTTTGCGGTCATTTCAAAGCGATCCTGGGCCAGCTGCGGAATCAGGTCCGCGCCCAGCATCGGCACCAGCGCCAGCGTAGCCACGAAGGCCAGCGCCGCCATGCCCAGTACCTTGCCCGGATGGGCCAGTGCATTCGGCAGCAGGCGCAGGTAACCACGCTCGGCACCGGCGTACGGCTTCATGGCCAGGTCGCTGGCCTTGCGCATCACCGGACCGATCACCGCCACCAGCAGGCGCCACACGCGCACGATGGCCCACGCGATGCCGAACACGGTCCAGCGGACCAGCGCGCCGAAACCACGACGGCTGCCGGCGACGGGCTTGAGCCAGCGACGCTGCGGCTGCCATGCGGCATGCGCGGGCTCTTCCGGGAACGCCAGCGGCGGACGGCCCTTGAGCGAGCTCAGCATCGGGATCAGGGTCATCGCCACCAGCAGCGAGATCGCGATGGCGATCGCCACGGTCAGCGCCTGGTCGCGGAACAGCTGGCCGGCGATGCCGTCGACGAACACCAGCGGCAGGAACACCGCGATGGTGGTCAGGGTGGAGGCGACCACGGCCATGCTGACTTCGCGGGTGCCGGTGATGGCCGCCTTCAGGATGCCCAGGCCGCGTTCGCGCGCCTTGGCGATGCTTTCCAGCACCACGATCGAATCGTCCACCACCAGGCCGGTGGCCAGCGCCAACCCGCCCAGCGACATCACGTTCAAGCTCAGCCCAAGCTGGCCCATGAAGAAGAACGTGGTGATGATCGAGACCGGCAGCGACAGGCTGATCACGAACGTGCTCCAGCCATCGCGCAGGAACAGGAAGATGATCAGGATGGCCAGCAGGCCGCCGATCACCGCGTCCTTCTTGACGTCGCTGATGGCGTGCTCGATGAAGCGCGACTGGTCCTCGATGGTGGTCAGTTCGGCATCACCGGGAATCTGCGCCTTGATCTGCTCAAGCTTGGCGCGCAGCGCTTCGGCCGTGGCCACCGTGTTGGCATCGCCTTCCTTGTAGATGGCCAGCTCCACCGCCTCGCGGCCGCCCAGGCGGATGATCGCTTCGCGTTCCTTGAAGCCCTGGCGCACCGTGGCCACGTCCTTCAGCCGCACCGGCACGCCGTTGGCCACCGTGGTGGAGCTGCTGCTGGAAGCACTCTGCGCGGCGGACGCGGCGGCGACCGCAGCATCCGAACCGGTCGAGGCGGCGATGGCGAACATCTGCTGCATCGCCGCGTCGGCGGCACTGCCGTTGCTGCCCTGGGTGGTCACCAGCAGGTTGCGGATGTCTTCCAGGTCGGCGAACTGGTTGACGGTACGCACCAGGAAGCGCTGCGACCCTTCTTCCAGGCGGCCGCCGGAAATGTTGATGTTCTCTTCCTTCAGCCGCTTGATGACGGTATCGATCGGCAGGTTGAGCTGGGCCAGCTTCTGCTGGTCGATGTCGACCTGGATTTCATCTTCCAGGCCGCCGCCCACCTTCACCGCCGCCACGCCGGCCACCGGTTCGAGCTTCTTCTTCAGGTCTTCATCGGCATAGCGGCGCAGCGCGGTGAGCTGGCGCACGGCGTCGGCATCGCTGGCCGGGTCGTCCTTGGCCGCGATCACCAGGCGCATGATCGGCGCGGTGGAGGGATTGAAGCGCAGCAGCACCGGGGCCTTGGCCTCCAGTGGCAGGTTCAGCGCTTCCATCTTGTCGCGCACCTCCAGGCTGGCCTGGTCCATGTTGGTGCCCCAGGCGAACTCCAGCACGACATCGCTCTGCCCGGTGCGCGAGATCGACTTCAGCTTGCGCAGGTTCTTGACCACGCCCACGGCTTCTTCGACCGGTTCGGTGATCAGCGTTTCGATCTCGGTCGGTGCCGCGCCGGTGTATTCGGTGCGCACGGTCAACGTGGGATAGCTCAGGTCCGGCAGCAGGTTGACCTTGAGGTTGCCCAGCGCGATCAGGCCGAACAGCACCAGGGTGATCATGAACATGAAGATGGTGACGCGGCGGCGGGTGGCGAATTCCACCAGGCCGCCACCAGGCGCCGCCGGACCTTCGCCCGGCTGCGGTTCGTTACCGTGGTCGTGCCCGGCCGAACTCATTGACGGGTCTCCGCCTTGGCCGGGGCGGCCTTGCTGGCCACCGCGGTGGCCGGCTTGTCGCCGATCACCTGCACGGCGGTGCCGTCGCGCAGGGCCACCTTGCCGGCCGTCACCACCTTGTCTCCCTCGGCCAGGCCCTCGCGGATCTCCACCCACGGGCCTTCGGCGTAGCCCAGCTTGACCGGCACGCGGGCAACCTTGCCCGCGCGCACGCGGAACACCGCCGGGTCACCGTCGTCGAGCAGCGCCAGGCGCGGCACCACCAGCGCGTCGGCGCGCTGGTCGTAGTCGATGCGGATGCGCCCGAACATGCCCGGCTGCAGGCCGGCGGCATCTTCGCCGAAGCCGCTGACCACGCGGAAGGTGCCGCTGCCGGCGTCGACCACCGGGGAAATACGGTCCACGGTGCCGGGGAAGGACTTACCCGGCAGCGCATCGGCCACCAGGGTTACCGGCTGCCCGGCACGCAGCGTGGCCAGTTCGCGCTCGGGCACGTTGAGCGTGGCTTCCAGCCGCGAGTTGTCGACGATGCGGAAGATCGGCGTATTGATCTGCACGAAGTTGCCGGTCTTGATCGAGCGCGATGCGATCACGCCGGAGATCGGCGCCACCACCGTGGTGTAGGACAGCTCAAGGGTCGCCAGGCGGTACTGCGCGCGCGCGTTTTCCAGGTCGTAGCGCAGCTGGTCGACATCCGCGGCGCTGACCATCTGCTGGCCCACCAGTTTCTGGGCGCGCTGGTAGCTGTTCTCCAACTTGCGCATCTGCGCTTCGCTCTGGGCCACGGCCAGGCGCGCGCGATCGGGGTCCAGCCGCACCAGCGGCTGCCCGGCGCGGACCTGCTGGCCTTCCTCGACCATCACCGCCAGGGCCACGCCCGACGTTTTTGCCACCACCTGCGATTCGGCGCGCGCTTCCAGCGCGGCCGTGCCGGTGTAGCTGGCGGCGACCGCACGGCGGCTGGCCGCCACGGCCTCCACCGGGACGGCGTCGGGGGCTTTTTCGGCCTTGGGATCCTTCTCGGCCGCCGCGGCATCGCCGGCGGGGCCACCGGCGCCGCAACCGCCCAGCAGCAGGGTCGTAGTGATCAGCAGCGCCGCGGCGCAGGTTCCGGTGCGGCCGGGCAGAAGAGAGATTCGCAACATCGTCGTGTCCCTGAAGGATGCGTGAGCAGGTGTGGTAGCAAAGTAATGCACCACGTCACGACAACACCATATCCCAAAGGTCATGGTGACCTGCGACCACTCGTCGGCATTGCCCGGTTTCAGCTAGATGAAAACGCAGGCTATACTCGGGACAGTTCCGTACCCCACGCCGGAACGACCAGAACCCGTATACCGGAAACGACATCATGCGCCCGCAGCCGCTCGCCGCTTGTCTTGCTCTGGCCGTCCTCCTGCCCTTCGGGGTTGCCGTCCAGGCCGCACCTGCTCCTGCCGTACCCGCGCCACCCGCCGCTGCCCCGGCAGCCGCGCCCGCCGCCCCGCCTGCCCTGACCGGCAGCTTCGACAATGGCCGCGTGCTGGCCTACACCTGCCAGGGGTGCCACGGCATCACCGGCTACAAGAACGCGTACCCCAGCTACCGGGTGCCCAAGATCGGTGGGCAGACCCAGCAGTACCTCAGCCAGGCGCTGAGCGAGTACCGCCAGGGCAAACGCCGGCATCCCACGATGCAGGCGCAGTCCATGAGTTTCTCTGAACAGGAGATCGCCGATCTCGCTGTTTACCTGTCCACCGTCAAATAAGCGCGCTCATGACGAAAGCCACGCCCTTCAAGCGTCACGCCATCGCCCTGTCCGTTGCCCTGCTGCTGGCTGCCTGTTCGCAGTCGCAGGTGGAGAACAGCGCAGATTCCGCCGCCGACCCGGGCCACGCCAGTGGCGAGCACGGGTCAGGCTCCTCCGCCGGCCTGCCGGCAGGCCGCATCGCCGCCGGTGAAGCGCGGGCCAAGGTCAAAGGCAAGGCGACCGGGCAGAGCTGCATCGACTGCCACGGCGCCGACGGCAACCAGCCGATCGACCCGACTTACCCGAAACTGGGTGGGCAGTACGGCGATTACCTGGCCCACGCCCTGCAGGCCTACCGCGCCGGGGACCGCCAGCATCCGCTGATGACCGGACAGGCCACCGACCTGAGTGACCAGGACATTGCCGACCTGGCCGCGTACTTCGGTTCGCGGCCGAGCCAGTTGCGGGATCTGCACGGGCTGAAGTAGCGCCACGCCCTGCGTGGCTGCTCTCCGTTCCGGGGTCATGAACGCCGGACGGGCGGTTTCGGTCGGGTTTGAACGCCGGCAGGATATTGGGCGCGTGTCGATCACGCGCCGGGATGGTTTGCCGCGCTGCGCGCGGTCGCCGACTGACAGTCGGCGCTACAAATTGCTGGCGATCGCATGACGATCCGGATACGTCCGGAACGAACGCATGACGATCCGGATACGCCAGCCCCGGTAGAGCCGACTGTTAGTCGGCTGCCTTTACCCGGGGACGCGCGTCAGGAATCCAGCTCTTCCCACCGCTTGTACGCCGCATCCAGCTCAGCCTGCACCGCCCCCAGCTTCTGGGTATGCGCCGCCATGTCCGGCGCGCTGCGCTGGTAGAACGCGGGATCGTTCATCGCGGCGGTCAGGCCTTCGACATCCTTTTCCAGCGTTTCGATCTTCAACGGCAGCTGCTCCAGCTCGCGCTGGTCCTTGAAGCTGAGCTTGCGCCTGGGTGTCGCCGGTGCCGCCGCTGCCGGCGCGGCAGCCGGCCTGGCCGCAGGCACCGACGCCGCGGCCGTTGCCGCTTCCACGCGTGCCGCATGCCGTTGCCAGTCGGTGTAGCCCCCCACGTACTCGCCGACCACGCCATCGCCTTCCATCACCATCGTGGAGGTCACCACGTTGTCGAGGAAGTCGCGGTCATGGCTGACCAGCAGCAGCGTGCCGGTGTAATCACCAAGCAGCTCTTCGAGCAGCTCCAGCGTTTCCACGTCGAGATCGTTGGTCGGTTCGTCCATCACCAGCAGGTTGGACGGCTGCGCGAACAGCTTGGCCAGCAGCAGCCGGTTGCGCTCGCCGCCGGACAGGCGGGTGATCGGCGCGCGCGCACGCTCCGGCGTGAACAGGAAATCCTGCAGGTACGCATGCACGTGCTTGCGCTTGCCGTTGACCTCGAGGAAATCGCGGCCTTCGGCCACGTTCTCGATCGCGGTCCAGTCCTCGCGCAGCACCGAACGGTACTGGTCGAAGTAGGCGATCTGCAGGTTGGTGCCGGCGCGCACTTCGCCGCTGTCCGGCGCCAAGTCGCCCAGCAGCAGCTTGAGCAGCGTGGTCTTGCCGCTGCCGTTGGGACCGATCAGGCCGATCCGGTCGCCGCGCAGGATGGTGGTGCTGAAATCCTTGACCATCACCCGCTCGCCGAACGCGAACGAAATGTCCTTGACGTCGATGACCTTCTTGCCGGAATTCTCCGCCTGCGAGGCTTCCATGCGCACGTTGCCGCCGAGTTCACGGCGCTGCGAACGCTCGCTGCGCATCGCCTTGAGGCGGCGCACGCGGCCTTCGTCGCGGGTGCGGCGGGCCTTGATGCCCTGGCGGATCCAGACCTCTTCCTGCGCCAGCATCTTGTCGAAGCGCGCGTTTTCCTGTGCCTGCGCGTTCAAGCGCTCTTCGCGGCGGCGTTCGTAGTTGGCCCAGTCGCCCGGCCAGCTGGTGACCTGGCCGCGATCGATCTCGACGATGCGGGTGGCCAGCGCACGCAGGAAGCGGCGGTCATGGGTGACGAACACCACGCTGCCGTTCCAGTTCTTGAGGAACATTTCCAGCCAGTCGATGGCTTCGATGTCCAGGTGGTTGGTCGGTTCGTCCAGCAGCAGCAGGTCCGGCGCGGACACCAGCGCGCGGCCGAGCAGCACGCGGCGCTTCATGCCGCCGGACAGGCGCGCGAATTCGGCATCGCCGTCCAGGTCGAGCTTGGTCAGCGTTTCGCTCACGCGCTGGTCCAGGCCCCAGCCGTTGGCGGCATCGATCTTGGCCTGCACCGCCGACAGCGCA
>Ga0055537_1000953_pt1 | contig 13306 bp, 10 predicted proteins | sample Araplaol_mTSA_r2_2_FD_55027 | JGI IMG/M metagenome (GOLD analysis project Ga0055537, IMG submission 55027) | Arabidopsis root microbial communities from North Carolina, USA - plate scrape MF_Col_mTSA_r2 | ecosystem: Host-associated > Plants > Roots > Endosphere | place: USA: North Carolina
CCCTTGGTGTCGGCGGCGGCGGAGAAGGGCGTGATGTTGTCGCCCACGTTGGCATGCTTGATCAGCACCACGCCGTCGAACGGCGCGCGGATCACGGTCTGTTCCACCGAGACTTCGGCCGCGCGCGCGTTGGCCCTGGACGAGGTGATCGACGCCTGGGCATTGCTGATCGAGGCGCGCGCCTTGTTGTAGCGCGCCAGGTCGGCATCGTATTGCTGCTTAGAGATGGCCTTCGGCTCCAGCAGCATTTCCGAGCGCTTCAGGTTGACCTCGGCGTCGCGCAGTTCGGCCTGCTGCAGTTGCAGGTTGGCCTCGGCCACCTGCACCTGGGCGCGCGCCTGCGCGGCGGAGGCCTCCACGTCGCGGCTTTCCACGCGGGCGATGATCTCGTCCTTCTTGACGCGCGAGCCTTCCAGCACGCCCAGCCATTCCAGGCGGCCCTGGGCCTTCGAGGCCACGGCCGCCTTGCGCTGGGGCACGACGTAGCCCGTGGCATTGAGCAGCGTGTAGTTCTGCGAGGGATAGGCCGACGACACCGTGGTGGTTTCCACGGCCTGCGGGCCGGCCAGGCGGGCGCCCACGCCAATCAGCACCAGCAGAATCAGCGCGATGATCGCGTAGCGCACCCAGCGGCGGCGCCGGCGCGGCGCGGGCGCCATGGCACTGCGGTCGATCTTCAGCTTGCTCAGGTCTTGGTCAGCCAATTTGGGAACCGTTCGGTCGCGGCATGCAGGAAAAGGCTCCCAGTATAGCGAGTGCGCCCGTGGGCCAGTGCGCCATGCGTGCCTTAGAGCAGCTTGCCGGGGTTCATGATGCCGCTGGGATCGAACACCTGCTTGATGGCGCGCATCAGGCGCAGTTCGAGTGGGTCCTTGAGCGCCAGGAAGGCGTCGCGCTTGAGCTGGCCAATGCCGTGCTCGGCGCTGATGCTGCCGTTGTAGCGCGCCACTTCCTCCATCACCTCGTCGCTGACCGGCTTGCCTTCGCCCAGTGCCCACTTCGGGTCGGCNCCGAGCGGCCGCGACAGGTTGTAGTGCAGGTTGCCGTCGCCGAAATGGCCGAAGATGAACGGGCGGATGCCCGGATGGCGCGCATGCAGCCGCGCTTCCATCGAAGCCATGAACGCCGGGATGCTCTCGATCGGCAGCGAGATGTCGTGCTTCAGGTGCAGGCCGTCGGCGCGCTGCGCCTCGGAGATTTCCTCGCGCAGGCGCCACAGGCCCTGCAACTGGGCCAGCGAGGCCGATACCGCCGCGTCCAGGCACAGGCCCTGCTCCAGCGCCTCGCCAATGACCGATTCCAGCAGCGCGTTCAGCACGTCTTCTGGCGCCGTGTCGGCAATTTCCAGCAGCACATAGGCCGGATGGCGCCCGGCGAACGGCGCCTGCACGTTCTCGGCGTGGGTCAGCACCAGTTCCAGGCACTGGTCGGTGAAGAATTCGTACGCCTGCAGCCGCGCGCCGCAGCGGGCGAACAGCAGCGAATACAGTTCCAGCGCCTGCTTCGACGACTCCACTGCGGCCAGCACCACGGCCCGCGTGTCGGCGCGCGGCGACAGACGCAGCGCGGCGGCCGTGATGATGCCGAGCGTGCCTTCCGAGCCGATCAGCAGCTGCTTGAGGTCGTAGCCGGTGTTGTCCTTGCGCAGCGTGCGCAGGCCGTGAAAGATCTCGCCGTTCGGCAGCACCGCTTCCACGCCCAGCACCAGCTCGCGCGTCATGCCGTAGCGCACCACGTTCACGCCGCCGGCATTGGTGGCCAGGTTGCCGCCGATCTGGCACGAGTCTTCCGCCGCCAGCGAGAGCGGGAACAGGCGGTCATGATCCTCGGCGGCGCGGCGCAGGTTGCCGAGGATGCAGCCCGCCTCGGCCACCATGGTGTTGGCGATGGTGTCGATCGAGCGGATCTGGTCCATGCGGTCGAGGCTGATCACCACGTTGGCGGGGCGGGTGTCAGGGGCAGCGCCGCCGCACAGGCCCGTATTGCCGCCGCGCGGCACCACCGGCACGCCGGCCTGCTGGCACAGCGCCAGCGCCTGCGCCACCTGTTCGGTGGTGCGCGGCCGCACCACGGCCTGGGCATGGCCCTTGTAGAGGCCGCGCCAGTCGGCCAGCCACGGCGCCACGTCGTCGGGCGCGGTGGCGACAACCTCGGGGCCCAGGGCTTCGGTCAGGCGTTGTGCAAAAGCGGTGTCGGACATGATCGTCACTCGTCAGGTAGATGCGGATGCGTAAGTTCAGGGCTGGCGCAGCGGCAGGCCCAGGCGGCCGGCGGCATTGCGCAGGTGTTCGGTGGCGCGCTGGCGGGCCAGTTCGGCGTGGCGCGCGCGGATGGCGTCGAAGATCGCCACATGCTCGGCGTGCACCTGCCCGGGCAAGCCGGGCAGGCGGCTGGAATGGACGCGGGCGGTGCGCACCGCCTGGTGCAGCTGCAGGTTCATGTACTGCAGCAGTTGCAGGTAATACGGGTTGTGCGTGGCCGTGGCGATGGCGATATGGAACTGGATATCGGGCTCCACACCGTGCTCGGGGTCGTCCAGGCGGGCGGCGATGGCGTCGAGCAGGGCGGACATCCGCGCAATGTCGGCCTCCGTCCGATGCCGCGCGGCCATCGCCGCAGCCGCGCTTTCCAGGTCGATCCGCAATTCGAAGATGGCCGCCAGGTCAGTGGCGTCGGCATGGCCGGCAAGGCGGAAGCCGCTGTCGCTAACGCGGGCGCGCACCGTGCTGCCTAGCCCTTGCCGGCTTTCGATCATGCCCAGCGAGCGCAGGTGCTCCGTCACTTCGCGGATCACGGCGGCGCTCACGCCGTAGCGCTCGGCCAACTGCTTGCCGGTAGGCAGGCGCGCGCCCACGGGAAACACGCCGTCGGCGATCTCCGCACGCAGCTGCTGAATCACGCGCTCGGTCAGGGTGATGGGCCTCGTTTGCATAGGCCAGCACCTTACGCTTTTCTGGTTATATGAAAACTTAGGGAAAATACTAGGTTTCCCGACGGTTTTCTCCCCTCTCCCGCTGTGCAGACCGGAGACATAGCTGACGCATGTGCGAGGACATGGTTGACACATTCTAGGTCGGGACAGTTGAGAGCTGAGTGCCCTCCGGGGCGCTCAGGTCGATCTCTCCAATCCGGATGGCGCCGAACCAAATGGCATAGACGCCGTCGTGCTGTGTTTCGCGCAGGGCAATGCGCTGCCCGATAAATGCTTTGCCAATCTTCACGCGCCGGCGTCCGATCATGATTCGGGCCGCGCTGTCGACCTTGTAGATCCGGTCGCCCGGAAGGTATTCGGGTTCGGCCAGGGTCTCGGGGTACGGCACTGGACTGACCTGGTAGCGCGTCGCCGGCACCGCCATCCCCAGCGCCTCGTGCGGGCGCTCATGGTTGTAAATCGTCCGGTATCGGTCAAACGCGCGCTGCGCGTCGGTGTTGTCCGCGAAGCGGCGATATTGCAGCAGTTCGGATTTCAGTGTGAGATGGAATCGCTCGTCCTTGCCCTGGGTCTGCGGGTGGTAGGGCCGCGAATGACTGACCCGGATGCCAAGCTTGAGCAGCCAGACCGTCAGCCGCGTATATCCCAGGCCCTCCTCATCGCCGCCCCATGGCGATCCATTGTCCATGGTCATGCGCCGCGGCAGACCATAGCGCCGGAAGGCGCCAGCCAGGCATTGCTGGACCGTCGCACCGCGTTCGTCATCGCAGGCATCCAGGCACAAGACATAGCGCGAATGGTCGTCCAGCAGCGTCAGCGGATGACACAGGCCGCGCTCGTTGCGCACATAGCCCTTGAAGTCCATCTGCAGCAGTTCGTTGGGGCCCGCATGTTCGAAGCGATGCCACGCGCAGTGCTGGCCCGTGGCGTGCTCGGCGATCAATCCGTGGCGATGAAGGATGGAGGTGACAGTGCTCGGCGCCGGTGGATCGGCAAGGCCAAGATCGGCCAGGCGCCGACTGATCTTGCGTCCACCCCAGGCAGGATGCTGCTCGCGCAGTTGCACCACCTGCCTCTCGATCTCGGCGCCAGTACGCGAGGGGCTTTGCTGCGGACGTCTGGAGCGATCGCGCAGCCCCTCCGAGCCTTCACTCGAATGGCGTGAGAGCCATTTATAGGCGGTCTGAGGACTGATGTGAAAGCGTCGGCACAGCTCGCGGCGATTGCAGCCTGGCTGGGTGGCCAGCGCAATGAATTCCAAACGCAGGCTCATGGTGTCTCTCGTGTTCCAAGGCATTGGTGAACCTCCGGACGGACGAACCGTCCGGAAGTGTCAACCATGTCCTCGCACACCTGTCACCTATGTGTCCGGTCTGAACAGGCGGGAGAGGGGCTGGGGGAGAGGGCGCGGCGGTTCAAATTGAGCATGCCGGCAAGCAGCGCCACTGCACCCTCTCCCCCGACCCCTCTCCCACAAGTGGGAGAGGGGAGCAAAACCGAGGGGGCAGAGGGATAAGCCTAAGACCGCGCTAAACGCGTCACCCTTCCTCCCCGAACAGCGAACAAGCCCCCGTCTCAGCCGTGCCCACATGCTTGCGGAAGCCGCCGAACAGGTCTCGGCCCACGCCGTGGCGGTTGGCGGTGAGGTCGGGCACTTCGATCTTGCGTGCGGCCCAGGTGGCGTCGTCCACCAGCACGGTCAGCACGCCGGCTGGCGCGTCCACGCGGACGATGTCGCCGGTGCGTACCTTGCCGATGGCGCCGCCAGACAGGGCCTCGGGGCATACGTGGATGGCGGCGGGCACCTTGCCCGAAGCGCCCGACATGCGTCCGTCGGTGACTAGCGCCACGTGGAAGCCGCGGTCCTGCAGCAGCGTCAGCGTGGGCGTGAGCTTGTGCAGCTCGGGCATGCCGCAGGCCGATGGCCCCTGCCACGGCAGCACGGCCACGAAGTCGCGCTCCAGTTCGCCGCGCTTGAACGCGGTCAGCACGTCGTCCTGGTGCTGGAACACGATGGCCGGCGCCTCCACCACCTGATGCTCGGGTTTGACGGCCGACGTCTTGATCACGCAGCGCCCCAGCTTGCCATCCAGCAGCTTGATGCCGCCGTCCGGCGCGAACGGGCTCTTGGCGCCGCGGACGATGGTGTCGTCGAGCGACTGTTCCGGGCCGTCCACCCACGTCAGCTTGCCCTCGCGCAGCCCTGGCTCGCGCGTGTAGTCGGCCAACCCACGGCCGACGATGGTGGTCACGTCGTCATGCAGCAGCCCCAGCGACAGCAGCCCCCGGATCACCAGCGACAAGCCGCCCGCCGCCTGGAACTGGTTCACGTCGGCCTTGCCGTTCGGATACACACGCGCCAGCAGCGGCACGCTGGCGGACAACTCGTGGAAGTCGTCCCAGGTCAGCTGGATGCCCGCCACGCGCGCCATGGCGATCAGGTGGAGCGTGTGATTGGTGGAGCCGCCAGTGGCCACCAGGCCCACGATGCCGTTGACGAACGCGCGTTCGTCCAGCACCTCGGCGATGGGGGTATAGCGCTCGCCACCGTGCACCAGGCGCAGCGCGTGCCGCGCCGATTCGCGCGTCAACGCCTCGCGCAGCGGGGTATTCGGATTGATGAAAGCGGTGCCCGGCAGGTGCAGGCCCATGATTTCCATCAGCATCTGGTTCGAGTTGGCCGTGCCGTAGAACGTGCAGGTGCCGGGGCCGTGGTAGGACTTCGACTCGGCTTCGAGCAGCCCCGCGCGGTCAATCTTGCCTTCGGCGAAGAGCTGGCGGACATGGGCCTTCTCGTCGTTGCTCATGCCCGTGGTCATCGGGCCGCCGGGCACGAATACGGCCGGCAGATGGCCGAACGACAGCGCGCCCATGACCAGGCCCGGCACGATCTTGTCGCACACGCCCAGGCACAGCACGCCGTCGAACATCTGGTGCGACAGCGCCACGGCGGTGGCCATGGCGATCACGTCGCGCGAGAACAGCGAGAGGTCCATGCCGTCCTGGCCTTGCGTCACGCCGTCGCACATCGCCGGGGTGCCGCCGGCGAACTGCGCGGTGCCGCCGGCCTCCAGCGCGGCTTCCTTGATCCATTGCGGATAGGCCTGCAGCGGCTGGTGGGCCGAGAGCATGTCGTTGTAGGCCGAGACGATGGCGAGGTTGGGCCGCTCCTGGGCCTTCAGGCGGATCTTGGCCTCGTCGGGCATGGCCGCCACGGCATGGGCCAGGTTGGTGCACGAGATGTTGGCGCGCTCCACCTTCTGTCCCGCCATGGCGCGGGTACGGTCCAGGTAAGCCTGCCGGGTGGGGGCGCTGCGGGCCACGATGCGGGCCGTGACCTTCTCCAGTACGGGGTGCCGGGTCATGGGGATCTCCTGAAAGGGCGCTTCTCAGCGTAGCCGAAAATGCACGACGCCACCGGCGCCGCGCGGCGTCATCGCCATTGGCTATCAGGAGGTGGGATCGATCGGCGGCCGGGATGTTCCGCCGGCGCGCCGGTCACGGCCACGTCACGCGGCGGCGTCACGGTGGGGATGCGGCCCTGGCACGCAGAAACGGGTACGCTAATTCCGCCTGGCGGCCCACCATGCCTGTCCAAGCCGCGACGAGTGACGTAACATCACTGGAACCAAAGCGCCGCCCGGCGGCACTCAGTAGTTGTCGGGGCGCCCCATCCCCGCAAAGGAGTTCAGGGTGAGCATGCCCGATTTCGACATGGTGCTGTTTGGCGGCACCGGAGACCTGGCGCGGCGCAAGCTGCTGCCGTCCCTTTTCGACGCACACCGCTGTGGCGTGCTGCATCCGGCGGCGCGCATCCTGGCCACCGGCAGCCATGCGCAGACCACCGAGCAATACAAGGCGACGCTGGAAGAGACCGTGCGGCCGGGGCTGGAACACGCCCCGCCCGAGGCCTGGGCGTCGTTCCTGGAACGCATCTGCTATGTGCAGGCCGACGCGCGCCAGCCGGCCCACTTCGACGCGCTGGCCGAGAAAGTGCTGGCCCGCAAGCCCGAGGTGGTGGTGTGCTACCTGGCCACCGCGCCGCACATCTTCGTGCCGATCTGCGAACAGCTGGCGCGCACCGGGCTGAACACGCCCAACGTGCGCGTGGTGCTGGAGAAGCCGCTTGGGCACGACCTGGACTCGTCCGAGGCCATCAACGCGGCCGTGGCGCAGTACTTCGCGGAAGACCAGATCTACCGGATCGATCACTACCTGGGCAAGGAGTCGGTCCAGAACCTGATGGCGATCCGCTTCGGCAACGCGCTGTTCGAACCGCTGTGGCGGCGCGAGTGGGTGCAGGACGTGCAGATCACGATTGCCGAGGAACTGGGCGTGGAGACGCGCGGCGATTTCTACGACCGCACCGGCGCGCTGCGCGACATGGTGCAGAACCACCTGTTGCAACTGCTGTGCATGGTGGCGATGGAGCCGCCCGCCAGCCTGAGCGAAGACGCCATCCGCGACGAGAAGATCAAGATCCTCAAGGCGCTCAAGCCGATCCAGCCGCAGGATGTGGCCGAGAAGACGGTGCGTGGCCAGTATCGGTCGGGCGCCATCGCCGGCAAGCCGGTGGTGGGCTACCTGGAGGAGCAGGGCATCGCGGCGGACAGCCGTACCGAGACCTTCGTTGCCATCAAGGCCGAGATTGCGAACTGGCGCTGGGAGGGCGTGCCGTTCTACCTGCGCACGGGCAAGCGCATGCAGTCGCGCGTGGCCGAGATCGTCGTGCATTTCCGCGACGTACCGCACGCCATCTTCCCCAAGCCGCTGGGGTTGTCGCCGCAGAACCGGCTGGTGATCCGGCTGCAGCCCGAAGAGAGCATCCGCCTGTATTTCCTGGTCAAGCAGGCGGGCGACACGCTGGAGCTTACGCCCACCTCGCTCGACCTCGACTTCGCCAACTCGTTCAAGACGCGCCGCGCCGGCGCCTACGAGCGCCTGCTGCTGGACGTGATTCGCGGCCGCCTGGGCCTGTTCGTGCGCCGCGACGAGCAGGTGCAGGCGTGGCGCTGGGTGGAGCCGATCATCGACACCTGGGATGCCAGTACCGTGCCGCCCAAGGCCTACACGGCGGGCACCTGGGGCCCGGCCGCGTCCACGGCGCTGATGTCGCGCGACGGCGCGCTCTGGCACGAGGAAGTCTGACGCTGCCCGTCCACTGTCCCCACCGCTGAAAGGAGCCCCGCCATGCGCGAGTTCGAACACGCCACCGTGATGGACCAGGCCGAATCGCTGGCCATTTCCGTGAGCCATGCGCTGGACCTGGTCATCAAGGCGCGCGGCTGGGCCGTGCTGGCGGTGTCGGGCGGGAAGTCGCCGGTGCCGATGTTCGAGCGGCTGCGCTATCGCCCGATCCGCTGGGAGGCCGTGACCGTGACGCTGGTGGACGAGCGCGCGGTGCCGCCCGACCACGCCGACAGCAATGGCGCGATGGTGCGCAGCCACCTGCTGCGCGAGGGCGCGGGCGTGGCCGGCTGGGTGCCGCTGATCCGCGACGATGCCGAGGCCGCCGAGCCGCTGCGCGCGGTGCAGCGGCTCAACGCCTCGTTCCAGCAGCCCGACGTGGTGGTGCTGGGCATGGGCGAGGACGGCCATACCGCCTCGCTGTTCCCGGACGCGCCCGAGCTGCAGACCGCCCTCTCGGCACCGGAGCCGGGCTACATCGTCACGCATCCGTCCATGGCGCCGCACGCGCGCGTGACGCTGAACCTGGCCGCGCTGCTGGCCGCCGAACGGACGTTCCTGGCCATCACGGGCGAGAAAAAAGGCGCCGTGCTGGCGCGGGCGCTGGAAGCCCCCACGCCGGCGTTGCCGGTGAGCGTGGTGCTGGCCCGCCACCGGCGCGGCGTGGACATCTTCCGCACCGAGGCCCGATGACCCGCGACACTGCAACTGCCACCGCTACTGCCATGTCCTATCCGCGTTTGCTGGCCGATGTAGGCGGCACCAACGTTCGCTTTGCCCTCGAAACCTCGCCGATGCGCATTGGCGAGGTCACGGCCTACAAGGTGGCCGACCACGCCTCGCTCGAAGCCGCGATGCGCCAGTATCTGTCCACGCTGGCGCAGGAGGCGCGGCCGCGGCATGCCGCCATCGGCCTGGCCAACCCGGTCACAGGTGACCACGTCAAGCTGACCAACCACAACTGGGCGTTCTCGATCGAAGCCATGCGCCAGGCGCTGGAACTGGCGACGCTGGTGGCCATCAACGATTTCACCTCGCTGGCGCTGGCCCTGCCGCACCTGCCCGACGACGACCTTGTGCAGGTGCGCCCCGGCACGGCCGTGGCCACGGCGCCGCGCGCGCTGATCGGCCCGGGCACCGGGCTAGGCGTGTCCGGGCTGGTGCCGGCGCCGGGCGGCGGCGCGGTGGCGCTGGCGGGCGAGGGCGGCCATATCGAGGTCATGCCGGTCACCGACGATGAGTGGATCGCATGGCGGGCGGCGCAAGACCAGCTCGGACGCGTCTCGGCGGAGCGGCTGCTCTCGGGCATGGGCTTGTCCCATATCCATGCCGCGTTGTCCGCAGAAACGGGTACGCTTCTGGCCGAACCGCTGACGCCGGCGCAGGTCACCGACGGCGCGCTCAAGCAGAACGACCCGCTGTGCCGCCGCGCCTTCGACGCCTTTTGCGGCCTGCTGGGCTCGGTGGCGGGCGACGTGGCGCTGGTGCTGGGCGCGCGCGGCGGGGTGTATATCGGCGGCGGCATCGTGCCGCGCTTCGTGCAGGCGTTCCACGCCTCGCCGTTCAACGCCCGCTTTACCGCCAAGGGCCGCATGGGCAAGTACCTGGCCGATATCCCGGTGTTCGTGATCACGGCCGAGTTCCCGGCGCTGCCGGGCCTGGCCCGTGCGCTGGCGGACCGGCTCGAAGGCGACATGCGCCACGGCAATCCCTGAATCAGATCGAACATGCGCGTACTGCTGGTGGAAGACGACGCCATGATTGGCGAGAGCGTGAAGCTGGCGCTGCGCCAGGAAGGCTTTACGGTGGACTGGGTGACCGATGGCGACGCGGGGCTCGATGCCGCGTCTGACCAGCACGGCCCCCGGGCCGACGGCGGCTACGACCTGGTGCTGCTGGACCTGGGCCTGCCGCGCCGCTCGGGGCTCGACGTACTGAAGGCGCTGCGCGCGCGCAACGTGCGCACGCCGGTGCTGATCGTCACCGCGCGCGACGCCGTGGCCGATCGCGTGGCCGGGCTCAACGCGGGGGCCGACGACTACGTGATCAAGCCGTTCGACCTGCAGGAACTGGTGGCCCGCATGCACGCGATGGCCCGCCGCGCCGAGGGCCGGGCCGAACCCGAGCTGCGCTACGGCGACATCGTGCTCAACCCCGCCACGCGCGAAGCCACGCAGGCCGGCACGCCAGTGCGGCTGTCGGCCCGTGAATATGCGCTGCTCTCGGCGCTGATGGCGCGCCCCGGCAAGGTGTGGTCGGTGCCGCAGCTGCAGGAGCGGCTTTACGGCTGGGACGACGAAGTGGGCAGCAACACCGTGGAGGTCTACATCCACGCGTTGCGGCGCAAGTTCGGCGCGGCGCTGATCCGCAATATCCGCGGCGTTGGCTACCTGATGCCGCAACTGGAAGACAAGGCGGCGGACTGATGCGCTCGATTCAACGTACGCTGCTGTGGTGGCTGGCGGCCGGCCTCGCGCTGGGCATTGCCGTGGCCACCGGGCTGATCTACGGCCAGGCGCGGCAAGAGGCCAACGCGCTGTTCGACTACCAGATGAAGCAGGTGGCGGCGGCGCTGCCGAGCCAGTTCTCGGCCCCCATGTCTCCGCCGTTCGACCCCGAAAGCGCCACCGGCGCCGACCTGCTGCGCGCCGACGAAGACGTGGTGATCCATATCTGGGATGGCTCCGGGCGCAGTCTCTACCTCTCGCACGCGCGCCCGGCGCTGCCGCCGCGCGCCGAACTGGGCTTCACCAACGCGCGGACGGACTCGGGCGAATGGCGCATCTACAGCGTGCAGGTCGGGCCGGCCGTGGTACAGATCGCCCAGCCGCTGAGCGCGCGGCGCACGTTGGCCGCCCACATGGCGCTGCGCACCGTGGCGCCCTTGCTGCTGCTGTTGCCGTTGCTGGCCTGGCTGGTGTGGCTGGCGGTGGGACGCGGCTTGCGGCCGCTGCGGGAGATTGCCACGGAAGTGCGCGCGCGCGATGCAAAGACGCTGGCGCCGCTGGCCGTGCGCGACATGCCCGATGAAATCGCGCCGCTGTCCGATGCGCTGAACCAGTTGCTGGCGCGCCTGGCGCACGCCATCGACACGCAGCGCGCCTTCGTGGCCGACGCCGCCCACGCACTGCGTACGCCGTTGACGGCGCTGCAACTGCAGGCGCAACTGGTGGAGCGCGCGGAGAACGCCGAGGCACGCCAGACGGCGATCGGCCAGTTGCGGCAAGGGCTGGAACGGCTGACCCACCTTGTGACGCAGCTCTTGACGCTGGCGCGCCAGGAGCCGGGCGCCGCGCCGCCGCCGCATGAGCCGGTGAACCTGCGGGCGCTGGCGGGCGAGGTAGTGGTCGAGATGTCGCAGGCCGCCATCGACCGCGATATCGACCTCGGGCTCGAAGGCAGCGACGCGCAGGGCGCGGTCACCATCCGCGGCGATGCCGATGCGTTGCGCATCCTGCTGACCAACCTGGTCGACAACGCGCTGCACTATATTCCGCGTGGCGGCCGCATCGACGTGCAGGTGGCGCATACCGCCGAAGGCATCGAGCTGGTGGTGCGCGACAACGGACCGGGCATCCCGGCCGCCGAGCGCGCGCGCGTGTTCGACCGCTTCTATCGCGTGCCCGACGCCCCCACCGGGGGCAGTGGGCTGGGCCTGGCCATCGTCGACGAGGTGGCCCAGTCGCACGGCGCGCGCGTGGCGCTGGAAGACGCCGCGCCGGGCCTGCGCGTGCGCGTGGTCTTCCCGGCCGTGGGCTAGTTCACGGGCGCCACCAGCGGCTCGCCGGCGAAGTGCCGGCGCGCGTTTTCGAGAAACTGGTTCACCGACGCCAGCACGGCCTCGGGCGACCAGCCGCCCACGTGCGGCGTGAGCACGACGTTCGGGCAGTCGAACAGCGCCGTCGGCGGCAGCGGCTCGCTTTCATAGACATCCAGACCCGCGCCGCCCAGTTCGCCGGCGCGCAGGGCGCTGGCCAGCGCCTCCGTGTTCACCACGCTGCCGCGCGCGATGTTCACGAGGTAGCCGGACGGCCCCAGCGCGCGCAGCACCGGGGTATCGACCATATGGCGGGTCTCGGCGCCGCCGGGCGTGGCGATGACGAGGTAGTCGGCCCAGTCGGCGAGCGCCATCACGTCGGCGAAATACTGGAACGGCACGTCGGCGCGCGGCCGGCGGTTGTGATAGCCGATGTCGAGGTCGAACCCCTGGCCGCGCTGCGCAATGCGGCGGCCAATGGTGCCCAGACCCACAATGCCCAGGCGCTTGCCCGAGACATTGGGCGGCAGCGCGATGGTGTTGCGCCACACGCCGTCGCGCGTGGCGCGATCGAGCGTGGGCACGCGGCGCACGGTGGCCAGCAGCAGCGCCATCGCGTGATCGGCCACGCAACTGTCGTTGGTGCCCGCACCATTCCCCACGGCCACGCCGCGCGCCTGGCAGGCGCCAATGTCGATGTTCTCGTACCCGGCGCCCAGCGCGCACACCAGCTTCACGGCCGGCATGGCATCCAGTTCGGCGGCGGTGAGGCCGGTGGTGCCGTTGGTCAGCACCGCGTGAAAGGTCGGGCCGGCGCTGGCGACGGCTTCGGTCCGCTGCGCCGCGCTGGGCGCGTAGCAGACGTCGTATTGCTGGGAGACAAGGGCAAGGTGGTCTGGTTCGAGCTGGACCAGGACGAGCAGGGCGGGCTTCATGCGTGACAGCGAGACGAGGATTTTTTTGTCGAGGAGGTCGGCCAGGCCGACGCCACATTCTATGCCCGCCCGCCGACGCCTGCCGGGGGCCGCGCCGGATTCCGGGCGATTATCAGCCGCTCGGGGCCACATCGACGGCACGCAGAAACGGGTACGCTGCGCGATTTTCCGCTGGGTGATTCACGCAGAAATGGGTACGCTTTGGGCGTTGGCGGTATGTGTGCCTTGCGCGGGGGGGTGCTTTGGGTGGTATCGGTGCTTGGGCGGTTCGCCCTCTCCCCCAGCCCCTCTCCCGCAAGCGGGAGAGGGGAGCCAACCGACAGTGCTCGACATGCCGCGGGTCTTCTCCCCTCTCCCGCGTTGCGGGAGAGGGGCGGGGGAGAGGGGCGGGGGAGAGGGGCGGGGGAGAGGGCAAACGCATCAACCCCCAACCACGCAACACCAACGACACCGCGCTCGCCCTCACAACGCCACACACGCACGAAACCCGGAACA
>Ga0055537_1000965_pt1 | contig 13136 bp, 9 predicted proteins | sample Araplaol_mTSA_r2_2_FD_55027 | JGI IMG/M metagenome (GOLD analysis project Ga0055537, IMG submission 55027) | Arabidopsis root microbial communities from North Carolina, USA - plate scrape MF_Col_mTSA_r2 | ecosystem: Host-associated > Plants > Roots > Endosphere | place: USA: North Carolina
CGTGTGAGAGGCCCATGGCCGCGTGCCAGCGATGCCTGCATTTATTGCCATGACGGCATGGATGGTAACGCTCGCACCCAGCTATATCCGCGCTTGGCGGGGCAACCGGAAGCCTACCTCAAGAAGCAGCTCGCTGCATTTGCGAGCGGCGAACGCAGCGACCCTACGATGACTCCGTTTGCCCTGAGCCTGTCGGAGCGCGAATTCGATTCCATGGTTTCACACTTTGCGCACATGCCGCCCAAGCCGAATGAGACTTTCAACGCCGATGCCGCGCGTGTCGCACGCGGTGAGGCGCTGGCACGGACCAGGAATTGCGTCTCGTGCCATGGCCAGAAACTGGAAGGGAAGGACACATATCCGCGCCTCGCTGGACAGAGCTACGACTACCTGGTCGATCAGCTGGCGAACTTCAAGAGCGGCGTGCGCCGCGATGCGACGGGCGCCATGCCAGCCATCGCCGGCGCTTTGTCGCAAGGCGATATCGAGGACCTGGCGCAGTTCCTGGCCAGCCGATAAGCGAACCTGGTTCGCCACACAACAAAAGGAGATAAAACATGACACAAGCTGTAAACGATCCTCGCCGCCTGGTCGGTTGGCTGGCGGTATTTGGCGCGGTGCTTGCCTGGAGCATGGCTGCGCTGGTTGGGGCCGCTGCGGGATTTGACTTCGAGGTGCTTGAACGACCCGCATCGATGCTCGCATTCACAGCGGAATCGCAAGACCTCTATCGATTGTCGATGTGGGCGGACATCCTGGGCTGGTATGTACCGTTCCTGGCCGTTGGNGGATANCTNTGGAAGCGGATGCGCCAGAAAAAGGGAGCGTCNGCTGACATTGCCCTGGCCGGTCTGATCGCCTACGCCATCCTCGGGATTGTCGGAGCCGGCATGCTGAATCTCACGCTNGCACCGCTGGCAGCACTTCATGCGGGCAGTGATCCGGGCTCCANAGTGGCGGCAGAAGCGATCTGGATCACTTTGCAGAGTGCGGCACAAGGCATCTGGAACGCCGAGGCNCCGGTCTTTCTCCTTTGGGGAACAGTAGCAGCGTCCTTGCTGCGCGCCGAAAAATGGGGCTTCGGACGCTTGCTTACGTTCGATCTTTTCCTTTTCGGATCTGAGTTCATTTTCAACCTCAGCGGCCGTCGCGACTTGGGTGAAGCNGTGCAGATGGCCACCCTGGTGATTCATCCGCTGTGGTTGTTCCTCTTCGGCACCTCCCTCCTGCGCGAGCGTGCTCCAGTATTCGCGGGTGCCGGCATGGCATACCGCGCCTAACAAAAAGGTGATTAACATGAATTCGAAAAGCTATGCCCTGTCGCTGGAGGAGGCCAAAGTAAAAGCTGACCTGGAAAAATATCGGGCACTTGGCGGATGGGTAGAAAAGCCGGCAGACATGCAAGCAGCGCTGGTGGGCGACGTCAGCGCAGACGTGATCATCGTTGGCGCAGGCTTCGCAGGCTTGAACGCGGCAATTGAGTTGGCGAGAAGCGGCAAGCAAGTAGTTGTCCTTGAACGTGAGTTTGCGGGCTATGGGGCGAGCGGGCGCAACGCCGGTTACCTGGCCGGTGCCATCGGGGTGGAGTATGAACTCTTTGCCAAGCGGGTTGGCCATGAGACTGGCAAGAAGGTGATCCGCTATTACGAAGAAGCCGTCACCTTCGTTGAGGGAAAGCTGAAAGAACATGGCATTGATTGCAGCTACAACCAGTCGGGAATTCTGCGCGCAGGCGTCCACGCCGCGCAGGAGAAGAGGGTGCGCAAGGCGATGAAGATCGGCGCTGAGCTGGGCATGCAGTCGGTATATCTTGAGCATGCCGCGATGCGCGCGCGCGGCATCCCGCCGGCGTTCCTGTTTGCCGAGTACAGTACGCGTGGCGGCACGCTTCATCCCGGCAAATATGTGATGGGCCTGCGGCGCGCTGCGCTACGCGCGGGCGTCAAGTTATACGAAAACACGCCGCTGCTGTCGTATTCCGAAGGCCAGGTCATCAACGTGAAAACGCCATTGGGGAGTGCCCGGGCGCCCGTCATGATGTTTGCCACCAATGCTTATACACCCCAGAACGGATTGCTTGCGGATAAAGTGGTGCCGTTGCGGGTCTCGGCCGTCGAAACCGAGCCGCTTACCGAAGCACAACTGAAGTCACTCGATTGGCCGGGACGTGAAGGCATCATGACTGCGCACTGGGTGATGGAGAGNTTCCGCCTGACNCCTNACAACTCGCTGTTGGTGACCACAAAGCGCATTCAATCGCCATTTGGTTCAAAGACACCGAACGTGCCCGCTTATGATTCTTATCGAGAGCTGCGCAAGGCCCTGCACGATCGCCTNCCGACCTTGAAGGACATTGCTGTCCGGGCCTGTTGGAGTGGCTATGTCAGTGTCGCAGGCGACGGATTGCCGGCGGTCGGTGTCACCGGCCCACACCAGAATATCCATTATTGCGCCGGCTGTTCAGGGCACGGTGTCGCACAGCAGTCATTGCTGGGGCATATGATGGCCGAACGGATTCTGGGGCGCGAGCCGGAGCTGCTGGCGGCGATGCGCCGCAAAGTGCCGTCGATGTTGCCTGAACCATTGCAGTACCTGGCCGTCAAAGCGACGCTGGCAATGACGGGCATGCTCGACGAGCGGGTGAACAGGAAAGTGCGGGAGGCTGCCGCCGGCTAGGCCCTTCCCTGGTACGCGACTCCAGTGACATTGACTTTTTGGTATACATACCAAACAATGATGCGTTTTTCTCAATCCACGAATGACGATGAAAACTGTGAAAGAGCCTGGCGAACAGCCTGCCCGCAAAAAGCGGAGCTCCGCGAGTAACGCTTCCACTGAGTCTGCGCCCGGTGGTTTGCGCGCCCAGGGCGTGCGTACGCGCAATGCCATTGTTGACGTTGCCAGACAGGTTCTGCTGGAAGGGGGAAGTCTGGAATTCTCGCTGCGCGAGGTTGCTGCGCGTGCCGGGATAAGCATCAGCAACTTGCAGTATTACTTCCCGACCAGGTTGGCCGTGCTGCGGGCAGTGATCGAACCCCAGATCGATGCTTATCTGAGCGAACTGAGAATTGCGTTTGACAGCAGCGCCCCACCCAGCGAAACACTGGATGCGCTCGCTGAGCGTTCTTTGCGCGAAGCAAAGGATGCGGAATCCACGGCACTGTGGTGGCACTTCGTTTCCTTTGCCGTGATCGATCCCGAGTGCTCGCGCCTCCTGGACGAATGGTACGAGACCTTGACTCATGAAATTGCAAAACTGATTCGCGCCGCGTACCCGCAATACACCCCGACTGATTGCTTGCACCGGGCCACGCTGCTGATCGCCATGGCCGATGGCATGAATTTCCAGCTTGGCGCTGGTCGCCGCAAGCGCAACTACACGCGCGGCCTCGATGCGAAATTCCGGGCCGCCGCCGAATGCATACTGCGCGCAGATCTTTCGGCTGAACAGTAGGCCGGTTCGCCGGTTTGTCGCAATTTGGAAACGACAGGAGCTCCCTGTCGTTTTTTTTATTTACCAAATTGGTTTGTTGTCCTAAGTTTGGTACGATGTACCTACTGTTTGCACGCCGCTGCCTTACCCAGTCGCTGACAGTCCATTTAAGTTCGAAATGATCATTAGGACCCGTCATGGAATTAAAACATTACCTATATTGCTTTGCTGATGTTGTACTGATTGCGACTTCATTCATCTACGGCGTGAAGTTCCTCAGGAAGCGGAATTTCCTCCTCGGTGGGGAGTTGTTCGTTGTGACGTTTTCTGCGACTAATTTGCTCATTAATGCCCTAACCGACAAACAGGTTTTTCTTAACCTCTCGCTCTTTTGCGATGCGTTTTCCAGAAGCTTCGGCATCCCGGTTATCGCAATAGTGGGCCTGATGGCTGTGACACATCGATTCAAGGCGTCGATCTTCGTGGATGTCGTGCTGTTCGTGCTTGCTATGGCGGGGACGGCCGTTGTGTGGAGTGCAGACTTCCTGGTTGGGCCCAAGCCGTATTTTTATTTGGTGATGTGGACTTTGTTTTCGATTTACCTGGCTTACGTTGCCACCAAATTGATGCGTGTCGGCGAAAAACTCCAATCGATCAGCGTGATTTTCGCCCTGGTCTTTGCGCAGGCCATTGCAAGCATTTACGACTTCTACCGCATTCCTGGTGATGACGATCATGTGATCTTCTATACATTCGCATTGCTGGCCTGGTCCTATCTGGGCGTTGCGATGTATTACGGATATTGTGCTCTGGAACGTGCGCAGCAGGGCCTCAACCGGGGCGGAGTTCTCAGCGGGCCACGACACGATCTTTGAGTTAGTGGGGTCTCCGCCATCTGTCAAAGGATGGCTTTGCCCAGTTTGCTTTAGGGCTTCTGGGCTTTTTTCTTTTCCGAGGCTGGACTCGTCGTCACGAGTCCGGCCTTTGTCGTTTATGCCGCTGTTGTATTTTCATCGCTATGTTTATTTGACTGTCCTATGTTTGGTACTATGACCTAACTAAGTCACGATAACGGCTGGTTCGTAGCCCGGCCATTCATTTACGAGGAGACGAAGGTGAAGATCGCAACAGTATTTTTCGGCACCGCACTGGTGGCCGGGGCAGCGGCCCATGCCGCGGTGANCGAGCAGGAAGCATCGAAGCTTGGCAAGGAATTGACGCCGGTNGGTGCCGAGCGTGCCGGTAACAAGGAAGGAACGATCCCGGCATGGACGGGCGGTGACATGAAGGCGCCGGCTGGGTGGAGGACGGGTTCTCAACGCCCCGATCCATATGCCAGCGACAGGCGCATGTTCTCGATCGATGTGTCAAATATCGATCGCTACAAGGANAAGCTGGCGCCCGGCCAGATCGAGATGGTGAAGTCGGTCCCTGGCTATCGGATGGATGTGTACCCAAGTCACCGTTCTTGCGGATACCCGGACTTTTTCTATGACCGCACGAAGAAGAATGCCGCCAGCGCGAAGATGGCCGACAACGGCCACGATATCGCCGAAGCCGTTGGCGCGGCTGTGCCGTTCCCAATGCCCCGCAATGGCGCCGAGGCAATGTGGAATCATAAATTGAGCTGGAAAGGCGAAGGATTTGCAGCGCGCTTCGCCACTTACATTCCGCCGAAAGGCAGCGACGGGATTGGTGAACCGATTGTGCAGGATGAGTGGGAGATGTCGCCGATGTGGTCGCAGGCAGGCAAGGGTATTGCCGACGCGCGCGGCATTGAATACCAGCTGCTCAATGTGTTTGCCGGACCGCCTTCCATTGCGGGCGATGCGACTCTCGCGCAATACAACTTCGCCAAGCCAAATGACGTGTGGCTGTATTTTGCCAGCCAGCGCCGCGTGCGGCGCGCTCCCACTTACCAGTACGATGCCCCGGTGCTCAATACGGAAAACCTGCAAGTCGTTGACCAGTACCTGCAGTTCAACGGCCCGCTCGATCGTTATAACTGGAAACTGGTCGGCAAGAAGGAGCTCTACGTCCCTTACAACACCTACCAGCTGAATTCTCCTGCACAAAAGGTCGCCGACGTGGTCAAGCCGAAGTTTTTCAGCCGCGAGCTGACACGCTACGAATTGCATCGCATGTGGGTGGTTGAAGCGACGCTGAAGGAGGGTATGCGCCACATGTTCCCCAAGCGTACCTTCTACATCGATGAGGATAGCTGGACGATCCTCGTCGCCGACATGTACGACGCGCAGGGNAAAGTCTGGCGCACGGCCGAGATGGGACCTTACATGGCCTGGGAAGTGCCGGCATGCGTCTGGGGAGCCAACAGCAGCTTTGACCACCTCACTGGCCGGGTGCTGCTCGACCGCGTAGTTGCCGGCGGCAAGGAACCCGACTGGTTGGCCGCCCGCGAAGGCAGGCTGAAAGCCGGCACCTTCGAACCGGACGGCCTGCGCCGCGCCACCACACGCTGAGACAACCCAGACGAGGAAGGGAAGAGGAGATGAAAGCACAAAATAACAAAGTGGCGTCCCCGGTTCGTAAGCTGGCATGCACGGCAGTGCTGGGCGCCTTGGCGGCGGGATCGGCCGGTGCCGCGGAATGGCCGATGGCAAACGGCTGGACGGTGAATCTGGATTCGACGGTGTCGTTCGGGACTGCGGTACGGACATCGAAAGCCGATTGCCGCCTTATCGGCAACGACAATGGCGGTTGCGTTGGCGATGCGGCCACGCCGCTACAGATCAGCAATCCCGGCGCTTTTTCAGTGAACCTGGATACGCTGCGATTGAACCAGGATCTGGGCAATCTGCGTTACGGGAGGGGGCAGGTTGTCTCGTCCAACCTGCAATACACGGCCGACCTGTATGTGAAGGGGAGGGAAGGCTGGAGCGGCTTGCTGCGCGGCGTGGTGAATCACGATTTTGCGGTCGACAGAACGAAACGCGGGCCGCTCGACCCGGAGGCGAAGGACTTTGCGGTCAGCAATCCTCGCTGGCTGGACGCCTACCTGACGAAGGAATTCGATCTTGGCGAGCAGCAGGCGCGCGTGCGTGTCGGCAACCAGGTTTTAAGCTGGGGCGAAGACCTGTTCATCACGGGCGGCCTGAATTCGATCAACGCGATTTATGTTCCCGCCGCACACCAGCCCGGCACCCCACTGAAGAATCTCTTCATCCCGGCGCCCATGGTGTCGTTCAGCAGCTCGCTCGCCGCCGGGCTTGGCATCGAAGCGTACTACCAGTGGAAATGGAACAGCTTCACTTTTGATGCTCCTGGCACATTCTTTTCGACCAGCAATTTCGCCGGCGAAGGCGGTCGCGCCATTTACCTCCCGACATCGGCATTGAACGCGGCTGTCACACCGTACGGCATCGGGCCTTTCCCGGCCGGGATGATCGGCAACACCGCGACTGTTATCACGGGGGCAGATCCTGCGACTGGCCTGCCATTTGGACGGCGCCTGAGTGCCGCCGAATTGGCAAACCCCGCAGCCAACCCTGCGGGCGCCATTCTGGGCGCGGGCACTGTCATCCCGCGTACCGGCGACCGGAAGCCGCGCAATGGCCAGGGCGGCGCCGCGCTGCGCTACCGGATGCCTGACTCTGGCGATGAGCTTGGCATTTACTTCATCCGGTACGACGACAAGGTTCCCTTCGTCAGCTATCAGGTCAGCGGCACCACGGCCAATCCATTTGGCCTGGAAGCGGCGCTCGACTATGGAACTGGCCGCAACCTGTTCGGCGTGTCCTACAACTTCCAGGCAGGCGAATGGGCCATCGGGACCGAATTGTCGTACCGTCCACGCGATGGCGTGGCGATCGACCCTACCGCTGTCATCGACCCAGGCAATGCCCACTATTGCAACGGACTGGCCGATTTTACGGCGGCGCCGGTGGGGACCGGCTGCCGTGGCTGGGTGGACACGCAGCATTACCAATTCCACCTGACCGGGATCCACATTCTGTCGCCATCGGGGTCGCTGGGCGGACTGCTGCGGGCATTAGGAGCAAGCGAAGGCACGATCACGGCGGAGACGGCCGTGGCGCATTATCCGAGGCTCAAGCTGGACGGCAGCGTGCCGTATGCAGTAACTGCCGACTACAAGCTGCCGACGAAGACAGCCTGGGGAATGGTCCTGGCGGCATCCTTGACCTATCCAAACGCATTTGGCACGCGGGCTTCGGTATCGCCTGATCTTGCCATCTCGCAGGGGCTGTCCGGGATCGCGGCGACGGCCTTGCCGGGATTCGTCAAAGGAGCAGGCGCTGCCGTGCTGGGAATGACCATCGACTTCAAAGTCAAGCCGGAGACCAAGCTGCGCATCGACTGTACGAAAAACTGGGGTGGTGGCGCGAGCAATCTGCTGCGCGACCGTAATTTCATGTCGTTCAGCCTGACCTCTTCATTCTAATGCTTACTCATCTTATCACTCGTCTGGAAACGATCCTGTTCCGGCATCGGCGGGCCTTCCTTATCGTATTGGCGGCGTTCACGTTGCTGATGGGCGCGCTCGCAACAAAGCTCCACCTGGAGGCAGGTTTTGAAAAACAGATGCCGCAAGGCCACGAGTACATCGAGACCTTCGAACAGTACCGTGACCAGTTGTTTGGGGCCAACCGCCTGACTATCGCCGTCCACGCACGCAAGGGCGGCATCTGGAATGCGCAGGCACTGACGCAATTGCTGAAAGTGACCGATGCCGTCGCCTACCTGCCAGGCGTACAGCGCACCAGCGTGACGTCATTGTGGACGCCGAACGTCTTCTTCACCGAGATCACGGAGGATGGCTTCCGCGCCGAACCTGTGGCGGGGGGCGACATCGTGCCCGAAAAGCTGAACGCGGATGTGATCGCACAAATGCGCCAGCGCGCCACCGCCGGCGGTCATATCGGCACCCTGGTGGCCCGTGACCAGACCAGCGCCTTAATCACGGCCGAATTGTCCGACACCGACCCCGGTACGGGCAAAAAGCTGGACTACATACAGTTCAACCGGCTGCTGGAAGAAAAGATCCGGCGGCCTTTTGAAAATGCCCAGGTGGAAATCCAGATTATTGGCTTTGCCAAGCAGATCGGCGACATCGCGGACCGCTCCGATGAAGTAACGAAGTTTTTTGCGGTGGCCTTTGCGCTGACGGCCATGTCGGTGTATTGGTATTGCCGCTCGGTCCGGCTCACCTTGCTGCCGCTGGCGTGTTCGCTGACGTCCCTGGTCTGGCAGTTCGGCACGCTGCAATTGCTGGGGTTCGGGCTTGATCCCCTGGCGATCCTGGTACCTTTCCTGGTGTTTGCCATTGGGGTTTCCCACGGCATCCAGCAGATTAACTTCATTATCCGGGAAGTCGCGCATGGCGCCGATTCGGCCGCGGCTGCACGGCGCAGCTTCACGGGGCTGTTGATTCCCGGATCGCTGGCGCTGATTACTGCCCTGGTCAGCTTTATCACGCTGATCCTGATCCCGATTCCCATGATACGGGAGCTGGCCATTACCGCTGCCATCGGGGTGGGCTTCAAAATCCTGACTAACCTGATGATGCTGCCGGTCGCGGCCTCGTTCTTCCGTTTCACGCCGGAATTTGCGCGGGATGCATTGGCGCGCCGCGAAAAGCACAGTGGCTGGCTGCAGGCGGTGGCGCGCATCGCGCGGCCGCGCAATGCTCTTGTCGTCACGCTGGTTGGCTTCGGGATTTTCGTGCTGGCATTCTGGCAGAGTCAGGGCCGCCATGTCGGAAGCCTGCAGCCCGGAGCACCGGAATTGCGTGCTGAATCACGCTACAACCGNGATGCCGCTGCAATCGTTGGCCGGTTCGACGTCGGACTCGATTGGTTGACGGTAGTATTCGAAGCGACGCCTGAACGCCTGGGCGAGGTCTGCTCACGTGCCGATCAGATGCTGTATGTCGATGAATTCGCGTGGTTGATGCGCGGCGTGCCGGGTGTGGTGTCGGCTGATTCGCTGGCTGGGCAGCTCAAGCTGTACAACGCCGGCCTGAATGAGGGCAATCCCAAACTGGCCACCATGACACGCGATCCGCGAGGCCTCGGATCGCAATTCNCGGGCGTCAATAACCGCATTGCCGGGCTCTCATCCAANGATTGCCGTGTTCAGGGCGTCAACCTGTACCTCCCCGATCACCGCGCCACTACGATCAAGAGCGTGGTGGGTGCCGTNAAGGATTTCCGCGCTTCAGAANGCCTGGCGGGTGTCACTTTGCGCCTCGCGAGTGGCAATGCGGGTGTGCAGGCAGCCATCAACGAGGTGCTGGAAAATTCGGAAACGCCCATGATGCTTTACGTATACGCGGCCATCCTTGTGCTGGTATTCCTGGTTTACCGGGACTGGCGCGCCATGATTGCGTGCTGCTTGCCATTGACTGTGGCGACCTGGATTGGCTACTGGTTCATGAAGGAGCTGGAAATCGGCTTGACGGTCGCTACCTTGCCGGTAATGGTGCTGGCGGTTGGGATTGGCGTCGACTATGCCTTCTACATCTATAACCGCTTGCAGGTGCAGCTCTCCCAGGGCCGGGAATTCACCCGTGCGCTGGAGCTGGCGCTGACGGAAACCGGGCTGGCCACCGTGTTCACTGCCATCACGCTGTCGGTCGGCGTGGCCACCTGGACTTTCTCCAGCCTGAAGTTCCAGGCCGACATGGGAGCGCTGCTGACCTTCATGTTCCTGGTCAATATGGTGATGGCGATTACCTTGCTGCCGGCTTTTGCCGCCGTGCTGGAATGGGCGCTCCCGCGCAAGGGGCAGGTGCGCATGCCGGCGATCTTACAACATTAAAGGACCTGTCATGCATTTGCTTCGACAACTCATTCTGATCGCGATCATCCTGCAGCTTCCCTGCAAGGCGAGCGCTGCTGAAGGGCAGAAGTGGCCAGCCCTCCTTCCTGCCTTGCACGTAGCGCACGCAGCAGAAGCGCCCATGCTGGCTGCGGCACGCGCTGGCAAGCGCGTTGTGGCGGTAGGCGACCATGGTGCCATTCTCCTGTCCGACGATGGTGCGCATTTCCGCCAAGCGAAAGCTGTTCCGGTGCGCGCCATGCTCACCACGGTCCAGTTCCTCGATGACCGCATCGGCTATGCGGCCGGGCACGACGGCGTCGTGCTCGGCACGCGCGATGGCGGCGAAACCTGGGGGCTGCTTCGAGCGACGCCTGGCGTCGANCAGCCGATTCTCTCCCTGTATTTCGACAGCGCCAACCATGGCATTGCAGTGGGCTTATACGGCTGGATGATCGAAACCCGTGACGGTGGGCGTACCTGGGCCGAGCGCCATGTTGGCAGCGGTGACAATAGCGACCGCCACTTGTACCACGTCTTCGCATCGGCGCAAGGAACGCTGCTGGTCGCGGGCGAGGCAGGGACCATTTACCGCTCGGCCGATGGAGGGCNGGGCTGGGACACTATCACGGTCGGGAACCAGGGTTCGCTCTGGCATGGCGCCTTGCTGGACGACGGCACGCTGCTGATCTGCGGGATGCGCGGCCGCCTCTATCGCAGCCGCGACGATGGCCGTAGCTGGCAAGAAGTCCGGTCAGGCACCACACAATCGCTGACGGGCGTTGCGCCGCAAGCCGGCGGCGGCGCAGTGGTGATCGGCATGTCCGGCACCATCTTGCGCAGTGCGGACGCTGGGATGACGTTTGCATTGAGCCAGCGTCCGGAGCGCGAGCCCTTGACGGCCGTTGTCACTTCAGGCGACCGGCAGTTGGTCTTGCTGTCGCTGGCTGGGCGGGTCGCGCCTTGATGCGTAAAGGCCCCAGGGTCCATGGCAAGCCGTTTTTCCGGTTGCATTCCGGCCGTCGCCTCGATATAATGAGCGAGTACTCAGTTATTATTCGTTGCGAAATGGCCCGACCAAAGAGTGAAGAGAAGCGGCGGCACCTGCTTGAGGCTGCAGCAAAGGCAGTAGGCGAGCGCGGCATTGGTGCGCCGACCGCCCTGATCGCCAAAATGGCCGGCGTGGCGGAAGGAAGCTTGTTTCGCTACTTTCCGACCAAGGAAGCGCTCCTGAACGAGATGTATTTGTACGTTCTCGGCAAAGGCTGGGAGGCCGTGTCGGAAGCTTACGATCCATCGCGACCGATGGTCGAGCGCGCTGAGGCAATCTGGAATGCACATATCGACTGGGCGCTCGCCCATCCGGTGTGGAGCAGGGCGGTCATCCAGCTTGCGGTCACGGACATCCTGACTGAAGAGACCCGAGCCGCCGATATGGCGCGCTTTCCNGATGCCGGGATGATGGAAATGATCGTCTCGAGTGAAATTCTCGAGGGGCAAACACCGCATTACGCCGACGCGCTCTTCACCTCTATTGCCAGCACGACGATCGAGTTCGCAATGCGCGAACCGGCTCGTGTTGAAACTTATAAGACAAGCGGCTTCAAGGCCATTCGCCGCCTGTTCCTCGATTGAATTCGTTTTCCTCGCATGGCGGCGACATGGATCGCCGGATGCGAGTCCCAACACAAGTGCCGCAGGCCGCCTGAGGAGTAACCCTGATGAAAGTAAACTTTGCGCTGACAGCTGCGAGCGTGTTGGGGATCCTGTATTTCGGGCAGGACGTACTGCAGCCCATCGTGACTGCGCTTGTACTCAGCCTTGCCCTTGCACCCTTGATCCGTGCTATGGGGCGGCTTGGATTTTCGCGTGTGAATGCGACTTTCGCTGCACTGGGCTTGGTCGTTGTGGCATTTGCGGCTGCCTTGATGGTGCTGGGGGCGAACGTGCTGGCACTGACATCCGACCTGCCGCAATACAGTGCCGAAATCCGCGAGAAAACGAAGACATTGGAGGAAATGGTCCAGCACCCCTTGGCTCGCCTGGCGCCGCACTTGATGGAAAGCGCTCCTCCTGCGGCACAACTGGTTGCTGGGCCGCGGCCGGTGCCTGTCGAAATCCATGAACGTGCCAGTACCAGCGATTCTGTAGCAAAGGCCATCAGCGTTGTTTCCGGTCCCTTGGGAGAGGCATTCCTNGTACTCGTGCTCCTGATATTCATCCTGCTGGACCGGGAAAACCTGCGAGATCGCGTGCTGCGCCTGGTTGGACAACGCGAAGTCAGCCGGGCCATCAAAGGGCTGGAGGATGCTGCGGAAGGTGTCTCCAGATTTTTTTTCACGCAGCTTGTCTTGAACCTGACATTCGGCGCGGTCATCACCTTGGCCCTTTGGCTCATTGGCATTCCCCACGCCGCACTGTGGGGCAGTCTTTGCGCCGCGTTGCGCTTTGTTCCCTATATCGGGGCGCTCATCGCCGGTGCGGCAATTGCATTGTTCGCGGCAGCGGTTGACCCGGGGTGGACGCTCGCCGTTTACGCGATCGTGGCGTTCCTGGCGCTGGAACTACTCGTCGCGCACGTGGTTGAGCCGCGGGTCTACGGACAAAGCGTCGGCATGTCGCCGTTGGCGGTCATCGTCTCGGCGCTTTTCTGGGGCGCCATNTGGGGGCCCATCGGCTTGCTGTTATCGACCCCGCTGACCCTGTGCATTGTCGTCGCCGGCCGATATATCAAGAGCCTGGAACCGATCAGCATCCTGTTTGCCGAGGCCCCGCACACCAATCATGCGCAGCGCTTTCACCATCGTGTCCTCAGCGGCGAAGCAGATGCCATCATTGACGATGCGCGTGCCTTCCTGCGCAAGTCGACGCTGGCGCGCTACTGCGACAAGGTCATGTTGCCCGG
>Ga0055537_1000982_pt1 | contig 12930 bp, 19 predicted proteins | sample Araplaol_mTSA_r2_2_FD_55027 | JGI IMG/M metagenome (GOLD analysis project Ga0055537, IMG submission 55027) | Arabidopsis root microbial communities from North Carolina, USA - plate scrape MF_Col_mTSA_r2 | ecosystem: Host-associated > Plants > Roots > Endosphere | place: USA: North Carolina
CGCAGAAGCCGCTCAAGTGAAGTGTGCGACTCAATTTTGCCCAGCGCTGCCCCAGCCAACTGCAAAATGTATGAGAGAGTGCGCTTGTATGCCTCCTGCATCGCTGTATCGACGTCGTGATTCCAGCTGACTGCGAGGACCACCGCAGCGGCGTGCGCCGGCACAGCTAGCAGCAGCCTGCGCGGCCCTCCGTATTCAAGCTGGTCTTCGCTATTGGACTGGGCGTCCGCAGCGACTACCGCGTCGGCGGTCATGCGCGCGGCGGCGCGGTACAGCGGATGGTCCGTGCCGGCCGAATGCGCAATACCGTGGCTGTCGAACTCGACGAGATCCATCCGATCGCTGCGCAGGAGTAGTAAGGCCGAGTCGAATCGGACCATTTCCGCCAACGCGCGGCCGATCAGTGCCAACGAACCCTGCGCCTCATCGGTCTGGAGCAGATCACGCGCAAGCGTCAACAATATGCGCAACTGGGCCGGTCCTAGCTGCCGCGTTTCCACCCGATGCTTTCTCATATTGCGTCGCCCTTCATGCTATTCCTCCCCCGAGTCTTGCGTCGGCGGCCGGGAGGATGGCGTGATAGCCTCAGAGACCAGCTGATCGGTACTAGGGACTCGGCGCAATAAAGGCCTGTCGAGCACTCGCTCAATCACGCCTGAGGGAACACGTCTGTACTCCATGTACTTCTGCGCCAGCGCGCGGTTGCGCACCGACTGGATGTTGACGCCGCGAGCCACCGCTTTCGCGGCACCAGTGTCAGAGCGTCTTTGGCGTTCGTTCATGAATGTTCCAATTCAAACATTTCCACGATTCCTCTGTTGATTTGTGGCCTGCACTGAGTGTAGGCCTAATCCCGCCCATGCGTCGCTCTTCTTTCTGTTCCGGCTCCCAATATGAAATCCCAATGGCCCGAGCATGCAGGACATGCTAATGTCGCAGTTTGAAAATCTGCTGATATGCGAGGAAATCATGGATACCAGTAGCGCTGATACCTGCCGTGAGATGTGGAATGTTCTAGCGTTCGCGAGCACAGCGAGACATGTCAGCGCCGCCAAGCGAAAAGCTGCGAATGGGCGTACACTGAATTCACCGCTTTCGTGGCAATTTGGCTGATGCGGGCGCTGCAGTAACAGCGACGACGCAGCAAGCGTGTTGGCATGACAACTTATCACTACTATCGACGTGCGGCAGGCTCGTTTGGTTCTGGGCCAGGCTCGATCCGGTTCAATGGGCGTAACTACCTGTATCGTGGCTACGCGTACGAGAACTTTATCGACGCCTACAATTACGCGCAGCTCATGCTCATTCACCCTTCCAGTGCGCCGCCGTCAACACAGGCTGTACCCACGAAGCGAGTTTCGTCGCCTTCGGCCGGCGATCTTCTACTGATGCAGCAGTTCGGTATCGTATTTATTGCAGGACATTATTTCTATGGTACTTATCGCTACGATTGCCTGGGCGACGCCTGCGCCTTCGCCCGCCATGCACCTGGACACGACATTTGCCAACACAACCTGCAGATCGCGCATGCCGCGCATCATTTGAATCTACTTCAGGCGCGCCACATGGTCGACGGGAAAGGAAAAACCCTGAAGATTCGCCCCGCGGGGCGCATTGGGCACTACGACATCTTTCCCGAAAATGCCCCGACGTCCCTCCTGTTCAAACGCAGCCTGCTGCGCAAATGAGCAGACTCCAGACGGATTTCTCCCAGGTACAGCGCAACACCGCTACGCCTTGCCCAATTTCTCGTTAGCATCCGGCTTTTTCAACATGCGTCGCCTCGAAATGTGCGGAGTCCATGACACGATTCGTGTAACCTAAATTTCCAGCCCATTAAGCCATTTCCTCTCTCTAGCCCGTCGCGAAGGAGTCGCGATGACGCAAGGAGAGACCCATGAATCACATCAAAGCCCGGGTGCTGCTGGTCGACGACAACAAGGATGCCGTCGGCATGGTTTCCCAGTTCCTGAGTCTCCATCACATCGACCACAGGGTCGCCTATGACAGCGCTTCAGCGGTTGCCTTGCTGGCCAACTGGCCTGCGGATATCGTGTTCCTCGACATCCGAATGCCTGACATGGACGGCTATGAAACCGCGATTGCCATGCATGCCATTCCCCAATGCGCTGAACTTCCCATCTTTGCATGGACCGGTTGGGATGGCCCCGGTAGTCGAGAAGCCATGGCACACGCCCACATGGTATCCCGCCTGACGAAGCCCGTAGCCTTGGAAGAATTGCTGGCGTTGGTATCGGGCTTTGGCAGCAGAGACTCGACCTAGTAGAAATCGCATGCTGCCTCCACCTGGCGCTCGGCTTTCGCCCGCAAGCAGCGTTACGCCCCCCCTCTTCGCGCGATCGGTAACACCGGCAGGCCCGGAACACAGCGCTATCGCACTTTGCATTAACCAGTGCTGCGCCCTGCCAACCTGGTCACTGAACGCGGGGAGGATCTCAAGCAGGCATTTCGATCCCGAGCGCATCATCGATGCGCTCCTTCGCACGATGCAGGCCAAGCACACTCGCCGAGCGCATGGTCCAAGCAATCACTGTAACCTGGTATCGCGTCGGGATTGGATCACCGGCTTTCCTAATGCTCAATCGGCAGTACCATTTTGCGCTAGGCTTACCCAAAGTCGCCCTGAAGGTCGAACAGTCAATTTCGTAACCACGATAGCGTTGCATATCCGGCTCCTTCGTGACGTCGCGCCCCATTGCTGTGGGACTTCTGGCGCCCGTCGAACGCCACGCTCACACTATCGAGCACCTGCCCCGTGCATCTCAGCGCAGCCGCCACGCGACTGCCACATGGGCTGAATGCATCCATCACGGCACATGATGTACGCCAGGCCAGCGTGCCTTGGAATCGCTCCTTGGAGGCTGGAACACTGCGGGGTCCATCCCACCAAGACATCGCCAGGCCGGCGCCAGCCGGCGTAAAACATCGCATCAGCGTGTGGCCGCACCGGAGGGCGGCCGGGGCTTCGCACCTGAGTGTTCCTGCATTTCAGCCTGCCTGCGTTCACGCGTATTGCGGACCTTTAACCGTTTTTCCCACCAGCCGTAGTCTGACAAGTTTTCCCTTGCCAGGTCCACGCACCGCTCGTAGTCGGTGGAAAGCCTGCTGCATGGAGGGACCGGTGGCTCAATGCCCTGGGCGATGCAATAGCGTACCGCGTCCTCCAGATCTCCCTCATTGAGCAATTCCCGGCACGCCGTCGAGTGAATCAATGCAAGATTCATGTTCCTATCCATAACTCGCCAAATGCCGGGCAAAGCGCTGTAGCGGGCGCGGTCCGGAGCGCTCCGCATCCACGCACCAGGTTTGCAGGACTGTCAGGAGTTCTTCCTGCGTTGCCGGCGAACGTTCCCATAACTTCTCAAGCGCTTGCCGCGCCACATGCATGGTGTTGAGTCGTGCACTGTGTACGACCACCAATTCCAGCTCCACCATTTGGGTTCCCGTGAGCCGGCAAGGTGCGCGCCGCAGCAAGCGCTTCGTCTGGACCAATGCCGCGTGGGGGATCAGCTGCGCCAGTTCCATGCGTTCAGCCCGGAACACGTCCAAAGTCAGGACTGTCAGCTCGCGCATCAGTACCGCACGATTGCCCAGGACCAGCTTCAAGGTCACCGGAGTCGGCACGAACTGCCCCGCGCATCGCCTCAAGCGCTCTGGTGGCCGGCGCAACGTTGCCAGGCGCAACCACCGCAACAGGCTTATATAGGCCCAGCCGATATCGAGTTCGAATCAGCGAACCGAGAATTTTGCGGAGGTCGGAAACGTGTGATGGTTGTTGTGAAGCTCCTCTCCGCCAATCAGCAGGCCAAACGGAACGATGTTGGTGGCTGCTTCCTTGCAGTCATAATTGCGGTAGCCGGTATAGTGCCCCAACCCATTGACCACACCGGCAGCCAGGAACGGAATCCACATCATCTGACAGGCCCACAGCGTCAGGCCCAGCGCGCCAAACAAGACCAGTTCGATCAGCAGGAGCAAGCCCACCCCTTGCCACGTATAGTGGCCATAAATCCGTCGTTCCAGCCAGTCGGCCGGTCCGCCGCCGCCATAGCGCTCCGCCAGCGCCGGGTCACTGGTCGCGTCCCGGTACAGTTCGGCGCCGCGCCACAGCACCTGGTTGATCCCGACCACCACTGGGCTGTGCGGGTCCTTCTCGGTTTCACAATGGGCGTGATGGCAGCGATGCACCGCCACCCACTCCCGCGTCACCATCCCCGTCGTCAGCCATAGCCAGAAGCGGAAGCAATGGGCCACGGCCGGGTGCAATGTCAGGGCGCGATGCGTCTGGCACCGGTGCAGGTAGACCGTCACCGCGACGATCGTCACGTGCGTCGTCACCAGCCCGACCAGCAGGACCTTCCACCAGCTCTACGCGAGCAATCCTTCAGTCATCCATTGCAGATACGGTTCCATACCGGCGCTCCTTGTCGACCATGCGCTTACAAGTTCGGGTGTTCAGCAGCAAATGCGACCGCATCACACAATTGGCCGTAGCGATAGCCGCCATAGAGGAAATGGCCCTCAACATAGGCGATACCATGCAGTCGCATGACACCTTCATCGTCTTCTGTCGGGCGATACGCGGACATCCAGTTCGGCACAAACATGTCGTCATGCGCGAAGCCTGCCTTGGCATGTTCGGCGATTGCGTAACGTAGCGCATCCAGGAAGACATCGTAATGGTGCTGTCGAAAAGCGTATCGTTTCCCATCAAAGGAAATCTCAAATCGCGCTGCCAGAGCTTCATCGGATTCTTCGCATTTCCCGTTATTCGGTGAGGTGTTCATGATCTTTCTCCCACTGCAATCCGTACTCCCATTCATCGCCAGGATCTGACGCCGGGCCTTGGACATCGCATCGGTGTTGGCATCCTCGCGAGACCAAAATGCGATCCTCAGGAAAAACAATCGATCGCGTCATCTTGTCTGGCCACTGAAGGCTATTGCAACCTGCGATGGGGGGCATATGTTTGAGGATGGCGGTTGACGCGAATTTCAGCGAGCCATCCTGGCACCTGAATTCTGCGCACCGCAGCAGGATCTTCCATCCCTGGAACCACGATGTTGAATGTTGTTGCACGACGCACTCCTTCGCTCGCGTTCAGGATCAGACGCGGAAAGACGGCAACAACGAGCAGGCCCACCTTTCCGGTTGGGCACGACAACAGCGTGCCAGTCACAGGCAGAACACCACTTCAAGACGATGAGGGGCTTTGACGCGATTGCGCTGTCACGCTGCAATGCAGAGGAAGACCGGCACAAACTGGTAGTGTTGGCTGGGTATCTGCAACCCACTATACGCGCACCAACGGCATTTACCTAATGCTTTCCGTCCTATCCGTACACACATGCAGATTGATCATTACCCCAGCGGCCAACCGCTCTGGTTCGCACCAACGCAGCGACCACGGACCGCTCCCTTAAGACGTCCAGTGCTTCATGGCTTCTGCCTCGCGGGCAGCGGTGCGTTCCTCACGTGCGGTGATCGGATCGCCCTCGTTGTCGACCAGGCCGGCAGCACGTTCTGCGTCAGCATGTGCGCCTTCCGCTTCGGCTCGCCCAGCTGGATTCTCGCTGGCGGGAGGCTCCAGCATGTCGTGCACCATGGCACGCAGTTCTTCCACGTCCAGCGGCAAACCACGCCTTTTCCGTTGCAGAATGTAGTGTTGAATTTCAGATTCCTGTTCGGCACTCAGAGGCAGGCCGCGGAAGGAGAATTCCGGTCTAGAGTCTTTCATGACGGTTCTCCTGATTGGTGACTCACACTGAGTGTACGCCTAAACCAGCGCACGCGTCGGTCTCTTGGAGATGCGCGTCGATCCACGCGCGCCCCCATGCCTTGGCAAACGACACCGCGTCTGCCGCCGCCTTCGCAACCCAAAGGTCATGGAATGCGTACTCGTCCAATGCCGCACCAGACTCGTGCGTGATGATGACCTGCGCAACGAAACACGCGTTACCCTCTTTGACGGGTGCGCAGTCCAGGAAGAAACCCTTGTACCGCATCGCGTTGGTAATGGCCATCATCTATCTCCGGCGCAGCGACCTTGCTATCGCTCCTATGTTATTCCCAAACGTCTGAAGATGTCGGGCCACGAAAGCATACATAGCTGCGGCCGATAGGGCTCTGTCATCACGGAGCACACCTCCTGCTCCTACCGTCCCCACCATGCAAACGATGTTTCATCAGGCACGTTTGCCGGCAATCCTCCGATCAGGCATTGGGTTGGGAATGGCGTGGCGCTCACGCGTTTGCCATAGCGGGCGCGCGAATACCTCGGTGACCAAAGGCAGCGGTAGCCCGGCCAGATGCGCCGAATTGTAGGCAAACCTCTCACCAAACGCGGCCCGGGCAGCTAAGGCTGACGACATTTTTGCCGCAATGGCGAGATCGATTCGGCGTGTCATCCTAGCAATCTACACCCTTCGACGCGTTCTCGTTGCCCAGCAGTCGCGCATTTCCGACAATTTCCGGTCACGCTCAGCAAGTTTGCAATGGATCCGTGCCGTGACACAGTGCTTCGTCATGTCCAGGTCCGCACGTCCCCGGTCGCTGGCCGATGCGGCTTGCGCGATCCAGTGCCCTCTACATCGCGCCTCTCGAGCGTAACAGGCTGCGTTGACAGCATGGGATTGTCTCAATTGAAGATCGCGGCTAGGCGCCCCCCGGCGCGGACGGCGCCGCGCTATGTTTAACTTTCCATGCAGGTCTTGCCGCCAGGCCCGCCGTTCACCGATTCAGGCGCAGGCGGTGTTCGCTCCATACGGGCATCGACATTCTGACGTTGGCGCAAACATCGGGCACGCCGCACCACGAGCAGCATTGCGTGATCCGGCACACGCTGACGGCAGCGCGGACCGCTTGCGACTGGCAGCAATATGAAATGCCAATCGCTCGAGCATTCGCAGTGTGCTAGCCTGACAGGTTCGCGGTGCGGATCCCTGTTGAACTTCGGATGGCGTTTGCTCAAAGGTCGACTTGGGCTCATGGCTAACACCTTCCAGATCAGTGCTGCATTCCCATACACAGGGAGGGGTATCATGAAGACCATCTATTCTGACCGAAGGTACGACGTCCAGCAGTTTCGCAATTTGGACCATGCAATCGACCTGGTACGCACCCACGGCTGGCGCTATGCTGTCGAATATCTACGGAACCAACGGGTCGACGAGTCGACGTTACAGCGCGTACTCTTCGGCGAATGGCGCAGCCGTCGCGCCTCGGCCAACCATCTGATCATCGCCCAACAATTGCGCACTCGTCAATACTGAACGACAGGATCTGTCCGCACGCACCGGACTGCAATTGCGGCAGCGAACGGTGCCGCGCCCCGACGGGCAGCTCATTTGTCTGGATGCCGCTCGTACCAGGTCATTAACGGCTGCACCGTGATCCCATGCACCAGAATCGAGGCAACCACAGTACCTAATGTCAAACTCACCAACTCTGACGCGAACCCCTTGGCGACGCCGTGATTCAAGGCAAACACCAGGTAATAGATTGAACCGATCCCTCGAATGCCGAGCCACCCCACAAGTACCTGCTTATACAGAGGTACGCCAGCACCTGCCATTCCGAGCACGACCGACGCCGGGCGCACCACCAAGAACACCAGGGGTACAAACCACCACAGGCTGCTGAGGCTTCCTATTGCGGGTAACATCGCACCAATCATCATGACCATGCCGAGTTCGGCGATCCGTTCCAGCTGTTCATTGAATCCGAGAACGGCCCGTGCCATGACACCACTGGCGTGATGTGAATGGGTCGCGGGATCTTCAGCTTCTTGCTCGTGCGCAGCAGCCACCCGGGGCAACGGCCTCGTTCCTGCCAACGGAAAGTTGCGTACGCGGCGCAGCGCCAGGCCGGCAAAGAACACCGATAAGAAGCCTGACGCCAGGCAGCTTTGGGCAGCACCAAATGAGACAGCGATCACGCCAAGCGAGAGAAACTCATCCATGCCAACGGCGCTGTGGTGCCTCGTGCGCAAATGAATCACCAGCTTCCCCAGGAATGCACCGATTAACGTCCCCATCAACATGCCGCCAATCGTCGACCACACGACATCCACCAGCCACCATGACCATGCACGCTCACCCAGGTCATGTAGTCGCATCACCCCTAGCCCCAACAATACCATGGGAAACGCCGTACCATCATTGAGCGCACCTTCCCCGGCCAGGCTAAAACGCACGGCATCATGCTCAGACCCTGGTCTTGACTGAATCGCCGAGGCCAATACCGGGTCGGTGGGTGCCAGAATCCCGCCAAGCAAAATTGCCACGCCAGTTGGCAAGCCGATAGCAACTACGCCAATGGCGGCGATCGCCCCCACCGTGACTGCCATCGACAGAAAGGCCAGGCGGTACGGCCCGATCCATCGCCGATCAAGCATCGGCACTTCAAGCTTCAAGCCAACCGAAAACAAGGAGATGAGCAGCGCGGCCTCAGCGACTAATTCCAGCGAGGGCGCTTGCGCAATGGGTTCGAGGTGCAAGACGCCAAAGCCATACGGGCTGAGTACAATGCCAAGCCCCAGGTAGATCATCGCGCCACTGAGTGGCAAACGCGTCACCAGCGTTCCGATCAACATCATCACGATCAATATCAGTCCGCCCACCAACACCCACGTTGCGATCGACATCGACACCCTCCATCAGGCGCGCACGTTGCGCGAAGATTTTTCCGTCTATCTTTCGCCGCCATCTTTACACGTCATCATTCGCGTGCAGCAGCCAGGTACCTGCAAACAGATCGGCGCGCGCGTCCGCAGTATTCATGGCGCACACTTGACACCACACCCGTGGCGCCAATCGCGCGCGTCGCCGGCGAATGACGGGAGGCGCGAAACATGACGGTCGCACCGCATCCTGTACCACTATACGCTCCAGCGAAGCAATGCACGGCGCGTCCTATCGCTGCAATGAGGGGGGCAAGGCCCGACGCACCTGTGTTCGTCGCTGCCTGGATCGGTGCGTGCGCGGGAACACCTCTTTCCCCCGCCTCACCTATAATGAATTGAGGGCAAGGCATTGGTACCTTGTGGATGATGTACCCCATGGCACACCGTCCCCTGAGACACCACTCTTTGCTTACACGCTGTGACCGCTGCGCCTTGGGTTAGGTGGAATCGATGGAACGCATGCTCGAATGGAAGGCATCCTATTGTCGGTCAGATGGCAGCACCGGCTTAGTCTACATGGCATTGCCCAGTGAACCACTGTGTGCTGACCTGGTGGACGCCATCCTTCAAAGGGATACGGGTCACGCATACTTACAGGTGGATGCGTATCCAGTGGCCGATCGATCTGCACATGCGATGGCATTCATTGAACTGAATCACATCACGAGTATGCATGTGAAGTCACTTGATGATGAACTCGATGCGACGTCGGACGCCTAGTTCGCCGCCCCCGGCGGCATCTAGCTATATGTCGTCACCATAATCCATAAGCGACAACGATTTCGCAGTCAGGTCACATATTCCATCCCGTCCGGACTCGGTGCAAAGCAGGACGCTGGCGTGCCGCATTCTATACTCTGAAGCCATTGGACGGAACGCATTGCACGCTGCCGGACGACAGTTGCCTTTGGTCGGCATATCGTGGCGGCATCGACGCCGTACCGGCACAGAAAATGGTCCAGCCGCATGAGCAAACCCATCGACACCGTTCCAGCCTGGCACTTATTTTTCTCACTTTTTCCAGCCAGTTCGTTACGCAAAATGGAGGCTGCCAATTCGCCCAGGCTCTCCCATAGCTAGACTGCATCGCTGCAACAATCCTTGCGCGTCACGCTACGATGAGGTGACCGCCTCGCGCCCATCGGTGCGCCAACCGTCCGGTGCAACTTCCCGTCGGTGCAGCGGCGTTTAGGCCTATACTGAATTTACAGGATCATCATAGGAGGTGGTATGCAATTAATCGAAGCGGAAGACCTTGCCGAATTTCAGAGGATTTTGCGCCACCATCGCCTGATTCGTGCAGACTTTTCTCTCAGCGCGACGGACACAACCGATCCCAAGACCGATGAAGTGGCGGGATTGCAGGGCGAATTGACTGTGCGGCGCAAATCGACGGGCCAGACCAAACAATATCTGATCAGTGACAGCACCTCATGGCTCGACCTGTTCCGCAATGATATCCAGGGTGGCGCCTTTGTTGGCCAAGACCGCCTGCAAGTGCGTCAACCGATTAGCCAGACGCCGAACACCACCCATTGATCGCACGCTGTCCCCGAACAGCAGCCATTGACTGTGCCCGTGCAGCGCGCCCTTTTTAGCACCGCGGTGGCAAGAGCGCTCCGCGTCTTTGTCACGCATAATCGCAAAGTAATAACCGGTCGTTGTGCGATACTTCACAGATACGGGGGGCGCGCAATGAACGAGAAACCTGAGATCACGCGGCGTGAGGACGTCTGGAGCGCCGCAATTGTGCAATACGGGATCGCCCTGAGCTCGATCGTAGGGATTGCCAGCGCTCAGCGCTATTTAGTGTCGCGCTGCATTCCCCTGCGCGTCATCGAGCGCGTTCTTTGCGCCCCATCGATGTGCGCCGCGCACCGACACGCGCCAAGGCCCATTCCGAGTAGCGCGCCACGTCGGGACCACCTGGTCTTGCCGCCCAGGCGGCAAGACGTCCTCGACAGATGGCTGGACTAGTGTGGCGCCCTTCCCCGTTGCCGCTTATGCCGATACATTTCTTCATCCGCACGTACCAGGTATTCCGCGAGCGTTTCCTCGCTGTGAGTATCGCAATTGATCACGCCAATGCTCATCGACATAGTGATGCCCCCTTTCCTGCCCGCATTGAACTGGGCAATCTTCTCTCTGATGCGCTCAACGATGACGCGCGGCGTCGCGTTGTCAAACGTAAATGCCGCAAATTCGTCGCCGCCAACCCGCCCCACGACGTCCGCGTGCCGGAACACGCTATTGAAAGTATGGGCTGCATCGCGAATCAGCGCATCGCCGGCGGCATGCCCCTGTTGATCATTGATCAGCTTTAATCCATCCACATCCGCAAAGATTACTGCGCACGCCAGTTCCTGACGGCGGGCAATCAACAGGCATTGCTCCGATTTGGTGAGGAATCCCCGCCGATTCTGTAGGCCGGTCAACTCATCTTGGGCTGCCAGTTCACGCGCTTCGACTTTTTCATGCTCGCTGACACGAAGCTCCTCCATGTGGCGCGATTGCGTCACAGCAAAGGCATGGAAGTGCTCATTCACCTCTTTTTCCCGGTGCAACTGGTCCAGGAGGCTGTTGAGACGGACACCGGCCAATTCTGCAACGCGAGGCAGAAATGCGAGCGCATGCTCCTGCACCGACGGCTCCGGCGGCACCTGCCAGCTCAGTGCAATGTAGCCTCCGTTCACGTCATGGGAGAATGGGGCCGCCACGTGACTTCCATTATCCAGCGTAAATGCTTGCAAAGGCAGTCTATGCATGCCGCTTCCCACCAGCTTGCGTACTTCACTACACATGCGATGATTCAGTTCAAGGCAACTGGCTCCGTCCGGTGTGTCGAGGTAGAAGCAACTGTCACCGCTATCGTAGCTACTAATAAGCAGGATCGCGTCCGGTCTCAGCCCGGGCAAGCCCTCGGCTACAGCACGCAGCGCCTCTTCCACACTGTTCGCGCATAGCAGTGCTTTGGCAATCCACAGCAATGCCAGCAGGTCATTCTTCCTTGGCGGGCGGGATGTGCCAGTGTTCGTTTTTGCGGCCGTCCGACCACCCTTTCGCCTTGGCTGCACTGCCTCGTACGCATCAGACATGATTTCAATCTTTTCCATTGCTCATGCATTCAAACGTCCAACATCTCTCGCAGCCTAGAGTGGCCAACTGACTGACTTCGCGTCAACCAATGCTGAGGTCACGCGACGGCCTGAACACCATTGGTTGCCGCCCGAAGCAGCCGAAAAATCACGCCCTCGCCTCATATCTGGATGCAAACCACCGCATGCGTTTCCGCTGAGCGGGCTTCCACAGTAACACGCGCCGAGCCCATGCGCCGATCTCGCTTCCTATCAGAAATCTCAAGTTGGTAGGACTTCATTCTGATTGTCCATCTGGTATAAATAGCGCTAGGTGTGGCCCGTAAAGCGCTGTATATTGAGGCTACCGCAAATGAAGCACCGCAATTAATTGCCGGTCTCCGTCCTGTCTTGCCGAACCTGGCAACTCCTGTCTGATTCCCTCGCTTGTTGACCCTGCTTGTTGGCGCGCATCGCCGGGCAAGGCCCGACTCTATCCATCTTTTGAGAGGTTTATCATGACTACGCAAACCGGTATCGTTAAATGGTTCAACGAAGCCAAAGGTTTTGGCTTTATCAGCCCCGACGCGGGCGGCCCTGACCTGTTTGTCCATTTCCAGGACATCAAGGCGACGGGATTCAAATCACTGGCGGAAAATCAGCGCGTGACGTTTGAACGCGCCCCGAGCCCCAAAGGAGAAAAGGCGACTAACGTCACGCCGGCCTGACTAAGTAGGTTGGCCGCAGCCGCTACGAAGCACTCGCACGTGAGCGCATCCCGCGATGATTCGCGTGCGTGCGTGCGCGGCATGTTTGGCAATCGGCCCCGAGCAGCGTTGCAGGAACAGTTGAAACTGGACCGCCGAGCGCCAGTGCGCTTTGCGGTCTATTCAAATTGATTCCAGACAGCGGTCCTGGTGGGCACCGTGCTATGGTGGGTTCTTTGAAGGGAAAATACATGGAACTGACGCACCCAAGGCCCATTTTTCTGAACGATCCCCATGGGTGGCATTGGTGCTTAACATGGGAAAACGCCCGCGGACACGAAATCCACCGGGTCGAGTCAATCAAGACCTTCGCCACGGAGCTCGAGGCAAGGACCGACTTCAGAAATCGCGAAGCCGAACTTCTTAGTCAGTGCCACCGGGTTGA
>Ga0055537_1001061_pt1 | contig 12276 bp, 10 predicted proteins | sample Araplaol_mTSA_r2_2_FD_55027 | JGI IMG/M metagenome (GOLD analysis project Ga0055537, IMG submission 55027) | Arabidopsis root microbial communities from North Carolina, USA - plate scrape MF_Col_mTSA_r2 | ecosystem: Host-associated > Plants > Roots > Endosphere | place: USA: North Carolina
GCAAAGGAAAACGCCATGACCCGACAGGCCACCGTGCTTGCCATCGACGACGAATCGACCAACCTGCAACTACTGCGCCAGATCCTGCAGGACCAGTACCGGCTGCTGTTCGCCAAGGATGGCGCGCGCGCCATCGAATTGGCAGTCAACGAAAAACCCGACCTGATCCTGCTTGACGTGATGATGCCCGAGATGACGGGCTACGACGTTTGCCGCGTCTTGAAGGCCAACCCCGCCACCACCCATATCCCCGTGATTTTCGTCACCGCATTGACCGATTCGACGGACGAGGTGGTTGGCTTCGAGGCGGGCGCGGTGGACTTCATCAGCAAGCCGGTCAGCCCGGCCGTGGTCAAGGCCCGCATCAAGCTGCACCTGTCGATGGTGCGGATGGAAGAACTGCGCGCCAGCCGCCTGGCCATCGTGCAGCGTCTCGGCCTGGCGGCGGAATACAAGGACAACGAAACCGGCCTGCACGTGATCCGCATGAGCCATTATGCGCGCCTGCTTGGCCTGGCCGCCGGCTTCGATGAACAGGAAGCCGACGACCTGTTCATTTCAGCGCCGATGCACGACATCGGCAAGATCGGCATTCCCGACAGCATCCTGCAAAAGCCGGGGCGCCTGACGCCGGAAGAATACGTGGTCATGCAAACCCACCCGGGCATCGGCGCCCACATCATCGGCCAGCACGAGGGCGGCATGCTGGCAATGGCGCACGACGTGGCGCTGTCGCACCATGAAAAGTGGGACGGCAGCGGCTATCCCAACCGCCTGGCCGGCGAGGACATCCCGCTGGCCGGCCGCATTGTTGCCGTTGCCGACGTCTTCGATGCGCTGACGTCCGTGCGCCCTTACAAGGCGGCCTGGAAACTGGAGGACGCCTGCGCCTGGATGAAAGACCAGCGCGGCCAGCATTTCGAGCCGCGCCTGGTTGACCTGTTCCTCGACCAGTTGCCCGAGGTGACGCGCATCATGGACAAATGGGCAGAACGCTGACGCTAGCCATGCAGGGCGCGGTCGACCAGCTCGATCCAGTGTTCGACCGGAGTTTGCGTGCCTGACTGCAGGTGGCCGATGCAACCGATGTTGGCCGACACGATGCGCCCGGCGCCGGTATCAGCCAGGTTGGCAAGCTTGCGGTCGCGCAGCTGCAGCGACAACTCCGGCTGCAATATCGAGTAGGTCCCGGCCGAACCGCAGCATAAATGCGCGTCGCGGCACATTTTCACGTCCACGCCGATCGCGCGCAGCAGTCCTTCAACCTTGCCGCGAATTTGCTGGCCATGCTGCAGCGTGCAGGGAGGATGCCACGCCACCTGCGCATCGCCGGCCGGGCGCGCTCGCACGCGATGCGCCAGTTCGGCCTCGAACGCCGGCAGGATTTCGCTCAGGTCGCGCGTCATGCCTGAGATGCGCGCCGCTTTTGCGGCATAGGCGCGGTCATGCGCCAGCAGGTGTCCATATTCCTTGACCGTCACGCCACAGCCGGATGCCGTCATNACGATCGCCTCCGCCTGCTCCACATACGGCCACCATGCGTCGATATTGCGCCGCATGTCGTCCANCGCGGCCTGCTGGTCGTTCAGGTGGAAGCGCAGTGCGCCNCAGCAGCCCGCGCCCGGTGCANCAANCAGCTGAACGCCCAGCGTATCGAGCACGCGCGCCGTGGCCGCNTTGATATTGGGCGCCAGGCCAGGCTGCACGCAGCCATCCAGCACCAGCATCTTGCGCGCATGCTCGCGGGCCGGCCATGCTGTCGCCGGGCCACGCNCCGGCAGCTTGTCCTGCAACGGCTTGGCCAGCAGCGGCTTGAGCAACTGGCCCGCGCGCAGCGCCGGCTCGAACAGCCAGCGCCGCGGCAGCGCTTCTTTCAGCACATAGCGTTTGATGCGGTCCGGCAGCCTGCGCGGAACCCTCTGCTCGACCACCTTGCGACCGATATCAGCCAGGCGGCCATATTTGACGCCCGACGGACAGGTGCTTTCGCAGTTGCGGCAAGTCAGGCACCGGTCCAGGTGGAGCTGGGTGCTGGCCGTCACCGGCGCGCCCTCCAGCACCTGCTTGATCAGGTAGATGCGCCCGCGCGGGCCATCCAACTCGTCGCCCAGTAGCTGGTATGTGGGACATGTGGCCGTGCAAAAGCCGCAGTGCACGCAAGCGCGCAGGATCGCTTCCGCCTCGTCGCCCTCCGGCGTGCCCTTGATGAAATCTGCCAGGTTGGTTTGCATATCAGTACATGCGGCCGATGTTGAAAATGCCCGCCGGATCGAAGGCGGCTTTCAGGCGTTCGTGGATGCGGGCGATGGCCGGCGCCAGAGGATGGAAGGCGCCGACTCCAGCGCCCAGGTCTTCGCTCTCGACCCGGTAGCGCGTGGCATGGCCGCCGGCCGCAGCCGCGACGCGCCGGATATCGTCCGCCACGCCCCGGTCAACGCGCAGCCAGCGCTGCGCCCCGCCCCACTCGATCATTTGCTCGCCGCGCATGACAAGGGCGCTGGCAGTGGCAGGCACAGAAAGGCGCCACAGCTCCGCAGCCCCCGCCTCCGCGCCCGCAAAGAAATCGCCGCGCTGGTCGCGCAGCTCATTCCAGAACGCGTCGCCATCAGCCAGCGCTTCGCCGCCCATGCCCGCCTGCGCCGCCCTGACTGCCGCCTGGGCGCCAGACAGCCGCACGGTCAGCACGCCCGCGTGCCAGCAAGTGCCCGACACCGGCAGCGGCTGTCCCGCCCATTCGTTCATCATGCGCAGCGCCTTGACTTCATCCACCTCGAAACGAATGCTCGCCTCGCAGAANGGCACCGGCAGCACTTTCAGCGACACCTGNGTGATCAGCCCNAGCGTCCCAAGGGAGCCGGCCAGCAGCCGCGATACGTCATAGCCNGCCACGTTCTTCATCACCTGGCCGCCGAAGGACAGCAGTTCGCCGCGTCCATCCATCAGTTGGGCGCCCAGTACGAAGTCGCGCAAGGCACCGGCAGTTGCACGGCGCGGACCCGACAAGCCGCTGGCCACCACGCCGCCGATCGTCGAACCGGCGCCAAAACGCGGCGGCTCGAACGCCAGCATCTGCCCGTGCTGCGCGACCAGCGCTTCGACCTCCGCCAGCGGCGTGCCGCAGCGCGCCGTGATCACCAGCTCGGTCGGCTCATAATCGACCACGCCCGCATAGGCGCGCGTATCGAAGACATCGCCCACCACGTTCTGGCCATACCAATCCTTGGTGCCGCCGCCGCGCAACAGCAGACGGGTACCGTCGGCGCCGGCCGCCTGGATGCGAGTGCGGAATTGTTCGAGGATCGCATCCATGTCAGAACCTCGGCAAGCCGGCATGCGGCAGGCGCCCCGCACGCACATGCATCTTGCCGAACTCCGCACAGCGGTTCAGCGTTGGAATGGCCTTGTTCGGGTTCAGCAGCGACAAAGGATCGAAAGCCTGCTTCACCGCGAAGAAGGCCGCCAGCTCGGCGTCGCTGAACTGCGCGCACATCGAGTCGATCTTCTCGATGCCCACGCCATGCTCGCCGGTGATGGTGCCGCCCACTTCCACGCACAGCGCCAGGATTTCAGCGCCGAAAGCCTCAGCACGATGCAGTTCGTCCGGCTGGTTGGCATCGAACAGGATCAGCGGGTGCAGGTTGCCGTCGCCCGCATGGAACACGTTTGCGCAGCGCAGGCCGTATTTGGCCTCCATCTGCTGATGCCCAGCAGCACGCGCGCCAGTTGCTTGCGCGGGATGGTGCCGTCCATGCAGTAGTAATCGGGNGAAATGCGTCCCGCCGCCGGGAAGGCGTTCTTGCGGCCGGACCAGAATTTCAGTCGTTCGGCCTCGGTGCCCGACACCAGCACCGCGCTGGCGCCGGCCGCCTGCAGCACGGCTGTCATGCGGGCGATTTCCTCCTCGACCTCGTCCGCCGTGCCNTCGGCCTCGCACAACAGGATGGCTGCAGCCTCGGTATCGTAGCCTGCGCGTACAAAGGGTTCCACCATGCGTGAAGACGTACGGTCCATCATCTCCAGCCCGGCCGGAATGATGCCGGCAGCGATCACGTCGGCCACTGCGCTGCAGCTCGCAGTCACTTCATTGAAGGACGCCATGATCACGCGTGCACTGGCGGGCTTTGGCACGAGCTTGACGGTGACCTCGGTGACGATGCCCAGCATCCCTTCCGAACCGACGAAGGCGGCCAGAAGATCCAGGCCGGGCGCATCGAGCGCTTCGCTGCCCAGTTCCACCACGTCTCCCTCGATCGTCACCATGCGCACGCGCAGCACGTTATGCACCGTCAGGCCGTATTTCAGGCAGTGCACGCCGCCGGAATTCTCCGCTACATTCCCGCCTATGGTGCAGGCAATCTGCGACGAGGGGTCAGGGGCGTAGTACAGGCCATAGGGTTCTGCCGCTTCGGAAATGGCGAGGTTGCGCACGCCTGGCTGCACCACCGCCGTGCGGGAATAAGCGTCCATGCGCACAATCTCGTTCATGCGCGCCGTGGACAGCACCAAGCCTTCCGCAATCGGCATGGCGCCGCCGGACAAGCCAGTGCCGGCGCCACGNGGCACGATCGGCACATTGAATTCGCGGCAAATCGCCAGTACCGCCACCACCTGCGCTTCGTCAGCCGGCAAGGCAACTGCCATGGGAAGCTGCCGATAGGCCGACAGACCGTCGCACTCGTAGGGACGCGTGTCCTCCTGTTCGGACAGCACGCTGGAGGGCGGCAGGGCCGCACGCAAGGCGGCGAGGAAGGCTGTGCTGTTTTTCATTAATTCATTGTAAGTTCAATTACTGCAAGCACGTGGAAATCCCCTCCCAACCACTGGTAATTTGTCGTATCCTGCCACCGTTAACGACAAATTGAGGCTGCAATGGGTAATCGACTATCGAAAATCGCCACCCGCACCGGCGACAAAGGCACTACCGGCCTGGGCGACGGCTCCCGCGTGGACAAGGACAATGTGCGCATCCAGGCCATTGGCGAAGTGGATGAGCTGAACTCCAACCTGGGCGTGCTGCTGGCCGAACCGCTGCCGGACGAGATGCGCGAGGAACTGGTCTCGATCCAGCACGACCTGTTCGACCTGGGCGGGGAGCTGTGCATTCCCGGCTACCAGATGATCAAGGAAGAACACGTCGAGCGCCTGGACGCGCTGCTGGCCAAGTACAACGCCACGCTGCCGGCGCTGACGGAATTCATCCTGCCGGCGGGTTCGCGCGCTGCTGCGGTGTCGCACGTCTGCCGCACGGTATGTCGCCGCGCCGAACGCGCCATCGTCACGCTGGGCAAGACTGAAACCATCAATGACTTCCCTCGCCAATACGTGAACCGGCTGTCGGACTTGATGTTCGTGCTGGCGCGCGTGCTGAACCGCTTTGCCGGCGGCAGCGACGTGCTGTGGCACCACGACCGCAAGCGCGGTTAAAAACCCGCCTGCGCCGCAAAGCGCCGCTGCAGGTAATCAAGCATCAGCCGCACCCGGTGCGGCAGGTAGCGGCGGCTGGGGTACAGCAGGTTCAGTTCCTGCGCCTGCCCTTGCCAGCCGCGCAGCACGCGCCGCAGCTTGCGCTGTGCCAGCAGGTCGTGCACCAGCCATTCCGGGCATAGGCCGATGCCTCCACCCGCGACCAGCGTATCGCGGATGGCCAGTGCGTTGTTGACGCGATAGCGGCCGTGCGTGGCGATCGTCACACTGCGCTTGCCGTCGCTCAGCTCCACCGCATCACCATTGCTCGACCAGGCGAAACGGATGTACTCATGGCCCGCCAATTCCTCCGGCGCTTGCAGTGCGCCATGCTTTTTCACGTAAGCCGGCGAAGCGACCAGAAAGCGCTGCGAGGCGCCCGCACGGCGCGCGATGACGTTGGGCGGCAAGTCGCTGCCAAGGCGAACCGCGATGTCCACGCCCTCTTCCACCAGGTCCACCATGCGGTCGTTCAAGATCAATTCCACCTCGATGCCGGGATACTGTTGCAGGAAGTCCTGCACATAGGCGTTGAGGCAGAACTGTCCCAGCGCTACCGGGGCGTTGATACGCAACAGCCCACTGGCGGCGGCAGTTTCGCCGCGCACGTCGGCCACCGCGTCGGCATATTCTTCAAGCACGCCGCGGGCACGTTCGTAAAAGCGGCGTCCCGGCATGGTAGGCGACAGGCTTGCCGTGCTGCGTTCGAGCAGCCGCACGCCAAGCTCGTCTTCGAGCGCCGCAACAATCTTGCTGATATTGGATTGCGTGGTGTGCTGCTCGCGGGCGACGGCCGACAGGCTGCCCAGTTCAACGGCACGCACAAAGCATTGCAGGGAGCGTAGAGTGTCCATAATCATTCCATTTTGGACTAAACTATAGTCTGTTTTCCCCTCTAGCAGTCGAACACGGAATAATTGAGGATGTCTCCACCTTAACTTGCGTGGAGAACTCTCATGAAACGCCTGGCTTTTTCCCTGTTCGCCCTGTTGGCCGCAACCGCCGTCCAGGCAGCCGAGTGGCGCACGACCTGGTATGCCGCACCGATGCCCGCCTGGGGGACCGAATTTGCGTTGCCAACCATGCTGCCGCCGGCGCTGGAGGCGCAGACGGTGCGCGAAGTGGTGCGCACCAGCGTTGGCGGTGAACAGGTCCGCGTCACCTATTCCAACCGCTACGGCAGCGCGCCGCTCGTGATCGGCGAAGCACGCGTGGCGCCGACGCGCGACGAACCCTCACGCGCCGCCTCCTCGCTACAGGATGGCGCGGGCGTGCAACTGACCTTTGGCGGCCAGCGCAGCGTGACGATCGCACCGGGGCAGTCTGCCACCAGCGACGCGGCCTCGCTCAAGGTGGCCGGTCGCCAGCGCCTGTCGGTATCGACCTGGCTGCCGCAGCGCTCCCCACTGACAACTTTCCATTGGGGCGCCCAGCAGACGGCGTTTGCGGCGCCAGGCAACCTGGCTGCCGTAGCCGAGCTACCGAATGCGCAAGCGCTGAAGGGGCGCACCTTCCTGATCGCGGTACAGGTCTACGGCCCCGCGCAACGCACCATCGTCGCCCTTGGCGATTCGATCACTGACGGCAATGGTTCCACGCCCGACCGCAATCTTCGCTGGCCCGACCAGTTAGCCGCGCATGCTGACGGTGTGGCAGTGGTCAACGCCGGCATCTCTGGTGCACGGCTGNTGTCCGATGGCATGGGCGAAAAGGCGGCAGCGCGTTTCGAGCAGGATGTGCTGGCGCAGCCGGGCGCGGACACAGTGATCGTCCTGCTTGGCATCAACGATATCGGCTGGCCCGGAAGCGCCTTCGCCCCAAAAGACCCACCGGTTACAGCCAGTGCCATGATCACCGGCTACCGCAAGCTGATCGCCGCCGCACATACACGCGGCGTCCGTATCATCGGCGGCACCCTGCTGCCGTTCGAAGGCGCCCTNCAAGGCACGCCCTACTCCGGCCATTACACGCCAGCCAAAGACCTTGTGCGCCGAGAAGTGAACGACTGGATCCGCCACAGCGGCGAGTTTGACGCAGTAGTCGATTTCGACCAACTGCTCCGCGATCCCGAACATCCATCCCGCCTGCGCCCCGAATTCGACTCCGGCGACCACCTGCACCCCAGCGACGCGGGCTACGCAGAAATGGCGCACGCGGCGGTTTCAGTCACCAAGCAACCGCGACATGCCTTTGGCGAGGCTCAGTCGAGTGGCACCACTGGGGTGACTGGCGATTAAGGCAGCGTCAGTGGAGTCGGCCGAGAGCTTGCTATAAAAGGTCAGCATGGCTGAACAAGGCCAGCCAGCGCGGTGCGCAATCAACATGCCAAGCTGGTCGGCTTCACGCTCCTGGATGGAGGAGAGCTTTGACAGGCGGAATTGCAGAGGAACGTCGGAGGCCAGCCGCTCCGCCACGACATCAAGCGGCAGGTTGCGCCGGCTATCGAGCAAGGCTTCCGACAGGGTCTCGCGCTCATGTTCCGCCAGGACGTGCGCGATTTCATGCGCCAGAAGGACCGCGAGCTCGCCATCGTCCAGCTGCAGGCGCTCGACGAACTGGCGACCAACTAGCAGCTTGCCGCCGGCCTGGCTCTCTGCTTCGATCGTCGGATCGTCCGTAACGTGGACTTCCCACGGCCATCCCGCGGCATCAGGCTTGAGCACACTGGCGGCGCCCACCAGTCCCTCGGTGATGCGTCTGGCGCGAAGCAGCAATGCCTTGTCGCGGTCCAGGCGCTCCGCCGCAGCCAGCGACACCGTCTGCTCGATGTACTGGTCTTCTGCGCGCTGCCCCACTTCTTCGGCGGAGAAGCGCAGCTCCTGCCAACGCCCTGAATCGGGCACTTGCGCAAACGCATTCGAAGCCGTCAGATAGAAAAGCAGCAAAAAACGCACGCTCCACCCCGATTGACATAAACCGTTTATATCAATCTAGACGACACCAAGGATCGACACAAGCTTGAGGTGCCAACTTGGCATCTCAGTGCGGCTTGTTAGACTGCGGAGATGCGAACAATTCAACAATATGTTTTTACCATCGCACTCGCCTTTGCAGCCGGTGGCGCAGTTGCCCAGAGTGGACAATGCGGGCCGCTACGCCTTCACGCTCGATGCGCGCGACAAGGACGCGCCAACGCTGCGCGTGGCGCGCCTGCCGCAAGACGGCGCCGATGCGCCAGGGCCGTCACCAGCCCCCGGCGCCGCGGCGCATTGACAGCTCAATTCCCTCCGCGCAGTTCGCGCTCGCGCAGCCGGATGCTTTCCAGTACCGGCTGAATCACCTTCCGCTGCTGCAAGGCTTGCAGCAAGGTCGATTGGGCATCGGCGGCTTCATCCTGCCGCCCCTGCTCTTCCAGCGCATCGCTGAAGCGATCGACGTAATAGTGGTAGTCGAAGTGCGACAGCGTTTCCGCCGCCAGTTGCGGCTTGGCCAGCAGCGCTTCCTTGAACAGGCGCGCGCCGGTGCCGAAGTCGGAACGCTGCACCAGCAGCGTGGCCTGGGCATCCCGCGCCGATTGCAGCGGGCCGTCCGGCAGCCTTGACATGTCGAGCGACTTGCCCTCGCGGACCAGTGGCGATGCCAGCGCCACTTTCGCATGCAGGGCCGCGCGCGACTCGGGCAAGCGTTCAACCAGGGTATTCAAGGTATCCAGGCCGGTGCCCAGCACGCGGCTGCCGTCGAAGCTGAGGATGCGCCCCACCTCGTCGGTGAGCAGGTCCTGCGCCAGATACTCCTCTTCATAGCTGCGCGGCGGCGAAATGCGCAGTTGCAGCGGCGGCGAGACGATGTCTTCCGCCTCCAGGTGCAGGCAGAGTTGCACCGTGTAGCGGCCCGGCTCGGAGATATCCCAGCCATTGCGGCCGGCCGAGATGAACAGCGACTGGTAGGTGGCCTGGCCCGGCTGCAGCACGCGTTTTTTCTCTTGCCAGCAGCGGTTGGCGAAAGGATGGAAGCTGCGCGCTTCCTTGCCGTCTTTCTTGATGATCACGGTCATGTGCTCGATCTGTTCCAGGATCTTGTCCTCGATGAGCTGCGGCTGGCTGGTGGTGTTGGTCAGTTTCAGGTCCAGTGTGATCGGCTCCAGGAAATCGAAGCGGGCTTCGGCGCGGTTGACGCGCGCTTCCAGCTTGAAGCTGGGTTCGGGCAGCACGCGGGCCTGCTCAAAGCCATGGTGGTCGAACCAGGCCGCATTGCCCATCTGGACAAAACGTGCCGGCGCATGGCGCATGAACAGCAATTCCTGGTCGCTGAAGCGGAACTGGAAATTGCTGAAGAACGCGGTCTGCCCGCCCGCTACGTTGTAGGGATAGTTCATGAAGCTGCGCGCTTCCGGCTCATTGCCCAGGCCGGGAATCCAGGGCACGCCCATTGCCTTCTGCCAGGAGTGCGCCAGGTTGAAGGCATGGCCCATTTCGTGGCCGGCGGTCCAGAACACCATGCGGTTGATCCAGGCGGCCGGGTTGGGGTCGCCGGCCGGCGGCACCGCGATGAAGGAATTGGTGAAAATGGCCGTGCCTTGCCGGTGGTTGGGTCCGATGTCGTCGAACATGATGCCGCCCAGGCTGCTGCCCTGTTCGTGCTGGGCGGCGAAGAAGGTCCACAAGGCCCACTGCGCCTTGTTGGCGAACTTCGACCAGTAGACCTGCATGGCATCATGCATTTCCTGGTCGCTCCACTGGCCGTTGGCGCCGGCGCCCGCCAGCGGGACGATGCTGGGTGACGGCGACGTGGTGACGTCGAAGCCGGCACGCTGATAGACTTTTTGCAGGGTCAGCGTTTCACTCGGCAGGCTGGCCGGGCGATTGGGATGGGCGTGGGTCTGGATCGCGAACACCGGTTTGGCATCGGCGGTGCAGTCAAACTCGAACTGGACCGGATGGAAGTAAGGCGACTCGTACTGGTAGCCGCGCACGCGCTTGACGGCGCCGCCGCCCGTGAAGATTGCCACCGCTTTGCGCAAGCCGGGGAAGATGCTGGTGGTAACCAGGATTTCGACGTTGGTGTACGGGAATGCCGCCACGTTGCCATCCTTGTACCAGATCGAGCCCAGGTACTGGTTGGGGTTGGGGCCGGGTTTCAGCTTGGCGATCCAGTGCGTCTGTTGGCTCAGCAGGCGCGTGATGGTGCCGCTGGCCGTCATTTGCGGATAGCGCCCGTCAACGTCGAGGCAGAGCCGCTCGGAAGTCAGCGGGAAGACGATGTCCAGCTGGTCGGTCGGGCCGCTGTCGTCAGGTGCCAGTTTGCTGGCAACGGCCGGCAGCGGCACCGAGGTATTCCACAAATACAGGCCGCTCGCCGTCACCAGCAACGGCGGGATCGGCAAGATGGGCAGGTCCAGCGCTTCGATAGTGTCTTGCTCGGCCGGCTCCGCCAGGCTGGCGGGCTGCATGACGCCGACCGGAGTGTCTTGAACACGCATGATGTCTCCTTTTCAGAAATTACTGGCCGCCGCGGGCCAGCGCGCGCCCTACACGTAACCGAACGGTGCTTGCGAAATCCTGAATTGGATAGCCTTGTCGGGACCGACATTGACGCCGGCCCATGTGGCCTGAATAAGGTTGATTTCGGTGCTTGCCTGTTGCCCCAAAGCGGGCAGGGATATTTCCAGCACGGCCTTGCCATCGTCGGCTTCGGTACTGCCTGCGCCGGCAAAGCCCGTTTGCATGCGTGTGGTCACGTGGTCCAGGCTCAACACTTCCACGCCATTCAAACGCGCCACGACACGATCGTCATGGAAGCCTTCCTGCAATTCGATGTGCAAGGTTTGCATGGCCTGACTGGGTCGTTAAGCCTGGATCTGACCAGTATAGGCAGGCGCCAAACGAGGAAAATACGCGCATTGTCACATGATGCGCGCAAGCGACTCAGCAAAAAAAAAAACGGCGCCGCAGCGCCGTTTTTATGCAGGCCGTTCCCGGTCAGCCGTTGTTGACCACCAGGCGCGGTTCGTCGCCGAAGCGGGCCTTGATCGAGGCCGCGATACCGGCAGCGTCCAGGCCCACCAGCGCCAGCAGCTTGGCCGGATCGCCGTGGTCGATGAACTTGTCCGGCAGGCCAAGCATCTGGACCGGCTTGGTGATGCCTTCGGCGGCCAGGGCTTCCGCCACGGCAGCACCCGCGCCGCCCATGACGCAGCCCTCTTCCACCGTGACCAGGAAATCGTGGTCGGCGGCGAGCTGCTTGACCAGCTCCACGTCCAGCGGCTTCACGAAGCGCATGTTGGCCACGGTAGCGTTCAGCAGTTCGGCCGCGCCCATCGCCGGCGCCACCATCGAGCCGAAGGCCAGGATGGCGATCTTCTGGCCCTTGCGGCGGATTTCGCCTTTGCCGATCGGCAGCGTGGTCAGCTCCTGCGCGATGCTCGCACCGATGCCGGCGCCGCGCGGATAGCGCACCGCGGCCGGACCGTTGTAGTGGTAAGCGGTCGACAGCATCTGGCGGCATTCGTTCTCGTCGGACGGCGCCATCACCACCATGTTCGGGATGCAGCGCAGGTAGGCCAGGTCGTAATTGCCGGCGTGGGTGGCGCCGTCGGCGCCCACCAGGCCGGCGCGGTCCAGCGCGAAAGTCACGTCCAGGTCTTGCAGCGCCACGTCGTGGATCAGCTGGTCGTAGGCGCGCTGCAGGAAGGTCGAGTAGATCGCCACCACCGGCTTCAGGCCTTCACAGGCCAGGCCCGCGCCGAAGGTCACCGAATGCTGCTCGGCGATGCCGACGTCGAAGTAACGGTCCGGATGCTCTTTCTCGTAGCGCACCATGCCCGAGCCTTCGCGCATGGCCGGCGTAATCGCCACCAGTCGCTTGTCGGCCTTG
>Ga0055537_1001067_pt1 | contig 12220 bp, 8 predicted proteins | sample Araplaol_mTSA_r2_2_FD_55027 | JGI IMG/M metagenome (GOLD analysis project Ga0055537, IMG submission 55027) | Arabidopsis root microbial communities from North Carolina, USA - plate scrape MF_Col_mTSA_r2 | ecosystem: Host-associated > Plants > Roots > Endosphere | place: USA: North Carolina
CTGTTGGTCCAGGCGGCCGTCCAGGTCGGCGCGCCAGGCCTTGGCCTCATCGCCCGTGCGCAGCCTGGCCAGCATGGCCGCGGCCTCGGCGTGGGCGGCGCGCGCCTCGGGCAGTTGGCCCGACCAGGCCGCCAGGTCGATGGCGTCCATCTGCCCGATCAGCAGATATTCCAGCCATCGGGTGTTGGCCGGGTCCAGGGCCACCAGCTTGCGTAACCCCTCCATGGCCCTGTCCGACCGTACGCGGGCCTGCGCCGTTCGCCCCAGGTCCAGCTCCAGCCGCGCCAGGGCCAATTGAGCGGCCAGATTGCGGGCGGCCAGCGGCTTGTCCGCCGGAGTCCTGGCCGAGGCCTGGGCCAGAAGGTTCGCCGCGCCCTCGCGCTCGGCGAAGGCTTCGCGGGGACGCCCCAGCTTGACCAGGGAATCGGCCACCCACGCGTGGGCGTCCACGGCGTCGACCAGGCGGTCCTGATCGCCGGGCGCGCGAGCCCGTTCGGCCTCGAAGGCGGTGGACGCTGCGCGGAAGGTGGCGAGGGCCTCATCCGTCCGCCCCTGCTCCATGAGCAGGGTGCCAAGGTTGCTCTTGGCGTAGGCCACTTCCAGCCGCCAATCGGCGCGGGCGGGGTCGAGTTTCACGAGGGTCTGGGCGAGTTCGCCGTAGCGCTTGAAGCCTCGCTCCGCGGCGGCGGTGTTGCCTTGGCGCCATTCCATATAGGCCAGCCAGTAGACGTTCTGCGCCTCGTCGAAGATCCGATCGCCGTTGTTGGGCGCGCGGGCGGCCAGCTCGTGCGTGGTCGACGCGGCCTGACCGAAGGCGGCGCGGGCCCCGGCCAGGTCGCCGCGCTGCTCCCGGATCGTGCCCAGCAGCGTCTGGGCCTTGGCGCGCTGGGCCAGGGCCCTGTCGTCGAGCCGATCGGTGCGCGCCTTGCCATAATAGGCCAGCACCCTGGAGCCGACGCCGTCGAGGACGTCGAGGCGGCCCACCGGCTCCAACTGTTCGCGCAGGTCGCCCAGCATGTAGGCCACGAGGGCCTCGGTCTCGTCGCGCTGGTCGCGAGCGATCTGGCGGGACTTCAGCGTGGCGACCGTCATCGCCCCCATGGCCAGGGTCACGACCAGGGCGGCGGCGCTGAAGCCGGCCATCAACCGCATGCCGCGGCGGGCGTCACGCTGGACCAACTGGTCGAGGCTGACGTCCAGCAGCCTGGCGGCGATCTTCAGCCGCGCCAGACGCGGTCCGTCCGCGTCGCGCCGCGGGTCCACGGCCAGGGGCTCGACGCCCGGCGGCAGGGCCGCCCGCAGGGCCGGCGGCAACACCGTGGCCAGAAGCGCGTTCCTCGGCGTGGCGGGGGTGAGCACGCAGAGAACCTGGCCAAGGCCGTGGTCCCTCAGGAAGTACGACACTTCCTGGTCCACCCAGCGCGAGCTCGCCGAGGCCGGGGAGCAAAGCACGATCAGCGCGTCGGAGCGGTCCAACGCGTCGCGGATCACCTCGCCCAGATCGGGCGAGGCGCTCAACTCGTCGCGATCCCGAAAGATCGGCGTCAGCCGCCGCGTCGACTCCCCGCCGCCGATCGTGGCCAGGCGGCGCGGCGCACGGTAGGCCTCCAGCGCGCGATGCAGCCAATCCGCGGCTTTGCGGTCCTGGTGGCTATAGCTGATAAAGGCCCGGTAGCGTGGTCGGCTGTTCATTCGTCGTCCCTGAATCGACTGTGCAGGAGCGTTTTCGATGGCCGTGATTCCCCCCTCGCCCCCGCTCGCTCCGAGCCATACGCCGGTCACGTCGTCGCCAGAAGGCGACTATCGCGCCAACCGGCTGTTCCGCCACATGGCGCGAGACGAGATCGAAGCCCTCGCGCCCCAGATCGAGCACCTTAACTATGGCAAGGGCGAGCTGATCGTCCAGCGGCTGGATGAGAACGGCGGCGTCCATCTGCTTTTGGAGGGCGCGCTGCTGGCCAACCAGTACGCCCGGTCGGGCCGCGAGGTCGGCTATAGGCGCATTTCGCCGGGCGGCTATTTCGGCGAGATCTCGGCGATCGACGGACTGCCCCGCTCCGTGAACATCATGGCGCTGGAAGACGTGCGCGTCGCCCGCCTGCCCCAGGCCCTGATCCTGGATCTGTTCGAGCGATCGCCGCGCTTCATGCGGGCGATCCTGGAGGACCTGGCGAGCCTGACCCGCTCGCTGACCGATCGCCTGTTCGAATTGAACGCCGTCTCGGTGGCCTGTCGCGTCGATATCGAGCTTTTGCGCATGGCGGCTTCAGCGGTCAGCGGGCGGCGACGGTCGACAGGCTGTGATCCACCCCTGCCCCACCCACGCCGAACTGGCGGTTCTGGTCGGCAGCCAGCGCGAACCCGTGACGCGTGAACTGAACCGCTTGGCCGGCCTGAAGATCGTCTCCCAGACAGGCCGCACCCTGCGGATTCTCGACCTGCCGGCACTGGCCAACGAGATCGAGCGCATCGGCGGCGAAATTTAGTCGCGGCTATCAAAGTCAGCGACACCGCCGAACCAGTAATAGGAAATAATTCCCACACTCAGGAACCGCCATCGTTCCGGTCGAAGCCTTGCGACCGCGCCTGTCAAAAACACTTCACACAAAACCCGGTCCCCGAACGTCCGGCTCGAAACTCTCCCCTCCCGACGGCGCTGCGGGATGGTCCCCGACGGCGACCGATCGGGGATAGACCATGCGCACCAAATCCAACTGGATGACCACCACCATGCTGGCGACCGGCCTGCTGGCCGTCGCCGCCGGCCAGGCCCTGGCCGCCGACGCGACGCCGGCCCAGCCCGGCGCCGACGAAGTCGAGACGATCGTCGTCACCGGCTTCCGCGGCAGCCTGGCCCACGCGCGCGACCTGAAGCGCGACGCGGTCGGCGCCACCGACGTCATCGTGTCGGAAGACATCGCCGCCTTCCCCGACCTGAACCTGGCGGAATCGCTGCAGCGCATTCCCGGCGTGACCATCTCGCGCGACTCCGGCGAAGGCCGGCAGATCACCCTGCGCGGCCTGGGCCCCGACTTCACCCGCACCCAGCTGAACGGCATGGAAGTGCTGGGCAACACCGCCTCGGGCATGGACAACCGCGGCGGCGTCAGCCGTACCCGCAGCTTCGACTACAGCCTGTTCGCCTCGGAGCTGTTCAACCGCGTCACCGTCCAGAAGTCGTCTGCGGCCGAGCAGGACGAAGGCGGCATCGGCGGCACGGTCTTCCTGACCACCGCCAAGCCGTTCGACTATCCGGGCTTCAAGGCCGTGCTGTCGGCCAAGGCCCAGCAGAACAGCAACGCCGACGACAAGGTCACGCCGCGCGTGGTGGCCCTGGTCTCCAACCGTTGGGGCGACTTCGGGGCCCTGGCCTCGGTGGCCGACGGCGTCAACGACTCCAACGAGTTCGGCTATCGCAGCTTCAACTGGGGCGCCATCCGCGCCAATCCGGGCAACATCGGTCCGGGCGTCAGCGCCGCCGACGCGGCCAGGCTGACGGCCGCGACCCCGACCATCTTCGCGCCCCAGGCCGACACCTATTCCACCTGGTACGATCGCCGCAAACGCCTGGGCGCCACCCTGTCGCTGCAGTACGAGCCCGGCGACAAGCTGAAGCTGGGCTTCGACGCCCTGTACAGCCAGCTCGAGAACAGCCGCCAGAACTTCGCCCTGGCCACCTCGGGCATCAACAGCCTGACCGGCAACATCACCGGCGCCCAGGTGATGCAGAGCGCGGTGATCCAGGGCAACACCCTGATCGCCTCCAGCTACACGGGCGTGGACCTGCGCAGCGAGTTCAACCGCGAGGAAGACAAGACCAAGTTCTACCAGACCGCGCTGAACGGCTCGTACCAGGCCACAGACAAGCTGCTGCTCAAGGGCCTCGTGGGCTATTCGAAGTCGGACTACAGCCTGCCGGTGTTCGACAAGGTGTTCCTGGAGTCCAAGAACCACGCCTTCAGCTTCGACGACCGTCCCGAGATGCCGGTCAACACCTATGACGCCGGCCTGACCGATCCCGCCAAATGGGACCTGATGCGGATGGACACCCAGGAGAACCGCATCTCCTCGGAATACACCAACGCCCAGTTCGACGCCGTCTTCGCCGCCAACGAGACCTCCACCTTCAAGGGCGGGGTCGAGTACAAGAAGTTCGTCAACAGCGGCGCCCAGTGGAGCGACAAGGAGTTCAAGAACGTCCCGGCCAACACGGCCATCCCCAACACCCTGAAGATGACGGTGCCGTTCAAGACCCTGGGCAACTACATCGTCGGCGATGTCGACCAGGTCTACGCCCTGATCGGCCAAGTCCGCGACCTGCAGGCCCTCGGCGCCAAGTTCGCCACCCCCGGCACCAACTACACGGTGACCGAGGAGACCCAGGCGGCCTACCTCCAGTACGACCTGAACACCACGATCCTGGGCAAGGGCGTGCGGGCCAACGCCGGCCTGCGCTACTACTCCACCGACCTGACCTCGGAAGGCATGCTGAACACCGGGACCAGCCTCCAGCCGGTGTCGATCAAGCACAAGTACGACGGCGTCCTGCCGGCCCTGAACGTCGCCGTCGACATCAATGACGGCATGGTGGCCCGCTTCAGCGCCAACCGCGACATCAGCCGCCCGGCCCTGGGCGACCTGGCCGCGGCCGGCTCGCTGACCACTGCCCCGTTCGGCGGCACGATCAGCACCGGCAACCCGAATCTGACGCCGTTCACCTCGGACTCGATGGAAGGCTCGCTGGAGTTCTACGACGGCCGCGTCGGGTTCTTCTCGGTCGGCGTCTTCTACAAGAAGCTGAAGTCGTTCATCACCAGCCAGACCAGCGTGATGCCCTACTCCCAGACCGGCTATCCGCTGTCGTTCCTCCTGCCCGGCCAGGACGGCTCGATCATGTACAATGTCAGCCATCCGGTGAACGGTCCGGGCGCCGACATCCAGGGCCTGGAGATCGCCTTCCAGCGCGACTTCGACTTCCTGCCCGCGCCCTTCGACCACCTGGGCGTCGTGGCCAACGGCACCTATGCCGACGGCTCCTCGCCGGTGCTGATCAGCGGGAACTGGGTCACCCTGCCCCTGATCAACCTGTCGAAGTACAGCGCCAACGCCACGATCTACTACGAGACCGACACCTGGGGCATGCGCCTCTCCAGCGCCTACCGCGACAAGTACCTGACCGGCGCGGGCGGCAACGGCAACATCGGCGACGGCGTGAAGGCGACGAACAACATCGACTTCTCGGCCCACTACAACGTCACGCCGGGTCTGAAACTGACCCTGGAGGGCATCAACCTCTCCAACCAGCACGTCATCCAGTACACCGACGTGACGGCCCAGCGGACCACGGTGAACGTCAGCAGCGGCCGGACCATCCTGATCGGCGCGACCTACGAGTTCTAGGTCCGTCGACGAGGATCCGTCCGGCGCGTCGCCCCCTGCGCGCCGGACGGGATTTTCTTGTATTCCGACAGCGGAGGCCGCCATGGCCCTTCCCTTCCTCCATCGGCGCGGGTTCCTGGCGTCGGGCATGAGCTTGGCGGCGTCCCCCGCCCTCGCCGCCCCCATGCGCTCCGGCTCGGGGCCGCTGCGCGTGGGCGCCGTCGCCGACTGTCAGTATGCGGATCAGGACGACAACGGCGCGCGGATGTATCGCCGCTCGCCGGCCAAGCTGCGGGCCGCCATCGACCATTTCAACACCCTGGCGCTGGACCATGTGGTCCACCTGGGCGACTTCATCGACAAGGGCTGGGCCAGCTTCGACGCCCAGCAGCCCACGATCGACGCCCTGCGCCATCCCTGGCGGTTCGTGCTGGGCAACCACGACTTCGCGGTCGACGACGACAAGAAGGCCCTGGTCGCCGCCCGGCTGGGCATGCCGGCCCGCTACTACAGATTCGAGACCCGCGGCTGGGTCTTCCTGGCCCTCGACGGCAACGACCTCAGCGAATACGGGTGGCCGGCCGGAAGCCCCGAGCTGGCGCTGAGCCGGCGCCTGCACCGCGAACGCTTCCCGGGCGCGCCCGACTGGGACGGCGGGATCGGCGCTGCCCAGCTGCAATGGATCGACGCGACCCTGGCCGACGCCGGGCGGCGCGGCCTGAAGGCGGCGCTCTACTGCCATTTCCCGATCTTCCCGGCGAACCCGCACAATCTGTGGAACGCGACGGAAGTGACCGACCTGGTGGTCCGCCACCGCGCCGCCAAGGTCTGGATCAACGGCCACAATCACGACGGCAACTACGGCGAGACCGGCGGCCTGCACTGCGTGAACCTGAAGGGCATGCTCGACACCGAGGAGACGGCCTATGCGGTGCTCGACTTCGAGGCTGACCACCTGCGATTGACCGGTTTCGGGCGCCAGACCAACCTCCGGCTGAAGCTTCGCCGTTAGCGACCGGGCTTCAAATAAGTGACATGCGATCCGGCTAGGAGACGCGCTGGGCGTAACGTGACGGTCGACTGCGAAACATGGGGTGGCGAAAGGCGGCTCTGCTCACCCGGCCGTCGCTTCCGGCGTTCGCGACCGCCCTCCTCCTGTCGGGACTGACGCCGGACCACGCCCAGGCCGAGATCCGCGCCGCGCCCCGCCGGTTCGACATCAGCCAGGGCGACCTGGCCAACGCCCTCCGCGTCTTCTCACAGCAGGCCGACGCGCCCGTGATGACCTTCGTCGACATCCGCGGCAAACGCGGACGGCGGGTCTTCGGCGTCCTGCGGCCCGAGAACGCTCTGGCGCTGCTGATCAGCGGCGAGGGCCTGCGGATGAGACCCGTGGCCGGCGGTTACGTGCTGGGCCAGGCGGACCCGTGGGACGCCGCCCCTCCCCCGCCCGCTTCGACCGAGGCCGCCGACGCCGCGCCGGTCGAGGTGGAGCAGGTGATCGTCACCGGGTTCCGGGGCAGCCTCGCGCAGGCCCGCGATCTCAAGCGCCAGGCCCTGGGCGCCCAGGACGTCATCCTCGCCGAGGACATCGCCGCCTTCCCCGACCTGAACCTGGCGGAGTCGCTGCAGCGGATCCCGGGCGTGACGATCTCGCGCGACACCGGCGAAGGCCGTCAGATCGCCCTGCGCGGCCTGGGTCCCGATTTCACCCGCACCCAGCTGAACGGCATGGAGGTCTCGGCCTCGACGGCGTCGGGCTTCGACAATCGCGGCTCGGTCAGCCGCACCCGCGCCTTCGACTACAGCATCTTCGCCTCCGAGCTGTTCAACCGGGTGACCGTGCGCAAGGCCTATGCGGTCGACGAGGACGAAGGGGGCGTGGCCGGCACGGTGGAGCTGCGCACCGCCAAGCCGTTCGACTATCAGGGCTTCACGGCCGCCCTGGCGGTCAAGGCCCTGGGCAACAGCGTGACCGACGGGGTCACGCCGCGCCTGGCCGGACTGATCTCCGACCGCTGGGGCGACGTCGGCCTGCTGGTCTCGGCCGCCTACAGCGAGAGCGACGTCAACGAGTACGGCTACCGCAACTGGGGCTGGACCCCGATCAACGTCGCGGCCGCCAATATCGGCCCCGGCGTCTCGGCCGCCGACCGCGACCGGCTGGTCAACGCCAAGGGCGACGCCCGGGTCCGCGCGCCCCAGGCCCAGACCTATTCGACCTGGTTCGACCGCCGCGCGCGCCTGGGCCTCACCGCCGCCCTGCAATACCGCCCCAGCGCCGACACCAGCCTCGACATCGACCTGCTCTACGGCCGGCTGAGCAACGATCGCGACGAGTTCTCCCTGGCCTCGGCCGGCAAGAACGGCCTGACCGGCGACATCCTGGGCACGCAGCGCCTGAACAGCGTGGTCATCCGGGGCGACGACGTGGTCCAGGCGGCGTTCGACGGCGTCGACCTGCGGACCGAGCACAAGCATTCGACCGACTCCACGGTCTTCACCCAGGTCGCCCTCAACGGCCGCACCCGGCTGAGCCGCACCCTGGAGGTCAGCGGCATGGTGGGCCATTCGCGCTCGGACTTCGAAGGGCCGGTGTTCGACAAGGTCTTCCTGCAGGCCAGCGGCAAGGCCTTCGCCTTCGACCTGCGCGGGCCGGGGCGCGACGGGGTCAACACCTACGGCTTCGACCCGACCGATCCGGACGCCTGGAGCCTGATGCGGGCCGACACGCGCGAGGACGCCATCGTCAACGACTTCACGACCGGCAAGATGGACCTGCTCTATACGGCCGGGCCCCGATCCGTCTGGAAGGCCGGCGTCCAGTACAAGCTGTTCCGCAACGACGGCTATCAGCGCCGCAACCGGGTCGACTACGACGGTACGCCCGTCCTGCCGGCCAGCATGAAATACGTCTCCGACCAGCGCTCGCTGATCCCCTACATCGTCGGCGACGTCGACGCGGTCTACGCCCTGCTCGGGCAGAAGCGAGACCTGTCCCAGGCCGACGACCAGCCGGGCTCCGACTATTCGCTGACCGAGAAGACGGCCGCGGCCTACATCCAGTACCAGTTCGACGGAGAACTGGCCGGACGGCGCCTGCGGGCCGACGCCGGACTGCGCTACTACAACACCCGCCTGACCTCGGCCGGCATGGTCAGCAACGGCGTGACCCTGGCCCCCGCCGTGATCGCCCACCGCTACGACGGGGTGCTGCCGGCCGTGAACCTGGCCTGGGACCTTGGCGACGACGTCGTCCTTCGCCTGGGCGCCAACCGCGACATCAGCCGGCCCAGCCTGGCCGACCTGCGCGCCGCCGCCAGCGTCGACGCCGCGCCGTTCGGCGGCACGATCACGGTCGGCAATCCCGACCTCCGCCCGTTCATGGCCAATTCGGTCGAGGCGTCGCTGGAGCTCTACCAGGGCCGCGTCGGCGCGTTCGCGCTGAGCGTCTTCCACAAGACCATGGAGTCGTTCATCACCATGGAGACGGCGACGGCGCCCTATGGGTCGACGGGCTATCCGCTGCAGTTCCTCAATCCGGGCCAGACCGGTTCGATCATCTACAACGTCAACCAGCCGGTGAACGGCGACGGGGCCACGATCTCGGGCGTCGAGCTGGCCGCCCAGCGCGATTTCGACTTCCTGCCAACCCCGTTCGACAGGCTGGGCTTCACCGGCAACATCACCTACGCCCACGGCCGCTCCGACGTGATCATCGACGGCAAGCCGGTGTCGCTGGACCTGATGCAGCTGTCGCCCTGGACCTGGAACGCCACGCTCTACTACGAGACCGGCCGCTGGGGCGCGCGGATCTCCAGCGCCTACCGCGACGGCTATCTGGACGGCGCCGGCGGCAACGGCAACGTCGGTTCCGGCTTCCACGCCATGAACAACATCGACGCCGCGGCGCATTTCAACGCGGGACGCGGGCTGAAGGTCGTGATCGAGGGGCTGAACCTCACCGACCAGGCCATCGACCAGTTCGCCGACATCGCCGCCGACCGCCTGCTGGCCCGCACCCGCAGCGGCCGCACCGTCACCTTGGGCGTCGCCTATGAATTTTGACGCCCGCCTGTCCCCGATCGCCCCTCCCGCGCCTCTACCCTCCTACGAGGCGGCGCACGGCCCGGTGGAAACGCGATGATCGACCTCCTGGCGGAGTTGAGGCCCCATGAACGCAAGCTTCTCGGCTATATCGCCCGTCGCCACGGCGACCCGTCGCGGGCGGAGGACATCCTCCAGCAGACCCTGCTGATGGTGATCGAGCAGAGCCGCAAGCAGGCCATCATCCAGCCGCTGGCCTACGCCTATCGNGTGGCNGACTCCCTGATCTACGCCCAGGCCCGGCGCGATCGCCGCGAGGAAGGCCTGGGCGAGGCCGACTACGGCTGCGAGCTGCCCCTGGCCGACGAGGTGCTGGAGCACAAGCAGCGCGTGGCGGTCTTCGAGGCGGCCCTGCGCCGCCTGTCGCCGATCCGCCGCGAGGTGTTCGTCCGCCGGCACATGGACGGACAGTCGCGACAGAAGATCGCCGACGACCTCGACCTGAACCTGGAAACCGTGAAGAAGCATCTCGTCCGCGCCATGGCCGAACTGGCCGGAGTGATGGACGCCGCGACCGGCGACGCCGCCGACTGGAAGGGGGCGACCCGTGAGCGCTAACGACAACGACCTGAGCGTGATGGAAGAGGCCGCCGACTGGATCGACCGGCTGGACGAGCTGTCGGGCACCGAGCGCCGCGACCTCGCCGCCTGGCTCAACGCCTCGCCCGAGCACGCCGCGGCGTTCGGCGCGCTGCGCCACGCCCTGCGCGACACCGCCCTGCTGGACGCGATCGACCGCCTCCGCGCCGAGCCCGCTCAGGCGCCCGCCCCTCCCGTCCGACGCCGCGCCGCCCTCGGCGGCTGGTCGCGCGCCGGCCTGATCGCGGCGAGCCTGCTGGTCCTGGTGGGCGGCGGGGTCCTGACCTCGCGCCTGCTCGCCGAACGGGCCGAACCGACGATCGAGCTGGCCACGGCGGTGGGCGTGCGGGCCGACCACGTGCTCAGCGACGCCTCGACCATCCGCCTCAACGCCGACAGCCACGCCAGCGTGGCCTACAGCGGGGCGGCCCGCGACATCTACCTGCGCCAAGGCGACGCCGTGTTCGAAGTCGCCAAGAACCGCCAACGCCCCTTCAACGTCATGGCCGGCGACGCCAAGGTGACGGCGGTGGGCACGGTGTTCGAGGTCGACAAGGTCGACGGCGCCGTCGAGGTCCGGGTGTTCGAGGGCGTGGTCCGTGTCTCCCAGGGCGACGCCCCGCCCCACACGCTGCGCCAGGGCGAATGGCTGCTGCTGGCCGCCGACCACACCGCCAGCCGCGGACGCCTGGCGGCCGACAGTTACGACGCCTGGCGCGGCGACTGGCTCGAGGCCGACGGCATGCCGCTGAAATACGTGGTGGCCCGGCTCAACCGCTACAGCCCGCAGGCCCTGGCCTTGCGCGATCCCCGCCTGGGCGAGCTCAAGGTGACGGGCCGGTTCAAGCTGGATCGCCCCGCCGAAGCCGTGGCGATGATCTCGGCTCTGCTCGACCTGAAGGTCGAGGACGCCGGCGCGCGGATCTATCTGGGCCCGTCCACCGCGTCCGCGCGATCGGCTCGTCCCATCTGAAGGCCCGTTCGGGGCGGACTTGGTCCACGACCGCCCCCGAACGCGAACCCGAAGTCAGACCTAGGCGGGAACCGCGGCCAGGGCCCGCACCGCGGCGATCACCGGCTCGGCCTCGGTCCGGACCAGCCAGTCGGGGCTGACGTCGGCGAACTTCACGACCTGATCCCGGCCGATCACCACCACGGTGGGCTGGGGCAGCTCCCACGTGCCCGTTCCCGTGGTCTCGCCGATCGAGCCGCCGCGCGCCCGCTGCGCAGCCTGGCTGGCCTCGTCGGCGGTGTAGAGGACGCCGAACCGGCGCCCGAGCGCGTTGTCGGTGTCCGAGGCCACCTTGAACGACAGGTCATGGCGGGTGCGGATCTCGCCCAGGCGCTCCGGGACCTGCGGGCTCACGGCCACCAGCGGCACGCCCAGCGCCTTCAGCGTCGGCTGCAGCGCGCGCTCGTAGTAGGGCAAGGCGATGTTGCAGGCCGGGCAGCCGGCGAACCGGAAGAACACCAGCACCGCCGGGCCCCTGGCGGTCAGGCCCTTCAGGGTCAGCTCGCCGCCCTCGACGTCCTTGAGGACGAAGGGCTCGACGACGTCGCCGNCCTTGATCCAGNCGTCGGGGTCCGCCNCGGCGACCAGGGTCGCGCGCTGGTCGACATTGATCTTCAGGGCGGCCGGATCCCAGGTCCGGACGCGCTCGGCGTGCAGGTCGGCCAGCAGCTTGGCCAGGCTTTCTTGGCTCATCGGGTCGTCTCCTCGGCTTGAGCGGATGTCTCTTGGGCGGATTTCTGGGCGGCGATCTGGATCGCCTGCAGGCGGGCGCGCTCGAAGATCGAGCCCATGCGCCAGTGCTGGTTGCTGTGGGTCGCCGCATGCTCGCCCCAGCCGGAGTNGCGGCGGAACGCGCCCAGCTGGCCCGACGCCAGGGCCTGCGCGGCGGTGATCCCCGCCGGCGCCTCGCAGTCGGGCCAGACGAACAGGGCGTCGGACGCGCAATGCAGCTCGCACAGCAGGCAGGTCTGGCAATCGGCCTGGCGGGCGACCCTCGCCTTGCCGTCCGAGCCGACCTCCAGCACGTCGCTGGGGCAGGCGTCGACGCAGGTCCCGCAGCCGGTGCAGCGTTCGTCGATGACGACCTCGATCATCAGGCCACCTCCGCCTGGGCGCCGGTCGGCTCGAACGCGGTCCACACGG
>Ga0055537_1001100_pt1 | contig 11732 bp, 4 predicted proteins | sample Araplaol_mTSA_r2_2_FD_55027 | JGI IMG/M metagenome (GOLD analysis project Ga0055537, IMG submission 55027) | Arabidopsis root microbial communities from North Carolina, USA - plate scrape MF_Col_mTSA_r2 | ecosystem: Host-associated > Plants > Roots > Endosphere | place: USA: North Carolina
CTGAACAAGTTCTTCGAGATCAACACCTTCCACATCATGCCCGAGGGCGTGCAGTGGGAGCTGGTCTCCGAGCGCCTGCGCGGCGAAACCCTGGACTTCGATCTGGCCGACGGCGACCGCGTGATCGTCGAAGCCGGCAAGCGCGTGACCGCGCGCCACGTCAAGCAGATGGAACAGTCGGGCATCTCCGCCCTGGCCGTGCCGGACAGCTACCTGATGGGCCGCATCCTCTCGCACGACGTCATCGACACCAAGACCGGCGAGCCGCTGGCCTCGGCCAACGACGAGATCAACGAAGACCACCTGCAGGCCTTCCGCAAGGCCGGCATCGACCAGATCGGCACGATCTGGGTCAACGACCTCGACCGCGGTCCGTACATCTCCAACACCCTGCGCATCGACCCGACCAAGACCCAGCTCGAGGCCCTGGTCGAGATCTACCGCATGATGCGTCCCGGCGAGCCGCCGACCAAGGACGCCGCGCAGAACCTGTTCCACAACCTGTTCTTCACCTTCGAGCGCTACGACCTGTCGGGCGTCGGCCGGATGAAGTTCAACCGCCGCATCGGCCGCAAGGAAACCACCGGCGCTTCGGTGCTGTACGACGCGAAGTACTTCGCCGAGCGCAAGGACGACGAGTCCGCGCGCCTGCGCAACGAGCTGGGCGACACTTCGGACATCCTCGACGTCATCCGCACCCTGACCGAGATCCGCAACGGTCGCGGCGTGGTCGACGACATCGACCACCTGGGCAACCGTCGCGTGCGTTCGGTCGGCGAAATGGCCGAGAACACCTTCCGCGTCGGCCTGGTCCGCGTCGAGCGCGCGGTCAAGGAGCGCCTGTCGATGGCCGAGTCCGAAGGCCTGACCCCGCAGGAGCTGATCAACGCCAAGCCGGTGGCCGCCGCGATCAAGGAGTTCTTCGGCTCCTCGCAGCTGTCGCAGTTCATGGACCAGAACAACCCGCTGTCGGAAGTCACCCACAAGCGCCGCGTCTCGGCGCTGGGCCCGGGCGGCCTGACCCGCGAGCGCGCCGGCTTCGAAGTGCGCGACGTGCACCCGACCCATTACGGCCGCGTCTGCACCATCGAAACGCCGGAAGGCCCGAACATCGGCCTGATCAACTCGCTGGCGGTGTTCGCCCGCACCAACAAGTACGGCTTCCTGGAGACGCCGTACCGCAAGGTCGTGGACGGCAAGGTCACCGAGGACGTCGAGTTCCTGTCGGCGATCGAGGAGAACGAGTACGTCATCGCCCAGGCCAACGCGCCGCAGGACGACAAGGGCATGATCACCGCCCAGTTCGTCGCCTGCCGCTTCCAGGGCGAAACCCTGCTCAAGCCGCCGAGCGAGATCCACTTCATGGACGTCTCGCCGATGCAGACCGTGTCGGTCGCGGCCGCGCTGGTTCCGTTCCTGGAGCACGACGACGCCAACCGCGCGCTGATGGGCGCGAACATGCAGCGCCAGGCCGTTCCGACCCTGCGTTCGCAGAAGCCGCTGGTCGGCACCGGCATCGAGCGCGCCGTGGCGCGCGACTCGGGCGTGACCGTCAACGCGCTGCGCGGCGGCGTGATCGAGCAGGTCGACGCGGGCCGCATCGTGGTCAAGGTCAATGAGGAGGAAATCTCCGCGGTGACCGACGCCGGCGTGGACATCTACAACCTCATCAAGTACACCCGCTCGAACCAGAACACCTGCATCAACCAGCGTCCGCTGGTGAAGGTGGGCGACGTGATCGCACGCGGCGACGTGCTGGCCGACGGTCCCTCGACCGACATCGGCGAGCTCGCGCTCGGCCAGAACATGCTGGTCGCGTTCATGCCGTGGAACGGCTATAACTTCGAAGACTCGATCCTGCTCTCCGAGCGCGTGGTCGAGGAGGATCGCTACACCACGATCCACATCGAAGAGCTGACCTGTTCGGCGCGCGACACCAAGCTGGGGCCGGAGGAAATCTCGGCCGACATCCCGAACGTCTCCGAGCAGGCGCTGAACCGCCTCGACGAGTCGGGCGTGGTGTACATCGGCGCCGAAGTCCGCGCCGGCGACATCCTGGTCGGCAAGGTCACCCCGAAGGGCGAATCGCAGCTGACTCCGGAAGAGAAGCTGCTGCGCGCGATCTTCGGCGAGAAGGCCTCCGACGTTAAGGACAGCTCGCTGCGCGTGCCGCCGGGCATGGACGGCACCGTCATCGACGTGCAGGTCTTCACCCGCGACGGCATCGAGAAGGACAAGCGCGCCCGCCAGATCGAAGAGTCGGAAATCCGCCGGGTCAAGAAGGACTTCGACGACCAGTTCCGCATCCTCGAAGCGGCGATCTACGACCGTCTGCGTTCGCAGCTGATCGGCAAGGTCGCCAACGGCGGCGCCAGCCTGAAGAAGGGCGACATCGTCACCTCGCTGGTGCTCGACGGCCTCAAGCGCACCGACTGGTTCACCCTGCGCATGAAGGACGAGGAAGCGATCGAGGCGATCGAGCGCGCGCAGAAGCAGATCGACGTTCACGCCAAGGAGTTCGAGCGCCGTTTCGCCGACAAGCGCGCCAAGATCACCCAGGGCGACGACCTGGCTCCGGGCATCCTCAAGACGGTCAAGGTGTTCCTGGCGGTCAAGCGCCGCATCCAGCCGGGCGACAAGATGGCCGGCCGTCACGGCAACAAGGGCGTGGTCTCGACCATCGTTCCGGTCGAGGACATGCCGTACGCGGCCGACGGCCAGACCGTCGACATCGTGCTGAACCCGCTCGGCGTGCCGTCGCGTATGAACATCGGCCAGATCCTCGAAGTGCATCTGGGCTGGGCCGCCAAGGGCCTGGGCCAGAAGATCCAGCGCATGCTGGAGGCGCAGCAGAAGATCGCCGACCTGCGCAAGTTCCTCGACGACGTCTACAACCACGACACCAAGGTGCACGGCCAGCGCGTCGACCTGAAGCAGTTCACCGATGAGGAACTGCTGCGTCTGGCCCGCAACCTGACCGACGGCGTGCCGATGGCGACGCCGGTGTTCGACGGCGCGGCCGAGTCGGAGATCAAGCGCATGCTCGAACTCGCCGACCTGCCGAGCAGCGGCCAGACCGTGCTGCACGACGGCCGTACCGGCGAGGCGTTCGAGCGTCCGGTGACCATCGGCTACATGCACATGCTGAAGCTGAACCACCTGGTCGACGACAAGATGCACGCGCGCTCGACCGGTCCGTACTCGCTCGTCACCCAGCAGCCGCTGGGCGGCAAGGCGCAGTTCGGCGGCCAGCGTTTCGGCGAAATGGAAGTCTGGGCGCTGGAAGCCTACGGCGCGGCCTACACCCTGCAGGAAATGCTGACGGTGAAGTCCGACGACGTGCAGGGCCGCAACCAGATGTACAAGAACATCGTCGACGGCGAGTACGAAATGGTCGCCGGCATGCCGGAGTCCTTCAACGTGCTGGTCAAGGAAATCCGCTCGCTGGCTATCAATATGGAGCTGGAAGAGAACTGAGGACGGCCGGGAATCGGGAATGGGGAATAGGGAATCGCGAAAGCGCCCGAAACCCCTCCCGAGACCCGCTTTGACGATTCCCCATTCTCTATTCCCGATTCCCGGAGATTCCAAATGAAAGACTTGCTCAATCTCTTCAACCAGCAGCGTCCCGCGCTGGACTTCGACGCGATCAAGATCGCCCTGGCCTCCCCGGACCTGGTGCGNTCGTGGTCGTTCGGCGAAGTGAAGAAGCCGGAAACCATCAACTACCGNACCTTCAAGCCCGAGCGCGACGGCCTGTTCTGCGCCGCGATCTTCGGNCCGATCAAGGACTACGAGTGCCTGTGCGGCAAGTACAAGCGCATGAAGCACCGCGGCGTGGTGTGCGAGAAGTGCGGCACCGAGGTCACCCTGGCCAAGGTCCGCCGCGAGCGCATGGGCCACATCGACCTGGCGTCGCCGGTCGCGCACATCTGGTTCCTCAAGTCGCTGCCCTCGCGCATCGGCCTGATGCTGGACATGACCCTGCGCGACATCGAGCGCATCCTGTACTTCGAAGCGTACGTGGTCACCGAGCCGGGCCTGACCCCGATGGAACGCGGCAACCTGCTCACCGAAGAGCAGTACCTGCAGGCGCGCCAGGAGCACGGCGACGACTTCGAAGCCGCGATGGGCGCCGAGGCGGTCTACGACCTGCTGCGCACCATCGACCTGCAGGCCGAGATGCTGCAGCTGCGCGAAGAGATCGCCTCGACCAACAGCGAGACCAAGCTCAAGCGCCTGACCAAGCGGATCAAGCTGGTCGAAGCCTTCCTCGAGTCCGGCAACCGTCCGGAGTGGATGGTCATGACCGTGCTGCCGGTGCTGCCGCCGGATCTGCGTCCGCTGGTGCCGCTGGAAGGCGGCCGCTTCGCGACCTCGGATCTGAACGATCTGTACCGCCGCGTCATCAACCGCAACAACCGCCTGCGTCGCCTGCTCGAACTCAACGCGCCCGACATCATCGTGCGCAACGAGAAGCGCATGCTGCAGGAATCGGTCGACGCGCTGATGGACAACGGCCGCCGCGGCCGCGCCATCACCGGCACCAACAAGCGCCCGCTCAAGTCGCTCGCCGACATGATCAAGGGCAAGCAGGGCCGGTTCCGCCAGAACCTGCTCGGCAAGCGCGTGGACTACTCGGGCCGTTCGGTCATCGTGGTCGGCCCGACCCTGCGCCTGCACGAGTGCGGCCTGCCGAAGAAGATGGCGCTGGAGCTGTTCAAGCCCTTCATCTTCGCCAAGCTGCAGCGCCGCGGCCTGGCCACCACGATCAAGGCCGCCAAGAAGCTGGTCGAGCGCGAAGAAGCCGAAGTCTGGGACATCCTCGAAGAGGTGATCCGCGAGCATCCGGTGCTGCTGAACCGCGCCCCGACCCTGCACCGCCTGGGCATCCAGGCGTTCGAGCCGGTGCTGATCGAAGGCAAGGCGATCCAGCTGCACCCGCTGGTCTGCACCGCGTTCAACGCCGACTTCGACGGCGACCAGATGGCCGTGCACGTCCCGCTGAGCCTCGAGGCCCAGCTGGAAGCGCGCGCGCTGATGATGGCGTCGAACAACATCCTNTCGCCGGCNAACGGCGAGCCGATCATCGTGCCGTCGCAGGACGTCGTGCTCGGCCTGTACTACATGACCCGCGCCCTGGAGAACAAGGCGGGCGAGGGCATGGCGTTCGCCAACGTGGCCGAGGTCAAGCGCGCCTACGACAACCGCGTCGTGCAGCTGCACGCCAAGGTGAAGGTCCGCATCACCGAAACCGTGATCGCCGAAGACGGCACCCGCTCGCAGAAGACCTCGGTCGTCGACACCACCGTCGGCCGCGCTTTGCTGCGCGAGATCCTGCCGGACGGCCTGCCGTACGCGCTGGCCAACACCGAGCTGACCAAGAAGAACATCAGCCGCCTGATCAACTCCTGCTACCGCATGCTGGGGCTGAAGGACACGGTCGTGTTCGCCGACCGCCTGATGTACACCGGCTTCGGTTACGCGACCCGCGCCGGCGTGTCGATCGGCATCGACGACATGATCATCCCGGGCGAGAAGAAGGGCATCCTGGCCGAGGCCGAATCGGAAGTGCTGGAAATCCAGCAGCAGTACCAGTCCGGTCTGGTCACCGCGGGCGAGCGCTACAACAAGGTCGTCGACATCTGGTCGCGCACCAACGAGCGCGTGGCCAAGGCGATGATGGACGCGATCGGCACCGACACCGTGGCCAACGCCAAGGGCGAGATGGTCCCGCAGAAGTCGATGAACTCGATTTACATCATGGCCGACTCCGGCGCGCGCGGTTCGCAGGCGCAGATCCGTCAGCTCGCCGGTATGCGCGGCCTGATGGCGCGTCCCGACGGCTCGATCATCGAGACGCCGATCACCGCGAACTTCCGCGAAGGCCTGAACGTTCTGCAGTACTTCATCTCGACCCACGGCGCCCGTAAGGGCCTCGCGGACACCGCGCTGAAGACCGCGAACTCGGGTTACCTGACCCGCCGTCTGGTCGACGTCGCCCAGGACGTGGTCATCACCGAAACCGACTGCGGCACCGTCGAGGGTCTGACCATGACCCCGATCGTCGAAGGCGGCGACGTGGTCGAGCCGCTGCGCGACCGCGTGCTGGGCCGCGTCGTGGCCGAGGACGTGTTCCTGCCGGGCAACGACGAGGAACCGATCGTCACCCGCAACACCCTGCTCGACGANGCCTGGGTGCAGAAGCTCGAGGACGCCAGCGTCCAGTCGATCAAGGTGCGTTCGACCATCACCTGCGNNAGCAGCTTCGGCGTGTGCGCNCGNTGCTACGGCCGCGACCTCGGCCGCGGCCACCTGGTCAACCACGGCGAAGCGGTCGGCGTCGTCGCCGCNCAGTCGATCGGCGAGCCGGGCACNCAGCTGACCATGCGTACCTTCCACATCGGCGGCGCGGCGTCGCGAGCGGCGGCGATCGACAACGTCACCGTCAAGACCACCGGTTCGCTGAAGTTCAACAACCTCAAGCACGTCGCCCACGCCGGCGGCCACCTGGTCGCGGTGTCGCGTTCGGGCGAACTGTCGGTGCTCGACCCGCACGGCCGCGAGCGCGAGCGCTACAAGATCCCGTACGGCGCGACCATCAACTTCCGCGATGGCGCCGAGATCAAGGCCGGCAACACGGTCGCGAACTGGGATCCGCACAACCACCCGATCGTTTCGGAAGTCGCCGGTTTCGTGCGTTTCATCGACTTCGTCGATGGCGTGACCGTGATCGAGAAGACCGACGAACTGACCGGCCTGGCCTCGCGCGAGATCACCGATCCCAAGCGTCGCGGCTCGCAGGGCAAGGANCTGCGTCCGATCGTGCGCATCGTCGACAAGAACGGCAAGGACCTGTCGATCCCGGGCACCGANCTGCCGGCGCAGTACCTGCTGCCGCCGCGTTCGATCGTCAACCTGCAGGACGGCGCGCCGGTCGGCGTNGGCGACGTGGTCGCCAAGATCCCGCAGGAAGCGTCCAAGACCCGCGACATCACCGGCGGTCTGCCGCGCGTGGCCGACTTGTTCGAAGCGCGCAAGCCGAAGGATCCGGCGATCCTGGCCGAAGTCTCCGGCATCGTCAGCTTCGGCAAGGACACTAAGGGCAAGCAGCGCCTGATCATCAAGCAGGCGGACGGCGAAGAGCACGAAGAGCTGATCCCGAAGTACCGCCAGATCATCGTGTTCGAAGGCGAGCACGTGGAGAAGGGCGAGACGGTCGTCGACGGCGAGCCGAGCCCGCAGGACATCCTGCGCCTGCTGGGCGTGGAGCCGCTGGCGGTCTACCTGACCAAGGAAATCCAGGACGTCTACCGCCTGCAGGGCGTGAAGATCAACGACAAGCACATCGAGGTGATCGTTCGCCAGATGCTGCGTAAGGTCGAGATCGTCGACGGCGGCGACAGCAAGTTCCTCAACGGCGAACAGGTCGAGCGTCAGCGCCTGATCGAAGAGAACGTGCGCCTGCAGGCCCGCAGCGAGATCCTGGCCAAGTACGACCCGGTCCTGCTCGGCATCACCAAGGCCTCGCTGGCGACCGAGTCGTTCATCTCGGCGGCCTCGTTCCAGGAGACCACCCGCGTGTTGACCGAGGCGGCCGTACGCGGCACCCGCGACAACCTGCGCGGCCTCAAGGAGAACGTGATCGTCGGTCGCCTGATCCCGGCCGGCACCGGTCTGGCGTACCACAGCCAGCGCCGCAAGAACGCGTCGGGCCTGACCGACTCGGAGATGGAAGCGCTGGCCGGTCCGGTCAGCGTGGCGGCGGTCGAGGCTCCGGCTCCGGCCGCAGCCGAGACGGTCGCCGGCGACGACGCCGAGTAAGCGATCCGCGCTCCGGTCCGGCCGCAAGGCCGGGCCGGCGCCGAACCGGCACTACCGAGGCGGGCAGCGATGCCCGCCTCTTTTTTGCCCCGTCCGCTGCTGCGAACCCGCATGAACGGGTGGGTAAGGGCGGTATGGGGCTGGCAAGTCCGGCAAAACATGCTAGACTCGCCGACCGGATTGGACCCTATGGGTCGAAATCCCAGATCACGAAATTAGGCACAGGGAGTGCCTAGTGTTCGGCCCAGGGCAGGGCGGGATCATCGAATAAGGAAACGAAACTGCCGCCTCCGGGCGTCGGTTTCGCCTGTTCGCGCTGCCTGCGTTGACGGAAACGTTAAGCGCGGGCTATACTTTTTCGTCTCGGCAGGTCGGGTGCTATCCGCTTGTCGTTCGTTTCTCACGAAGCGGCCGCCCGGCCCTTAAACAAGAGTTCCAGATGGCAACCATCAATCAGCTCGTCCGCAAGCCGCGGCAGGCGGCCACTTACAAGAGCACCTCGCCGGCGCTCGCCAACTGCCCGCAGCGTCGCGGCGTCTGCACCCGCGTGTACACCACCACCCCGAAGAAGCCGAACTCGGCTCTGCGCAAGGTCGCCAAGGTGCGCCTGACCAACGGTTACGAAATCATTTCGTACATCGGTGGCGAAGGCCACAACCTGCAAGAGCACTCGGTCGTGCTGATCCGCGGCGGCCGCGTCAAGGATCTGCCGGGCGTGCGCTACCACACCGTGCGCGGCTCGCTCGACGCCGCCGGTGTCGCCAAGCGCCGCCAGAGCCGTTCCAAGTACGGCGCCAAGCGTCCGAAGTCCTAATCGCGTCGCTGCCCGGCGCGCCGCAACCGGCGCCGCCACCCGCAATCACGCACGTTCAAGAATCACGAGAATAGGTACGCACCATGTCGCGTAAAGGCTCCGCCCCGCAGCGTTCGATCCTGCCCGATCCCAAGCACGGCAGCGAAACGATCGCGCGTTTCATCAATATGGTCATGCAGAGCGGCAAGAAGTCGGTCGCCGAGAAGATCGTCTACGGCGCGATGGACGTCATCGGCGAGAAGAATCCGAACGCTCTCGAGCTGGTCGAAAAGGCCCTGACCAACGTTTCCCCGTCGGTGGAAGTGAAGTCCCGCCGCGTCGGCGGCGCCACCTACCAGGTGCCGGTCGAAGTGCGCTCCTCGCGCCGCATGGCCCTGGCGATGCGCTGGCTGATCGACTCCGCGCGCAAGCGCGGCGAGAGCTCGATGCCGCGCAAGCTGGCCGCCGAGCTGCTCGACGCTTCCGAGAACCGCGGCGCGGCGATCAAGAAGCGCGAAGAAACCCACCGNATGGCGGAAGCGAACCGCGCGTTCGCTCACTACCGCTGGTGATCGCAAGCCCTGGCGACAGGGCTTCCGCAACATCCGCATGAGATGTTGCCGCGGCGGCTGACGGCCGCCTAGCGAACCGGAGGCCGCCCACGAGGCGGCGTCCGGCCATCTGGAATTCGAAAACTTACGAGAGGGTCCCGTGGCTCGCACCACTCCCATCGAGCGTTACCGCAACTTCGGCATCATGGCCCACATCGATGCCGGCAAGACCACCACGTCCGAACGCATCCTGTTCTACACCGGCGTCAGCCACAAGATCGGCGAAGTGCACGAAGGTGCCGCGACGATGGACTGGATGGAGCAGGAGCAGGAGCGCGGCATCACCATCACTTCCGCCGCGACCACCGCGTTCTGGAAGGGCATGGACAAGTCGCTGCCCGAGCACCGCTTCAACATCATCGACACCCCCGGACACGTCGACTTCACCATCGAAGTGGAGCGCTCGCTGCGCGTCCTCGACGGCGCGGTGTTCGTGCTGTGCGCGGTCGGCGGCGTGCAGCCGCAGTCCGAGACCGTTTGGCGCCAGGCCAACAAGTACTCGGTGCCGCGCATGGCGTTCGTCAACAAGATGGACCGCACCGGCGCCAACTTCGACAAGGTCGTCGAGCAGCTGAAGGCGCGCCTGGGCGCGTACGCTGTTCCGATGCAGGTGCCGATCGGCGCCGAAGACGGCTTCGAGGGCGTGGTCGACCTGCTGAAGATGAAGGCGATCCATTGGGACGTCGCCTCGCAGGGCACCAAGTTCGAGTACAAGGACATCCCGGCCGAGCTGCAGTCCAAGGCCGAGGAAGCGCGCAGCTTCATGATCGAAGCCGCCGCCGAAGCGACCGAAGATCTGATGGAGAAGTACCTGGGCGGCGAAGAGCTGACCGAGGAAGAGATCGTCTCCGGCCTGCGCGCGCGCACCCTGAAGGTCGAGATCGTGCCGGTGTTCTGCGGCTCGGCGTTCAAGAACAAGGGCGTGCAGGCCATGCTCGACGGCGTCATCAACCTGCTGCCGTCGCCGGCCGACCGTCCGCCGGTGCAGGGCATCGACGAGAACGAAAAGGAAGACAGCCGCAAGGCTTCGGATTCCGAGCCGTTCTCGGCGCTGGCGTTCAAGATCATGACCGACCCGTTCGTGGGCGCGCTGACCTTCTTCCGCGTCTACTCGGGCGTGCTGAACTCGGGCGACCAGGTCTACAACCCGGTCAAGATGAAGAAGGAGCGCATCGGCCGCATCCTGCAGATGCACGCCAACCAGCGCGACGAAATCAAGGAAGTCCGCGCCGGCGACATCGCCGCGGCCGTGGGCCTGAAGGACGTGACCACCGGCGACACCCTGTGCGCCCAGGACCACGTCATCACCCTCGAGCGCATGGTGTTCCCGGAGCCCGTCATCTCGATGGCGGTCGAGCCGAAGACCAAGTCGGACCAGGAGAAGATGGGCATCGCGCTGGGCCGCCTGGCTCAGGAAGATCCCTCGTTCCGCGTGCGTACCGACGAAGAGTCCGGCCAGACCATCATCTCGGGCATGGGCGAGCTGCACCTGGACATCATCGTCGACCGCATGCGTCGCGAGTTCAACGTCGAGGCCAACGTCGGCAAGCCGCAGGTGGCGTACCGCGAGACCATCCGCAAGTCGGACGTCAAGTCGGACTACAAGCACGCCAAGCAGTCCGGCGGTAAGGGCCAGTACGGTCACGTCGTGATCGAGCTGTCGCCGATGAACGAAGCCGACCGCGCCAACGAGGACGTCGAGAACGATTTCCTGTTCGTCAACGACATCACCGGCGGCGTGATTCCGAAGGAATTCATCCCGGCGGTCGAGAAGGGCCTGCGCGAGACCATCACCAGCGGTCCGCTGGCCGGCTTCCCGGTCGTGGGCGTGAAGGTCAAGCTCGTGTTCGGTTCGTACCACGACGTCGACTCGTCGGAAATGGCGTTCAAGCTCGCCGCGTCGATGGCGTTCAAGGAAGGTTTCCGCAAGGCCGATCCGGTCCTGCTGGAGCCGATGATGAAGGTCGAAGTGGTGACCCCGGAAGAGTACGTCGGCGACGTGATGGGCGACTTGAGCCGTCGTCGCGGCCTGCTGCAGGGCCAGGACGACACGCCGTCGGGCAAGACCATCAACGCGATGGTGCCGCTGGGCGAAATGTTCGGTTACGCGACCACGATCCGTTCGCTGACCCAGGGCCGCGCGACCTTCACGATGGAATTCGACCATTACGCCGAAGCGCCGACCAACATCGCCGAGACGGTCATCAAGAAGGGCGGCTGATCGGGCCGGGATTCGGGAGTGGGGATTCGGGATTCGCAACAGCGGATCCGACTCGCTCCCGAAATCCGCGCCGAGGCCGCTCAATAACGGATCGATGAGGGGTGGCGGCCTTGGGCCGCCCATCCCGAATCCCGAATCACGAACCACAGAAATTAAGAGAGACAATCATGGCTAAGGGTAAATTCGAGCGCACCAAGCCGCACGTGAACGTCGGCACGATCGGTCACGTCGACCACGGCAAGACCACGCTGACGGCCGCTCTGACCAAGGTCGGCGCCGAGCG